>VMHT01059757.1_pt1 | contig 86370 bp, 80 predicted proteins | sample 4693611 | NCBI WGS metagenome assembly VMHT01 (sample SAMN12280063, study PRJNA550983) | marine metagenome | isolation source: seawater sampled from same location over 5 years 0.02-0.2 micron viral filtrate | place: USA: collected off the coast of southern California halfway between the port... ...
GGTAATGTATATTGATCTTACAAAAGAAAGACTAGAAGATCTTTATAATAATGACCTCGACTAGAGGTTTTTTTTATATGATTTAAAATAAATAGTAAGGTAGTCACGGGCACCAACCCCCAGGTTTCCCATGTATCGGGAACCGCATTTACAGAGAAAGTCGGATGAATGTGCTGACCTTTGGTTGTGGTGGAAAGAATTGTGGGATAGAGATCCGAACAGTAAAGAGGCGCAAGACGCAAGACAAAAATGGGGTCAATGTGTAGCAGAATTTGGTAAAATGGTTAGTGAGGAAGTCCGCACAAATACTAGATATCATGGTATAATGAAGTAATATATACTGAAGTTGAGTAAACTAAATGAAGTTCTTTTTCGCACTTCTTGCTACACTTTTTCTTGCTGCACCTGCTTGGGCTGTAGATGTTAAAATGGGTTCTGGTGGAAATCTAGTATTTGAACCGAATGAGATTACAATCTCTGCAGGGGACACGGTTCACTTTATTAATGAAGCACTACCTCCCCACAATATTATTGTAGAAGGTCGTGCAGATCTCTCTAGAGAAGCACTATTGTTTGCTCCTGGAGAATCACAAGACGTTGTATTTGCTGATGCAGGAGACTATAATTTCTTCTGTGGTCCTCATCAGGGCGCAGGTATGACTGGTACAGTACACGTTAACTAAATTTTGATTATGCCATTTTCAATTACTCTAAAGACAACTGATGGTGATCAGACCATCTCTTGTGAAGACGATCAATACGTTTTAGATGCTGCTGAAGAAGCAGGAGTAGATCTTCCATATTCTTGTCGTGCTGGAGCATGTTCATCCTGTGCTGGGAAAATTATTGAAGGTACATTGGATCAAAGCGAACAATCATTCCTTGATGATGATCAATTAGAAGCAGGATTAGCTTTACTTTGTGTTGCTTATCCAACATCTGATTGTGTTATTGAAACTGAAAAGGAAGAAGAACTATACTGATGAAATATACGCATAATTATATGAAAATCTTTTTGGACACCGCAGACACTGAGGTAATTAATGATGCTTATCGAAGTGGATTGGTAGATGGTGTTACTACCAATCCTACACTCATCATGAAGAGTGGTCGTAATCCTGAAGAGGTCTATCAGGAAATCAAAGATATTGGCATCACTGATATCAGCATGGAAGTAGTTGGTGATGAGGGTGAAATGTATTGTGAAGGCAAGCGCCTTTATGAGAAGTTTGGGGATGTTTGTACAGTCAAGGTTCCTTGCACCCGTGAAGGACTTGCTGTATGTAAGTCTCTTTCTGATCAGAACATCAAGGTCAACGTAACTCTTATCTTCAGTGCTGCTCAGGCAGTGCTTGCTGCTAAGGCAGGTGCTACTTATGTTTCACCTTTCGTTGGTCGTCTTGATGACCAGTCTATTGCTGGTCTTGAGGTTGTGCGCTCTATCTCTGAACTCTATCGTATCCATGGAGTGAGAACTCAGGTTCTTGCTGCTTCTATCCGAAGTGTTCAACGTGCTGTTCGCTCTTGGTATAATGGTGCTGAGATCTGCACTATGCCACCAAAAGTATTTGATCAAATGTATGATCATATTTTGACTGATAAAGGACTTGAAATTTTTGATAAAGATTGGGCAGCAGTAGTTAGATAACCCTTTACATACCCCCACTTTGGGGGTATAATGGTATTAACTTGATTTAATTCAATGCTTGGAAATCTTGAACCTGAAGAATCTGTAATGAGCGATGATGTTATTGCCTCTCGTAAGGCAGCAGCAGTCATGAAAACTGTTTCAGGCAAATTATCTGATGTTATTGCTGCTTTAGGATGGGATTGTTATGATGATGTCACCGTAGAAATTAGTGGCACTCAGGTTTCTGGTATTCATCAACCTGAAAATTACAATAAAAAATGGGCAGCACCTTATGGTACTCGCAAGTACAATAAAGATGCCTTCATCGTTATCAAGAATCGGGATCGTAATCCTACCGTTTCCTCTCAACCTTTTACCGAGAGTGAATTCAAACTTGCTCATCCTTATGAGGATAAAAAATGAACGGATACTATTCTGTATTCAATCCAGATGGTAACAAAATTGCAGACTGTGGTGCTGAGAGAGATGCCCTCTTCCTCATACACAGTAGAAATAGAAGTTGGGATGGACACTACTATACTTTCAACCCATTACCCGGTGATATTATTGATGTCAATCAACCCAGAAAATTTGAACCATATGTACCAGTAGTATCAATCGCTGATGACATCGTTGTAAATGTGGATGAATATCAAAGTCAACCAGTTTTAGAGCAAAGCGATGCCGAAGTTTTCATACCCGACTGATCCTCCGGACTCAAAATGTCCCTATTGCGGTCAAACTCAAAGGGCATGTTCTCATGTTGATAGACTAACAAGAGCATGGGCAAGAGGTGCTTGTCGATACAAATATACATCAAAAACAAAAGAAGTTATACAAGATTTACAATCTTCCTTTAAAGAGTGGTCTGAGAATAATAAATAATTTTCAGGACGCAATCTTTTATGCCTCTCTACAATTCCCCGCAAGCCTATGTCTTTAACCTCCAAACTACAAGTTCCGCCGAAGCAAAAAGGTTATGGAGGCAAAAGATAAAGGAAAGTTGGGATTATAGATGTGCCTATTGTGGGGATGATAATAACCTTACGATAGATCACATCCAACCACGTTCAAAGGGAGGCACAGACTTCACGAAGAATTGTCTGTGTGCTTGTCACAAATGTAATCAGGACAAAGGTCATACTCCTTGGGAAGATTGGTATCTTTCTCAGGAGTTTTTTAGTATTCAGCGTTATGAAAAAATCAAGGATTGGATGAAACCTGAAAAATCTTCTAACCTTTACACTTACCGCCAAAGACGGAATAATGCGAGTTGAATAAATAAATGATAGCAGTATATACTGCTATTTTTGGTAAATACCGAATGTGTATACATGGCGACACCTTTTAGGTTAAAAAGATCTGCTGTGTCTGGTAAACGACCAGAACTGACAGATTTACAGCTAGGGGAACTGGCGATAAATTTTAATGACGGTCATTTGTATGCTGAGAGAGACACTCAAGGTGTCGGCATAGGAACAACCGTGGCACTCTTAACTCCATGGAAAGAGAATTATGGAGGAGGATCGATTGAATATACGGGAGTAGTTACAGCAAACTCATACCATGGTAATCAAGTGATTGGAACTCCTGCTGGTGGATTTAAGGATGGAGCCTTTGAGATATTCACTACAGATCACACGAAAGATTCAATTAACGAACTTAACTTTATATTGGGTAAGTTAGTTCCTGCGGCACCTGATACTGTAAATAGTTTAACACTATCATTAACAGGAACTGCTGGTAATGGTAGACTGTGCCAAGGATTTTCTCCAACTAATAATACTGGTGGAGCACTAACACCTTCAGCAGGAACACAGTATACAAGAAATACTGATAGCACGATTACATCAAATTACATTGATGATATTGGTCCTGGAGATAATGGAACAGTAGAGGGATTTGTAAATGGTGTTAGTGTTGGTAGTATAACTCTTGATACTAATATCAATAATGGCACTAACGGTGCGCTTCAAGTTGCTGATAATAAGGACGCATCAGAGTCAAACAGAAATACTGGTATAACATCACAATTTTATCAGGTTTATGATGTAAGATTAATCAATGCGGCTTCTCCTGATGGATTTAATAAAGGACAAATTACTCATGGTGCTGCAGCATCTAACAATGCTTTTTGGTATGAGGATCCAAGCACAGTTGGATCACCAGTAATTTCCTTTGGCGCGGTAACACCACCAAGCAGTCCTACTCTTAACTATTCATCTGGTGTTCCTCATTATACTCAGGCGTCTAATAATAATTTCCAATATACTGTAACAGTCACCAATGCCTCTGGTGACATGTATACTCAGAATAAGTTATTGAATTCTGATGGACAAACTAGTGGTTTTCAGAATCCAGGTCATAAAAACTACGATGCCTTTGTTGGTGGAACTTTACCTCCAGCAAGAAACTTTGGTGTCGGTACCGGTGCTGATGTAAACATTTCTCAGATACCAAGAGATTTACATCTTACACTTACCTCAAGTCATTTCACAAGATTCGATGCTTTAACTCCATATGGTTCTCATAATAATCAGAGACTGAGTTATAGTACAGACATCAATATCATGGGCACAACTGCCCGCACAAATGCTATTGATGAAGATAATATTCTTGTTTCTTCACTTGGAACTGGATCTGGTAACGCTACTAGGGTAAACGCTGGATCTTCGGGTGATAATCCAACTCCAGTTTTCACTGCTTGGAATGCTAGTTCTTCTGTTGCTTCTTATGAAGCAGTTGTTAGGGGGGCAAGATTGAGACATGACCAGACTGATTACTCTTCTGGATATCTTCCTATTGGACCTGATTATTCTTCAGGTAGATCTGGAACACAATACTTCCAGATTGAATTAATTAGATCCAATGTGTCTGAATTTAGAATTACCTATAGTGGAAATGCTGCTGGATGTTTCATTTGTATGCCTGATAATTCAGCATGGACATCATCACTCTCTGGCACTAACGGTTGGGCGGATATGTTCCAAGCATATAGAGGAGCAGGTATTCCAACATCAGCAGAACCGGGGGCATCTTCTGGTGGGTTGATGACTAGTAATGGTGGCACAACTACTTGTGTGTTTGGAACCGAATCATCGTCTAATGACAGTAATAATAGAATCCTGATTAGATGGAAATTGACTTCCGGTCAGTCAATTACGTCCATGTCATTCTCCGCTACATAAGATATCAGAGGTAAAAAATAGTGGCAGCATCACAAGAACAAAAGGTAGATTATCTATTAAAGAAACTTGGCTACAGTGCCTCAAAAACTGGTATTGCTGAGGATGAGAATAGTCTTGTAGGAACTAAAAAGGCACCCTTTGCCGAACCAATTCCTTCACCCCTGGTTGTTTCTTCTATAAATGTTTGGACTTTTTCAGACAAAATTCCAACAGATCCTAGCACAGCAGATCCTTATTATGTAAGATCTTATCTTGCTGTTGATTCCGGTCTTCAACTTACTCCAGATAATACTGTTGCTGACAATAGAACTTTTCTTTGTCGCTCAGTACAAGGCGATAACACAAGTCCTATGCTTGGGGACTGGATTGATACCGCTTTTGGTCCAGATTATATTGTTGAGGTATATAGAGGAGACCCTAATTCTGGTGGCGTAAAATTATCTGCTGCTGGTTCAGGATCTAATGACACCTGGTTCTTTGATTATTCTTCGGGTGTTCTTAATTTTAATGGAACTGTAGTTCCTGCTGGAGTTACAGCAAGTAATATCTATCTCGTTGGTTACCGATATATTGGTCCAAAGGGTATAGGTGATAGTCAAATAAGCAATGTTTTTTATGTCACGAAAGACGGAAGAGACGAAAACTCAGGTCTCAGAATCGCAGATTCAAAAGCAACAATCAAATCAGCAGTCTCAATCGCGTCAACACTCCCAGGATCAATTGTTAAAGTTTCTGCTGGAACTTATGTAGAAAATAATCCAATTAAGATTGGACCTCAGGTTAGTATTGTTGGAGACAGTCTTAGAGAGGTTACTGTAATTCCTCAGAATGCAAACCAAGATTTATTTCATGTAGCACCTGGAGATCTTATCAGTGATATGTCGTTCACAGGAACGATGGATCTTGGTAAAGCAGTAACAGCATTTGATCCTGATGTAATCAGATACTCAGGTCAGTCTCCTTATCTCTTGAACTGCACTAACTTCATTACTAATAGTATTGGAATGAAGATTGATGGTGATCATGTTATTGGACCTTTTAAGAGTTTTGTTTGTGATTCTTTCACACAATATAATCAAAATGGTATAGGTTGTTCCATTACAAATAAAGGGTACGCACAGATTGTTTCTATGTTCACTATTAATAGTGATATGGGAATTTTCTGTGGCACTGGTGGACAGTGTGATGTTACGAACTCTAACTCATCATTTGGTAATTTTGGATTAGTTGCTGACGGTACTAGTCCTCTCAGTTTTACAGGAACTATAAACGCAGCATCCGCAGTAAATGCTGACACATTTGAAATAGAACTTGATGCACCAAATCTCACTGTAAATGATGCAGTGTATGATAATATATCTGGACTTACAACAATCACTACCAACATCGATCATAACTTTAAAGTTGGTATGGATGTTACATTAGAAAGATTGGTATTCAGTTGTGATTCTTACGGCAACTATCCTCATACTTTCTCTAGTGCAGTTACTAATGGCGTATCAATAACTGGTGGTTCACAAATCACCCCAACTGATGCCACGTATAATCCTCTATCAGGTGAGATGGTTGTAACCAGAGCATCTCATGGATTGACTGCTTCAACCACTAAAACAGCATCTGGTGCGTCATACGATCCTAATACTGGACTTCTAACAGTTACTAGTAATGGACATGGAATAGCAAATGGTACATACATCAAGTTTGAATTAAATTCATTTACATTTACATGTGGTCAGGATGGAAATGCTACTAATCATCCTTACCCTAGAGAATCTGATCCAGTATTTAATAAGTGGATTCAGGTAAGTAATTCTCAGACAAATACCTTTGATGTAAATGTAGGCACTTCAGAAAATACTTCGGTTCACAATTTTGTCTCTGCTACTAATAATGGAATTCAAGTAGCATCTAGTAGTGTTGGATTTGCAACTGGTGCTATATGCTTCACTTGTGCTCAAGATAATTATCAATCTGTAAAGTGTTATCCAAGAACAACTGATCCTGCACATAACTCGGTGATTGGTATTGAATCTGTTACTCAGGACACTTTCACAGTTAATATTGGTGTATCAACCACTGGTAAATTTCCAGATAATAATGGTAGAGTATTTACTGTCAAGTCTGTTCCTTCTTCAAAAGTATTTACAGTTCATGTAGGACCAAATAGATTCGAGCACACTTATGTTAGTGGTGGAAAATCTAGACTCAATCTTATTAGACCTTATGATGGGCAGGTTGTATATTTTGATGAGTTATACAATACAGTTGGAAAGATAACAATTACTAATGCTGGTAGCGGATATAACTCTACACCAACAATTACAATTGGTACTCCTTCAGAAACATGGGGTATTACTGCTACCGCTGTCCCTACAGTTACGAATGGATTTGTAACTGATGTTGAACTCTTATCAAGTGGTCGTGGATATGAAACTACACCAACTATTACATTTTCCACTCCTGATGTCGGAATAAATACAGCAACAGCTACAATAGAATTACTACCAACATATTACGCAATTAAAGAGTCTACTCCAATTTCTGCTGGTATTTGTACGGTTACTTTTAATAATAATCTACCATATTCAGTAGGAATTGGAACTACAGTCCCTTTCTTCAAACAAAGCAGAGTGCTTGCCTCTTCACATTCATTTGAATATATTGGTTCTGGAGTTGATCCAATAACATCATTACCATCCCGTGGTGGCGTTGCTATACAAGAGAATGAAGTTGATAATCGTAATGGTGGATTAGTAATCTATACCAGCACAGACCAAGGAGGTAACTTCAGAATCGGTGAGGGTGTTGTGATTGACCAAATTACTGGAACTATCTCCGGTAATTTCTATTCCAAGAGTTTATTTGCAAACGTCACACCATTAATTCTAGCATTAGGAGGAGAATAAGAAAGTGGCTTTACCGTTAAATGTATTTAAAACCGTTAATGAAATCGCTTCAACTAGCGCGACTGAAATCTATACTGCTCCTGTAGGATACACTGGTGTTGTTTTGATGGCGCAAGCAGCGAACGTTGATTCTACAACATATACTATTACTTTTGCCCACAAGAGAGGTGCTACGGTAACTGAGTTGTTAAAATCTACACCTATACCAGGTAATGATTCTTTGTCATTGGTAACTGGTAGACTTGTTCTTGAGTCTGGTGATAAGATTGTATTATCATCAAATGATTCAAGTAATATAAAAGTTACTATCAGCATCTTAGAAACATTAAACTAATATAACTTATAGAAATGTCCAAGTTCCTTAGCGGCAGACAATCCAATCTTAAACTGGGTGTAGATGGTTACACTAATAGTAAAACAGTTCTTGAAACAACTGGTAGAGTTGCTATTGGAGCTACGGACGCTCAATCATATTCTTTATTTGTTGTAGGTGATACAAGCGTACAAAATATTCGTATTACCAGTGGTATTAGCACTGATGGTGTTGATTATGGTGAGACTTTTCAGTTACTAAGAGCTACTGGTTCTGGAACTTGGGAATGGGCAACTGTTTCTGGATTATTCACTGCGAACAACATTCTTAATGGATTCACTGTAAGAGAAGAAGGAACTGTTGTTGGTACTGCTGCAAGTATAATTCAACTTGATTTCCGTGGTGGCAACATCATTGCTGCTGCTGATCCACAACCAAGTGCAGGTATTGCCACAATTACAATGTCGGACTCTCCGACATTTGATAATCTTTTAGTAACTGGGATATCATCTGTTGGAACTGGCATTACAATGTATGCCTCTTCAGGCATCATAAGTGCTACTAAGTTCTTTGGAGATGGTAGTGATTTAGATAATACTGGTGCTACTCTAAATCCTGCTTCCGGTACGCAGAGACTTGTTTTAACAAGTTTAACTAGCGGTACAATGATCGATGCCGCAACTGATTCGGAACTTACTTATGATTCTTCGACTGATACATTAATTGTATCAAATATTGATGTCGACGATCTGGCAGAATTTGATGATGTAAATGTCGGTTTTGCTCTAACTGTTGCTGGTGCTGTAGATTTTAATGGTAATCTTGATGTTGATGGAATAACTGAATTAGATGATGTTAATGTAGATGGCACTTTAACAGTTAATGGTGTAGCAGATTTAAATGGTAATCTTGATGTCGATGGTCAAACAGATTTAGATCACCTTTCAGTTACTGGTGTATCTACTTTTACTAATACTGTTGCTGTTAATGCTCTCCTCAATGCCAATTCTAATGTTGACATTTCTGGAAATCTTGATGTTGACGGAACAACTGAACTTGACGGATTAAATGTTGACGGTAATACTACACTTGATACTGCTACAGTAGGTCAATTAACTGTTAGTGGATTAACAGATCTCAACGGCAATCTTGATGTCGATGGTCAAACAGATTTAGATCACCTTTCAGTTACTGGTGTATCTACTTTTTCCAATAACATTGATGCTAATGGTGATTTAGATGTTGATGGTCACACTGAACTTGATAATTTAAATGTATCAGGTGTATCTACGTTCGCTAGTGCTGTAAATTTAAATGGTGGATTAGATGTTAGTGGTCATACTGAACTTGACTCTGTAAACGTATCTGGTGTAGTTACCGCAACTGAATTCCATACTGGTGCTGAAGCATCTGCTATAAGAATTGATTCTTCTACCATTTCTGGACCTTCAGTTATAAACATTGACCCAGCTGGTATTGGAAACAATACTGGTAAAGTTGTTATCAAAGGTGATTTCCAGGTAACTGGAACTGAAACAATTGTTGATTCGACAACAGTAACTATTAATGATAAAAATATTGTTGTTGCTGACGGATCTGCTGATGATACTCAAGCAGACGGTGGTGGTATTACAATTGAATCTGGAGATGGTAATAAGACTTTCCAGTTTGAAGCAACCGGTGATAATTTAGGTTCATCAGAGCATCTAAATCTTGCTTCTGGTAAGAGATATAAGATTAATAATATCGGTGTTCTTTCTGCTAATGGACTTGGTAGTGGTGTTGTTAATTCTTCGCTGACTTCTGTTGGAACTCTTAATCAACTTAATGTTTCCGGAATTTCTACTTTCGGAAACTTTGTAGATATAAATGGTGGTTTAGATGTTGATGGTCATACTGATCTTGATAACTTAAGTGTTGCTGGAGTTTCTACCTTTGCGAGTCTTGTTGATATTGATGGTGGTGGTAGAGCGAATACTTTCATTGTAGAAGATTTAACAGACAACAGGATTGTTTTAGCAGGATCTGGTGGTGAACTTGAAGATGATGCTAACTTAACATTTAATGGATCTCAACTTGCTGTTGGATCAGCAATCACTGCCTACGTCGCTTCCGGTATTGTAAGTGCTACTGCTTTCTATGGTGATGGTAGTAACTTAGATAATACTGGTGCCACACTAAACGCTGCTACTGGCACTCAAAGACTCGTTGTCACTAGTCTCACTAGTGGAACCATGGTTGATGCTGCCACTGATGCAGATCTATCTTTTAACTCTACTGACAATACTTTAAACACATATAATATAAAAGTTTCTGGTGGTATTAGTACAGATGGTGCTGATTTTGGTCAGGATGGTCAATTACTTAGAGCTATTTCTGGTGGGAAGTGGACTTGGGCATTTGTTCCTGGAATCTTCTCAGTTAATAATATCCTGAACGGTTTCAATGTTTTAGAAGAAGGAACTACCGTTGGAACTGCTGGTAGTATTCAAACTCTTGATTTCCGTGGTGGTAACATCATTGCTGCTGCTGATTCACAACCAAATGGTATCGCAACAATAACAGTTTCTGATACTCCTACATTTGATAGTTTAACTGTAACTGGTCAGACTGACTTACAATCATTAAATGTTACTGGTGTATCTACATTTGGTTCAAGTTCAGTTACTATTGATGGTAATTCTGATTTAATTAATGTAGGAACTGCTCTTACCTTAGGTCATTCTCAGGGTTTACAATATCACTCTCAAAATTTACATAGAGATGGATTTGATGTAAATCAGATTAACGCTTCCGGGATCGTAACTGCTCTTGAATTCCATGGTGATGGTTCAAAACTGACTGGAATTGCTGTAACTGATCATGTTAGAACTGATTCGTTAGAAGTAGTTGGTGTTACCACATTTTTAGATAATATTCATGTTGGTAGTGCTATTACAATGTATGCCGCAACAGGCATCATCAGTGCAACTCAATTATTTGGTGATGGTTCACAACTAACTGGAATTAATGCAGGTGCTATTCTTGGCACTTCATCTGGTACTCAAAGATTAGTAATGACTAGTCTCACTAGTGGTGCTATGCTTAATGCTGCCACTGATAGTGATCTTGCTTATGATTCTGTCAGTGATAGATTGATTGTTCCAAATATTGATGTTTCTGGTATCGCTACTTTAGGTGGTCCATTAAGCACTGGTTCCACAACAGGTGTAGAAGGTCAATATCTTAAATCAACAGGCATTGGTGTTACTTGGGCATCATTCCCAAGAGTAAGAAATGTTGGTATCAATACCGCCGTAGCAGGTCAGACATCATTTAATTTTACATACAATCCAGAGTTTCTGGATGTATTCGTTAATGGTGTAAAATTAACTCCTTCTGAATATACTGCTTCTAATGGAAGTCAAATCATTCTTCAAACTCCTGCATTTACTGGTGAGATTGTAGAATTCCATACTTACAATGCTACTAGTGTTGGTGGAGGAGGAGGCGGAGGTGGTGGTGGTATCACAGAGGTCGTTAGTGATACTTCACCACAACTTGGAGGAGAATTAGACCTTAATGGTTTTGGTATAAATGGTACTGGAATTATTACTGCTACTAGTTTTACTGGTAATGGTTCTAATTTAACTAATTTAAACGCATCTAATCTTACTTCCGGCACTATTCCAGATGCAAGATTCCCTGCTACATTACCTGCTGTTAGTGGTGCTAATTTAACTAATGTTCTTCATGATATAGTAGATGATACTTCACCACAACTTGGTGGTGGTTTAGATCTTAACGGTAATAGTATTACTGGAACTGGTAATATCCAGATAAGTGGTTCTATTACAGCAACATCTTTGTCTGGCACTGGTGCTAATGTAACTGGAATTCTTACTACAAATATTGTTAATTATGGTGATGGATTTATCTCTCTTCCAGATCTTTCTGTCACAACCGCAGGATCACCATTACAACTTGGTGCTCTTGCTTACAATAATACAAATGGTGTATTTACATTCACACCACCTGATATTGAGGGACAATCACGTCAAGCATTCTCTGTAGGAACTGCCAATACCCCATTACAAATTGGTGCTATTTCTTATAATAGTGGCACAGGCGTATTTACATATACACCACCTGACTTAAGTTCATACGTACAAACCAACAGCAATCCTACATTTACTAACGTTACTGCAACTAATGTTTCTGCTTCAAGTTCTATTACTGCCAATAAGTTCTATGGTGATGGTTCACAGTTAACTGGACTTGTTGCGGCTGGTGTTGGTATAGAAGTTAAAGATAGTGGTTCAGTTGTAGGAACTGCAGGAACTATTGATTTTGGAACTAATTTAAGTGTTTCTGCTCTATCTGCTGGTATAGTTACTGTAACTTCTAATGTATCTACGTATGCTGATAGTGATGTTGATACGCATCTTAATCAATCAACCGCTGCCACAAATGAATTACTAAGTTGGAATGGTGCTGATTATGATTGGGTATCTGACATCAATGTTGGAAACATAAACGCTAGTGGTAATGTAAATGTTGCTGGTGTTCTAACATATGAAGACGTAACAAATGTTGATTCTATCGGAATTATAACTGCTAGATCTGGTATTGATGCAACTGGAACAGTTACTGCCACTACCTTTAGTGGAAGTGGTAGTTCTTTAACATCATTAAACGCCTCTCAACTTTCATCTGGAACTATACCTGATGCTAGATTCCCTGCTACACTTCCCGCTGTTAGTGGTGCTAATTTAACTAATCTAGATGCTTCGGATCTTGCTTCTGGAACTATACCTGATGCTAGATTCCCTGCCACACTTCCAGCAGTATCTGGTATTAATTTAACTAATCTAAATGCTTCTAATCTTAATGTTGGAACTATACCTGATGCTAGATTCCCATCAGTATTACCTGCTGTCAGTGGTGCTAATTTAACTAACTTACCGAGTAGTGGTACACCTACTTGGACTCTTGGTGCCAATGGTGCCAGTGATTATACTTTCACTGGACCTGGTGTTACTGCTGGATCGCAGGACCCAACCATCTATCTGGTAAGAGGGCAGAGTTATAAGTTTGAAAATAGAAGTGGAGGTCATCCATTCCGCATTCAGTATCAGTTCCAAAATACTGGGGGAACTGCTTATAACGATGGTATCACTAACAATGGCGCTAATCATAATACTGATTTGCTATGGGATGTAAGATTTGATGCTCCCGATGTTCTTTATTATCAGTGTACTTCTCACCAGAATATGTCTGGTAAGATTATTATCTTAGGAGACACAAAGATAAATGGATCATGGAGTGCATCTGCTGGTTCCGCACAAGTTATAGATACAATTACAGGTGTCTCAAATAATGCTATCAAGACAGCAGAATACACAATACACATTGAGAATGGTAGCAACATGCAGTCACAAAAAATTCTTGTCATGCAGAATGGTTCAACAGCACATCATCAAGAGTATGCTGTAATGTACACCAGCACAAATCCATTAGTGGAACTTTCTGCTGATATTAATAGTGGTAATCTCAGACTATTGGCAACACCTGCAAGTGGTATTAGTGGAACCACTACCTACACGTTCACTCGCCAGACTATTCGATGAGTTCTCAAACATTTGAAGAGTACAAAGATACTCTTGAAAAGGAACCTACGGATCCTGATGTTAAAAAAGAATATATTGTGGGATGCTATACATCTGATGACTGGACTCATATCCATCAGATTTTGATGGAAGATGGAACTCTTGAAGATAATATTCCACCACAAAGTGTAGATTGTGTTGATGATTATAAACACAGTCCAATCAGAGGTAGATACTTATTAAATGATACTGAGGTAGAGCAACTTCGTAATCATGAAAAAGTAGAATATGTAAATATTAATACTGATAAGTATCCTGGAACGTATGCTGTTGATCCTGTTTTACTGGAGGATATAGAAAGGCAGGACAGATATAGTTCTAACGTTCAGTATTATAAGGATCATTCAAGTAATGGTAGTGGATTTAATTCAACTGATATTACTCGTAAGAATAGAAGCACATATCAACAATTGAGATTGCAGCAAAAAACTAGAGGTTTTTCTAATGATGCTTCAACATTAAATCAAAAAGGTCAGCAATGGGGAACTGGTAAAGACGTTGATGTAATCGTATGCGATCAAGATGCTTGGTTCGGTCACATTGAATTTCAAAATAATCTTGGTGGACCACAAAATTATGTTGGCGGAAACGTATTACCAGGTAATGGATCTTGTGATGTTTTAGATATGATATTGGATGGACCATATTATCTTGATCCTGATTTTTTTGATGCTGATGCTTCTAGAAGAACTACAAGGTGGGATGGAACAACTGTTCCTACAGAATCTGCTGCTAGAAACTGGTGGTATTATGATAGTACAACCTATCGTTCTGCTAAGTTTGTAAGTCCTTCTAATGGTGGCAATGCTACTGGAGTTAATAATTTTGGAACACTGTTCATAACTTCTAGTTACACAAGAGCGACATGTAATGGAAGTAATACTTCATATCAAACTGGAAGTGGATATCATGGGACTCCATGTGCTTCGCAGGCATATGGAAGACAATATGGTTGGGCTTATAATTCTAACAAATGGTATTTGAATTTATACGGAACTGGTAATCCTGGAACAGAAAGGTGTTTTGATTGTATAAAAGTTTTTCATCAAGTTAAACCAGTAAATACTAATCATGGTAATCAAAATCCAACTATAACCAGTAACAGTTTTGGATATCGTTCCATGTCACCTTCATCAAGTGGATATTATTGGTATAGACCTGCCACCACTGATGGAACTACAAATGGAACTTCTTATAGTAGTAAACCAAACTTTCTCAATTATTTCTATCAATCTACGATAAGAACTGAGCTTAGACCAACTTCTATGCTAACTGCTGGTGTGGAAATGATTGATGCTGGTGTAATTATGTGCTGCTCTGCTGGTAATACGAATCAGAAACTTGTCAGTGCCACACATCCAGACTATAACAATTACATTAACTCTTCAGATAGTGTAGCACTTGATTCTACCTCTGTAAGTGCTTATGGATATACTTGGTATAGGACAGTTAATAGGCAAGGATTTCCAGCACAGGTAGGGCAACAAGGAACTGGTAATAGTAGAATTTACAGAACTATATGTGTTGGTGCTTTAGATTCTGCACATTTAAGTAGTAACACAGGTATGGAGGTCAAAGCAGACTATAGTAATATGGGAGATTTGATTGATTGCTATGCTCCTGCTATTGATACTTTAGCGGCTTGTGATGATAATACAAGCACTCGATATAATCGAAACGATGCTTATTATAGAATAGGTAATACAGACTCTATTGAATCTGAGGATTGTATATTCGGTGGAACAAGTTCAGCAACACCAGTAACTTGTGGAATCATTGCTACAAAGTTGGAACATAATCGTACTTGGACCTGGCAAGATGTAAAAAATTGGTTGAGAGATGATGTTGGAACTCAATCTACATCAGATTTTTATCATGGAGGTGAAGCGACATCTGCTACTGATAGTTTGTGGACTAATCGTGATGTGGTTCATGATGATGAAGTGATTGTAGTTTGGGATGCTGTAAGCGGAACTGAACCCACTAGCGATCTAAAGTTCTCTGGTAGTGGTTTATCAATTACTGGTGTTAATCTTAAAATAGTCTAACCTAAATATCTAAAAACTCTGAGAGATGGCAGAAAAGAAGTTTGGTGTAAGAGAGATTAATGTTATCGATCTAACGGGTACTCCCACGATTGAGAGCACAGGCACTTTAAATATTAACGCTGGAAGTGGTTCTGATGTAAACATCAATACAGATCTTAATGTCACTGGAGTTGTCAGTGATACTGCTGGTAGCCTTAGAAATCTTCCTCAAGTATCTAAGAGTTCTGCTTACACTTTAATTGCTTCTGATACTGGTAAGCATGTTAGTATATCATCGGGTGGAGTTACTATTGCCTCTGGTGTTTTTAGTATTGGTGATGTTGTAACCATCTATAATAATAGTTCAAGTAGTCAAACAATTACTCAAGGAACTTCAGTTACTTTAAGGCAGGCAGGAACTTCTAATACAGGAAATCGAAGTCTTTCTTTATATGGAGTGGCAACTCTTATGTGTGTTGCTTCTAATACGTTTGTTATTTCTGGTGTAGGATTATCATAATATGTCAATAGTATCTCAATCAGTTTTTTTAGGTTTCACTCAAGGACTTCCAACATATTCCCTAGGAACATCCTCTACTTCCGTAAATGAAGGTTCTACAGTAACATTTACGACCACTACTGCTAATGTATCTAATGGAACAACATTATATTGGTCTGTAAGTGGTGGTGTATCTTCAAGCGACTTTACTGTCAATTCTACAACTGGTTCTTTTACTATTGGTAGTAACGGACAAGGATCAGTTAGCTTGACATTAAGTTCTGATTCTTCTACAGAGGGAACCGAATCTTTTACCTTCTATGTAAGGACTGGTAGCACTAGTGGAACAATAGTTGCAACCTCACCTCTAATTACAGTTAACGATACCTCAATTAATCCTCAACCATTTAGTGCTAGTTACGTTATTATTGGTGGGGGCGGAGGAGGAGGAAAATTTAATGGTGGAGGTGGCGCAGGTGCTTATCGCACTGCATCATCCACTCTGCAAACAGGAACTAATTATCCTATAACAGTTGGTGCTGGTGCTGCTAGATATGCGGGTCAGGGACAAAATGGTAACTCTTCTACTGCGTTTGGAATAACTGCTCCTGGTGGAGGTGGAGGAGGAACCAGAGGATATAATAATTCACCAGGATATGCTTCTGGTGCTGGTAGTCCAAGTCCTGGTGGTTCTGGTGGTGGTGCTAGTGCATATGATACTCCGCCTGGTGCCCCTGGTGGTGGTTCTGGTAGTTACGGAAGTCCTGGTGGTCCAGCATTTAATGGAACTGGATGGGGTGGTTCTGGTGGAGGTGGAGTTGGTAGTTCAGGATCTTCTCACCCAAATGGTAGCACTGGTGGACCTGGAGGGAGTGGAACTAATATACCATCACCTTTAGGTAGCGGACAGGTTTGTGGTGGTGGAGGGGGAGGAAATTATAATCAGGGACCTGCCGGTAGCGGATCTTATGGTGGTAAACCTGGTTCTAATGGTGGAGCAGGTAGTCCTGCACCAACCTATCATGATGGTACTGGTAATACTGGTGGTGGAGGAGGAGGATGTAATGAATCGGGACCAGGTAGTGCTGGTGGAAGTGGAGTAGTTTTAGTAAGCAAGCCATCAAGTTTTACTGTATCTAATCCTGGTGGTGGTCTTACTTTAAGTACATACCCAACTTATGTTAGAATTACTGGTGGATCTGGAAATCTTATGTTTATATAAAAATGGCACATTACGCACTGTTGGATGATAATAACGTAGTAGTTCAGGTTTTTCCTGGAGTTGATGAATATACTGATGGTGTTGATTGGGAACACCACTATGGCTCTATGCACCAAATGACTTGTAAAAGAACCTCCTATAATACTTGTGGTAATTATCATCGTGCAGGAGGAACTCCATATAGAAAGAACTTTGCATCTGTCGGTTTTGTTTATGATGAGGAGAAAGACGCTTTTATACCTCCAAAACCTTTAGAATCATATGTTCTAGATGAGGATAAGTGTGAATGGTATCCTCCTATAACTCAACCACAATTGACAGAAGGTCAAACTGGGATGTATGTTTGGAATGAGGAAGCATATCAAAATGACAATACCCAAGGTTGGGAATATTTTGACTATTCATAAATAACTAAAAACCTATAATGGCTAACAACAGGGAGTTATCACAACTTGGTTTTATAGTTAATGTCGATGACTCCAATCAGAGTCTTGGCATTGGTTCTAGTGTTGGTATTGGAACAACTTCCCCAGATTATAAACTGGATGTTCGTGGTGATATAAACTTCAGTCAGGAACTCTACAAAGACGGAGTACTTTTTAATCCACAGTCTGGTGTTGGTGTAGGTTTAGGAACTGTTACACCAAACAGTGGAATAATAACTGGAAGAATTGGTGTAGGATTCACTGATATTAACTTTATTGGTAGTGGAATAACTGTTACTGGTTACGGAACGACAGTCGTTGTTGACCTTAGTTCTATTGCTGCTGCTTCTGCCCAATCTGCTCAACAGGGAGGTACAGCTGGAGATGATGTTATCCGACTTGCTATTGCTTTTGGATAAATACTTTGAGGTCTTGAATTGTAGATGTACTAGGTTAACAGATGGCAAATACCTTTAAACTCAAAACAAAGTCTAGTGTTGGTACAACACCGCAAAATGTTTATGTAGTTCCTAGTGCTACTACTACAACTATTATTGGAATTTCTCTTGCCAACATATCTGGAACAGGTATAAATGTAAGTATTGGGGTTGATAGACCAGTTGGGGATAATGTAAAATTACTAAAAGACGCACCAGTTCCTCAAGGTGCTACCTTGGAATTCATGCAGGGTAATAAAGTTGTTCTGGAAACAGGAGATACTTTAACATGTGAGAGTGATGTAAACAATAGCATAGACGTTTCAGTCACCCTTATGGAGATGACCTGATATGGCATTAGATAGACTCACACAGGTACGTGGTGGTGGTATTGAATCACCACTTGAATTAGTTGGTGATCTAAGTGGAAATAATGCTAATTTTGTTGGTGTTATCACAGCATCAACTTTCAGTGGTACAATTATTGGTGATGTTGTTGGAACAGCTTCAACTGCTGGTTTTGCTAGAACATCTTTCTTTCTAGCAGGAACTCCCGATATAGTTGTTGGCACTATTAATGCGACTGATATAACCGCAACATCTTTCTCTGGTAATGGTCTCAATCTAACTTCTTTAGACGCATCCAATCTTGCTTCTGGTATTGTTCCGGATAATAGATTCCCTACAACACTTCCAGCAGTATCTGGTGCTAATCTAACTAATCTTAATGCTTCAAATCTTTCGTCTGGAATTTTACCTGATGCTATATTTCCATCGGTATTACCAGCAATATCTGGCGCTAATCTAATTTATCTTGATGCCTCTGATCTCTCTTCTGGAACTATACCTGATGCTAGATTTCCAGCAACACTTCCAGCAGTATCTGGTGCAAATTTAACTAATCTTGATGCTTCTGATCTCTCTTCTGGCACAATTCCTGATGCTAGATTTCCAGCAACACTTCCAGCAGTATCTGGTGCAAATTTAACTAATCTTGATGCTTCTGATCTTGCTTCTGGTACACTTCCGGATGCTAGATTTCCAGCAACACTTCCAGCAGTATCTGGTGCTAATCTAACTAACCTAGATGCAGGTAACCTGACTGGTTCAATTAGTAATGATAGATTGCCGAATCCTGTTGTAAAAGATCTTACTGGTAATGTAACTGGTAATCTAACTGGTGATGTAAGTGGTAATGTTACTGGTAATGTTACTGGTAATGTATCTGGAACTGCTGGTGGATTGAGTGGCACCCCTGATATAACTGTTGGTGCTATTACTGGTTCCTCAGCATCTTTCAGTGGTAATGTCAATGTTGGTGGAGTCCTTACTTATGAAGACGTTACTAATGTTGATGCAATCGGTCTTGTAACAGCAAGATCTGGAGTTAACATTACTGGAGGTGATTTAGCAGTATCTAACAATGCTGTAATATCTGGTATTCTTACTGTTGGTTCTAGTTCTATCACCATAAATGGTGATGGTAATGAGGTCAAGGTTGGCACAGGTCTTACATTATCACATACTAATGGTGTATTTGTTGGTCAAGTAAATCTTCACAGCACTGGATTAGAACTAGGAACAGGAAATCTTCAGTCACATAATGTCAATTCTAGTGGTATAATTACAGCGACTAGTTTTGTTAAGTCTAGTGGAACATCCTCTCAGTTCTTAAAAGCAGATGGAAGCGTAGATAGCAATAATTATCTCACATCATACTCTGAAACAGATCCTATCGTTGGTGCTGTTAATGGTATTGTAAAATCAAATGGTTCTGGCACAATTAGTGCTGCTACAGCAGGAACTGATTATTTAACTCCTTCTGGTGATGGGACAGATTTAACATTTAATTATCAACAAGCACCACACGGTAGCACTGTAAACATAAGTGTTACCGTAGCCAGTAAAACCTCTGCTCATAGATATCAGAGTCAGGGAAGTAGTCTTGGATATGTCCTTGAAGGAATACAATCTCCATTTTTAACTTTAACTCCTGGAAGAACTTACAGATTTAATTTAAGTTCGAGTAATCAATCAAGTCATCCATTTAGATTTTATCTTGAAGCAGATAGAACTACACAATACTCTACAAATGTAACTACTGCTTCAACATATACTGAGATTACAGTAACAGATACAACACCAACTGTTTTACACTATCAGTGTTCTCTACATGGGTATATGGGAAATGCCATATACTGTAATTCAAACGCGGTTTATACACCAGAGACGATTACTGGTTTAGATGGTGCTAATATAACTGGAACAGTCACTGCCACTACCTTTAGTGGAAGTGGCAGTTCTTTAACATCATTAAATGCTTCTCAACTTTCGTCGGGAACTATTCCAGACGCCAGATTCCCCAATACGCTACCTGCTATTAGTGGTGCTAATTTAACTAATCTGGATGCTTCTGATCTTGCTTCTGGAACTATACCTGATGCTAGATTCCCATCAGTATTGCCTGCTATTGATGGATCTCAACTAACAGGAATTGCTGCGCAGGGAGCTGCTGGATACTGGGAGAAGACAAGTGCTGGTATCAATACTATCACTAATGTTGGTATTGGCATTACGATGCCAGCAACTGATACCTTATTACATCTCAATAAGAGTGATAGCGCACAAGCAACCATACGATTTACTAATTCTTCAACTGGAACCACTCAAGGTGACGGTGCGATTATTGGTGTAAATGCATCTGAAGAATTAAAAATCAGTCACCTTGAGCAGAAAGATATAATTCTCGCCACCGATAATACGACGAGAATGAAGGTTAAGAGTGATGGTAAGATTGGTATTGGAACCAATTTTGATCCAACATTTACACTTGATGTTCAAGGTGATATAAATTTCACCGGCACTCTACTTCAAAACGGCAGTGTATTTCAATCTGGAGGAGGAGGCGGAGGTGGAAGTCCTCTAACCGTTAAAGAACTTTCATCACAGGGTGGATCGACTAATGTAACTGTCTCTAATGTAACGGAACTTCAATTCAATAATGGAAGTGGTTTCAACGTAACTGATGAGGGAAGTGGTGTAGCATTTGTTGATCTTGGCAGTACATTTAATCCATGGTATGTGAGTGGTTCTGAACCTCTAGCAGCAAGTGGTGAAGAACCTGTTGAAATTATCGCTGGACCTGGTATTGCTATTACCACAACACCGGTTGCTTCAGTTGGTATTGGAACAACATTCTCTAAAGCATTAACGATTTCTCAGGATGGTAATGCCATAAACGGAATTGGAACAGCAATTCCATTCACTAATGCTGACTTCTATTATTCTGGAACATTATTAATTGATTCAACCACCACAGTTGATGTTCCAGTTGGTAGTTCTCATATAGCGTATGTAAGACATACAGATATTGAGGTAGCAGATGGAGCAGATTTAATCATTGCTGATGGTGATGAACTTATTCCTGATATTTTAGATATCGCAAGTCCTGCTATCATTGAACCACTTCATAATCCAAGCACTTTAACTGTTGAGAAAAAAATTAATGTTCAAAATAGTGGAACTTTAGTTTCATCTACTATAGATACAATTAACTTTAATACAGATCTAAACGTAAGTGTTGCTGGTAACACGGCAACAGTTAATTCTACTGCCTCTGGTGGAGGTGGCGGCGGTGGTGGCGGTGTATCTGAAGCACTAGCTATCGCATACGCAATAGCATTATAAGAACTAAATAACTTAAGATAAAATTATTGGTAGTCACGCAAGATGGCAAAGAAGTTAGTATATAACTACACGTTTACTCCTGGTGCTTCTAACGCTGGTAAGATTGTAATTAAAGGTAATTACCCAGCTAAGACCTGGCAATTAGTAACTGATGTTGGAACGGGTGGTTTATATCCTCACATCTTTGTTCGTGATGAATATGCGGCAACCACAGGTGCCCTGGAGATAATTAGTGGTGGCACTGGTAATTTAACGATTGCTGTTACTGGCACTTCGTTGAATGAGAACACTGGTGTGATGACTATCACAACCACTACCGCTCATGGATTAAGCACTGGTGCGACGGTCAAGTTCCGTCCGATGTCAGTCACATTTACTTGTGCTAAGGATAATTATTCTACAGACCACACTTATCCTAGAACAACTGACCCAATTTATGATACAGCAGTGCCTATCACTGTCGTTGATGGTGATACTTTTACTGTTGCTACTGGTCGTTCTATTGGTGGTGCGATTTCATCTAACAATGAAATCATCTATAACTTTGCCGATAATGCTAAGGGTGGTTCAACATATTATGATCCGTCTGTAGATGAAACAACATTAACACTTAAATACGATACTTCTCACTTAGATCCTTTAGATCAACTTCAAATCTTCATTGACATCCAAGAAGATAAGATTAATTTTTCAGAAACCTTTACTGATCCTGTAAGTAAGTTAAGAGTTTCAAACCCACAAAACCTTATTGATACTGACTTTGAATATGGTCTACAACCAACTAAGTGGGAAACGGTAGAACTAGTTAACAATATTCCGTCTTTCTTTGCTGACGCAAGTAATTATTCTATTTCCGATGTAACGTCAGTTACCTCAACTGCTAATAGTGAAAACATCACTGTATCAACACTAGAGGATCATGGTCTGACTGTAGGATCTCCAATTGATGTTCAGGGTCTTACTTCAAGAACTGCTGAAGGAAAGTATCTTGTTACAGCAATTATAAGTAACACGCAGTTTGTTTATAAAGCAAAAGCAGTTCAGGAATCCTCAAAAACAATCAACGGAACTTATACGGTTATAACTCCTGGTGAATTCTATTCTGGTTCAGATATTAACATAAAACCAGAAACTGGTATTGAAACTGATGGTGTAACGCCATCTGCTCTAAAAATTAATACTGACTACCATCATGGATTTGAGCGTGGTTCGAGTTTGTATCTTACAAATACAGTTGGTTCAAGAAGATTAACTATTGAAGACACAACAACAGATACTGCTCCTGATGGAAGACCTTATGTTGATTATGTAGACACTCTATCAACAACTTTGACAGTTGATTCCTCTTTGACTGAAACTAGACAAATGACAGGAACTTATGCGCATAAGTTTGTGTCTAGTGATGTTAACATTGCCAATAATACAATTTTTTGGAATAATCATAAGCTTCAAGCAGGTGATGTTCTCCTTTATTCTGCTCCCTCTTCAGGAACTGCTATTGGTGGTCTCAATAATTTTGATATCTATTATGTAAAGTCAACACCAACCACAAACACCGTCACTTTATGTGAAGTTAGCGGCGGCAACTATACTGGTAATGCTACCATTAACTTCAATAGTGCTGGTGATACAACTTACGGCAGGCATGAATTAGTTCTAGGATACGAACTATATTATGCTAATAAGCAATATAGAAGTTATTATATTAATTATCGGACCAGAGCTTATGGTTATGGATCTGGTTCTGGTCGTGACATGAATACACGCTCTACAGATTCTAGCGGAAATAGTGGTTATTGGGGTCTTGGTGGTGAGAAACCAGAAAGATTCTTATTCGCATCTAAGAGTGGATATATTAGTTCTACTTACGTAAATGCATCATATTATGGAACAAGTAGAAATGGTAACTTCCAATTTGGAAGTCCCAATCTCGGATATAATTTCTTAGAAGACTTTGAACGATTTAACTCTACAAGTTCTTATGAGAGATATTGTACTGGAAATGGCAGCTCTTACAATAGTAATTTTAGTTTCCAACAAAGATATTTCCAAGGATATTTTACTGGTAGCACATACTACTGGGGATCTTATGCAACTTCGTTCTCTCTTGGAACTACTTTCTATTTCCCACTAAAAACAGATCCTGAAGCAGATAGTCTATACATACCCAATCATGGAGTACAAACTGGTTCATCGGGAACATTGACAACCACGTCTGGTTCTAATATTGTTCGTAGAACTGATACAAGTAAAGCATATAATGTAACTCCAACAACTACTAGCTTTACTGGAGGAACAACAACACTCACCAGAGTTTCAACTAACAGAATTAGATTGAATGATGCCTCAAGACTTCATACAGTTGCTGGTGAATATCAAATTGCCGCTAACGTTACCAATCCAACTAAGAATAGTTTCTACTTTGATTCTCATGAATTATTTAATAATCAAGAAGTAACTATTAGTAGTAGCACGGGTTCTGTCCCTACATCGAGTAGTGGTCCTGTTGCTTTATCTGATAGTCTTTTACAACCAATTTATGATGCTGTCAAGACTGCCATGGATAGTATTAAAACTGTCATGGGATCTGATTCTGGAAGAATATTATTTAATGGAAGTTCTCATTATTATCCAATTAGAAGTAGCAGTAATTACTTTGATAATGCTTATCAGTATTTTATCTGGTACATGCAATATATGAGAGTTAATGGACCTGCTAGTGTTAGAAGCTCATACTTTGGAAGCACTAATTTTGCTACAGGAACCCCATGGGATCCATTTGCTTCAACTTCACTCGCTGGAAAGGGTTATTATCATATATGTACACCGTATATAAGTAATTCATATACTCCATATCATATTAATATGTGGCAGATTCCTAATCCACAGGATGAAGGTGCTACCACAACTCAGATGTATGTTGATAGTAGATTTGCTTACCACTATGCTAGAAATGGTCAACCAGGATATGAGAATAATAATTATAGTAACTGGATAAACCTCTCTGATGGTTGGCAATATACTTATGAAACAAACTATTTTTCCCCTACTAGTTCTTATCATGGATATCTGCACATGTATATCATCCTGAGCAATACAGGATGGGATGGGCATCAAGCTTCATGGTCAACTAATCTTTATTATCCAAGCAGTCGTTACTTATATGCTTATACTACTGGATATGGCGGAACAAGATATGCCATTGAAGTTATACTTCCTATTAAAGGTTCGGCAAGTAGCAGTGGGTATGGTGTTAATGGATCGGTTATAAACAATGCTACTGTGGCATCTACCATAGTAAATCAAATCAAGAATGACTTAACAAATCCAGCTCTGGCTCCTAATTCAATCGTCCGTGTTAATCCAATTAACAATAATAGATTTTCTATTAAGACTCCTGGTGAAGTTGAATATGATTTAACTAGCTCTGGAACGGCACCAATCGCATTCCAAACTGGTGAAATTACTGGTGGTTTAGATGGGTACTTTACAATTGATGCTAAAGATGCCACTTCATTAACTCATTTTTCCTCTTCTGAGATTCCCAAGAGAACTCTAGATCTCACTGATACAAACATAGTTGATATTGGTGGTATCGTCTACATTAATAAAGGAAACTTCAAAATGAAGAATCAGCAGAAGTTTGAATACACTGCTTCTTCTGGTACAATCCCTGGACTAACATCTGGTCAAACATACTATACTGTTTCTAACGGTCCAGATCACTTTAGAGTTGCGGCATCTGCTGCAGATGCTGAATCTGGATCTGTCATTTCAATTGGAACGACCACATCTGGTAGCTTTACTTTTACTGTTCCATCTATCTCTGGTATTTCTTCTGCGACTGGAACTATTGGCATCACATCAGATTCAAAAACTATTACCGGAACTAATACACTCTTTAAGAGATTCTTTAGAACAGGTGACAATTTTAGAATAAAAGATGAGCAAACACCTCCAGCATATAGAGATTTTGAAATTGCTTCGGTTATTGATGACACTGAACTAACAATTACCGAGACACCTGGTATTGAAGTTATTGATGGAAATTACTACGTAGAGACGAAAATTAACACAAGACCTGACGGTACATTTATTCATAGACCATTTGATGGTGGTGTAGAGATTACTGCTGGTACTTCACCTAACAGTTCTATTGTTAGACAGACTCGTAAGTATTTCCGTTATCAGTCTGGTAAAGGTATTCAGTGTTCTGTTGCTATTAACTTTAATCCATCACGTATTATCAATAACATTGTTGGAACTGGTAATACTGAATTAAGTGTTAAAACTTTTATTGTTAATGTTAATAACAATGAGTTAACTTCATATAATATTTCAGGTAATGATAGAGATGGTAGAATCCTTGGAGAAAACAGTGATATTTCAATCACTAAAGGTGATACTCTTAATTTGATTGTTAATGCTCCATCTCATCCTCTTTGGATTAAAACAGATCAATCTGTAGGAATGGGAAATAGCGTTACTACAGGCATAACAAATAATGGAGCTGATCTTTCTACCATAGTATGGGATACAAGCAGTGTTACACCTGGAACATATTATTATAATTGTCAGAATCATGAGACAATGAGAGGATCTATTCTTGTTGAGACTGCGGGTATTACAACTTCCATTGCTAAAGCAACCACTTCATATCCTCATGGTTTAACGAGAAGGAATAGTGTTACTATTAGAGGTTCTAGTGATGCTGCTTATAATGGCACACATCAAGTTCGAGCATCTGATGATTTCACTTTTGAATATTTCGTAGATGGAGAGAATGATTCTGTCCCTAATGGTGTTATAGAATATAATATTGATGCTTGGAGTAATAGTGCTGTTCGCACAGGTCTATTTGACTATCAGAATGGAATGTTCTTTGAGTTTGATGGAACTACTTTATATGCTGTTAGAAGATCCTCGGTGCAGCAGTTAAGTGGTACTGTTTCTGTTCAACCTAATAGTAATATTGTTACTGGTGCGGATACTAATTTATCGGGTCAATTATCAATAGGTGATTTTGTAGTAATCAGAGGATCTAGTTATAGAGTAACAAATGTTCCAGACAAGACTACGATTCACATTCAACCTGCTTATAAAGGTGTAGCATCTTCTGGTGTTATTGTCACTAAGACTATTGATGTAAGAGTTCCACAAAATAATTGGAACATCGATAAGGCGGACGGATCGGGACCTTCTGGATTTGTCTTGGATATAACTAAGATTCAGATGGCATATATTGACTACTCTTGGTATGGTGCTGGTAAGATTCGCTTCGGATTTAAGGATGCTAAAGGTCATGTCAAGTACATGCATGAGTTCCTTCATAATAATGTTCTTGAAGAAGCATACATGAGATCTGGTAATATGCCAGGTCGATATGAAATTGAAAATACATCTGACGTTCTTCCATCGTTTGTGCCATCATTGTTCCACTGGGGAACTTCTGTTATCATGGACGGTAAGTTTGATGATGACAAAGCATATCTGTTCAGTGCTTCATCAAATTCACTTTCGTTTACAAACGGTGACTCCAACTCAGTAAACGCAAGCAGTGGTTCTTCATTGATAAGAAATTATGATTATGGTTTGAGACAATATAAGTGGTATACTAGAATTCCATTCGCAAGTGCTAACGCTAATAAGTTCTCTTCAGGAACTCCACTTTATACTGATGATGGTGGATTGAATGGTGAACTGGTTGATTATCTGAGTTATTCTGGTAATACAGTTTATGTTCATATCTTTGTTGGAACCTCCAGATATTATTATCAAACACCAGCTTCCTATCCAACAGTTTCTAGTGCGGAAGAGGTATTCATTGGTGCTCCATCATCTGGTGGAGATTTGGTAAATCTTCAGGAAGAAGTCCCTCTTATCTCTATCCGTCTAGCACCTTCCGTTGATAATAACCTAACAGGTTCTCTTGGACAAAGAGAAATCATTAACCGAATGCAGTTACAGTTGAAGCAGTTGGGTATTACTTTATCTCATGACTGTACGGTTGATCTGATTCTTAATGGTGCTATCAGTAATAGAAATTTTGTTAACGCAACTACACCATCTCTTTCAGAACTCGTTACACACGTTACTGGGGATAAAGTTATTGGAGGCACAAAGATCTTTTCCTTAAGAGCATCTGGTGGTTCTGAGAACGCGGCAGGTAAGAGATTATCTGCTACTAATGACTTTGACATCTCACAGATCACTGACTTAGGTAATTCAATTCTTGGTGGTGATGGAACATTCCCCAATGGTCCTGACTTATTAACGATTGCGATTCGCCCTATTGACACTGCTGAAATTAACGCTACTTCTCCTCTGGCAGTCTCTGCCAGGGTTACTTGGACCGAATCTCAGGCATAAATAAGTAAAAACGTGATAAAATAATGTCAAAAGTAAGGGCAGACAATTTTACCGACAGATCTGGAGGTGGAGCACCAAATTTTCCTTTTGGACTGCAAACTGTTGGCATTTTAACAGCCACTGGGTTTAGTGGAAACTTAATTGGTGATGCTGGGGGACTAACTGGCACTCCAAACATTTTTGTTGGATCAATTAATGCCACTGATGGAACCTTCAGTAATAATGTTTCAATTGGCGGCACTTTAACTTATGAAGATGTAACTAATATAGATTCTGTTGGTATTGTAACCGCAAGACATGGAGCAGTATTGGGTGTAACTGCGGATCCTACTAAAAGAAATAAGTTAAGAGAAACTTATTTTGATAGTAGTGGTTCCCATGGATCGTTTTTGAAGCAGTCAACTTACTTAACTACAAGTGCTGCCTCTGGTAATGTAATTCTTAATTTAGAAGATGGAAATGTTTTTTATTATGGTTCAACCAGTAATGCTAACAGTGCATTCTCTATTAACTTTAGATATGATGGCACTACCGCACTATCAACTCAAACAAACACTGGTGATGTAGTTACTGTCACCATATTCTGGTGCTCAACTGGAACGTCATCTTACATTAATGCTGTAGATATTGATGGTGTAACGCAAACTGTGAATTGGGTTGGTGGTTCTGCTCCGTCCGATGGTTCAGGTAGTAATAAATTTGATATTTACACTTTCACAATTTTTGATACGGGAAGTGGTTATTCTGTCTTTGGCAATCAAACAAAATGTTGATTTATGATATATCCTAATTACGTAAAGCAAAGTCCTGTTCTTGGTTTAACAAGTGGTGCTGGTAGTGGTGGAGGTCTAAGTTATTTTACACATTCTGGTGGTGGTGGTGATTCTCTTTATGACTTTAGTTCTTTCTCATTTACAACATCTGGTTTAACTGGAAGAACTGGACCTAACTTGAGCCAATTAAGAACTGCATATGATACTTCAACTTATAGTTGGTTAACTGATACTTCGTTTTTTGATGTAGATAGTAGTGCTCAAGGAGTGCAAATGTGGACTGTGCCTGTAGATGGTACTTATAGAATTCAAGTTGCCGGTGCTTCTGGTGGATATAGTTATGATACCACAAAACAGAATAGGGTTGGAAAAGGAGCTATTGTAAGAGGTGATTTTTTACTCACTCAAGGGACAATTTTAAGAATAGTTGTTGGTCAAAAAGGTCGTCCAGTCTCAACATCAAATCCCGATGGACCTCTCACTGGAGAGTCATATAACTCTGGTGGTGGAGGTGGTTCTTTTGTATTTTTCACACTTTCAGATACTGAACCCTTAATAGTTGCTGGTGGAGGTGGAGGTGGATCATATGATGGATCAGATAGTTATGCTCCTCATGCTTCAATAGACCTAACAGGAAATCCAGGCACTGGTGTAAATAATGATGGTTTTAGCTTGTATAGTGGTCTACTTAGTGGTCAGAATTTAGGATATGGTGGCATCAATAACATCTCAAATAACCATAAAGCAGGTGGTGGTGCTGGATGGAAAGGAAATGGTTTAGGAGGTCATACTAATTGTACCGTGCAATCTCCTTATCATGTTCAAGGAGGATGGTCTAAATCAAAATCTACAGATTCCAGTGGTTCGACAACTAATGGTGGAGCATTTGTAGGAGGATGGGGAGGAAATAATCAAGCAGGTGGTGGTTCTCAGCAAGGTGGATTTGGTGGTGGGGGTGGAGGAACTGGTAGATGTGGTAGTTGTCAGGCAGGTGGAGGAGGTGGATATACTGGCGGTGGAATGGCGTCCAGTAGTAATAGTTCACCTACCAAGGAGGCGTTAGCTGGTGGTGGAAATTATATTATTTCTTCAGCATCTAATAGAACACATATCGGACTTTCATCCGCAGGTGCTGATGGTTACGTCAATATAACTAAGTTATCCTAATCCCCTGATAAATAATTAAAAAAGTAATACAATGTCTAAGGTTAGGGCAGAACAATTTACTAATAAAGCAGGTAACAATGGTCCAAACTTTCCGTTTGGTCTAAGTGGTATTGGTATTCATTCTGCTGGAACCACAGTTCATACTGGTATTATTACAGCATTAAATTTTGTTGGTGCCGGTAACACTTTTTCTGTAACTGGTAGTAGAGTAGATATTAGTATTGCTGGTGGAGGAGGGGGTTTAGGTGAAAGTGCTGTTTCTGGAACTGATGACTTAATTGTATCTGTAAGCAACCAGGCAGAAATAACTTCAAATGTAGTTTTAGAATCAACTGAAGATGACACCTTTATGACAAAAAGAAGAGCATTAGTTATTTCTTCAGGTGGTAGTATTGATGTTGGTAGTGGTGAAGTTATGATTATCAACCCATTTGATATCTAAACATATAAATACAAATAAATTGATCCAAGTAAGTAATGTCCATACTTAGAGTAGATAGTATTCGTGATAGAGCAGGAACTGGTGCTCCAGATTTTCCTAATGGTCTTACAGTCACTGGTAATGTTGATATTGGTGGTGTTCTTACTTATGAAGATGTAACTAATATAGATTCTGTCGGTATTGTTACTGCAAGGGGTGGATTAGTCACCCAAAAAATGTTGAAAGAAGAAGTTAATGTAACTGCTGGTAAGTTAAGTGATAATACAAACATCTATCTTGAGAATGGATGCGTTCATATTTTCACATCGGCGGAATCAACAACATCTACTCCAGCCATTAAATATAATGGATCTACAGATCTTAAAGATAAGATGTCTGTGGGTGAATCAGTGGTAGTAACTCTTATCACTACAGCAAATGCATCAGCGTATTCGGCAAATATTACTATTGATGGTGATGCAGTAACAGAGAATTGGATAGGTGGTAGTGCTCCAAGTGATGGAGGAGGTTCTGGTGTAGATATTCATTCATTTACAATCATTAAAGTTGCATCATCTGGTACAACTGATCAACAATTAACCGTCATTGCAAATCACAGCAAGACTTCTTGAGGAAGAGTACAGATGTCTTTTTTAATATATCCAACTATCAAAGAATCTCCTTTTCTTTCCATGCTTGGAATGGGTGGAGGAGGAACGGGCACTGCTCTAGGTGGTGGTGCTCTTAATATGAAAGAAGATTATAATACCAACACGTATTATGTAATAATTCCATATTATTCATCAGCCGCTCCTGGTAGCAAGAATAGAATGGCATTATTTAATCCTACCACAGGAAAATATGCTGCTGATTTTGAAACTTCTACTAGTTCTGGAAAAATATACAGATTTACGGATACTATTGTAGTAACATCAAATGGTTCTAATTGGTTTAAAACTTATAGTTACAGTAATAATTGGGCTGAATCATCTAGCAACTTTTATAGTGGTTACATTGGCGATGAAGTTAAGATCTCTTCTAATACGTTATTCACAGTTAGTTGGGCATCAAGTGGAAGCTCAACTGCTAATATCAGAGTTTTTTCGGTTGGTCCAAGTGGTCTGACTAATACACATGTTTATTCTCAGAGTAACATAGGCACTCGTAATAGCGTTTATGGTATGATTAATAATCCAGTAATTGGTGCTCAGGCAAATGTTACTGCTTCAACTGGAATACTCAGTTCTTTATCCAGGATACATGGGAAAGCGCCGCATGATAATAGTTCCAACGCATATGAAAGGAGGTTCGTACTTTCAATTAGTAATACTAGCACTGGTCAGCATTCTGTTTCAGGACAGACGTCTAATTCTGGCAATTATTCTCGACCGATTGCTGGTACTGGGTGGGATGGATATTGTTATACATCGGGAATGGATGGTGCAAGAACCTACATTACGAATGGAGGCAGTGCTAGCGGGTGGTCTGGGACACAGGTCACACCACCAAGTGATGGATTCCATGGTGTTGGCACTTTAGGAACTAGTGGCAGATTTCTAACTATCGCGTCATCTGGTGGTACTAGGTATTTTTCTTTTTTGTCATCTGGTGGTAGTTTAAGTTACCAATATACTATTGGTACAAATACTGGCGCAACAGTTCAGCAATATCCTAATGGCGCAGCAACTTGTGATTATGATGGTTCAGCGGGAAATATTAGGGTTAGAATATTAAATGGAAATTCGTGGTCAACAATGTATGCTGCTACCGAATATCCACCGGATCATATGTTTAATTATAATTATAGAAAGATTATAACCTATTAGATCTTATTAATAAATAACTAAAAATTCCAATGGGTTTTACAAAAGTACTTGGAGCGGGTATATCAACAACTACTAATGTACGTGTCGGAGTTATAACTGCCACAAAATTTGTTGGAGATGGTTCTGGACTGAATAATTTACCTAGTAGTGGAATATCTGAAGTGGTTAACGACACCACTCCACAACTTGGTGGAAATTTAGATTTAAATTCAAGTGATGTAACTGGAACAGGAAATATTAATATTACCGGTAATTACACCGGAACAGGATCTGTTAGTGATTCAATGGGACCTGTTAGAAGACTTGGAACTAACACTCAAAGCACTTCATACACTCTTGTTGCTGGTGATGCTGGAAAGGCAATAATTAGAACTGGAGGAGATATAACTGTCCCTAGTTCTGTTTTTACTGCCGGTGATATGGTCACAATTATCAATGATGCAGCAACTAGTGCTAGTGTAAATCAGGGTTCTGGTCTTACAATGTATACTACTTCCGAAGCTGCTACAGGAAATAGAACTTTATCTCAAAGAGGAGCAGCAACTATTTTATTCACTTCTGCCTCTGTAGCGTACATTTCTGGTTCGGGGATGTCTGGCGTATGATGCAGCAATTTCTATTTGGTTTGGGTGATAATGGTGGAAGTGGTGGAGGTGGGAATCTTTTTAACTTCACGAGTTTTACGTTTCAGACTGCTAACTTGACAGGAAGAACGGGACCTACTAAAACTCAACTTTTGAGTCACTATAATACTAGTTCATTTGCTTGGTTAAATAACTCTTCATATTTTGATGTAGACAGCAATGCTCTGGGAGTGCAGATGTTTACAGTTCCTTCTGATGGAAATTATAGAATTATTTGTGCTGGTGCTTCTGGTGGATATAGTTATGATACCACAAGAGAGAATAGAGTTGGAAGAGGTGCTGAAGTTTATGGTGAGTTTTCACTTACTCAAGGGACAATTTTAAGAATAGTTGTAGGTCAGAAAGGTCGTCCAGTCTCAACATCAAATCCTGATGGACCTCTCACTGGACAGGCATATAACTCTGGTGGTGGCGGTGGATCTTTTGTATTCTATACATTATCGGATACAGAACCATTAGTCGCGGCAGGAGGTGGAGGTGGTGGTGCCTATGCTGGACAGAGTGGATATCGTCCTGATGCGGCAACAGACCTAACAGGAAATCCAGGAACTGGTGTAAATAATGAGGGCAATAATACTTTTTCTGGATTACTTTCGGGTCAAAATTTAGGATATGGTGGCATTAATATTGTCAGTGGATTGAATCATAGGGGAGGTGGTGGTGCTGGATGGAAAGGTAATGGTTTTGGAGGACACTCTTTATGTTCCGTCCAGTCTCCTTATCATGTTCAAGGAGGATGGTCTAAATCAAAATCTTTAGACACCAGTAGTTCGACATCTAATGGCGGTCCATTTATGGGTGGATGGGGAGGAAATAATCAAGCTGGCAATGGTTCTCAGCAAGGCGGATTTGGTGGAGGCGGCGGCGGAACAGGTAGATGTGGTAGTTGTCAAGCAGGTGGAGGAGGTGGATATACTGGTGGTGGAATTAATACCAGCACAGATAACTCACCTACAAAAGAGGCACTAGCTGGTGGCGGAAATTATGTTATTTCTTCAGCGTCTAATAGAACATATTCTGGTCTTAGAAATGCAGGTGAGTCTGGATTTGTAAGTATCACTAAATTATAGAAACGTCATTATTAAAGAAATTGGACCATCTTAAACCTGATAAATAGTCTTAACGAAGGTAATCTTATAATCAGATGCCCCTTATTGGAAATCCCTATGTTATAGGGGACACTACAGGCAACTTTAAATTACTTGATGATGTATCGTCGTATACTCTGGCGTTTAACCCAGCTTCGGCGTTATCCATTGGTGCAGATACTTTAACCTTTAATGACCATAGATTTATTACTGGGCAGAGGGTTGTATATAATAATGGTGGCGGAAATAATATTGGAGGTCTCACTTCTGGAACTGCTTATTTTGTAATTAATAATGATCTAGATTCAATTAAGTTAGCGGCATCACATAATGATGCACTCAGTAGTACCTCTATAAATCTTACAACAGGTAGTTCTGGAACTAATCATTCTTTATCTTTGGGATTTGATGGTTTCAATACCAAGTTTAGAGCAACTTTTAATGATGGTATAAAGGCAAAAATAAATGCTGCCGCTCAGATAATAATAAGTATTAATGGTGTTTTACAAAAACCGTATGCAACCTCAACTCCACCTGATGGATATGCGGTAGAACACCCAAGTGTTATTGTATTTTCAACAGCACCAGTAAGCTCTGATGTTTTCTGGGGAAATATAATTGCTAATAGTTTCCCAACTTATGATGTTACCGATCATCGTATTGATAACTTTGTTGGCAATAACACACTTACTGATTTTAATCTTTCTGCTTCACCACCTAACAATCAAAGTCTTTTAGTTACCATTGATGGTGTAGTTCAGTCTCCATCTGATACTACTACAACAAGAGATTATCAAGTTATTGGTAGTGTATTAGTATTCAATACACCACCTTCAAATAGCGTTAAAATAGAAGTTAGGCACCTTGGATTTGTTGGTGCAGTATCCAGTAATGTTACTGGTTTCTACGGAAGAACTGGTAATGTAGGACTGAATACCTCAGATAACATTGAGGTATTAACCGCCAAGATTGGCACCGGAACTACATTTACTGAAGATCTTGTAGTTCAAGGTGATGCTAGAGTAACTGGTATATTAACTATTGGAACAGGAACTATTGTTCTTGATGGTGACAATAATAATATAAATGTTGGAACAGCACTTACATTATCACACTCTAATGGAGTTTTAGTTGGTAGTTCTAATCTTCACACCACTGGTCTTGAGATTCAGGATCTAAACGTTGGTGGCACTGCCAATTTCAATGGTCCTACAAACTTTAATAATTCTGTTAATCTTGATGATGTAGATATTGATGGTCAGTTAGATGTCGACCACATTAGTGTTTCTGGTGTATCTACATTTACTGGACTTGCTGAATTTAGTAGTGGTATATCAGTAACAGGAAACGCATCATTTGCCAATAATGTTAATATTGCTGGTGTATTAACTTACGAAGATGTTACCAACATTGATGCTGTTGGTGTTATCACTGCTCGAAGTGACTTGATTGTTGGTGGTAATTTTTCATCTGTCGGTATATCTACACTAGCATCTTCTGGTGGTATTACTACAACTGGTGGTGATTTATTTGTAGGCGGTAATGTTTCTACAGCCGGAACTGTAACTGCTTTTGAGTATAGAAAATCTGATGGTTCATTAGTAAGTGGTTCGATTGGTATACAATCAGCAGGACAACTTATAGGAACAGGCGTTACAACGTTAAACTTTATTGGCGTAGGTAACACATTCAAATTTAATGAAGCAACAAAAACACTTGATGTAAGTATTTCTGGTGGCGGTGGTGGTGGTTCAATTAGTATCAGCACTGAAGCACCTCAAACTCCAGAGGCTGGTGATTTATGGTATAGTCCTGATTATGGTAGAATTTTTATATATTATGATGAAAGTGAAGTTGGATATGGAACAGATGCTCAATGGATTGATGCCGCACCATTTAATATGCCACCGCCTGATGGTAGAAATTTAACTATCGGCAGACGTACTGGTGCCAAAGTTATAAGTGTTGTTGGTATAGGTCTTTCTATCTTCACACGCATTGGTATTGGCACTGCTAGCTTCTAAATAAATCATAAGGTAACGTAGAAAATGGCGAATCAAATCCCTCTGGTTTTTAATAATACAGTTAATCAGATACAAGAGCTTCCTGCACTGGACAATCTTGACTTGACTGGTTGTGGGATTAGTGGTGCAACCAATATCGCTGCTAGTGGAACCATAACTGCTGGTGATTTTAATACTACATCTGATGAAAAGTTAAAGGATGATGTAAAGATTATAGAAGGATCATTAGATAAAGTAATTCAGATAAATGGAGTTTCATTTAAGTGGAAAGATAATGGTGAAGAGTGTTTAGGTGTTATCGCTCAGAATATAGAAGAGGTATTTCCACAACTTGTAAAAGAAGGTGAGGATCACAAGACTGTAAATTATAATGGATTGATTGGTGTGTTGATTGAAGCAGTAAAAGAACTTTCTGATGAGGTTAAAGAACTCAAAGAAAGATTGGATGAAAAATAATCATCTAATCATAAATACCGAAATAAGGGGGTAGTATAATACTGTGGCTCTAAATTTTCCCACCAGTCCAACTGTAGATCAAGTATATCACGATAGCGGTTCTGGTTTCGCTTACAAGTGGAATGGCACAGTATGGCAAAGCCATAACCCATTTAATAAGGTACAAATAAAAAAGATAGATGATATTTCATCTCAATTTGACGGTAATACCACATCATTTACTATATTATCTTCAGGAAATGCTGTAGCAGCATCTTCTGAATCAATAAGAGTGGTCCTTGGCGGTATTGTTCAAGATCCTGGAGCAGATTATAGTGCCTCTGGATCAACAATAACTTTTGCCACAGCTCCAATATTTGGATTAACTTTTTCTGCTGTATTAAATTCTAGTCCAGTTACTTTTGAAACATATACTGATGGTTCAATAGCACCATCTAAACTTTCAACCGGCAGACCGAACTGGAATACTAACGGTGATCTCCAAGTTTACGCTGGATTAACTGCAGGATCGATTACAGTTAGTACCGGTGCCACCATCAATGGATTGACTTACCCTACAACTGATGGAACACCAAACCAAATATTATTCACTGATGGATCTGGAAATTTAAATTTTGGAGAAGTATCTGGTGCATTCCTTTCATCAATTGTTGGTGATACTACACCACAACTTGGTGGAAATTTGGATGTTAATGGTAATGATATTACTGGAACTGGTAATGTATCCATAACAGGTGATATTACATTAACCGGTGATGCCAGTATTTCTGGTGATGCTAGTATTTCTGGTGGAGTCAATATTACAGGTGTTGTTACTGCCACTGATTTTAACAGTTCATCAGATATTAATTTAAAGGATAATGTTTCTCCAATTGATGATCCATTGATGAAGATTATGTCTATAAGTGGTGTTACTTTTGATTGGAAGGATACTGGAAAGTCTTCAGTTGGAGTTATTGCTCAAGAAGTTGAGGGTATACTTCCACAATTAATTGGAGAGTCTGATGGAAATAAAACAGTAAATTATAATGGACTGGTTGGATTGCTAGTAGAAGCAGTTAAGAATCTGACAATGGAAGTTGAACATCTACGAGAAGAATTAAGGGACAGTATAAATAAATAAAATAACCGCCGAGTGTATTCACGAAGATGGCAATTAAAGTAGGAGGAGTTACCGTCATTGATGACGGTAAAAATATATCCAACATAGCTGGTGGTGCTATCACAGGTATTCAGTCTGGAGGGACTGCTATCGGTGCTGGTGCCACCACTTTAAATTTTACTGGAAGTGGTAACGAAGTTACTTACAATTCTGGAACAAATACTATTGACATCACCATCGCTGGAAGCGGTGGAGGTGGTGGCGGCGGAGGTGGCGGCGGTGCTGCCGGAATACGCACTGAAGTTGCCTATTCAAACGCAGCAACTATCACCTCTGATTTAGATTTAAGTGTAAATGATACTAATTACTTTATGGCTGGACCAATTAATATTGCTAGTGGGGTCCAGATAAATGTTGGTGCTGGAAGCACATTTAGAATTGTCTGAAAAAAATTATTAAAAAGAAAAATGTCAAGAATTAACGTAAATACTATTTCTGGTATTGGTGGAACATTTGTTACCCTTCTTCATGGTGCGACAGGTGATGCATCTCGACTTACTTTCCCACCTACCACCATCGCATTCACCCCCGATATTTTAAGCACTAGTGCTGAAATTAATACAAATATCGTCTTCACTTTTAATCAAAACATTGAGTTTTTTGGGACACCAGGAGATATTGAAATTAGACAAGGTTCCGCTAGTGGATCATTAATTGAAACTTTTGAAACAGGAACATCATCCAGACTTTCTATTTCTGCCAATACTCTTACTATAGATCCAACGAGTAACTTATTGCATGAAACAACTTATTATGTGATTTTACCTCCTGTTGGTATTGCTAATACTCTTAATGCTTTATATTCTGGTAGTGAAAGTTATAATTTTACAACTAAAGTAAACGAGTATACAGTTACCGGTGCCCAAAATTCATTCTCTAGATTAGATCCCGGTTCACCAACCGGATACTACAAGTATCATGTATTTACAGGTACAACAACATTTACAGTTAACAAACCAGCAGCTGAGGCTGTTGATTTATCGTGGATGTTGATTGGTGGTGGTGGTTCAGGTGGAGCCGGTTACAGTCCTTCGAATGTAGGTGGCGGCGGCGGCGGTGCCGGTGGTGTCAAAAATGGAACCGGACCAACACTCAACCTTCCTGGACCAGCTACTTATATATTCACCCAAGGTGGTGGTGGTTCTATGACTACCAATAATCCAACTCCATCAACTGATGGTACTGGTAGCACATTAGCAACCCCTGGTGGATCAGTAAAAGAATCTGTTCTTGGTGGTGGAGGTGGAGGTGGATATCCTTTCCCTAGCCCCACATATGTAAATGGAAGACCTGGTGCTTCTGGAGGTGGTTCTGGAGGCGGCGATCACCCTCAAGATGGACCACAAATTCATCCACAATGGCCTGGGAGAGGGTTCTCAAGTCCACCATCGGTAGCAGGTGGCAGCGGAACATCTGGTCAAGGTAATAGTGGTGGAAAAGGAGCAACAGGATATTGTCCAAATTTAAGTTCTCCTCGGTGGTTCTCTGGCGGCGGCGGTGGAGGCGCTGGTGGTTCAGGTAATAATGCAACTTTTCCATCTAGGTATCAACCAACGCAGTGGCCTAGCTACAGCCAACCACCACAGTATCCTGGTTGGAAATGTTTTGGTGGAGATGGTGGAGCTGGTAAACCAATTCCTGCGTTTAATGGTCCTAATTTATTAGGGAGTATGCCAATACCAGCGTTCCCATTAGATTTTCTTTTGAATACTCACAATACTGGTGTTGGACCTAGCGGATATTATGGTGGCGGAGGTGGCGGTGGGTCTTGTAGTCCTACCTATTTGTCAAATGCCGGTAACGGCGGATATGGTGGCGGCGGACATGGTTCTTACATAAGAACTCCTGGTAATTATGTACCTACACCATTTTTACCTAGTTGGCCAACTCCATCTCCAACTAACAATACTTCTAGACCCGGATACCAGTATTCTGGCGGTGGAGGAGGAGGCGGTCCATCTCCAAACAATTATCAATATGTTGGAAATGGTGGATCTGGTGTTTTCATGATTCGTCATGCTGTGCCTGAATCTTTAAGTTGAGGTATAATTTATGTCTAATATAACTGTAACTAATATTTCTGGACTTAGCAGTTCATCTGTTTACTTTGAGCATGGTATCGCTGGTGATGGATTTGCTTTGTCTTTTTCTCCGGAGGTCTTAAGTTTTTCTCCGGTACCAAATTCTATTGATCAAAATCAACTTACAAATATTAATATAGTTTTTGATCAACCTATTCAATTTTCATTAACAGATCCTGGAGTAATTCAATTAAGGAGTAATAGTGCTAATGGATCTTTAATTGAATCTTTCAATACACAAAATCCTGGATCTCAACTTACTATTACACAAACTAATGTTGCTGATGATACTCTTACAATCAATCCAATAAGTCAATTACCAGATGATACCAACGTATTTGTTGTAATACCTAACGTTGGTATTGCTAATACATTTGGTGGTTTGTATAAGGGTACAGACAAGTATTCATTTAAGACTTTACAGGCACCTTTAAACGCAACTGGTGGAACATACGCATTTAGTCAATCCAATGGTTCATCACCAACCGGATACTTTAAGTATCATGTATTTGTAGGGACTGGTTCATTGAATATGAATGTTCCTATGAAATCATGTCCAACTTTTAATTTAATATGTGTTGCTGGTGGTGGATCTGGTGGTCCCGGATACAGTCCCACTAATGTCGGCGGTGGCGGCGGTGGAGCTGGTGGTGTTATTTCCGGTAGTAAACCTCAATTAGCTGAAATTCCTGCTGGTAATCATATAATCACTATTGGTGGTGGTGGATCAAATAGTCCAGCCACTGAATCATATCCAGGCAATCCATCATCTTTTGGTGATATATTTGAATCTATAGGTGGTGGTGCTGGTGGAAATGGACCCACCCCATATCGTAGGCTCGTAGGTGGTGATGGTGGATCTGGTGGTGGAGGAGCTGGATCATATCAATATGAATGGGCACAACAATATAATCCTCCTCAACCTTTTCCTCAAAGAGGTCATGCGGTTTTTGCTGGTGGAAAAGGTGGTACTGGTCAAGGATATCCTGGTGGACATGGGTGGAAAGGACATACACAACCTCAACCCCAGATGGGTGCTGGCGGCGGCGGTGGAGGCGCTGGCTATCAGGGTACTAACGCATCAGGTCCAAGCTATGGACCCTCCAATGGATATCCATATCCAAACTATGGTTTCCATCCACTTTGGCATGGACAAGGTGGACCTGGTGGTCAGGGTAGAGCTGAGCCTGTGTTTAACTCTCCTAATATAATGCCAGGAGCAACAGGATTACCTACCAAGTGGTCAAGTGAAGTAGGTCCATCAGGTTATTATGGTGGAGGAGGTGGAGGAGGATGCCCCAATAATGCTAATTATCTTCATGCTGGTAACGGTGGCGCTGGTGGTGGTGGACATGGTAGCGCGAACCACTATCCATATCCAAACTATCCTCCCACTTCATATCATGGCAACAATTTTGCTCCCGAATTTCCAAATAACAGAGAACAAACTGAAAGTGGCACAGAGCACACTGGTGGTGGTGGCGGTGGATCTGGAGCCACACATTATTCCAATTATTCTGGTGGTTCTGGTGGATCTGGTATTGTTATCATTAGATATTCAATCCCTTCAACTTTAGCTTAATTTAAAAATGTCAGAAATAAGAGTTAACAGTATTATTGGTGCTGATGGTGTAGGTTCGGTTGATCTTCCAAAAGGGAGTAGTGGTATTGGTACAGATTTAAAGTTTGCTCCACTTATCATAGACTATAATCCTGAGGGTGGGTCTGATGGTATTGCTAATACACAAGATGTTGAATTTACATTTGATCAACCTATTCAATTTTCTGCTACAGCAGGAAACATACAAATATGGCAGAATCAAATTGGATCTCCGGGAATTTTATTAGAAACAATAGCTGTTGGTGGTAGTAATAATCCCAGCAACGCAACGATTAGTGGTAATGTATTGACAATCAATCCTACGTCTATTCTACCAAACAGTAGTAAAATATTTGTTAAAATAGACACTGTTGGTGTTGCTAGCACTTTAGGATCTGAATTTGTAGGTGAAGATAGATATGGATTCACTACAGCATCTGGTGCCTTCCAAATGACTGGTGGAAATGAATTTACCACTGGTGGATACAAATATCATATTTTTGATGCCACAGGACCTCTTGTTGTATCTTCTCCTGGTGCTTCTGCCGTAAATGCTGCTATTATGGTAGTTGCTGGTGGTGGCGGTGGTGGATCTTATCCTGGGGGTGAACGATCTGGTGGTGGCGGTGGTGGCGGTGGTGTTATTCATTACGATGATATATCAAGATTTTCATCTGGATCATATACTGTAACGATTGGTGGTGGTGGTAATGGTCATAAACCATCAAGCACTGTTGTGGGTCAACGTGGAAATGATACTTATATCACAGACATTTCTACATCTTCCGATCTATACAGAGCGTTTGGTGGTGGAGGGGGATATTACGAAAACGCACCATGGCCTCAGACTTCACCCCTTAATCCGTGGAATCCTGGAATTAGACCATCTGATGGAGGATCTGGTGGTGGACGTAATTCCTATGCTCCTACTCCGAATGCACAAACTCAAGGATTAAATTTTGGTGGTTTTGGCACTAAGGGTCAGGGAAGTAGGGGTATGGGTAAAGGAAGTTCTCCATACAACAATAAGTATTACATGACCAGTGGAGGAGGTGGAGGAGCGAATGGTGAAGGTTTACCAGGATCCGAATATACTTCTCCACCAGCACCACAAAATATTGGAATGAGGGGTGGTGCCGGTGGACAAGGAAGGGCAGTCCCCGAATTCCAAGGTCCAGTAATGGCACCACATATTCCTACTGTTTCAGTACCTACTTTTGCTCCTCGTGTGGGTCCACAAGGTTATTATGGTGGAGGAGGTGGAGGAGGTGCAGGTTATTTTCCCACTTATTCCGGTTACCGCTTTCACGGCGGTGCTCCTGGACAAGGTGGTGGTGGACATGGCGGATTCTATGATCCAACTCAACCAAGTCCACATTCTTTTAATGCTCCAAGCCCTAATTATGCTGAGCATGGAGTATATGGTACCGGTGGCGGTGGTGGAGGTAATCGGGGTCCCTACACTTCCTATTATGCTGGCAACGGTGCATCTGGTATTGTTATGATTAGATACTCATACCCTTAAATACTAAATAGTCAAACGATAGGTTCAGATAAATGTCATCTACTTTAAGAGTAAATACAATCACTAATAGCACCGGTGACGGAGCTGTTGATTTTCCTAGGGGAATAACTGGTGATGGATCTAATTTGAACTTTGATCCAAAGATTATCGGTCATACCCCTACTTTCTTTGGCACTGATGTACCAATTGAAACAAATATCACAATTACTTTCAATCAGAATGTTAAATTTTGGGGATCTGGGACTATTGAAATAAGAGAGGGATCATCTTCAGGAACTGTTGCTTTCTCTTTTTCTATTACTAATAATACTGGCGGATCTGGACTGCAGATTGTAAATGAAAAATTAATAATCACACCATCATCAAACTTATCGTATAATAAAACATATTTCGTAGTAATCCCATCAAACGGTATTGCTGGTCAAACTAGTGAAATCTATTTTGCTGGAGATAATACATATTCGTTCCAGACTTTAACAGCTGCATTTTTAATGTCTGGTGGATCACAGGAATTTATTGTATATAATTCTTCATCGCCTACAAATTATTACAAATATCATATATTTACAGGAACATCGTCATTTACTTTAGCAAATCCATCGTCTAGTGCTACAGGATTTGCATTGATGATGGTAGCAGGAGGCGGCGGTGGTGGTGGATATCCTAGTAGCTATCGTGGTGGTGGTGGAGGTGGAGCAGGAGGTCTAATAACAAGAACTGGACCTTCGTTAGGATTATCTGCCGGAACTTATAATATGACTATTGGTGCTGGTGGATATGGATATTATACTCCAAATCCAAATCCATCATATAGCAATCAACAATACTCCCAGCAAGGATTTGATACTCACATAACACCACCAACGTCACCAACCTCATATAACTTAAGAGCATATGGTGGTGGAGCAGGAGGTACCTATAGTGGATATTATACTAATACCGGTAATCTTGTTCCTGAGCCTTCTGGTGCTGGAACTGGTGGTCCTGGTGGATCTGGTGGTGGATCATATTCGCACTATAATATTTCTGCTACTCAACCGAACGTTCACCCCGGTGGTTCTGGTGTCAGTGGACAGGGACATCCTGGAGGTGGTAATACATACTATCAGCCACCTGGAAATGGTTCTGTAGGTGGCGGCGGTGGCGGCGCGGGAGGTGCCGGAGGAAGAGCAAATTCTAATGGTAGTTCCACTCCAAACTCTAATTATTGGTATGCTGGTCATGGTGGACCTGGACTTTCTGTACCTAGTTTCCCATTCATTGATGTATTTTCTGGTGGAATAATTCCAGCACCCGATTTCCCTATGGAATCTCAGGAAAGAACTAACGGAACCTTTGCCGGTGGTGGAGGAGGTGGTGCTGGTCCTAGCAGTGGAAGTAGTGGAACCTATCGTGGATTGGGCGGCAGTGGCGGTGGCGGAACAGGTGGTGGAACTCAAAATCCTTCAGAACCAGATTATCCATCTCCTCCCGGAAATCCTCAAAGCAGTTCTTACGGTGATAATGGTGCCAAATGCAGTGGTGGCGGTGGAGGTGGCGCACGAGAGTCTGCTACTTCATACTATGCAGGAAATGGTGGTTCGGGTCTTGCTATGATTAGATATGCATACCCAGCAGCATTGCTGTAATAAATAACAAAGAAAGAGGTATTAAATTAAAATGGCTCATTTTGCTGAATTAGATTCAAATAACGTTGTGACGAGAGTTATTGTCGTCGCAGACGCTGACACTACTGATGAAAACGGTACTGAAACTGAAGCAGTTGGTGTCGCTTACCTAAAAGGACTTTTTGGTGAAAATACCAAATGGGCAAAAACATCATACAATGCTAACATCAGACTCAGATATGCTGGTCCTGGATCCATATTTGATGCTGAAAAGGATTGTTTTCTTGCTCCAAAACCATTTGATTCTTGGACTTTGAATAGTGCCACGCCTTACGAATGGGAAGCACCTGTAACGATGCCAACTACGACTGGGGAAATGGATGAGCATGGTATAGTTTGGGAGTGGAATGAATCTTCTTATAAGGCAGATTCTACTAAAGGATGGGTGTTAAGTAGTCCAATTCCAACAGAATAATATTTGACATTACATCATAATTGAACTATAATTTAAATTGAACAATAGGAGTGTGAAAATTGGCATTTCAAAGTGTTTGGTACTTCAGTGATATTCCTGAAGACGTTGTCACTATTTTAGAAAAAGATCTTGTAGATAAGTTTGACCATGAAATGGGTGATTCTCGTCTTATGGGTGATGCTCTGAATAAAGATAAGCGCAACTCAAAAAATGCATGGGTTCCATCCTCTCATTGGTTGGGAGGATTCATGTGGCATTATATTGAACGTGCAAATCGTGAAAACTTTTTGTATAATCTTCATTGTATTGATGGAGAATCCATGCAGTACACACAGTATGGACCCGGACAATTTTATGGTTGGCACAATGACTCAGGTCTTGCCTGTCATTACAAACCAGCAAGTGTTGGCAACAGAATGGAAGGTAGAGCACAAGACTTTGTTAACGAGAATACCGAACTAGTTCGTAAACTTTCATTTGTTCTTCAACTTTCTGATCCTGATGATTATGAAGGTGGAAATCTTCAATTACTTGATGAGGCAGGTAAGTCATACTTTGCCCCCAGAAAACGTGGTTGTGTAATTCTTTTTGATTCTCGTACTCAACATCGTGTTCTTCCTGTTAAGTCTGGTCTCCGTAAGTCTATCGTTGGGTGGACTGTTGGTCCTCGTTGGAAGTGAGGTAAATCATGGCAGAAGGAATGAATCATGAGCAAATTCAGCATCAAGAAAGAATTAATAGTGGAACCTCCTGGACAAATAATGAACAATTTGACAAGGATGGATATATTGTTGTAAAAGATTTGTGGGATCCTAAAGAATTATTTGTTCCTGTTCCAGAAATTAGAGGACAAATAAATTATTGGGGTAAAAGAGAAGATCAATACAATCATACACCTCTAGAAGGACAAGTAGAAGGTTCTTTGGCTTGTTATACACGCCCACAATATAAAAGTATTCACTCGGGTATAAGACTTAAGTTAGAGAAGATCATTGGCAGGAAGTTATCTAATACTTACTACTATGATCGTTTTTATTTTGCTGGTCAAGGATTGGCACTTCATGCCGACAGACCTGCTTGTGAAATATCTGTTAGTGTTCACATCAGCACTAATTTTGAGGAGTGTTGGCCACTTTGGATTAAAACTCCAGATACTTATACCGATAAGCACAAAAATATAGTTAAAGAATCTGGTGAATCGCGTTCTGTATGTTTAAACGCTGGTGATGGTATGATCTATAAAGGTTGTGAACGACCACATTGGAGAGATCCACTTCCATCTAGGCATACTGGAAATTATTTCATCCGAAAACTTGGACAAAAAGACGATACTTTTTATCATCAAGTATTCTTTCATTATGTTCTTACTGATGGAGAACGTGCTCAATGTGCTAATGATATGGCGAGGGAATGATGAAAACATTAGAACAAATTTTTGATAATGTGGAGTTGATTGGACAAACTCCAAATATGATCATGAAGGTTCAATTGCCAGACTTCATCTTTGATGAAGTTAAATCTTGGATTGAACCATGTAGGTCAATTAAAGACAATGAATATGCTGAGTTACTTAATCATCGTAACGTAGGTACCGGTCACAATTCATATCAAACTGGAATTGCCAAGAAGTATATCGACAACACTTATTTTCTTGGTTATGTTATTAACATTGCTGAACTGTATTTGAAAACGATCAACCATCAAGGTGTAAATCCGGATGGTAGTTTCTATCGAAAAGTAGTAATGCGTGATAGTTCAGGTCATTATGATGGTTATGATATTTGGATGAATTTCACTTATAAAGGGGATGATAATCCAATACACAATCATGCTGGTAGTCTTTCATCTATCATTTACGTTAAAGATGAAGATAGTCAACCAACAATTTTTCCATCACTGAATTATATTCATCAACCAAAAGAGGGAGAAATGTTGTTGTTCCCGAATCATCTTGAACACATGGTTGAAGAAAAACAAACAGAATCTGAAAGGATTTCTATTTCATATAATTTAAATATACTTCAATCACAGGAACAAAGGTATTGATATTACCGAGCAGTAAAATGCTCGGTTTTTTTATAAATATCTAAAAAGCACATATAATGTCCCAGACAAGAGCACAATTATTATCTCCTGTTGGTATTTTTACTGGTACAGGTATCAGTATAAATGGCATTATTACTGCTACTAGCTTCGTAGGAGATGGTTCTGGTCTTATAAATGTCGCTGGTGGTGGAGGCGGAGCAGGATCTCTTATTGTAAAAGATAGTGGAACCTTAGTCGGAACTATCGGAACGATAGATTTTGGTGCTGGTATGAATGTTACTGATGCTATTGCTGGCATCGTAACCGTAACTGCTGCAGATTCAAATACCACTTATACTCAAGATTCAGTTGCCTCTGGTGATAATGTAAATCTAAGATTGAGTGGTAACGATTCATCTACGGATGATATTTTAGTAACAGCAGGTAATAATATAACTATTACATCTGTAACCTCTAATGGTTTTACCATCAACAGCACATCTGTGGAAGCAACTAAAGTTTTAACAATTGGTGTTAGGACAGGTGCTGCTGTTTCATTTGCACTACCTTCCAGCACATTTAATGTTATTGGAAGAAGTGGGAATAACATTCCTATCACAGTATAATACTAAATAGATAAAAATAGTTCTTTAAAATGGCTGATAGGTTTCCACTAATTGCCAATACTAGTGCTAACCAGATACAAGAGATTGGGTCTGGAGATAACTTAGACTTAACGGGAAATAATATAACAGGTGTTTCAAACGTTGATGCTACCAACATCAGCCTTACTGAAAACATTAATGTTACTGGAGTATCAACTTTTGCTGGGCAAACTTTTATTCCTAATGTTACTGGAGTATCTACGTTTGCTTCTGATGTAGATTTAAGTGCTGATCTTGCTGTTGGTGGAGCAACTAATCTTACTCATCTTTCGGTGAGTGGTATTTCAACATTAGCATCACTTACATTTGCTTCTGTCGGTAATGATACTGAACTTACTGAAGATGGTGGATCTATTGTTATAAATTCTGCCGAACTTCATCACAGTGGATCAAAAAAACTTGAGACTACTAACTCTGGAGTTATCGTAACTGGTGGTGTAACGGCAAGTTTATTTACTGGTAATGGTTCTGGATTGACAGATGTTGTTGGTCAAGGATCTGGTGTTCAGGTTAAAGATAATGGTAGCACTGTAGGTGTTGCCGCAACAATTAATTTCGGTGGTAATTTATATGTTAGTGGTTTATCTAATGGTTCTGTAACAGTATCATCTGGTGGTATTGATTCTGGATATTTTGAACTCAATAGTGTAGGTATTCACACTCTATCTCGTGTTGGTGTCGGAACTGATAATCCAACTGTTCCTTTAGAAGTTCTTGGAAATATTAAATCAAGTGCTACAATAGCAGCACAAGATTTTAACACGACGTCAGATTTAAATCTGAAAGAAAACGTAGAAGATATTGTTGGAGCACTTGATAAATTAAGTAGGATTAGGGGTGTAAGTTTTGATTGGGTTGGACGTGAAGAATCGTCTTTGGGAGTGATCGCACAGGAAGTTGAATCTGAATTCCCAGAAATAGTTTCAAGCACGGAACCAAAACAAGTAAATTATAATGGATTAATTGGTGTTTTAGTTGAGGCAGTCAAGGAGTTGAAGTTGGAAAATGAATTATTGAGAGCACAAATTCACGATATTATGAACACAATAAATAGCTAAAAATTCCAATGTATATCGGAAGACCCCAAAAGACTGGACCCTATATTACACTGGATGATATTTCAAGCCAGTTCAATGGTGTAGATGTAACATTTAATCTTACCACTGGCGGTAGTCCTTTCTTTGCTGATAATCCATATACAGTATTCTTATCACTAAATGGTGTCATTCAAGAACCAGTTAGTGCTTTTACAATTGTTGGTGATCAGGTTACATTTGCTAATCCACCATTATCGAATGCTAATTTCTTTGCCACTGTTCTTGGATCAACATTTAATAGAGAAATAAGAAACGCAACAAGTCTTGCTACTGGTGTTAACGTAACTGCTGGTGATATTTCTTGTAATGCTCTTTCGTCTTCCGGAACTGTATCTGCTACTTCTTTCGTAGGTGATGGATCTCAACTTAGTGGTATTGATGCCACTTCACTTATAGATCAAAACGGCACAGTAAGAGCACAAGCAAATTCTGCTGGTCTTGTCGTTACTGGTATTCTTACTGCCACTCAGTTTGATGGTGTAGATGTTACTGCTCTACGTGATAGTGCCGGTGGTAATATTATAGTTCAGGCAAATCCTGGCGGTGTTGTTATTAATGGTATTGCTACAGCAACTACCTTTGTTGGTAACCTGACAGGTAGTGTAACAGGTAACACCTCTGGAACTGCTGGTGGACTTACGGGTACTCCAAACATCACCGTTGGTTCTGTAACAGCTGCTTCTGGATCCTTTAGTGGTGATGTCAATATTGGCGGGGTCCTCACTTACGAAGATGTCACTAATATTGATTCTGTTGGACTTATTACCGCCAGAAGTGGTATTCATGTTGGAACTGGTGTTACATATACCGAAGACCTTGTTGTTGATGGTGATGCCAGAATCACTGGGATTTTAACAATTGGCACTGGTACGGTTACCATTGATGGTAATAATAACTCTGTTAATATTGGTGCTGGCGTAACATTACATACTATTACGTCATCAGTTAATCAATTAGAAGTTACTGGTGTTTCTACCTTTGTAGGAGTTACTACTTTTGTAAATAGTATATACATTGGTGATACATTAAATGTACCAAATGTTATCATATCCGGTAATACTTTTGGTGAAGATGTAGATACCAGAAACATAAATGCTTCTGGTATTATTACTGCCACAAATGGATTTAATCTTGGAATTAGTTCTACTGGAACTAGTATAACTAATAGTGGTGCAGTAACTACATTAAACTTTGTCGGTGCTGGTAACAGTATTTCATATGATTCCGGAACAAAAACAGTTGATATTAGTATTTCAAGTGGTTCTGATTCTGGTATTGTAATTGTTGACGGTGGAGATTTTAATTCATCCAGTTCTATTGCTGGTGCTGGTTCAGAAATAAACGGAGGAGAATTTACCTAATGGGCGTTCCATCTACTCGTACACCTGTAAGAATTGCTAGGGGTACATACGCAAACTTAAACACAGTTGATGCACTTGCTGCTCTGCAAGAAGGCGAGATATGCTTTGCAACTGACCAGGATCGACTTTATGTCAAAGAGGGATCTGGACTTACTAGCATCTCTGCATCTTCTACAGCTTCACCAACACCTTCTAACATCACTGCATCCCCTGCTTTTGTTAGTGGTACTGGTACTCAAGCTGATCCATTTGTGGTTACTAGCACTGCTGTCCCTTTTAGTGGTGGTACTACTGAAAGTGCTCAAGAAATTACACTGACTGGCACTGCTGGTGACTTTGTTATCTTTACTGACAACAGTGTTTCTGCATCTGGCAATCGTTTTTCTGGACAGGTTGTCGGTAACGTAGATAGCGGTGGTACTTTTAAGTTCAAACTTAAGTACGAAGATACACCAGGCACTACTGTTAATAATACTACTTACAACGGGTTAGTACAAATTGGTACTGCTCACTTCTCATTTACTGTTGTTCAGTCAAATCTGACCGCACTATCTCAATCATCTGCTTCTTCTATTGCTGGAACTGGTGGTGTTGGCAACGTTTTGACTTGCACTCCAGGCACTGCAACTGGTGGCACTGGTACAATTACTTATGCTACTAGATGGCAAAGATCTTTTACTGGTATTGATGGATTCTTTGATATTAACGGTGCTACTGGTAACACATATACTCAAACAAACAGTGACGCAGGTTATTACGTCCGTGCTGTTACAACTGCAACAGATGCGTCGCCTTCTGGTCAAGGTGGTCCTTTGACTTTAGAGCTTCCTAGTGGTGTGTCTGCTCAGGTCCCTACTGGCGCTGCTCCTGTTATTAATAACCTTGTTCTCTCTGAAGATGATACAACTGGTGCCCGTTTTACCAGTAAAGTCTTTTCGGCTGACTTTACTATGGGTAACGACGGCACACCTACAAGCCAAAAGTCTGTTAAAGGGACAGTTACTGCTAACTTTGAAAACTTCCCATCAACTGACTCCGTAAGTAGTACATCTAATAATATACAATATGACCTTTTAGCAAGTAGCAGACAGTACGGAGGTGCTCATACACTATCGTCAACATGGTATTCACCACTAGGTATTCTATTACAAGACCTTGGCACATCCCTGAAGGTTGCTTTTTTCCATGCTACCGGTAGTGGTTCTAGTAATAATATTTTTGAAAAGGAGGTGAATCTTCTAAACGCTAATCTTACACAAGTTGACCAAGTTAATTGGTCTTATTCTGGTGAAGCACGATGGCCTGGAACTTTTACTGCAGGCGTAGACCCTGATGGCCGTCAATATATTAATTGGCCTCATCATAACAACAACAATTACGGCACAACATTCTATTGGGGTGATTCAAATAACCCTAGATACAACCAAAGAGCCTTTGAGTTTACTACTTCAAATGGCACCCATTTTTATATGCCTACAGGTGGTAATTCAAATCGTTTGTACCGTCGTAAGTCAAGCGAGTCTTCGTATTCTTACAAATATACGTTTACAAGTTCTGGTGACAAATATTACACCGTTGCCTGTGAGTTTAATGGAGATTTGTTCCTAATTTGGTATGATAGTAGTTACAACTACGTTCGTTGGGACACAATATCTACAACCAGTTCAAGCTTTTCTGGGCAAATTAATGGGAGTAATTATTCGCCAGGTAGCCTCTTTTCAACGCCACAGCACGTATTTGTACATAAAAACACCCTTTTTATAGCAGCGGATAGTCAGCTCTTTAAACTCAACAACAATACATGGACTCAACTTACAAGCTCTAACTTCTCTGGAAACAGTGTTTATGGTACATTTAGCGATGATACTTATATTTACGCCCAATCTAAATCTGGTAATTCTACACAATGGTGGAGAAGTAACAATTTAGGAGTTACTTGGGTAGCAGATTTTTCCGGTAATTATTACGGTCCTAGTGCGTACTCTAAACAGGGCGGCCAGGAAGGATTAGGTGGTGTTCGTCTAAGAGCTTTTGGATGGGATTTTTACCAGAGTCACTATAATTCTAATTGGGGTTATGCGTTCCATTATAGACAATTTAACCAAGTTGTTGTCACATTTGCCAGCAATAGCCAGTTATCGAGTATAAATATTGGTGACTTCATGCGTGTAAGTGGTGAAACTGATCGTAGAGAATACGCTTATGTTGCTGGTGTGAATGCTTCTTCTAACCAGCTAACTTTAAATATGAACACGAATCCAACAGCTGGGCAGACAATGGAAACCCTTGCTTCGACTGGATCTTCTAGTGCTACTAAGTATTTGGTTATCAACTCTACAGGAAATGTCACAGGATATCAAGGTTCTGATCCAGGTTTTGTTGAAATCAGCCCCGGCACAGCAATTGACCTTACTTTCCCAGCTACATTCCCATCAGGAAATGCTCCTGACGACGAATTTGCTGCAGGCACTGTAATGCAAGTAACGGGTAAGGCTACTAATGCTTCTGCGTCAGATACCTTCAATAGCAACCAAGTAACACCTTCCTAATATGGCATTTACTAACTACGAAGATTTTCTTGCTGCCAAGAAAAAAATGGATACTTACGAGATCCGTGTTGCTGATAATAGCTTGACAGTTGATCAGGCTTATGACAAACTTATAGCAATAGATGTTCGTAAAGAGAGAGACGCAAAACTTGCCGCATCTGATTGGACACAAATGGCAGATAGTCCTTTAGCAGCAGACAAAAAAACTGAATGGGCGGCGTACAGAACAAGTCTTCGAGATCTTCCCTCTGCTACTGGATTCCCGCACACACATTCCTGGCCTACAGAACCAAGCACTTAATAGATATCTGTGCTATAATATCTGAGTGCGACTAATTCAATATGAAATTTTTAGTATATTCAAAAGATGGTTGTCCATATTGCTATAAGGTGACCCAGGTGTTACAATTAACCGGTGAAAAGTATGTCGAGTATAAACTTGGCAGAGATTTTGCTAAGGAAGAATTTTATGAACTGTTTGGAGAAGGTTCAACATTTCCACAGATTCTTTGTGATGATAAAAAATTAGGAGGATGCGTTGACACCATTCAGTTTCTCAGAGAAAAAAAAGTTATCTGATCGGGGCATAAATAAAATCAGTAACCGTGAAGTAAATCGCGGAGTTGATCTTATACTTAATGGAGGAAAGAAGAAGCAATCTAAACCATTCCACATAATCTTTGAAAAGATGGTTTGCTTCTTTAAAAGGGAAGTAACTATCTACTTTGAGTTTTCCTTAGAGACTAGGAAAAAAAGTTAGTTCCCAGAGGTAAGAACAATGTTAGCAGTAAGTTTAGTCTTCGGTTCATTTTTGACGATTCTGTTTCTTGTAGTGGGATTGATAGGAGGTTGGACTGCTAGAGAGTATATGATGAACTATCGGGAAGTACCCAGACCTCACCCCGAGATGTTTGATAATCAGGGTAACCTGATTCCTGATGAGGTTATTGCATTTAATTTTGAAAACTATTATGACGACAGCGAAGAAAGCGACGACAACGAGAGCTAAAAAACCTACCACTACCCGTAAGAAAGCAGTACCTGCTTCACCTATTCCAGATCTACCCAGAAATCCATTTATTTACGAGGTTCTGGATGTAATTTCAAAGCAACGTAGTAAGGTGAAAAAGATTGAGGCACTCAAAAAGTATGAAGCACCAGTTCTGAAAGCACTATTCATCTGGAATTTTGATGAAAGTATAATTTCGGCACTTCCTGAGGGTGATGTTCCATATGCGGCACTTGATAAAGAAAGTGGATTTGGTGGAACTCTATCAGAAAAGATCGCTGATGCAGTCAATAAAATGGAAGAATTAGATACTCGATCTCTTGGTGCTAATGATCAGGGGAAGACCACCATTCGTGCTGAGTATAAGAAATTTTATAACTTTATCAAAGGTGGTAATGATTCTCTAAGCATGTTGCGTAGAGAGACCATGTTTATTAATGTTCTTTCTGGACTTCATCCTCTTGAAGCAGAAATTCTTTGCCTCTGTAAGGATAAGAAGTTAGATACAAAATACAGTCTCACAAAAGAGATTGTTGCTGAAGCATACACTGACATCAACTGGGGAGGACGTTCCTAAGATTATGAAAATTATCCATGAAAATTGTGATCAAGAATTGGCAAACGATAAGACACTGCCAAACAATGCATTTATAATTGAATATAAAGTTGATGACGTATCCTACTATGACATTGTTGTAGCAGCAAAGCAGTCAGAAATATTCGACCACTATTATGATAAGTATAAGAGTGGTTTCATTACCATGAAGCAAGCAGAAGGTAGAATTAGTCCTAAACTTTGGGGCAACGAGCCTCCAAAAAGCAAAAAGAAAAAATGATTGATGTAATATCCATCAAAGATTTCTACCATCCTGATAAAGACCAGAAAGAATCAGTAATTAGTGTCTTAGAACAGAATCGTAAATATGCTAATTATGATTTAGGATTTAATTTTCCTATTATAGATACCAAAGATTTATTTTTTGCCAACTTATATGATCAATTTTTTCTAAAATGTCAGTCTATTTTTGGTAATTTTAAATTATCACTTAGAAATAGTAGAACATGTTATTGTTACCTTGATCGAAAAAAGTATTATTTACCATCAGTATACCATAATCATATTTCAACCTCTACGATTAACGGAGTTTACTACTTAGATGTAGGTGAGGGTGATGGTATTTCTTTCATAGATGATGAATATGATAAAGAAGAAGTTTATAATGTATCCACAGGTGAATTATTAATCTTTGCGAATCATTTGGTTCATAAACCAAATAGACCAACTCACGACGGAATTAGATACTCATTGAACATGGAAATAAAGACTGATGAGTCTGCGGAAGAAATTTTTAGTAGGGATAGGTCTATATAACCATCTCAAATCAAAATTGAGAAGTAATTTCCAAAATCGGCGGAAAAAAAATCGCCAAAATTTTTTGATTTCTAAGATTTTATAAAATTGTAACACAAGTTACATAACTACTTGACTACATAGAGTATAGGAGTTATACTACTCTAGTACGTTCATCCCATGCTCAGCATACTGCTGGCATTAACCCTTGCCCATCATAATGATGCGTCACCTTACGGGTGGCACATAAGTTGTGAAAGGTTTCTACAGAGAAGAATTGAAATCCTTATGGATGACAATTTTGATCGAAGAACTAAGTATAACTTAATAAGTTATCTTAGATCGAAGTTAGAAGGTCAATGCAATCAGACGCTGACATAGGACGCAAGTAAGTCGCGGAACGGAGCGTTCATCCCATGTTTGAATTTTTACTTTACTCTGGTATTCACTGCACCGATGCTAAGGATATGATCCGACGTATTAATGCGAATAAAAGTGTAGATGTTATTATCAGAACTGAGGTGATTGAGACCATAAAGGGATCAACACCTGAGTGTAAATGGGACGCAAACGACTGAAGGAACGGGAAACTCGGATCACCCGAAAGGGTTAAAGGAGAAAAATCACCCAACTTCAGGAGTAAACAAATGAACACACTCACTCTCATCAAAAAGCAAATCGATAAGCAGTCTGCCCTGCGCGATGCACAACTTACTCACACTGCATATCGTGGTGTTAAGTATAATGCTAATCGTGTAGAGTCCAAAGAGACTCACGGCACCTTCTGCTATCGTGGTCGTACTTACACCAAATGAGGCAATCATGGAAGCACTACAAATCACAAGTGTAATCACATTGGCATGTATTGCTGGAATGTCTTTAATCTATGGTGAAATCCTTCTACTACAAAAAGGTTGAGGGATATTAAATGCTGAAGATCAAACTTTATTATGATCTTCCAGAATACGATCCAGAGATTCACGAGCCTGATAGGGTCTTTAGACTACTAACATATCGTGGAGTGACATATGCTAAATGGGTTTTTCTTAAATCCAGAGGCATTCAAAATTGGAAAGTTTTCAAGAGAGGTTAAGAAACCTCTCTTTTTTTTGTCTTTATGTAACAACTATACAAATGTTAGTGAATTAACACAAACAGTGTTAAATATTACAGAATTAAGGAATTCGCTTATGTTTTGAAATTTCTGCCATATTATATTTACATTATTTCAAAAATGCGTGGAGGTTTGATGCACAATCTTATTTCTCGCAATCAATTAGCAGAATGGATTCATTTTGAGAACACGATAGACCGATGTAATGACGAATTAGATCTGGTAAACGACTATTTTGACTGCTTAATTGAATGCGATGAAGACCAGTCTACATGTAAGCGAATCTGCAGAATTCTTTTAGATGAGGGTTGATCACCCTCTTTTTTTATGTGCTATAATATCTTCAGTGTATACACTATTATGGACAAAGAACGATTAAAACTCATCGTCCGTAACTTAGAACTTTTGGTTGATGGGTTGAAAGCAGAGGTGTATTCGGATCCAAGTGCTTATATAGATAAGCGCGATAATTTCGACGATCCTCCACATCATTACAGCGATTACGACGAGGTGTTTAACGATGACGATGGGTATCCCGACTGACAGGGCTAGAAAATATATGAAATTGCTTCGCAGATTAGTGAAGCAAGAACATCTCTACACAGAAGAAAAACTTATAGAGATGAAGAAACAATTGCGAGTTCTAGAAAAAGAACTTGCTATACTGGAGAAAAAAGTATCTAAGGGATTTAAATGAGCGTAAAATTTATCAGTGTGACTCCTGATGCGGAGAAGATGATGGCATATGTTGCCCGCGTCTCAAACCCCAATAATCAAGAAAATCCTAACTACGCCAAATTGTTGGGTTACTGTATTAAGCACAACCACTGGTCTGTGTTTGAACAGGCATTTATGACTCTGGAACTTGAAACTACCAGAGGATTAGCGGCTCAAGTGCTTCGTCACCGTAGTTTCACATATCAAGAATTTTCGCAACGCTACGCTGATAGTTCAATGCTTGCGGACACTATTCCTATTCCTGAACTTCGTCGTCAGGATACCAAGAATCGTCAGAATTCTATTGATGATATTGATCCTTTTGTCAAGCAAGAGTTTGAAATCAAAATTCGTCGTCACTTTGATGAAGCAATGACACTGTATCAATCTATGCTTGATATGGGGATCGCAAAGGAATGTTCACGTTTTGTGCTTCCCCTTGCCACGCCTACTAGAATCTACATGTCCGGTTCATGCCGTTCATGGATTCATTATATCAATCTGCGTACCGCTAACGGTACTCAGAAAGAGCATATGGATCTCGCAGAAGGTTGTAAGAAAGTCTTTATTGAGCAATTTCCAACCTGTGCTGAGGCACTAGAATGGAAGTAAAGATTATTGATGATGCCCTTCCTATTCAAACCTTTGAACTCGTTAAGAGAAATTTATTCTTTAATCCAAAACTAAATCTTTATGTTCAAGGTGAAGTTTCGGGTCATGGTATTGATGATAAAAACAGTTTAGATAATTGGTGTTTATATCATTCTTTTTATAATGAAGGAAAACCCAATAATGATGAATTTTATGATTTACTGAATATTTTTGGTAAGTTTTTGACATTCAAATTAAATGGTAAAACTTATTCGCATAAAGCAATTTTGAGAATAAAATTAAATCATTTTCCTAGAACACAAACTCTATACAAACATCCTTATCATTCGGATACACCATTTGATCATCATTCTGGCATTTATTGTCTTAATACTTGTGATGGTTACACTGAGTTTGAAGATGGCACTAAAATTAATAGTATTGGGAATAGATTTTATACATTTAACGGAAGTGTTAAACACAGATCAACCACCACAACAAATGCCAAGGGTAGAGTCAATTTGAACTTCAATTGGTTATAATAAATAAAACACTTGAATTTAGTATCATGCCCATATATCCTGTTAAACACAAAGAAACCGGGGAAGAAAAGGAATTAAACTTGACAATTTCTGATTATGAGAAATGGAGGAAAGAAAATCCCGATTGGGATAAGGATTGGTCAAAGGGAGTAGCATCTGCTCAGGAAGTTGGAGATTGGCAAAATAAACTTGTTTCCAGAAATCCTGGATGGAATGATGTCCTTGGTAAAGCAGCAAAAGCACCTGGTTCTAGAGTAAAGAAAATTTAGTATGGCAAGAAGAAAAAGAGCATCTGCAGAGCAACCTATTGGGGTTGGACTCACTACAAAACAGATGAAAAGAAAAAAACCACTCAGCCAGGAATACTTGGTTGGTATTGATCCACTATCTGATAATCAGAAGCAACTGTTTGATTCTTATCAAGAAGGAAAACATATCGTTGCCTATGGATGCGCAGGAACAGGTAAAACCTTTATAACCCTCTACAACGCGCTTCGTGACGTTTTAAGTGAAAATACTCCTTACGAAAGAATCTATCTTGTACGCTCTCTTGTAGCAACCAGAGAGATAGGATTTTTGCCAGGTTCCCATGAAGACAAGGCAGACATTTACCAAATTCCATATAAGAATATGGTGAAGTATATGTTCCAGATGCCTAGTGATGCAGACTTTGAGATGCTATATGGAAACCTGAAGTCTCAAGAGTCCATTAAATTCTGGTCTACTTCATTCTTACGTGGAACTACTCTTGATAACGCTATTGTTATTGTGGATGAGTTCCAGAATCTGAACTTCCATGAACTTGATAGTATCATCACTCGTGTTGGTGAGAATACTAAGATCTGCTTCTGTGGTGATGCACGTCAATCTGATCTACAAAAAGATAAGGAAAAGAATGGTATTGTTGATTTTCTAAGTATATTGCGTAAAATGGAATCTTTTGATATAATTGAGTTTGGTGTTGATGACATTGTTCGTTCAGGACTTGTTAAAGAATACATCATCGCAAAAATGGAATCGGGTTTTTAATGTTTAATCATGTTGATGTTAATCTTCCCAGTCTGGAACGTGAAACTATTGATGGTGTAAGATACTATAAAGTTCCAGATGATGAAGAACTCCTAAGACTGGTCTCCATTACATCGGTGACCAGTCATTTTAATAAGGAGATATTTGTTAATTGGAGAAAAAAAGTTGGTAATGAAGAAGCAGATCGTATCACTAAACGCGCTACTAGCCGTGGAACTGATATGCATACTCTTGTAGAATATCATCTTAAAAATGAAGGTCTTCCAAAGGTTCAACCAATATCTGACTTTCTATTCAAGATTTCCAAAGAAAAGCTAAAACTTATAAATAATATTTACGCCCTTGAAGGGTCTCTGTATAGTAAACAACTGGGTGTAGCAGGGACTGTAGATTGTATTGCTGAATATGACGGCGAGTTAGCTATAATCGACTTTAAAACATCAGCAAAACCAAAACCACGAGAGTGGATCGACCACTATTTTGTCCAATGTATGGCATATGGTTGTATGCTATATGAATTGACTGGTATTTCAGTCAAAAAACTTGTAATCATTATGGCTTGTGAAAATGGAGAATGTGTCGTCTATGAAGAGCGTGACAAATCAAAGTACATCAAACTACTCACCGAGTACATTAGAAAGTTTGTTAGAGATAAATTGGAACTCTATGGAACCTAATAAAGAACTAGAAAAGGCAATTGAGAGTAAATTTTTGACTCCATCAAAATTTGCTATAGAAATTGAGAAGATTGTTTCTAACGAGAGACTTAATTACATTGATGCTATCGTTCACTATTGCGAAATCAATGAACTTGAGGTAGACTCTATTACTAAGTTGGTCTCCAAACCTCTTAAAGAAAAACTGAAGTGGGATGCTACCCGTCTCAACTTCATGAAGCGTACCTCAAGAGCAAAACTTCCTCTATGATCGTGACACCCTTTGAAACTTATCAACATTATTTGTCACTAAAAAATCATTTCACTAATCCCAAATACGACTTCTTTAAATACGGAGCAAAGACCCGTGCTAGTTTGACCTCTTTTAACAAGAGGAAAGACAAGTATTGGTTTGAAAAGACTTCTCGTAAGTATTCCGATGAAGAGGTCGTTGATTTTTTGGTGTCTAATTTTTCTGCTGCCGAAAATCCACAAAGTTTATGGATAGGAGAAATCATCAACTCTGGTGAAAGAACTTACGCGGAGTGGATGAAACGTAGGCAGAGTTCAACATATCTTTTTAAAGAACAAAGTAATGATCTACTTTCAGAGAATGAATTACAAGATTTACTTGAGTGTTCTAGGGGGCATCCTAAAATTTTGAAAGCATATCTAGGTGGTAAAATTTCACTAGAAAACTTTGTGATTTGGGATAAGATCTTCAATTTTTCCAAAGACTTTGATAAAAAGTTGAGTGATCCCGTATGGGAAACCGTAAGTCTGAAATTAAAAAAATATGGACCCTTCATAAATATTGATGTGTTCAAATACAAAAAAATTCTAAGGGAATTAGTGCATGAGTGACTTTTTTGATTCTGATATCATTCAGGAAGAACTGAATGAGATTAATAAACTCCAAGAGAAAATCTACGGTTCTCTCTTTGGATTTGGCATGATGGACAAGGAAGAGAAACTTGAGCACATTGAAATTCTTCAGGACTTGCTAGAAAAGCAGAAAGTGATGTATACTAGACTATCTCTTTCAGATGATCCTAAAGCGATTGAGATGAAAGAGAATTTGAGAAAATCAGTAGCAATGATGGGATTCCCACCTGAGACTGATATGACTATGCTTTTTAGAAGTATGAACGCAACTATTGAGGCACTCAAAAAATACGTTGACGCCTGATAGTTTTCTTGCTATACTATCTAAGTAAATCCAAACATCCAATTTATCCGAGGTATCTAATGTCTTTCGCAGACCTTAAAAAGCAATCCAAACTTGGTTCCCTGACCCAAAAACTGGTCAAGGAAGTCGAAAAAATGAATAACAATGGCGGTGGTTCTTCTGATGACCGTCTCTGGAAACTAGAGTGTGATAAGAGCGGCAATGGTTATGCCGTTATCCGTTTCCTGCCCGCACCCGATGGTGAAGATCTGCCTTTCGTGAAACTGTACTCTCACGCCTTCCAAGGTCCTGGTGGTTGGTACATTGAAAACTCTCTGACCACTTTGGGTCAGAAAGATCCTGTATCTGAGTGTAACTCTCTGCTGTGGAACAATGGCACTGATGCAGGTAAAGATGCTGCTCGTAAGCAGAAGCGTAAACTGACTTATATCAGCAACATCTATGTTGTGAAAGACCCTGCTAACCCTCAGAATGAAGGCAGAGTCATGCTGTATAAGTATGGCAAGAAAATCTTCGACAAACTCACCGCTGCTATGCAACCTGAGTTTGAGGATGAAGAGGCAATTGATCCGTTCGACTTCTGGCAAGGTGCCAACTTTAAACTGAAAGCAAAGAACGTTGCAGGTTATCGTAACTACGATTCTTCTGAGTTCGCCGCTCAAGGCGCACTCTTGGACGACGATGACGCAATGGAAGCAATTTGGAAGAAGCAATTCTCTCTTCAAGAGTTTGTTGCTGCCGATCAGTTCAAAGATTATGATACTCTGAAGAAGCGTCTTGATTATGTTCTTGGTAACAAGGGCACTCCTCGCTTCCAAGATGAAGAGTCAGTGAATGAAGAAGAAGAGTTCCGACGTGAAAACCGTGGTGCTACTCCTACGGTAACTTCCACTCCTGGTGACTTCAACGCAGAGGATATCGTGACCTCCAGTTCTTCATCTGATGATGATGACGCACTTTCATACTTCGCCAAACTTGCTGAAGATTGATAGTGAAATATAATCAAATATGCCTTACACTTTTAGTGATTGCGGCATACTTTAATTTGTTATTTAAGTGATGAGTCTTGTGTTCTCTGTAGTCATTAGTTTCTTATTGATTGTCAGAGAACTCTCATCATAGTTCATCAAGGTTCTCATATCATTTAAAAACTGCTGAAGGTAAGAAGGTTTCATCAGATCGATGTTCCTTTTACCTTCATTTTTTATGGTTTCATACTCAAAGTTTGATATACCTACAACAGGACTAATATTATTGCTGACTGAGGTGTATTTTATATTATCTGTTTGTGGTCTTACACCAACGTAGTATGTTGAATTTAAAGTAGCATCATACGGTGGCGGAATGCTAAAGTCTGCTTGAACCTTTTGTCCAGCAGGCACAATAAGTCTTCCTCTACGGTCTCTTACTTCAAACGTTTCATAATGATGAACAGAATTTAATTCAGTTCCGTACTTATCTTCAGAGTAGCGATATAAATCATAATTACTCAGTGGCCATTCATCTTTGATATTTGTTATTCCTGATGATAGAACAACTATCCAATCACGATCGGGTGATCCATAAAGTTTATCTGCTATCACATCTGGTCTCTCACCATCTTGAATTGTGTACTTTGAGAAAAAGGCAACACTGTCCAATACATCATCTTTCAATTTTACTCTACGAAAGAGATTCTTGATTCTTATATACTCCTGTGATGAAGTCTTATGTAATAAGTTTGACTGATATAGAATATCAGGTAGTTCTCTAAAATATGACATCAGAAACCTACTCCATCTGGATGGTCTGCGTAATCTTCCATATAAATTGGATTGATTTCTTTTAGTATTAAAGACATTCTTATGTGAACAGGAGTTCCATCCTGATAGGTAGCATAAGTTCCGGATGCGGTGTAGTCGATGCTTACATTTTCAAGAACACCAAGTTTGAAATTATGAAGAAATGGATGTTTGTTTTCCCCACCAGAAACGTATTCAAATTGGAATACATCTGGTGAATTGATGAAGACACCATTACCTTTTTTGGCAACAGTTGCCATTTTAATAGTTCTGATTATTCTCCTAACCATGTCTCCTTCTTTAGGATCTCTAGGAGTAAAATCAAAAACAAATGGAAAAGATCTTAATGTTACGCTGTTGAAGAGCAACTCCAGATTAGATTGAAGAATTTGACCAGAGGAACGAGTAATAAGTGATTGTGGATTTACGTTAGCACCAAGTTGATTGATAGCGGTAGCACTTAAAATTGACTTAATAGCATTCATTGTGCCAGAACCAACTCGATCTGCTGATCTAAAGATAGAACTTGCTATTTCTGTAGTATTCTTCAATGCTTTCGCTGGATCTTTAATAGCAGCATCTGCTAATGCTAATCCTGCCGCTTGTAATGGATTTAAAGTGTCTTCCGAATATCCTACAGTTAATGAATCTGAGATCTGTTGTGGTATTGGAAGCCAAATATATTTGGAATCTTTTTTCAGTGAATTAGCTTCTGGATCTGATAGTTTTTTATGAAATCGTTCATCTTTCTCCAGCACAGGATCTATACTTGTAACCCCGATTTTATTTCCTTTTGAATCTGTTTGAAATTTTACTATACCTTTATCGCCGGTCAAATTTAATGGATTTTCTATTTGCTTGAAAATTCTTATAAGCAGCATATCTTGATGGTCAACCTCAACATCTAAGGGATATTGAAGGACATCAGCAGGTTTTACCTGTGTTGGATCTGGCGATACATTCAAACCATCCTTGAGGACTGATACATAATCTCTACCCAGGTCTAAAGTGTCACCAAGATCTGTATTATAATTGATAGCCATCTATAGATAGATTTTTAATTATTTAGACGCTTATTCATAAGTGATAACCTAAGTATATCTCTTACCTCAGATTTGTATATTTCATAAACATCACTTCCCACCTCACTCCATGTATATTGACGTGGTTCACGCCAATGAGCACTTAATCCTCTGAATCCCCACTGAAATACATCAGTGACAGCAATGAATGGATTTGAATCGTAAAGAATATTTGGTGTTTTTGCGTTGTATATAAACAAATATATTTTTCCAGGAATTACTTCTCTAGCAGAAGATGGTGTCAAAAGTTCAAGAACTCCCAGCATCCTATCATCAGGATCAGCAAGTCCTGTCATTTCATCAACAGCAGAACGGATTCTATTAACGTTAGTATCTGTATCTGTTGGTCTCTTTGCCATTATTTGATACCTAATTCTTTCTCCGTCATTACTTTAAATTCCCATCTTCTATCTCTACAAAATTCTTGCGCTGCTTTCCACTTTGCTTGATTTTTGGCATATTCATATGCCTCACTAAGATATTTTTTAGTTTGCCTCTTTGGTTTAGATGGTGGAGAACACTGTCTCAGTGGTTTAATTTCTATCAGTGATGATCTGATTTTACCATCTGTATCTTTATACTTGATAAAGAAATCTGGAAAGTATCGATGTATTTTATTATCAACAGGAGACCTATATGGAATAAAAAATTCCTCAGATTGCCACTCTAAAACACTTAAGTTATTATCACAGTAAACCATAAACTTACGCTCCCATAGGGATCTATAAACAATATTAGTAGGATCTCCTTTATATTTTTTGGGATATGATGGTTTGTATTTTCCCCTATATGACATCTAAATAACTAAACAATCACCTATTGGTATTTAGAGTGCCTAGACCATTCCCAAAGAAAATATCGCAAATATCACCAGTTTTATCTCAAGTTGCTCAGAGTTCACACTTTGTATTTGAATTTGGCGGTCTCGCTGCAAACTTAAGAAAGCACTTGAGTGATAGGGGAATGGACTATAGATTTATTAATGATAATCTATCACTATTATGTTGTAGAGCATCCTTACCTGGAAGTGGATTTGCTACTGCAGATGTCATTGGTAACTATCAAGGGGTGGCAGAAAAATTTGCTCATACAAGAACCTTTGTTCAAATTGATTTGGATTTTTATGTTGATACCGCATATAGATCTCTTAAGTTCCTAGAACACTGGATGGAGTTTATTAGTAGTGGCACAGAAACTTCTGCTGGTGGTGTATCTCCGCTTCGTAAAGGGTATTACTATAAAATGAGATATCCAAGTGAATATAAGTGTGATGAAACGAGGATTATAAAATTTGAGAGAGATTACAAAAGATACATTGAATATAGATTTTTTGGTCTTTTTCCAATATCATTAAATTCTACTCCAGTATCATATGAAGGATCAACAATATTAAAAGCAACAGCATCCTTTCATTACGATAGATATTACTCTGGTCAATCACGATCAATAAACGAATTGTTTAGAACTGAAGGAAATAAGGAGGAAAGAGCAGAATCAAATTTTGCTCCTTCTCTATTATCTGGATTAACTCCAGGTGCTGTTTTTAGTACTGGTAATCCTTTTGGAACACTACTTAATCCTTCAGCAGCATCAAAAGCATTTAATAATGATTTGTTTGATGCGGGAACAACAATTTTATCATCATCTCAAATATACAATTCTAACTTTGTAAGTAGTAGTGGTGATGGTTTAGCTAACAGCACTAAATAATTTTACTGAATTGTTTAGGATATTATGCCTTTACCAAAAATTGCCACACCAACTTATGAGTTGGTGATACCTTCGACTAAAAAAAAGATAAAGTATAGACCATTTTTAGTCAAGGAAGAGAAAGTTCTGATTCTTGCTATGGAGAGTGAGGATACAAAGCAGATTGCCAGTGCTGTAAAAGATGTAATCAAAAACTGCATCATCACTAGAGGAGTTAAAGTAGAAGAATTATCCACATTCGATATTGAATATCTATTCTTAAATATTCGTGGTAAATCTGTCGGGGAAGAAGTAGAAGTTCTAATTACATGTCCAGATGATGGCACTACAAAAGTTCCAACAGTAATCGATTTAGATTCAATACAAGTTCAATATGATGAAGAACATTCCAGAGATATAAAACTAGATGATAGTTTGACTCTAAGAATGAGATATCCCTCTATGAATGAATTTATTCAAAACAACTTCGTAGTTAGTGATGTCAATCTTGATAATACTTTTGATATTATTACGTCATGTGTTGAACAGATTTATAGTGAAGAAGAATCTTGGTCTTCAGCAGACTGTACTGAGAAAGAACTTAAAGAATTTATTGAGCAATTAAATTCTAAACAATTTAAAGAAGTTGAAACTTTCTTCTCTACTATGCCCAAACTTTCTCATAAGTTAATTGTAACAAATCCAAATACTGGTGTTGATAATGAGATTATTTTGGAGGGGTTAGCAAGTTTTTTCGGGTAGGTATGGCTCATACAGATCTTGAGTCATACTTTAGAATTAACTTTGCTTTGATGCAACACCATAAATACAGTTTGACAGAACTAGAAAATATGATACCTTGGGAGAAAGAAATATATCTTGCTTTCCTCCAACAATACATTGAAGAAGAAAACTTAAAGGCACAACAGCAGAATGGTTGAGATTTCTCCAATATTTGGTAGAGGACCTAGGATTTCTGCCTCCGCTTACACGGGCAGAGCAGTCGCTCCTATGGCGGTAGATGCTGCTGAGACGAACACGTTAATAACAAAGAATTCATTACAACTTGGTATTGTAGCAAATCAAATTCAAGGTATGACTGTTCAAATGCAGTCATTAGCAGGATCTCTTTCAGTTATTGCTAGAAATTTTCAAGTATCACAAACACTTCAGAGACAGAAAGAACAACAAGAGATTGATTTAGAAAGAAGATTATCTGAGCAGAAATTAAGAGAAGGAAAAGAAAGCACGATTGAAAAGAAGATACAAGCAGCAGCACTAGCACCCGCACAAAGACTTGCTACAAAGGCACAATTCACTTTGGGGAGACTTCAGAATTTCTTTGTCTCCATTTTTGGTGGATGGTTATTAAATCAAGGTATTCAAACTTTACAAGCTTTGAGTGGCAATAATAAAGAAAAACTTGAAGAAATTAAAAATAATGTGTTGAAAAATCTTGTTATTATAGGTGGAACTATGGCAGCAATTAAGTTAGGAGTTGCTGCCATACTTGGAACATTCTCATTGCTTGGTGTTAAATTATTAGCAATAGCGGCAGTTGGTTTATTTACAAGACCTGGTAGACAATTATTGGCGTTTGTATCTGATGCTCTGAAGATTGCTGCTAATGGTATCGCTTCATTTATTGGTAGAGAACCACCATTTCCGGATGCTGGAAAATTAAAAAGTGATGATGATCCAACTTCAGCACCAAATACAAATGATAATTCGGAACCCTCTAATGAATTAAATACTGACCCTGCATCTAATTCAAATCCAGAAATGGACGGAAAAAGCACCAATCAATGGTGGGACTTTATGGATTTATTTTTAGATCCTGGTGAAGAAAATCCTCCTGAAACATCATCAACTACAGAAAACGGAGATCAATCAGGGAATTTAGAAGGAAAGGGTGGATCTTCATCCTCAATCGAATCCCTTCAAAATTCTGCCAATCTTTCAGCTAATATCGCTACTAATATTATGAGTAGTATGGTTCCAAAGGATGATAAATCTGAAGGACCAGAACCACCAGGTCCAACCAAAGAAGCAGAATCTGGTTTAGTAAAAATGACCGCTGATTTTGGCAGTGGGGAAGTTGATTTGAATAAACCAGTAGGTTCTGAAGGAAAAATTGGTAAGAAAGTTCTCGATCCTGAAACAACAGAATTTATTGAGCAAGAAAAGTATATTGGCAAATACGGAAAACTTCCACCATCTATGCTACAGTCTAATGCAAAAAGTCAAGAAGTAGCAAAGAGAGTTTCCCAACCACCACAAGAACCTGGAGTAACTGTAGTTCCATTAGCAACGGGCAGTGGGGAATCAAAACAAAGTGCCGCAACTCCTGCTGCTACTGGTTCTATTGCTTCTGTTAAAATGTATCCAACTAATAATAGTGATAATATGTACACCCTGGGTGCTATGTCTAACTTTAATGTGGTATCAGTCTGATGGCAATAAAAAAATCTCTTCTTGGTAATAGTAACACTATTGAAACCATTCAAAATTCTATTAATGCTTTTGGCGTGAGTTTACGTGCTGCCAATGCCACTTCCTCTCAAATAATTCGTGGATTCACCGAAGGCAATAGACAGAGAAGAAACTCAATAATAAAAAGAAGAGAATTATTCTCAAAAAGAAGAGAAGCAGTTAGAAGAAGGGAAAAAGAAGATCAAATAGAAGCATCTAGAGTAGGTGGTATTTTTAGAAGAACCGCTAAAGTTATAGGCAGCAGCACAAAAGGGTTCCTTGGTAGGATCATGGATTTTATCGGGACAATTTTGGTTGGATGGATTGTTACTAATCTACCAGTTATAATCGATACAGTCCAAGATCTTATTGGTAGAATACAAAAAGCTGCTGGAATATTAAAGAATTGGTTTGAAGGAACAATAAACTTTTTTACAGGATTTACATCTAATCTTGGTGATATAGCAACAAGAGCATTTAGTTTTGATTTCTTAGGTCAAAAGAAACAAATTGAAGAAGCATCTGATAAAGCAAAATCTGGTGCTCAAGCAGTTACTAGAGACTTTTTAGGATTTGAACAAGCACTGAGGAATTTTGATTTATTCAAGATTCTTGGTGATACTGCTAAAAAAATATTGGGATTTGAGGTTGAAGATCCTGAGACTCCTAGCTCTGGACAACAGGGACAAGGACAAGGACAACAGGGGCAAGGACAGCAAGGATCAGACCCGATTCCTTCAGGTGGTAAAGCAAGTCCTGAACAAATAGCAAGAATTGCTAAAACGGCAGGTATTCCAGAAAAGAACATTCCAACAATGGTTTCAATTGCGTTGGCAGAGTCTGGTGGTAATATTGGTGCAAGATACAATCCTGATGGAAATACTGGAGAGGATTCTTATGGATTATGGCAAATCAACATGGATCCTAGATATGCTGATGAGAGATTAAAATTATTTGGTATAGATAGCAAGAAAGAATTATTTAATCCCGTCACAAATGCTAAGGCTGCTTATGAAATATTTAAACAACAGGGGTTTGATGCTTGGACTGTTTATCGCACTGGTAAGTATCGAGACTTTTTGCCTGCTGCCAAAAAAGCAGCAAGTGCTAGCACTCAACCAACCATTTCCAGAGATGTTGAAGATAGCACTAGATACAAAGTAAATGATGATGTTACTCAATTACTTGGTGGTCAATCTCAAGCAATAATTACCTCAACGAAAGGTATGCAGGAAAGTTTTAGAACAAAACCACATGGAGGTATTGATATTGCTTGTGCTGCAGGATTGTTTATTTCACTCACCGCCGATGCTGAAGCAGTTGGAACTAAGAGCGGTGGGGGATATGGTAATGTTATAGATGTTTGGGTTCCATCCCTTGGTGTTCAACTGAGATTTGCACATAATAGTAGAATACTTATATCATCAGGTAAAATTCCAGCAGGAACTTCATTTGCAATCACTGGTTCTACGGGTCGTTCCACTGGACCACATATCCATTTGGAGGCATCTTCTGAAAGAGGTTCGACAAATTATGGTGGCAATATGGTTCCGGCACCTTATGTTTCTCTGATACGTCTAACAAAGGCAAAGATTGAAGGTAAAAAATCTACCACACCAGAAATGTCTAATGGAAGCGGTGGACAATCATTAAACATTGAAGGTGGTGCGAGTAGAAGAGAGGTTGCTCAGGAAGTTACACCAGAAAAGAAAGGATCTATTATCACTGTTCCAATTCCATCAGGATCCTCTCCTTCCGCACCAATGACTCAATCCAGTAGTGGAGAATCTATTTCCATTCCTAGCGGAAATACGTTAAATAGTTTTATTACAAAGACACTTCTTAGAGAGTTAGAATACGTATAATGTCCCTGTCAGATCCTTCAATATATGAAGAAATAGTTATAGAGTCTAACGATGGGTCAACAACTGTTGATCTAAGACTTGGTATTCAATCTATTGACTATTACGAAGATATTTTTTCACCCACAATCACCGTTAAGATACTTGTAACAAATACTGGTAATACAATTAACGGTAAAGGAATATATCAAGGATTACCCTTAAGAGGTGGTGAAAGAGTAACGATGAAGATTAAGGATAGAATGGATATGTCATTCTATGTTTCAAGTATTTCAAATGTTATAACTGATAGTAAAACTGAAAACTTTGTATTAAATCTCTGCTCTAGAGAAGCAATTACTAATGAAACTGCTAGAGTTCCAGTAAAATTCCCAACATCTTCACCAATATCAGCTTCTGCTGAACAAATAATTATAAAATATCTACAGACAAGTAAAAATGTTGAGATAGACCAGTCAATGAACAAGTATGGTTTTATTGGTAATATGAGAAAACCATTTACTGTATTGACTTGGTTGGCATCCAAGGCAGTACCTGAAATGGAAGGTGATGGAACTGCTGGATATTTGTTTTTTGAAACTCAAAGTGGATACAAATTCAAATCTATTGATAAACTTATTTCATCAGAATCTGTTGAAACTTATACATCAACAGAAGTTGTTCCATCTAACAAAGACTTTGAAGATTTTACTATTGTAAGTTATGTAACCAATAGGAATCAAAATTTATCTGAAAATTTAAGATTAGGTGTGTATGCTAGTATGAGAAGTTTTTTTAATCCACTTAATGGCACATTTACACATCCGGAGAAAGGAACTTTTAAGCAAGATGATTACATTGACAAATCTAGAAATTTAGGTGATAAAATAATTCTACCCAAGATTAGTGATACGTCAGAATTAACCCTAGGGGATACTCCAACACGTTTGATTACTGGAGTAATTGATTTAGGAACACAAGAGATTGGTGTTTCAACTGAGGTCAACGCAGATCCATTATTATATCAATCACAAGCACTGTTTAGATATAATAGTTTGATGACACAGACGCTGACACTCACTGTTCCAGGTAATACTAAATTAGAAGCAGGTAATGTAATCGAGTGTTTATTTCCTACAAATACAACTGGTGATGTATCTGAGTTTGACCAGGAGCAAAGTGGTCTATATATGATTAAAGAGTTATGTCATCATTTTGACACTGAGGGAACTTGGACCTCAATGAAACTTGTTAGAGATACTTTCGGACAGCACAATCCAAATAATAAAGAAAAATAATGTTAGAGGAGTCTTTACTAAAAACTAATTTTATTGGAAGGGATGGTTTCCGTTGGTGGATTGGTCAGATACCACCAGAAGAGGAGGAGTATGCTCAACAAAATGATGGCGGCGGATGGGGTAATAGAGTAAAAGTTCGTATTATGGGGTACCACCCATATAGTCTAAATGATCTTCCAAATAAAGATTTGCCCTGGGCAATTGTTCTTTTAGGAACCACAGATGGTTCTGGAGCAGCTAATAGAGCAAAAACAATAGCAGTATCTCCAGGTGATACTGTTTTTGGATTCTTCTTGGATGGCGATAATGCTCAGGTTCCTGTAATTGTTGGAGTTTTTGGTAGAACAAGTCAGGTTCCATCTGATAATTATTTAAGTCCATTTGTACCATTTACTGGAAGAACTGGATCGATAAACAATGATGGTTCTTTTATCGCGTCAAGTGAATCTAATGAGCAGAATACAACTAGTCAACCATCACCGCCTGCCGTAGATAAGAAAACTGCTGACAAAATTAATTCGGAAGTAAATCCAGAAAATGATCCTAGAAAAAAGGTAAATGCTGCATCAAATGTTATTGGTCAAAAAGTAACCGTAGCGTCTACAGATAGAGATAGTGCTCCTCAGAAAATTAAGAATGAAACTGAAAACTTTGTAACAAGAATACAGGAGATCATATCAAGTGTTCAAGGTGGTTTTGATGCTATCAATGTTGGCATTAACAGTATTACTAGTGCCGTTGATGGAGTAAAACAAAGAATCTTTGAAGAAATTGATGGCGTAACTGCTGGAATTCAGAAAAGTGCCACTAAGATGGTTCAGGATATGACAAAGAATCTATCTGAAGCCATGGTTCCTGTCTTGAATGGTGGTCTACAGGTTTTATATGATACTGTTTACGCTACAGTTCTTGCTGCCACTGGCAATCCTATTGCCGCTGATAAAGCAGGCACCATTGCCCAAGCACTGTTTATTTCCCCTGTTAAAGAATTATCTGATGCCATACCATGTGTAGCAAATAATGTTATTAATGGTCTTGGTGATATGATAAAAGGTGTTCTACAAAGTGTTGCTGAAAATGTAAATAATTTTGTATCATGTATTGGAGACCAAGTCATTGGTTCAATAATGAATCATATTATTGGAGGAGTTACTAAATTCTTACAACCATTAATGGGTGGATTGGATAAAATTTTGATGGGATTCAGTCCTCTTGACTTCTTAAGAAGTACTGCTGATGCCATTTTAGGTTTAGCAGATAAACTTGGATGTAATGAAATAGCACCAGAGTTTGATTTAGCTTCTAATGAATGGGTGATAGGAAAGGGAACAACAGATAAAGTTGGAGTACCAGTAGAAGACATTTTAAGAACTGCCAATGAGGCACAAAATTTAGCAGAATTGGCAATCAATACAGTTCAAGATATTGCTGGTGCTACTGGATCTCTTGGAGTATTTGATTTTGCTAATCCTAGTGTCTCTGTTCCTGGATTCAAAAGTCCTCTTGGAGAATGTTTTGCCGGTCCACCAGAACTTGGTGGATGTGGTGGAACAAAAGTTAAAATCTTTGGTGGTGGTATCAATGGAGTCGGTGGTGTTGCTAAAGCAATCCTTCAACTTTCAGATGCTGGCAGAGGTGTTACTGGTAGTTTAATTGGTGTTGATTTAGTTAATGGTGGTGGAGGATACACATTCCCACCATTTGTCGAAGTTGTTGATGAATGTAAAAGTGGATATGGTGCCGCTGCTAGAGCTGTGATTGATTATAATCCAGACTCACCAACGTATCAAGAAATAATTGATATCTATGTTGAATCACCAGGAACTGATTATACCCCTGGTGATGATGAAGAGGATTACATTACTGATGATGAAAATGGTCCTATAATCGTTAAATCTGGAGGTGGATACGATCCTGATGATGATAAAGTTATTGATACTAATGGTAATGAATATGAAATAGAAACAGATGATGATGGTAGAATTACAAAATTAATTAAGATACCTAAAAAGACTGAAGGAGTTGATGATGATCTTGATATTCCATCCATTGAAGAAGGATTAGAATACTTTATTACTTCTAAGAAAGGAATTGGTGCCATCTTACGTCCACGTCTTATCACTAGACCAAAAGATCCTCAAGGTGAGATCAAGACAGTTGTTGATTGTATTTCATCAGATGATCTGCTTGTTGGATATGTTGATGGTAAAGAATACTATGGTCCATTCCATATACACCCATCAAATGGTAGAAAGATGGTAGGTATAATTCATTCCTCCACAAAACACAAATTCATCTATGATACTAAAGAGGAAAGTCTTGGTTCAACATCATATAGTACAGAGACTGGAGGATCAGTTTCAAATGTTACCACTACAGATAGTGTAGATACACCAACTGCTACACCATCACCAACTCCTGCTCCAGAGCCAACTCCAACTCCAACTCCAGCACCATCTCCACCATCACAACAATCTTATGGTAGTGGTGGCGCAGGTGGATCTTCCCCAACACCTTCACCTACTCCTCCATCACCATCACCACCACCATCACCACCAACTCCTCCACCATCCTCTGGTGGTGGTGGCGGATATGGCGGATACTAATAAATATCACAAACGAGGTATCCATGTCCCATAAGTTTTCAAAAAGAAGAGTAGAGTCATACAGTCCTGATTTTAGACTTGAAACCGCAAATCCGCAGATGGGTTTCAATGGTTCAGGTGTGTATGATTTTTATGGGAGAACAGATAATGGTGACGTATCACTACAGGGGTTATGTCAAGGTGGAATTTACCATTTTTATAATGACAGAACTATTGAAATTGTAGCAGGAGCAAAAAATAATAGAGGAAGTGTTGATGTCTGTATCACCGGGATGAAGGGTAGCATTGTCATAAGTGCACTAGAGAATGGTGATGTTAGAGTTTCTGGTAAAGATATTATATTCGATGCTAAAAATAATATAAAATTTAAGTGTGGTGAGAATTTTACAATTGATGCTGGTAATAAATTTGATATTAATGCTAAAGAAGCATATTGTGACGCACCACACTCCTATGGTCCAGATTGTATCGCAACTGAATTTAATGCAAATTCTTTCATGGGACAGGTTTTTTCGGGTCTTGCTGCAGAGGGTATTGCCAGAGCAGCTATCACTGGAGCAGGTGGACCAGGTTTAGTTGGTGTTACAGAAATCGCAAATGGAGCAATTAAGGCACTATCATAATGGATAACAAAGTATTTTTCGATTCTACATTTTATGCTCCGGCATCTTTTTATAGTGATGTATCTGTTGATAAAAATGTAAATATTGGTGCAGCAAGTATTTCATATGGTTCAACTGATAAATCAATAATTATTTTAAATAATGGTAACGAAAAGGTTCGTATTGGAATTGATGGAGAAATTGGTGTTGGTGGTGCTAATTATGGTAATACAGGTCAAGTATTAACCTCTAATGGTTCTGGAAGTGCTCCTACATGGCAAAATAATTCTGGTTCTGGAGGAATTATTTCTGTTAAAGATTACGGTGCTGTAGGAAACGGTAGCACGGATGACACTAGTGCTATTCAATCAGTTCTTGATGATCCCGCCAATCACAAAGCCATTTACTTCCCTGCTGGAGATTATGTTATTACCGCACCTCTAACTTCATCTTTAAATGGACGTAAAATCTATGGTGAGGGTACTATCACTACTACTGCTGCTGCCCTCGCTGCTGCTTCTGGAAGTCCTGAAGTGCTGTTGAAAGCTTTTGTATTTACGGAAGCTGAATATGTTGATTTCTCTTTGGACTGTAACGGTAACAACTTAATTGAGATTTTTGCACAGTTTAATCGTTGTTTAGATCCACACATTCACCATTGTAGAGTTAGAGATCTGGAATCACCTGTTCATCCGACAGGTGGTAAAGCTATTGCATTTGAATTGTTCAACAAATCTGATACTAATAATAATCCTCCATTATTTACTTCCATTGACACTGGAGCAAAAATTACTGATAATTACATTACCAATCTAATTGCCCATGATCATCCAACTATCCAAGGAAGAGGAATGGCAAGAGCAGTTGCTTTTGATACTGATAGAATACTTAGTAAACCTATTTTAATTGCTGATAATATTATCGACACTGTTGCAGGTAATGAGGGTGATGCAATCTCAGTTATGAGTGTAGCACCTGACGATGGTAATAGCCAAACTCTTCCTGTTTATTACAATGCCAACGTATTCATAACTGGTAATCATATTAAAGACTTTAACCGTCGTGGATGTAAAATTAAGTTCAACTCCGCAGTAATTTCTAACAATACTTTCTATAATACCTGGACTTCATCTCCTGTTAATGATCAAGGTGTATCTGTTGTTCAAGGTGTAGTTGATCTGGTCAACGGATCTGACCATATCGTTAGTGGTAACAAATTCGTTAACACTGAATATATGGCTCAGATTAGAATTGCAACTGAACAGGCTGATGATGGTGGAAATCCACCAACTGTTTATGAGTATGAAAAAGTAAATAACTGCGTTATTAGAGATAACGTTTTTACTCAAATTAGTGGTGAAACTACTGGTACTTTAATTTTTGTTTCATCCTCTAATTCTGCTGATACTGCTAATCAAGGAACAAATTTAACTATTAAAGGTAATTCCTTTGATGTTCCTGGATATAGTGGATTATGTATTAGAGTAATTCGTACAAAAAATGTAATTGTTGTAGACAACGCTGGTATAATTGGTAGTAGTGCAACTGGAGTTCATATACCATCTTCCGGTCTTGTTACCAATAGTATCATCGATAATAATAATTTCTTAGTGTCTCAGTAACACCCTTGACTCTCCGACCCAAATGGGTTATAATATTGAGGTATTCAACGGAACACACAATGAACGAAACTTATGTTTCAGGTGTGATAATTGACATTTGTACCCGCACATTTTTTCTTTACAGTGATGATGGAGACTCTGAAATTGTAGAGTGTGAAAATGCCATTCAATTTATGAATGTGTTAGAAAAATGCACGACACATTTGAATGCAGATCAAATTGAATATGCAGATTTATCGTTGAAGGAATGATGGAAATTTTTACTTTGAAAGAATGGCAAGAGAATTTTGATGAACTCTTCGCAAGAGTTGAAAATGGAGAGCACATAGGTATTGTGCGAGAAGATGGTACAGCAGCAGTATTCGTGCCAGCAGATGATGAACTGCTGCGAATATACAAGGATGATAACAACGAAGCACAGTAATCACGAATCATCCGGGACTGTCGCCTAAAGGTAAAGGCCCTCTGCTTATAACGGAGTGATCTGGGTTCAAGTCCCAGCAGTCCTATTTGCTTCCTTAGCAATCTGGTGAATGCAGCAAACTCATAATTTGCCTAAGGAGAGTTCGATCCTCTCAGGAAGCATTCGACGGGGAATGAGTTCGCCCGCGACGGTGCTAACCACACTGTGATCTAGAGAGTTGGTTACTTTCTTTTTGCTCCGCTACAGACTGTCAGTATGTTGGGTGTAGTGCCCCATAGCAAGCATACTGATAAGTGTAGTGTTCTGCGAGTATGGTGGAATCGGTAGACACACCAGACTTAAAATCTGTTGAGCATTACGCTCGTGGGAGTTCAAGTCTCCCTACTCGCACTAAATACCTAAAAAGAGGTATCATGAAGAACGTTTTTGAGGTTAGCTCGTCTCTAGTTTGGTATAACGATGAGAGAATGATCGTCAAGATGTACTTCTTAAATGATATCCCATTTACTTTTGATGAATTGCCTGTTGGTCATCTTTGGGATCAAGACTTGGTTAAAGAAGCAAATGGAAATAAGAGTTTTGACGTAGATGATGTTTACAGAGGATCTAATTATTTGATGCAAGAAGCATGTCATCCATGCTTTGATTCAATTGAGATTTCAAACCCAGAAGTATTGCCAGAAGATCTAGTATCTTATTTTGACGAGGAAGATTTAAGGGGATAAATAAAACATAGAAATCTAACGGTTGTCAGAATAAGATGCCTCTTAATAAGCTTGAGAATTTTATCAAGAATGCTGAAGGTCGCATTCTATATGTAAACCCTAATGACCTTGACTCTACTGATGGTATTGAAAACCAAGGTAATTCATTAACAAAACCCTTCAAAACTATTCAGAGAGCACTGCTAGAGTCGGCAAGATTCTCATATTTAAGGGGTGATGATAATGACTTAGTAGAGAAAACTACTATTCTTGTGTTCCCTGGTGAGCATTTAATTGATAATAGACCCGGTTATGCAATAAAAGACGTTGCCAATAACGCTATTTCTGTTGCACCAAATGGCGCAGAATCTGCTGCTCAAAATGAATTAACACTTACTCTTAATTCTAATTTTGATTTAACTCAAGAAAATAATATTCTCTATAAGTTTAACAGTATCAATGGTGGTATAATTATTCCCCGTGGTACCTCTATTGTTGGTCTAGATTTAAGAAAGACTAAAGTCAGACCAAAATATGTTCCAAATCCAACTGATGATAACGTTCGTAGTTCTGCTATCTTCAGAATTACTGGTGCTTGTTATTTCTGGCAGTTCACTTTCTTTGATGGTGATGAGGCAGGATTAGTCTATACTGATCCAATTGACTTCTCTACAAACAATAGATCTAAACCAACTTTCTCACACCACAAACTTACTTGTTTTGAGTATGCTGATGGTGTTAATATCCCAGGTGGATATTCGCTTACAGACCTTGATATGTATTACAGCAAGGTTAGTAACGCATTTAATAGAGCCTCTGGAAGAGAGATTGATCAGAAGTATCCAGCGTCTCCACTGTCTTTTGCCAAGCAACGCCCAGAATGGGAAATTGTTGGTGCTTTTGCCTCTGATCCAATCACTATCTCTGGTATTATTTCTGGTGATGGATCTACTCCATCCAACGTTGTTACGGTCGAGACTCAATCTGCTCATGGTCTCAATGCGGGAACACCAGTCAAAATTAAGGGTATCAATGTAGAAGATTATAATATCTCAACAAAAGTAGTTTCTGTTATTAGTGAGAGAAAATTCACATACTCTTTACCATCGGTAAGGGCTAATCTACCTGCTGGAGCTCCTGCGGGTCTGGCACCAGGAAACGGTGCCGCTGCTATTATTGAAACTGACACTGTTTCTGGTGCTTCACCATATATCTTCAATGTTTCTTTGCGATCTGTATATGGTATACAGGGAATGCATGCTGATGGTTCCAAAGCGGATGGTTTCCGCTCTATGGTTGTTGCTCAGTTTACCGCCGTCTCTCTTCAAAAAGACGATCGTGCCTTTGTAAAATACGATCCATCAAATAGAAGATGGAGTGGTATTGGATATGGAAGAGTCAATGGAGAAGCATTATCACAAGAATCGTCTTCAAGTAATGATGCCACAGTATTCCATCTAGATTCTGATGCTGTCTATAGGGATGGATGGACTTCAACCCATATTAAGATGTCAAACGATTCGGTCATTCAGATCGTTTCTGTGTTTGCTATTGGTTTCCATAAGCATTTTGAGTGTTTGAGTGGTGGTGACGCATCTATTACTAACTCTAACTCAAACTTTGGTCAATTCTCCTTAGCTGCTGATGGATTTAAGAGGGCAGCATTTGACAAAGATGATAGAGGTTATATAACTGGTGTTGTGACTCCTAGATCTCTTGGTAATAGTGAGGTAGAAATTGAATGGGCACAATTTGATCTTGCAAAACATGACGATACGGGATTTCCAGAAAGAGTTTATTTGCTGGGATATACTGTTGAATCAGAACCACCCCCAATTATTGCTCAAGGATTTAGAGTTGGTGCCAAAGTAAATGACACAGTATTCTTAAAGGATTCTAGCGGCGCTACATTTGAAGCCACGACTTTAATGACAGATACCATACCAGTAAATGGTGGTAGTAATACTGTTACTGGTTCTGATACTTCTGCTAAAGTTTTCACTGGAATTACTCTTGGAACTGTAAATGGTCAAACTGTTTATTCCTGTACTCAAGCTCACAATCTGTCTGATGGAGAATCTATCAGAATTTTCAGTGAAACTGGTGATTTACCTGAAGGATTAGAGAGTAATAAAGTTTATTACGCTGTTACTAAATCTACTTCAAATATTTCGTTATCTAATAATCAATTCCGTATTGCTTCATCGGTTACTAATGCTAACCTCGCTGAACCAATTACAATTAGAAGTTATGGCGGGGTTCAACTTAGAGTAGAGAGTAGAGTTTCTGATAAAAAAGCAGGTGAAATCGGTCATCCAATTCAATATGATTATAGTAAAGCAAACTGGTTTGTATACGTATCCGGTTCTAATAATACACTGACTAGTAAACTTACTCAGTTGGAAGCAGATGGTGCCAATTCTAACCCAGTAATTACAGAAACCGAAATATCTTACTTCCGAAGAATTGAGGATGGAAGAAGTATTGATGAAAAAATTTACAAATTGCGTTATGTTGTTCCAAAAGAACTTAACAATTCTAGAGATCCAGTAACTGGTTTTGTCTTACAAGAATCTGCTACTGTTAATGTAAGAGATGCTAGTGATTTTAGCATCACAAGTATAACATCACAAGATTATGATTTTGATCGTAATCCTAGATTTATTAGTAGTTGCACTTATACACCATCAACTGATACTATTAGAATCACAGCAGATAGATCTCATAGTCTCAAAGTAGGTGATTTTGTAAATCTCAATAATATCCCTAGTACAAATAATTCGGCAAGTAGAGATAAATTTGGATTTAACGGAAGTTTTGAGGTAGATACTATTGTTGATGGTAAGACATTTACTGTAAAGGATACTGATGTTTTTGGAATTGCTCGTGATCCTGGAGATCCTATCATTGATGTTCAAACGAGAGACAAGAATCTACCAAACTTCTCTAGAAATGATATAAGGAAAAATCATTACATCTATCGTGTAGAGACGGTTACTCCTTTTATAAAAGATGTACAGGATGGTGTTTACTATCTTTATGTTCTCAATGCTGATAATAAAGTTTCACAAGCGAGTGGTGAATTCTCTAGTTTCAAATACAGTCAGAATATTACTGATCTTTATCCACAGTTAGACAGAGATAATGAGGAGGATAATCCACCAGCAGCAGCATCCTACGCAAAGAGAACTCCTCTTGGAGAAGTTGTTACCAATGACTTAAAGAGAAGTTTGACCAGAGAAACTATTGACTCTTTCTTTGGAGCATATTCTCTAGGTAATAGAATTGTAGGTGTTACTGATAATGGTAACAATACTAGAACTTTAACTCTTCTTGAAGAGCATGGTTTGAATAGCATACACTTTGATGCTGATTCTACCAGTTTTGCTAATGCTGGATCTGGTCATACTCCTGGCACATATTATAATGTAAAATTATTCAATGATCCTTCTTCACCATCAATAGCAATATGGGATGGTGCCACAGCAACTGTCACGATTGATAGTAATGGCGCTGCTAGCCAATATACTGTCATAGAACATGGATCTGGATACACTGCGAACGAAACTCTCTACTTTGATACAACAGTAATTGGTGGAACACCATCTGCCACTTCAGCATCCATTACAGTTGCCTCTACTAATATAAGTGATGGATCTGATAGTTATGTTCAAATAACCGGTATCGGAACTGCCACTGGTGGATATTATAGGATTGATGGAAGTAGTGGATCCTTACAAAACAAAAATCAAATTGTTATTAAAACACATACTAGCTCTCCTGAAATAAATCCAGGAGAATATGTTACTGTAGTTGGTAAAGTTAAACAACTTACTTCTATTACTGGTTCTTCTGGCAGTGTCTTTACCGCCTTGTCGGCTGAAGAAAATAATTTATCAAACGGAAATTCAATTGAACTTTTAGATACTAATGATGTAAGTTTAGGTAATTTTGTTGTTAGTTCTATTGAAAAAAGTAGTGGGGACTGGTCTTATGGAATTTTCTCTGATGTCAATTTAACAGGTGCTAAGTATTACTTAAAACATGCATTATCTGCTAATGATGCTAGTGCTGATAATTTTGGTGAAAACATTGGAACTAGACTTCATACATTCTTTGATAATGAATCACTAAAAGTCGGTGGAACCACTGATATTGATATTACACAAACAAAAATTCCATATACAACAACCTTATCACATATTGGATCTAGATTCCCTCTCGGATGCTATATTCAAATTGATAATGAAATTATGAGAGTCAGATCGTCGACGATCATAAACAATGAATTAGAAGTAATTCGTGGTTCTATGGGAACCATCGCTGAGAGGCACCAACCAAATTCTGAAATCAGGAAAATTAAATTACTTCCTATTGAACTTCGTAGACCATCTATTCTTCGTGCTTCCGGTCACACCTTTGAATATCTTGGATATGGTCCTGGTAACTACTCTACAGGTCTTCCACAGGTTCAGGTTAAGACTCTTAGTGAAGATGAAGAGTTCTTGTCACAATCACAAGAAACTGCCGGTGGAACAGTTCTATACACTGGTATGGATAGTGACGGTGACTTCTATATTGGAAATACTAAGTATTCTGCTCAATCTGGAGAGCAAAAAACATTTGATGTTCCAATTCCAACCATCACAGGTCAAGATCCAAATACACTGAGTGTTGTATTTGACGAAGTTATTGTTAAAGATAGAATTCTGGTTGAGGGTGGTAAGTCTAAACAATTACTTTCGCAATTTGATGGTCCTGTAACATTCTCATCAACAGTTAGATTCAGTAAACCAATGACTCTAACTTCTGTTCCTAAGTCTCTTAGGACAAATGGATCAGTTGACATTGGTTCCGAAACTGACGCTAATAACTGCACTGATCAAAATGCAGCACTGAGAGTTTCTGGTGGTGCTGCTATTGGAAAGAGTTTACATGTTTGTGAAAGAGGGACATTTAATTCAACAAATAATATCAACAGCATAAGTAGTGGTGGTGGTACTCCTAGTGGGTTCTTTGGTGGTGGCGTACATGTTGGAAAAGATCTTTATGTTGGTGATGATTTGTGGGTTCAAGATCAGTTACAAGTTAATGATCGTGCTCTTGTAGAAACCCATATTAGGATAGGTGGTGATTCTAATTTAAGTGGACATTATCCTTCATCTAACCTTCTAGGAGGAGTCTTAGACCAGGGTCTTCAACCTTCTGTAGATGCTTCTGATTCTGGTGGTTTTGGTGTTGGTATTGGTTGTAAAACCCATGCGTTTGCCGAAGCACATATTGGCAGAATAATGATAGGTTACTATGATTCTAATTCTCCAACTACTAGTGGTAACCAAACAATCACAACTAGAAGTGGTGAATTAAAGTTAAGTGCCGAGCAAGGATCCTCAGGTAGTAAAATTGAAGCTAACTCTAGATTCGAGGTTACTGTAACTGATAATTCTACCAGTACTTCAACCGGTGCTCTGAGAGTTGAAGGTGGTGTTGGTATTAAAAAAGATGTTTTCGTTGGAGGTGATTTAGAGACTGCTTTTGTTAGAATTGACGGTAGAACAATTGAACCAAAATCTGGAAATTTATCTATTGGTAGTAATAGCAGTAATACCCAGGTAAAAGGTGATATAAGCGTAGCTAGTGCTGCTAACTTTGCTGGTAATACAGTTCAAATTACTAGTAATAAAGTCAAAGCAGCTACCTTTGAAGGTACCGTAGATATCGCAGAAACCGCAAATAAAGCAAAAGTTTTTGGTCCTGGCAGTGGCGGTGGAGAGGGTTATATGATGGTGGTTGATGGAGCTGGTCCCTCCAAAAATCTTGAAATGCATACCAATGCCCGATTTAATGGTAGTACATTTTCTATATCAAACTCTGACATTACCCAAACTAATCCCTCCCAATTTGTCAAGTTAATTGGTACTAACGGAAATATCGAAACTACTGGAAATATCGATATTGATGGAAATGTCAATTGTAATCAAGTTCGTGCTGCTGGTGACATTTTTGCTTTCTTAAGTTCTGATGAAAGATTGAAGGATAATATTTCTAAGATTGAAGATCCTTTAGCAAAAGTTGTTTCTCTGGGAGGATACACCTTTGATTGGAATGAAAAATCTGATAATGATGGAACTGAAACAGGTGTTATCGCTCAAGAGGTTGAATCACTTGGATTGCCAGGAATTGTCACAACTAGAAATAATGGATACAAAGCAGTTCGTTATGAAAAACTTGTTCCACTTTTAATTGAAGCTATTAAGGAACTAAATGATAAGGTTTCTTCTCTTGAAGATAAACTAAATAACTAGAAAAGCATCCTGAGATGGCGAATTATAACAAGCAGTTTAATTTTCGTAATGGTGTTCAAGTTGATGATGATAATTTAGTAGTAAGTCCTACTGGTTTGGTTGGAATCGGCACTACGGTTCCAACTGAATTGCTAGATGTTCGTGGTGATGCAAAAATCTCTGGATTTGCTACCGCAACTGAGTTAAGAGGACAATCTTTAGTTGTCTCTGGAATATCAACATTTAAAGAAATTAAATTACAATCTGATAGTATTATTGTTGGTAGTGGTGTAAGTATTGGTAGCGGTATTGTAACTGCTCCAGATCCAACCGGAATTGTTACTTACTATGGTGATGCTAGATACCTTCAAGGTATGCCAACTTCACAGTGGTTAGATGTTGATGCTGGATTGGGATTCATTAGCATCTATAATGTTGGAAATGTTGGTGTAGGCACCGATGACCCAAGATTTATGCTTCAGATTGGTGGAAATACCGACACGTCTGTTGCTGGATTTGCCCCTGGTGTTGGGATTAGTTCCGAAGGGAATGTAATAGCAACAGGGATCGTAACTGCTTCAAGTTTTGTTGGCATAGGTTCATTACTAACTTTACTTAACGCTGATGAATTAGTATCTGGAACTATTGATAATGATCGACTGCCAGAGGACATACAAATAACAGGTATTATAACTGCCAATACTTTTAAAGGTCAACAACTTAATGTAACTGGTCTAGCAACTGCTTCTAATTTTAATGGAGATTTAACTGGAGATGTCACTGGTAATTTGACAGGTGATGCGATAGTAGTTTCTGGTATTGTAACTGCTAATACTTTTAAAGGTCAACAACTTAATGTAACTGGTCTAGCAACTGCTACCACCTTCAATGGTCAACAACTTAATGTAACTGGTCTAGCAACTGCCTCTAGTTTTATTGGTAATTTAGAGGGCGATGAGATAGTAATTACTGGAATTATTACAGCAACTTCATTAGACGGTGATGTAGTTGGAACTGCTTCAACTGCTCTTTCTTTAAGTGGAACCCCAGATATAGAAGTATCCAATGTCATCTCTGGAATCATAACTGGAACTAGATTTGAAGGAGATGTAATCGGCACAGCTACTACAGCAACTGACTTAACTTTGAATGCTGATATAGAAATCGATAGAATTATTGTTGGAGTATCTAGCGTAAAATCCACACTTGGTATTGGAACTGATCCATTAACCGGAAGTATAACTGTTGGACTAACGACTTCAGGTATTGGTGCTGATATCTTAGTGGATAGATTTGCGGGAATCAATACCACTACCGGTGGATCTGCTTCTCTTAGATTATTATCGGATAAAGAAGAATCAGTTATAACTATTGGGTCATCTGTACAACTTTTGGGAAGTAATGCTCAAATTAGATATGCCAATGACAGTATATCTTTTCCCTATAGTACACACAATTCTCTTGATTTTATTAACTATGGTGATGGAAACATCAATTGTTACCTACAATCTGGCGCTCCTGGAATAGGAACTGGTGATTTCCATTGGCACAATAATGACAGTGTAATCATGTCCCTCACATATGGGGGGAATCTGGGATTAGGTATTACTAATCCATCACAAAGATTGAATGTTCAAGGAATATCAACATTCAGTGAGGATGCTTTCTTTAGTAGTGATGTCTTTATTAGTGGAAATTTAACCATATCATCATTGAATGTATCTTCAATGAACACCAATTTATTTGGTAATGTAACTGGAGATGTCGTATCTTCAGGAATATCCACATTTAATGATGTTTCAATAGGTAATACTGCATTTGTAGAATCACAAGCAATAGTTGGAACTGGAATTACAGTTCCTTCACATATACCATTTGCCGTTAATCCTGGTGAAGGACAATTCTTTATTGATGATGTCAGTCGTGTTGGAATTGGCACAAATATTGTTGGGGATGAATTTGTTCTTGATGTATATGGTGGTATCTCTGGAACACAAGTTTCAGTTGGCACAACTATTCCACAATCATCAGTAGATTTTGCAAAGGCTGGTATTGGAACCAATACTGGATTTATGATTCCTCCAAAAGTTTCTGATGCAGAAAGAGTTGGATTAGCAACAGTAACTGGTGCCTTCATTTACAACACAACATTTAATAAATTACAAGTTTATACAGGTTCTTCCTGGGAAACAATTACTAGCGCATAACCCATGATTAACAAAAATACTGGAGATCCAATTAGTTTCACAGATATAAAAAATGAGTTTGGTATGCCACCAGGTAAAAATTTAGGTGCCTACCGTATTAGTCAGAATGTTGGTGGTTTAAGTAATTTGGGACTTGATAATGATGATGATACAGGTCAATCACATAGACCTCCAACATCAAGTATTCCACAATCTGGAACAATAAGATTTAGTGATTTTTATCAGAAAAGGTTAAATGTAGTTGTTGATTATTATAGTGGAGGCCCTGAAGTAGAAAGTAAGAACAATGTAAACATTAAGACTGGATATAAGCAATATAAAGCAGGAAAAGTTAAGATTTTAGGATTTAAGTCGTCCCCACCATCAAATACCAGTGGGACTAAAATAATTATACATGTTAATAAAAGACTTTCAAGAAGTAGTTCCGGAGAAGATGGCAATAAAAAAATTACACTGAGAACTGGTGGTGCATGGGAAAGTGGCACACAACTTCGTGTTGATGTTGGGTCTGAAGGAAGAATTTTTGGTGCTGGTGGTAAAGGTGGACTTGGTGGAAAAGTAGGTATGGATGGAAAACCCGGAAAAGACGGTACTTCAGCATTAGGAATGGCATTTAATGGTGACGTTCACGTCTTTCCTAATGGTAAAATCATAGGCGGCGGA
>VMHT01116954.1_pt1 | contig 85167 bp, 151 predicted proteins | sample 4693611 | NCBI WGS metagenome assembly VMHT01 (sample SAMN12280063, study PRJNA550983) | marine metagenome | isolation source: seawater sampled from same location over 5 years 0.02-0.2 micron viral filtrate | place: USA: collected off the coast of southern California halfway between the port... ...
TCTTGTCGTTTCATCGCATATATCCTCTGAGATTATCAGCATCAAACTCAATGTTCTGACCAAACGCGAGTGAGCACACAGTTCCGTCTTGGTGATACTCCATCACAGCCATGCCACCCTCATCGTTGATTAACACAAAAGTAGCAGTAGGAAACCAATCATTGAACTCCTGACTCCAAGCCTGTCCTGTCCCGCCTAAGAGTGGGTATAGACCTTCTTCTGTGTAGAAAATCTCAGCTGCTTCGCGAGTGGTACAAACAATTGCTTTTTCGACCCAGGCGTTACCATCGCTAGGCAGCTGTGCAGGAGCTAGAGTGCAAGTAGAGAGTAGCATTACAAAGGCTAGGGTAAGAGTTTTCATGTCGCAAACTTTCCAGTAAACATAGATTTAATTGCATCAGTGTCCAGATCAGTTTCCCACTGAGCACCCATGCCGATGACACACACCCAAGTTTTGTCACCCTCCATAAACATCCAGCGTCCTGTATCACGATTCAACCAGAACACAACAGCCTGTGGCATGTTGACCGATTCACGAGTTTTAATCTGACCTACAGCTAAAAACTCAGCTTTTAGATCTTCACTCTCCACATACACCTCTAACACTTCTTCAGGTGTTCCGCACTGAACAGGTTTTGCTTGCCACCTAGGGCTTTCTGCTAGTGCATTTGCAAGAGTGAGAGTCGCACCAACAGCAAAGACTCCCCACCATAGTATGTTTTTCATTGAACTAATCTCCATAATTTTCCTAGCCAGTTATGACCCACTTGTTGACACCAAGTGATATCTTTGTTACGATTCATCCAGCGATAGATAGCCCAAGCACGAGCTTGCAGTTGATCTTCAGATAGATTCTGCGTTCTCTGGTTGTGCTCCTGTAACTGCTTCAAGTTTACGTACAATGCTTACGACCTCCGGTTTAGTTAAAAATCTGAGCACATCATCACTCCACTCTTCTTCATTAGGATGTATTCCTGCAACCTGTGTAAATGTTCCATCACAAAAGATAGCACACTCATACAGTGAAGAGTCAGTCACCTCAGTAATTATAGAGAGTGTATACTCTCCAACTTGAACTCGAGCCTGATGTGAAGGCATCAAGTCATGTTTAGTCCATGTAATCTCAGACCATCTCATTTACAACTCCTATTGTACTATTTAATTGACGATTTGCCCACATCTGTTTTCTATCACACATGCACTGTGCTGCCTGAAGAGCTTTTGTTTCAAACATACAGTAGTCATAGTACAAGTCCCAAAACGAGTGAGTGTGCAGTGAGCCAAGTCTAATATCACTCCAAGTAGGAGAAGAGGTTTCAGAACAGCGAGCTAAATGTCCATCATAACTTATCGCTGGAAACAACCATCTAGCCCAACAAGGTACAACTTGTGCCTCATCTCCACTCACATCGTAAATCTCTACACCAGCCTCGCCCTCGACTAGTGACCAATCAACTCGATTCGGAACTACTGCGCTCTCTCCAAAATGTGGTTGTTGTGCGATAGAAAACCTCACAACATCTGCACCTACTCTCATCACATCTTGGTACATCTTCAAAAATCCTTCAGCATCATTGTTCCAGTCGTTGACAAGATAGTTGATATTAATTTGAAGCAGAGTTTCACGTGCAATTCGATCAATGTTAGTAACAATCTTATCATAAACTGCGTGTGGATATCCATGAGCCTCAGAATATGTCTTATCATCGTATGCGTCGAGCGAGATTGAGATGTAAGACCCGTGTTGACAGTGCTGAACCGACTCAATAAATTGTGAGTTGATTTTCAAACACTTAGAGTGAATACCAACAATTTGAGCCTGTCTAACAGCATGAGCTATCAACTCAGGTGTATGCTTGTAGAAAAGTGGATCAGTAGCATATCCTGAAAATATCACTTTTGGAATAGATGCACACTCATCTAATAACTCATGATAACGCTCTAGTGTAAGACGTTCGGGAGAGTGTTCAGTGTTAATTCCGTAACAGTGTGGACACTCCATCCAACAAATCTTAGAAGAGAGCGAACCAGGTTGAAACTCAATTTGATGTGGCACAACAGTTCTATCTTTAATTGATTGATAAAACTGCTGTGGATCGTCAACATAAGGTTTTGAGTAGGTTAAAAAACTCACAACCCTAACTGCTCCCAAGATGCTCCGTCAACTGTACAAGTTACATCACCATATGTATTGACAGCATAAGAACTGCCAATATCATAGGTTCTGCCCATAAAGTAGAGAAAGTGCGACTTTGCTTCTTCAAGCGAGTCAAAAGCCTCAGTCCAATTCTCACCATCAACTGTCTGAAAGTAGAAGCTGATGAGCATTAACGCCTCCGCTTGTTAAGAGCTGCTTCTCTAGCCTTAATTTTAGCAATAGTAGAAGGGATAGGTCCAGAATTAATTTGGACAATTCGCTTCTTAATCTCATCATAGTCTACTTGAGCCTCAGAGATGATTTTACCATTCTTTACTTTCAGTCCACAATCAAGTGTTACGCCTTCATAAGTCATTCTTTCCTCCTACAACATATCAAAGTCAAAATCAAACGCCGCTAATTGTATTTCTCCAGCGGCAAGAGCTGCTTCTTCAGACTGGTAGAACTGTGGAAGTGTCCACCACTCTTCTTCATAATGGTTCCAAATTGAAACCGACCAACCAAACAGCGTATTTACTGTCCGAGGAGGTAAAAAATCTTCTGGAGACAGAGAGTCATCAAGATCAAGAGTAAATTCATACTCAGTACCAGATTCAGAAGTGAAGACAATAATTTCCTCAATCTCCTCTTCAATCTCTGGCTGACGCCTCTGCCTCTCTTCAGCTAATGATACTACGTTGCTCATGCAAATTCTCCTCTACAAGTTTGGCTCGATCTGCTACTAACTGAGGAACTTCCTCGGGATAGGCACTACGAAACCTACGTTCTATTTCTAAACTGTCGATTGCAAAGTTTATTTCATCGTCAGTCCACGCTTCGATCAGACCATGTAACATCCAATTAAACTTATTAGTGACCACGACGACCCTCCTCCAAGTCAAAAGTGTAATCTTCTGGAGAGAGATCATTGTCAGCATACAGTGGAGACTCAGGATCTTCAACAGACTGCTCAAACGCATCGTCAAACAGTGCGATATCGGTCTGAATCTCTTCCCAGTGTGAGATAGCCTCACGCAACTGGATCGAATACTCCCACTGATATGCTGAAGCGTGCTTGTAAAACGCTTCACGATCCATGTTGTAGTGATCTTGAGCAAACTCTTGTGCCTCTTGCACAAGTTGTCCTACTTTACCCATTCTCTGCTCCCTCCATTGACTCTTCCATAAATTGTATGAGTTCTTCTTCATCTGCTGCGTTATAAAAGTAGTCGAGCAGCTGCTCATAAGCATAAACTTGAAGTGTCTCTAAGTCCCAAGTGTCGATCCACCGGTCAACAGCTGCACACACTTCTTCATCACTATATAAAGACATCAATCTCTCCTACTTTGTCAAAGCTGTCTCTAGCAAACCACACATCAGCCATCTCAGGAATGTCTGCCCACTCATCGTCAACTGTTGACTCAATCGCCTCGACAGGAGACATACCATCTTCAAACTTGTCACGCCACAGCGCGTCAGGCAAGTCTGAATGACCGATCCCGAAAACAGAAATCATTACTCGGTCTACTTTGTTGATCCATTGCTTATATGTCATTCGCCTACTCCTTTTTTTGATGATGCCTTATAATATCAAGAATCCCACGACTCGGCAAGCATAATTCCACCAAGAATGGATACAATCAGTAAAAGAAACGCTAGTGGTAAAACCGAAAGAACAAGATCAAACATCATACCAGTCCTCTATCGCTATCTTTGCAAACTCAGTATAAATACCACACTGTTCTAGTTGCTCAACTGTTTGAACCTTGTATCCTGTATTGTAATTGTTAATGAACTCTATCAGTTCATGCTCATGCTCAAAAATTGCAAGCTCTCCGTCATCAAGTAAATATTCTCTGCCATTCAGAGAAATTCCCTCTGGATATCTATACGCACTAATCATTCTACAATCTCCATTTCATCTGCCCAATTTGATAAATCATCAACATCCTCCATGTCTGAGTCTGAGAGAGGATCATTGAGAACAATAGTACCATCTCTACGATATAAAAAGTTATTTGAGTGTAGATCAAGATTAAGTTCTTTTTCATCACACTCATCACAGTCCTCGCAACCATGACAGTCGCAGTAAATAGTCTTAGACCGAGAAATCAGTCGTCGAATCTCCTCAACAGCTTCATATAGTTTATACTCGTCGAACTCACCATATGAGAGACTTGCAGCTCCCTCAGTCAACTCTTCCATAAACTCATAAAGACCCAGACTATCATCGTCAATAGCCTTAATAATAACATTCTCAAGGTCGTCATTGCCTACAATATCACCAAACTCACGTTGCTCATGTTCATAAAGTCTTTCAACCACTGCAACATAGTAGTCATTGCCTTCGTCGACATGGATTGAGTGTACTTTTGGATAGTGAGGATTCTTACCATTATTGGGAGCAATCACATCATAGTAATACTCTAACCAAGGATCAGTAGTAGAATTTCCAATCTTCAGCACCTTGTCGTATGATTGAGAACTGAGCGCAGCAGAATAACAGCCAACACCAATTACGGTGTTACCTGCTCTGATTCTGTTTTTGATGAGGTTACGTGCTGTTGTCATTACACACGGTCTGCCATGATAGCATCGTTGTATTCAGCAGACAATTCACACTCGTGTTCGAACTCCTCTTTTTCAGAGGCAGCATCGTATGCAAACTTATAAGCATACCGCTTTACAGCAAGAGACTTGAGAAGGCTCTCAATAGACTCCCAGTTGTAATCATACTCAGCATCTTTGAGCATATCCTCAAGGTCAGAGATTTGGTGTGAAAGTGACTCTGCAACATTAAACATCTGTGCAGATGTGTTGCAGTTCTTTACGATAGTGATGTCTTGGTTCAAAGTCATGGTGCCTACTCCTCTTTTTTGATTATCCCTAAATATATCAGAAAAAAGGCCAGAACGCAATAAAGGAGCAACCGTCGCTGCTCCTTTAACGTGCACTAAATAAGTGTATGACGCCACCAAACCTCGCCATCATACATGCGGCAGGATACACCCTGTTGTTCCGCCCCGACTCACAGATTAGCGCTGTGACACCGCTCCCTTAAAGGGGAGAGAAGTGCTTGGTACCAGCCTTCCCTCTTATGTAGCAGAGCCTAGTTATAAACCTAGGATGCAATCTCTATACTATGACTACGGACTAGTCTCCTATTACTCCCAACGGGGTAGATAGTATAGAGGAGGTAACTAACATACTGCCTAATTAAACCACATTTAAGTGTGTTGTCCAAATTAATTATGCAGCAGAGCGTTACCGTTTCTCCTTTGTTGGAACCCTACTCCGACCCTTTCGTTTGTTACATAGACTCTAGGAGTCAGCCTTAGTAGGGGTTTTGGGTAGTAGCCTTAATTGGCTACTACACCCATCAGACGAGTCAGTGCCATTTTGGTAGCACCTTCGAAGCCTGATACATCAAAGCCAGAGGCTTCAATATCTCGCAGGATTTCTTTCTTGGATGGTCCATCCTGCTTTGCCGCAGTCTTTTTAGGAGATGCGACATACACTCCCTCACGGACAAGTTTAGAACGCACAGAGCGAACAGACTTACCGAGAGAATCAGCAATTTCGTCCAAGCCGTCATTACCGAGTTCATTATACATTTCGACCATCGTATCGACCATCTCTGCGGTATAATTCGCAGTCTTTTGGGTTGCTTCAATCATTAAGTCACCTCGTTAGCTAGAAGCTGGAAACAGTCGTGAGGCGTTCCCTTCCCTCATTTTCTTTATTCAGTATATATAAAAAATCACCTACAAGCAAGTTAAAAACTGGGGGAAGAGTCTGTTCTCTACTAGCGAAGGTTACTTTACGGTGGCTAGTTCCCCCCTTGTGGGTTCACATCATTGCCTTGCTTGCGTTCGATACTGAGAGCACTCCCCCATTGTCTTTGCGGATGGTTTTTTCAGAGTGGTTATCCATTCCTCAACACTCATACACCTAGGCGCTACCCTTTTTAGTCCGAATCCTATTCAGCAACACGGAATAGTAGCACACCGATTTGAAATCCCAACACAGCCCCCACGGTTCCCGCCTGTTGAGTGAGTCATCCTGCATTTTTACAACACAAATGGGTTGTAGCGTACATTTGACCCTTTCCAGCTCTAGGGTGCTGTCACGTCATAACTTAGGTAGGCGACACAGTTATGAGGAGCACTCCTAGTCTATAAGGGGAACATTTTTTACGTTGCGTTCCTACCCCTCAAGGGTCAACGGCACGGTTACGTGTAGTGCGATACGTCCAGTCCTACGTTATTTTACAAGCACCTCTCTGGATGGGGCTTGGGAAGATTAACACGTTGCCTTGCGTCCACCTATCGTCTGGATGACGGCTCGTACCCAGAGCGAGGGTCGAAAATGAGTGAGGCTGAGACCGTTTCCGTGACTCCGTTGCATCATTAACCGAATTTAACTTTCGCAAGCCGTTTTGCAACGTCTTTGCTCGAAGGATGATGCCTCATCTCATTTTCTAAAAACAGAATATCAAAAATTTAACGGCGGGGCAATTAGTTTTTTGATTTTCTCATACGTGCTAGTGCCGATCTTCTCATTCTACAAAGTCTTTTTAGAGCTTTTTCATTTGGATGTGGGCAACCAGCACGAACCCACCGGATCTTATCTCTCAAAGTAGCTGGATACATATGCCCATTCACATCAGCGACTCTTAGTGTAAGAAAGTCTTTGAGTACAGTCATAATTGCTCCTTTTCAAAGTTTGTAAAGAATAATAAGAGATTTTTAACTAAAAAGCAACTATAAAGCGGCTGATAGATGTCCCATAAGAGTAAGAGAAAGATAATATAAACGTTCTTGCAGGATAAAGACAAACACAAAAGGTAGAGTATCTTGATTTCTAAGTAAATAACCTAGCGGTAGCAAAATTAAAAATACTGCTAAATAATAGGCTCCTTGAAAATATTGAGCACCTACATAGTACAAAATAAAACAAAGCAGGACGAATATAAATACTCTCATATAATTGTAAGGGATCAGAGCAAATATTTTGATATATCTAGCAAAAGGCCAAGCGACTAAGAACGCAATACAATTGATGATAATTAAGTTTTGTACAATAACCTCACTAAAGAAGTCAAAAGTAAAATCTCGATAAAAAACAAAACCTTTTGACGAGATTATATCATAAAAGATTATCTCTGATCCGCTTAAGGGTATGCCTAAAAGGAATAAAGGTAGTAGATTACTTAAAGTCGCTGAGTTATTAGCAGTTTCAGCCGCTACTAAAGAATTATAGTTACCCTTATTATAAGTGCCTTTTCTTTTTTGATTAGCAACTTCTAACCTATATGCTGTATTAGATGATATAGTCATTGAAGATCCTGGGGTAAATCCAAGGAAGAATCCAACAACCGTGCCCCTAATAGCACTACTAATATTACTAATAAAGTGCCATAGATGTAAATCTAATCTAGTTGGTATTTGAAGGTAGTTATTATTTGTGGGTGTACTGATGTTTTTTAATAGTTGTGGGAAAACATATATCGCACAAATGACGGATAATAAAGGTATACCTGTATATAAATCTACATATTCAACAGGAACATAGCAAGTATTCTGACAACCAATAGAACTTAACCAATAAGCAAAAATACATAAGGGGATAGTAAGTATTAATTTAGATTTACTAGTTAGTAGTAATAATAAAAGAATTAACGATAGAACAACAGCTTGTACAAAAGAATTAAACAGATATGCTATATAAGTGAACATTGGGCTAATAAGGTAAACAAGACCTAAAACGACAAATGCTCCTAACAAACTTCCCATAGCAGCACCTGAAATAGCTAAGGCTCCTCGCCCATCTCTGAACATTGCATGGCCTTCATATACAGCAGGCAAACTACTAGACTCACCTGGTATCGCTAGAATTGTGGCTGATACGCTTCCAATATATTGTGTAGTAGAAACAAGTGCTATATAAAATACAAATAGATCAGGAATAGAAAAATCATAAACTAGTGGATAAAAAAGTAGAAGTGTAGTGAACACTCCTACTCCTGGAATTAATCCTGCAACTACTCCTAGTGCAACACCTAAGAGTAAGATGTCCATTACTGTGTCTTTACAAATGCTTGATATGAAGTATAAGGGTCAGCCATAAGGTATGATCTTAAACCTTTTTGCCCATCATGATACAGTCCGATCGCAGATTCTGGTTTACCCATTTCATCTTGCATCTGTTCCCGAAGTGTTTCTTTGTCATGACCAAAATATAGAAAATTAACAGTAGCTGCTATAGTTTTACCACCGATCTCTGCCACTGACGGTACACCGTCTAAAGTCTCACCGCTTAAATTATAATGTGGGAGTAATTGATCTAAGTTTTTCCACACATGCTTCGCTGAATCCGTATAACCAAAGTCAACTTCTCCGTTTAAGACTGCTAGTACGATTTCTTTTGAGTTTTTATATTCGATAGGAAATAATTCAATATCATTTGCCGTAGCGATCTGTTCAATGTAGTTTTTACGGTCACCATTAAAAGCTACAGTAACTCCATTTTCAAGAAGTGGTTGTGTAGAATCTAATCGACTAAAAATAAGTCCAATCTTATAATCCGTGTAAATATGGTTTTCTTCAGTCGGCATTAAGGGAGCACAACCTTCACGCTTAACCCAATTACCAGAAAACATGGTGAGTACATTTTCATCAATCCTAGACATGAGTGCGAGAGCTTTTTCACATCCTTTAGACTGAATCAGTTCAATTTCATAATCATCACCTAGATCTTTCGCCCACGCTTGTGTCTGAGCATTATACGAACCACCAGTACTACCTGTATTTAGAATATAGAGTTTATCTGCTAGTGCAGTACTAGCTAGCACGCATGGGGACAATGCGATTAACAGAGCTTTTAGATTCATTATTTGTCCTATTTATATCACCTGTAATGGTTATTAAGTTTCTAAACTTAATTCCAAAGTTCACAGCAAGATGTTCAGATGCAAGAGGTATCTTGTAACAATCACCTGCTTTCCAACCTACGATAATTTTATCATCGCATTGGCAAAACTCACCCCAGTTCCAGTCTTGAAGGGCTACCACCCAACGAGAAGTTTTATTACTAATCTCTTCGACTTTTGAATAATTATCCTTGTGACAAGGAATACCTGTGCCTGGGGCTCTTGATTTGATAGTACCTACGATTGTAGATAAATCAAATCCAAAATTGTTTTTCAAATTTACATCACCAAAAATATCAATCAGCTGATGAGCTTTTAACCTCCAAGTATAGTTTTGAATCATAGGTTCCCTGTAACCAATCTCAAGTAAAGGCTTCGCGTAAGGTTGTCTATGAAATTTGACTAACTCAAAGTTTTGATTGTCCATGATCGCCTCAACAGCTTTCATGTTAATTGAGACGTTCATATCGCCTGTAGTAAACTTAAGATCATCAAACGTGTACTTTGTTTGCCACATTTCTAGTTCTTGTCGTTGTCTATCTACAGCTGTAGTATTTTTATTTAGAAAATGGTTACTATCTTCAATCATAGTGTATGATATACAATTTATAGTCATTAAGCAAGTGGTATATCAAAAATTCTGCATCCGTGCTTGTGTCGATGCAATTCGATTCCACCAATCTTAGAAGTTACTGTATGGAATATTTTTTCAACTAAAGTCTTGTCGTATTTATAAAGAGCTTTGAAGAAGTCTCTTTTTTTCTTATATAGCTCCACTTTGAAAGGATTGAGATTATCATTCTTATCACTTGTAACAAAATAAGGAGTAGAGGTTAAATCATAATGTTTTGGTATATCATATCGTGTCGCACGATGATATGCCTTTTTATACTCAGCTGGGTCAGAGAAAAAATTGAGATTTAATCTGTTCATACTATCTAATTCTTTTTTTGTAAGATGTAATTGTTTTAAGTGAAGTTTTGGAAAATATGGATCACTTAAGAATGGAATATTATTTGGCGCGGCATGAGCGTTACGCCAGTTGTCAGCGTCCCACATATCTGCTCTCCACTTATTCGATTTTGTACAAAAATAAACTCTAGGTTCTGTAGTGCCTCTAATAATAGGCTCATCATTAAGGTATAGTGAGGATAGTATCCGCTGTGATGTTGTATTCATATTTGGTAATATTTCATAGCCACTATCCCAATATAGTTTTTCGTCAGTTACATGAGGAATCCACTCATTTATATGATTAAATCCATCAATAATAACCTCAGTGCCTTTTAGATCGAACTCTCTGAGCATCGGTATGCCGTAGTTATTCTGTTCATAGTTTAGATTTGGATTAGGTTGGATTGGAGACATAGACATTATAATTTTATCAACGTGTAAACCATTACTAGCAAAGGCATTTAACATTGTATAGGAGTCAGCCCCACCACTGAATCCAATATTTATCTTAGGTAACTCATCTCTAAGCTGAGTAGCACGCTGTTTTAGTAGTTCTTCCCAAGTTTCAGATGGCTCGACTGTAGTATCAATATCTTCAAAAAAGTTGTCTCTACGAGCTAATGTAGCTTGTAGAGACGAAAATAGTAGGTGTGAACTCACACCATCCTTTGATGCAGCATCAGCAGCTGCCCACTTTGAAATATAGTAAGTATTGTTGTATTTATACTCTAAGTAAGGCTCAAGGTAAATCAATGCTCTTCTTGCCAAGTCCTATCCATAGATTCCCAATGGTTTTGAATGTTAAGCTGTGCTCTGAAGTTATCACGTTCTTCACGCAACTCTGCAATCCTGACATAAGATTTCTGTAAGTTTTCTTGCAATTCTTTAACATTACTACGTAAAATCTCAATCTCATCACCTTGAGCCACCACCATGTTACGATAGTACTCAGCTTCTTTGTCAGTTTGATCTACAACTTTAGTTGATCCCATCTTTCAGTTTCCCTGTCAGTTCATTTATATACTTAAAATCCTCATGTTTAGTACCACAATAAGGGCAGAATAACTTTGCAGGCGCAAATTTAGACCCAGACGCAATACTAAACCATCCAAGACATTTATCACAAGTAAAATGCCAAATTACTTCTGACGATACTTTAATCATAAAAACCCCAATGCATATGCTATGCTCATTTCAACAGTTAGTAAAACTCCTAACCCAAAAAGAGATACTGCAACTGCCATCGGTAAGAAAAGAAAATCTTTCCAAGTTCTTTTTCTAGTACAACAACTACTCATTCTCTTCTTTTATCTCCAACTAAAATATATTCACCACGTTCGTTTAATAATTTTTTACCTTTTTGCCACCAGGATATTCTTTCTCGTATTGCCTTTTCTTCACACGGACCACATACGTGTATTAATTGACCTTTGTCATTGTAAGAACAATCATCACACCGCAAAACTCTCTCCTAAAAATCAATTTGTCCAAGACCTGAACCCATCTCACCGCCATGCTTAATTCTAAGATGGGCGTGCTGCTCATGATGAGTCTCGTAAGGGCAGTCTTTTATGTTGCATGGCCAAATAGCAGGTTCTCCTCCAGATGCGTCCCATAAATTTATAGTGCAAATTTCACATTTACCTACGGCAAGTCCATAGTCTTTTTTAGCCATTATCTTTTTCACTCTTCTCTTCATAAAGGGTACGGGGACACCAATACTGTGCATCAGTGCTTACGATTGGATTTTTACGGCCATCCATACACTGATACTCACATTGACGTGTATATTTATCATCCTCAGATAAATCCTGAGAAACTAATCTACAAAGTATCATTCCTGTATAAGCAAGACTAATTACGTCCAAAGTTCTCTACTCCTGAATCACTATCAATATGATTTGCGTTTTCCTCTTCAATGTACTCTCTCATCCACTCAGAGATATTCCATTCATCATCTAGATCAGAACCAATATAATCTCTTATCTCTTGGGGGTCTTCAATCTCTGCGTAATTATAGAAATCATCATCACCACCAACCCAAGTTCCAACAAAACACATCCCAGGCTCATAGTAAGATGCTTCTACATAAACACCCTGATCTGTCATTGCTCCGTATGTTTCAATAGGAGGTGACCAAGCAGTATCAAATCCGAGAAAAACGGTATAATCGTCAACAAAGTGTCTTTCATAGAGATTAATATCCCATTTAGTACCCCAGTTTTCTACTCTCCACCAATACCAACCTTGCTCTTGGTGGTTATAATCTGGCTCTGGTACAAAGTATCCTAGAATAGTAAGGTCGTTATTATGTTCATCTTGAATCTTAGATTCAGACTCTACTCTATCTACGTGTTGATTGAATTCCTTAGCCTCCTCTTTAGTAGGAAAGCGTAAAGTTAAAGAGTTGTTGCACCAATTTGGCATGATTATCTCCTACTAGTTAAATTTCTATCTTCAGTAAATATATCAAAAAACAGGGAAATTAGCAAGTAGAATGTAGACGCAAGTGTGGCGTAGAACGATAAGAAACTACGTTTCTAGCCTAGCTCCCTACGGTCGCACTATGTTGAAGAACTTTGTGCCGCGCTGTTCGCCAGCGTTATCAGTTCAAAGCAGCTAATGAACATATATTAGCATACAAATTGAGGTGCTGCAATTAGTGTTGTGTAAGATGTTGGGGATGTTCGCAAACGACAATACCCGCATCTTCATATCTTTTGGCCGCTAAGTCCATATCTTCAGTGAAAGGAATCAACTTTTCATTTTCCGAGTTAAGAATAATTGTAACTTTAGAGTATTGCCACATCCAATCGCGTATCTCTTGCAAGTTCCAATGACCGTCACGTACACCTTTTTTGGGAATTATCAGAGGATACTCATGTTCGCAAGTAAACCAGCGTCTGTTTCGTCTATCTCGCGCATTGCAAATCTGGCGATGAGTTGGTGGCTTACCTCCCCGTTCATGTGTCATTTGATCTCGCAAAGACCAGTATAGATCTAGTGCACGATCACTCCACTGCTTACACCATTGTATCAGAGACGCGGTGTTAGAGTGAACCTTAGTATTCTCGCAAGAAATGATATCTGATGCTCCACGCAAACAGCGATCTAACACATGATATTGATATTTAGGTAGTAGAGGAGTGTTTTTACAAGAGTATGCTATATCAATCCAAGTGTTCGCTTGTAGTTCCCAATCGTCTGTCATCTTGTTTGTCTTTCATTGTATAGTAAGATGTATGCCCTTACAGGGTTAATCATTGGTGTGAGGTCAAAGTAGTGAATTATGTTTAGATACTCTGATAAAAATATGTTGTAGTTCGGAGAGATGAGTCGGTCAATATCTACAATTAAATGCGCTTTATCACGATATCTACCATAGTGTTGTTTACAGCCTTTGATAAAATCTCTATCTCTATCACGATGTATCACTTCTAGTCTGTCTCGTGCTAAGTATGGATTCTTTTTGACTAGCACATGATGACACTTGTCTAAATTAGAGTCTTGTTCTCTGCTGTAAGTACCATTCCGAAGAGTAAAACGATGGTTTTTCATTGGATACCACTTTGCCTTACTCTGTGCAAAATCTTTTAAGTATTGTTTTAGGTATCTAGAGTCAGCATTATGATCTTCGTGCCACTGTGCGTGAACAGCATAGAAGTTAGTTTTTGTGTTGCCAATGAATGATTGCGCCCACTCAATATTGTAGCAGTCTACAACGTCAGGCCAGCCAAGAGGAGATTTATCTACATCAGGATGGTTAGCCCAATCATCGTGCCAATAGATTTCTGGATGAGCGCAAAGAACTCGAAACAGTAGATTACCGTTACAACCTACATGATAGTTGATAAATATGAAAGGTTTAGTCTCTAAAAAGGACATGATCTCCTACTAGTATTAAGTTCTTTTTCATTACCTCGTCAGGATTGTAGAGATAAAATTGCTCTATCCAGTCAGCTTTGTATTGAAAGTCAAGCCAGTCAAAAGCTACATCTGCATTCCAGAACTGGTCATGAGTAGCAGGACTAGAATGATAATAATAGTCTGGTAAGAAAAGATTGTTTTTACCATCAAAAGTTCCTTTACCTTTCACTTCACAAACTGTGTGACACCAGTGTTTAGTAATTAGTGTTACAATGTATATAGGATGTTCACCGTTTAATCCTTGGTTAGAAATCCACCAGGCAGCAAGAGCAGAATACTCACCACACTCATATTGATGTAGAGTGGTATCAGTATAATGTCTGCTCAAGCCTGATGGTCGTTTAATCACTTCTTCAGCTTCCAACAGACAAGTTTATTGCCGGTAGGAGTTTCGATGTGAATATTCGGAAGAGTCTCGTCTACTGGTCGACAATCTATATCATGCCAACGATGCCCCTCATCTCTCTGTGCTTCTGCGGTTTTGACAAACTCTGCATTATCTGCAAACCAGAGTCCTGCCACAATCGCTACGATAATACCCATAGTTTAAAGCATATCGTATGTGGAAAAATGCTCATCAAGCATCTCAATACGATCAGTTGCAGCAGCCATCTTATCGAGTTCTTCTTGAATTGCTTCAACGATATCAGAGTGTTCTCCAATACCTACAGCCTGGTTCATGTAAACCATGATATTTGTTTTAGCACGCTCTAATTCTCCTTCAGCGTGCATTCGTGCAGCTTTTTGCAGTTGTTCAGACATTACACTCATTTTTTGCTCCCTTTTGCTAGTGTATTTCCCATACGGGGTTTTAATATAAAATTTCTTAGTCATTAAATCTCTTATCTGTATACCTATTATAAACCCAAATACACAAGAACAGAAGCATGAAATTACCGTAGAGTAGTGATTGAGACATCACTAAAGCGATAAAAGTAATAACAGCTAAGTCTATGTGTGTTAAGGTATTCATATTTTCTCTCCTTGGTGATTCCGGTAGGACTCGAACCCACGACCCACAGCTTAGAAGGCTGTTGCTCTAATCCAACTGAGCTACGGAACCAAAAGTATTAAATCAGTATGCTTCTTAGTCTCCAAGGCGTAAAACACACAGTCCCTAAACTAATGTGATCAGCACCTGCATCTATATATCTTTGTGCATCTTCTTTAGTATAAACTCCTCCCCCTGCTACTATCTCAACATGAGAATGAGTATTTTTGATATAGTCAATTAGCTTTAGCGTGTAAGGTGTAAGCGTTCGACCGCTTAAACCTCCTGACTCTGTGTATAAAGTATTGCTGGCGTGTATCTGTTTATATCCTGCATCTACTATCTTATCAACAAGTTTGTTACTTGAAGTAGGAGGGATCTTACAAATGCACCAAGGTCTCTTTGATGTTGTCCATAAATCAAAACCTTTAAGATCGCTTGCACCAATATCTTTATCTAAGTTAGGACAGCTTATGTTAATCTCTACGCTCTTATCATAAGGTACAATCATGTAAAGATGTTGCCAGTCTTTTTCATCAATGGCTGCTAGGCTCATCACATCATTAGGCTGAGTACGTTCAAGTCCTTCATAAATACCTGCATTTCTTAAACCAATCTTGTTTCTCCAAGACCATCCTGCATCTGTTTTAATATATCTTAGTGTTTTAACTATTTGTTTAGCGAGACCAGATCTTCGATTCAAAGTCCAACTGCCTGTGACACTAATTGTATCTTTACGATGTAGGTAGTTACCAAACGGAGCACTTATAAAATACATAGTAACCTTTCAATTGGCAGAGGATCAAGGAATTGAACCCTGTCTTGCTGGGTTGGAGCCAGCCGTGCTGCCGTAACACTTATCCTCTATGGAGGTCTCGGAAGGATTCGAACCCTCAACCCTCAGATTCGTATTCTGATGCTCTAGTCCGTTGAGCTACGAGACCTTGAATTATTCCCAATCGCCATCATTATTATTGCCTACTACGTATCCTAGGGATCGTAGCCAAGCATTAAAGTGATATTGAATCTCATTTACTGTGATCTGCATACCCTCTGTATGATCAAAGGTAAAAGAATAATCAGACGAAGGTACAACGTCTTTAGGATTTACATTTTCCTGATTATAATCAGGCTCAAGCACAAAGCGCATAGTTCCTTTTAGCATTTAGTTCTCCATTAATTGATTTTTATTATAATACAATAAAAAGAAGATAAAAGCAAGAAGGGAGCTGATTTCTCAACTCCCATTCGCTCATTTATTACGACAAGTAGTCGTTTTCTTCATCAGTGTAGGGCCACATTAAAGTTCCCCTAAAAGTGCTTTCAGTTTCTTTTTAGATTTACCAAGTGCTTTTGCTTTTGCAATCACATCTTTATTTGATGTATCACCGCCAACAACGACAAGACCAATCATGCCCATGCCTTTATGTGGTGTACACAAATAGTAGTAAATACCTGGAACCTCAAACGTCATCGATACCTCTTTCGAGTTCTTTGACTTTTTAGGAAGGTCAACACCCTCTGGACCAGCAATAAATTCAACATTGTGTCCTTTAGATGTTGGAACCCAAGTAATGGTTTCACCGACTTCAATCTTAGCGAGTTCTTCGCTATAGATCATTTTGTTACCGTTTTCGTCTTTGTTTAGCATTTGAATTGTTCTAGCACCTGCATGAGCTGTACCAAGAACAAACATCATTACGAAAGCTACTAAATAATACATTAATACTTTCATACCCAAATACCTTTTCTTGCTAAGTTTTGTTGTCGTCTTTCAAGTTCAACTAAATCCGAAGATTCGGCAAGGTATTTTTCGATAGGGTTAAGCCTATCTCTAACAAAGAACATTTTTAGTAGTCTAAACATTAACCAAACTCCTTGTTCATAAGGTGTTTAGCTTGCTCATGATAGCCAAGTCTGCAAAGTTCAGAAGCGGCTCTTGCACGGCAACAAGTTTCTAAAAAATTCCAGATAGTTGTTTTGAGTGTTTTCATTTCATCTTCCTCCCGGTATTAGGATCAATACCCTTTTTAAGTTGGAAGAAAGCTCTATCTGCGTCTTTTTTATATTCGATCTCAGCCCAAGTTCTGATGTCTGAGTCGTATCCGAAAGTATGTGAACGGATAAAGTTTGTGAGTAGTTTAATCATAGGTTTCTCCCTTTTTGTTAAATGATAAAAGAGAGACGCTATCTTATTTAATGATGATTAACTTCGGCTGTTGTTCTTTAGGAACAATAACTTCAAGATCGACAGTTAAAATACCATCTGTAAGATCAGCTCCAACAACTTCTGTATACTCGCTGAGTCTATATGATTTAACAAACTTCCTAGTACTCAAACCACGATGCACGTACTGATCCTCAGGTCTGCGTTGTGCACGCTCTCCCTTGACAGTTAGAACATGATCTTTCAATTCAATTGACAAGTCATCACGTTTAAAACCAGCTACTGCTAGTTCAACTGTGTATGTTCTTTCACCAGTTTTAATTACATTGTGGGGTGGGTATCCGTCATTAGCGTGAGCACGGATTTTTTGAAGTTCATCAAAGATATGGTCGAAGCCCAAAAATGCGCTTCTTGGATAAGCGAATGATCCAGTCATAGTTTTCTCCTTAGTAATAAGCAAGTTAGTGTAACCCTCTTTTGAGCAGTTACGAATCTATTATATGATATTTCTTCAAGGAAGTCAAGAATAAATTAAAAGAAATGTCCTTAAAATGTGCAAGCACACGATTCTTGTTATGCTCTAACACATCTTCTTTTTCTCTGTGTATGGATTCTAGATCTCTTAAAGTTGTTTCTTTCAAGAAATCACAATAGTATTTAATCTTAAAGTCTAAATCAGAAAACGCAATCTTTGGTTCAAAATCAAATCCATAATTTTTAAGACCATAAGTTGTTGTAAGGAAAGTATATGACATTTTATTTCCAATCAACATTAGCATCTGTTTGCTAATAAGTGCTTTTATAGTTTTTTCTGTAATAAATATTGAATTTTCATATACACTTGTCTCAGCCAATAAGTTCACAGGAGCATAGTAGTTAGCAGGAATTGTCTTGTAAAAACTATTCTCTTGTGAATCATCACCATCCATAGAACTGATGTGTAAAAAATCTTCATTCACCCTTAGAGGGAATATATTCAAAAAATCTTCGGATATATTAATGTTATCTTTTAAGTTTCTTTTCCAATTAGGATTATACGTATCTAAATAGCCACTAACATAACCCTCTTTCAACAAGTCGGACTCAAACATACATTGTAAAAGCTTAAGTCTGTGGGTATGAAAATTTCCATTGAGAGACAAGAATTTCTTCCTATACTCTCTTTGAATATTACAATCAACTACCCTTTCAGGACCAAAGTGTAAGAACGGATTAAAGTAAATAGTTTTGAAGTAAGGGTTTTTATGAACGGCAGAGACATAATATGTTTTATGCAGGTGCTTAGACAAAATAGTCTTTAAAAGACCCCACTTAAACAGGTACTCAGGCGGATCAATTATATCAAGTATAAATATGTATTTGTACTCATCGAAGTCTGTATTTCTTAAAACTTCAAGCGTTTTATCGGCGCAAAATGTAATATTAAAAATTAACGAATCATCAACTAAATCGTCTAAATAATCAAATAAAGAATCTTGATATATGCCTAAACAAACCTTCTCTGAAAAAAAGCTGAAGTCATAAGTAGAGTCTAAATAAGTGTTCATGGAAAGCGATAAAAAATATGGTTACCGATCGTTACAGTATGTGTCATTTCAGAAGCCCAATTAGGTTTTACGTAATCGGCATGGTAATGAGTTGATCCAAAAGTATTATCATCAAACTGTCCATGAACGATTTTAAAAGCTATCATTCTTGCAAGTTCATGAATATCTTTATCTTGTGAAGGAATTGTGTCAGCCTTACCATCACAGTACCAGCTGAATTGACACCTATCACGTTTTGGAAAGAAAACGCGTTCATCATTTGGTAGGTCAGGGTCTTGCCTAGTCTTCCAACTTTCGCGCATCGGCCCTTCTTTGATAACCTCACAATAAGTATCTGGATAATGTGGACTAATCACACGATTACGCGTGACAAAAGCAACTGCTAACATGCCGCGTGTCTCTTGGTTCCTAGCCTCCCAATAAATATTATCAGCTAGGCAAGATATTTCTTGTTGGTTTAACGCCGCGTAAGATGTCTGACTCCACGCAACTAGTACCATACTGAATTTCAATAACAGATAGAGTTTCATCGGTTTCATTTTTTAATTGGTGCCATTTCCCTCTTAAGATTTGAAAGGTGTCTCTTTGTTGTTTTCTTGTTACAAATACGTCTTTGCCTTCATTATCTGCTGAATAAAATATTGTAGCAGTGCCTTGACGGATAAACCAAAGTTCATTTCTCTCTTCGTGACATTGCCATGACAGCTGACTGTGTGGATTTACAATTAACTCTTTTACCTTTGCTGTTTTATAATCAGCTAATACTTTCCAAAGTCCCCAGTCACGACTTGTAGGCTGAAACTTCCAATCAGCTAAAAAATCAGAGGACGAGTTAAGTTTTGTTACTCCACCCAGAGAGTCATCAATTATGATATCATTTTGAAAACAAAAGTCTTTTTCTGGAAAATTACCTGACCTGTCGCCACCATTACCAAAAGTAATCGAGTTTAGACCATAAGTATCAAGAGCGTATTGGATCGCTTTAGTTGCAGTTCCATCAGAATCATCAAAACAAAAAACCTCATCAATGTATTGACACGAATCAACCACAGCAAATCTTACGTCATAGGACATAAAAAATCTGCCCTTTTTTCTTATAAGCCAGTCATCCGAATTTAATCCTACTAAAACTAAGTCATAGTTGTTACGAGCCTCTTTGAACATCTCAATATGGCCATCATGTAAAGGATCAAAACCTCCAGATAAAACTACTACTCTCATGCAGCTAGTGGCCTCATCGGATTTACTCCTAGCATATCGCCCCAAGCAGCATAGTAGTGTCGCATCCCTACCTCATCATGAATAGTACTATTTTCATGTCGGCCATGTAAGATATTTCTTGCTTCTGTTCCTTCACGCATGGTTGTGCCTTGACCAGCAACTCCAATTAAGTCTTCATGCAAGTTGCGACCGAATGGTCCCCATATAGAGTTGTGGTGATTAACGCGAGTCAATCTTTCTTCAGGAGTGTCTCTACGTAGTCCGTAGCCACGGAACTCAATTAGTACTTTGTTAGGCCCAATAGGAGTTACCGAATCTGAACGATAAGCACTGCCACGTAAATTAAAATTGAAACCAGGAAAAAGGTCAACCATGTACCACTGGTTTGGAGGCAGATTCGGGAAAGATAATTCACCCCTATCTTCAAATCCTTCGTACTCTTCATAGTTAACAGTGAAGCTACTCACATTTACATGACCATTATCGAAAGGAATATTTTTTCTAGCAAAATATTCATCGTTGAATCCTGACACACGATTGAAGTAATGCATGAAATCATGATAAAACTCACTGTTGGTGTCATGCCACAGTTTATAATTTGTATCTATAATCGCTTTATGATAGTGGAACACTTCTAGTTCTTCAGTATCAATTGCGTCTGCAATACAGTCAAACGCTCCAGCAGTCCATTGTTCTACATCCATTGTAGGATTAGGATTAAGTGTTACCCAAACCATGCCACCGTGTTTTACCTCACAGTGTAATTGTGGCTCAGAAGTTACAATTGGTGCAGCAACGGTGCCAGACGGTCTATTAAAATCATAGTTGTAATATGCTTTAACACCGTCTTTTGTGTTAACTGCGATTATATTTTGACCAGCAATTTGTGTTGTTCTAAAGTTACCCTCGTTATACATCTCGCTGATATGACATACAGGAACCCAAACCTTTTTGAATATCTCTTCTTGTTCTTGTGCAAATATTTCAGCGTTGTTATAACACTCACTAGATATGTACTCTACATTAGGTGTTTTTATCCAGTTATTATGATTTCTAGGCGGCATGTGCTTCTCCATATGAGTACTTTTTAAAGTGTGATTTGGTTGTTGTTCTAAGCTCGCCTGCTTTAAGATAGTCTGGTTCATGTGCTAGTTTTTGACTATTGCGCATTGAGTCTTCTGGTAAATCGTATTCGCTAGCACATTTGATACTTCCCCATTCAGTTGTTCTAATAGGTGATTCAAAGTGTTTTTCGCGACCGTCTCTGAACATTACCCGCCATGAAATAGAACCTTTGTCCTCTTCGCGTAGCACTCTAACGCTGTGTCCCATAGGAGCAAAGTCTGCGTAACCTCTAGAATCAATAGCATTTTGTGGGCATGCTTTTACACAACTGTAACAATCCCAACAAAAATTAGGCTCAATATTTACTGCCCGCCTAGTCACTGGGTCAATGTGCATAATATCACTTGGACAAATATCAACGCAATATCCACAACCATCACAACTGGTCATATATACAAATGTAGGCATTTTAGTCTCCTTTAATTAAATAAGTTACCGACGAGTTTAGCGGTATCAGAGTATATAGCGCCTTGAGTTCGTCCGTCAGCTTCCCATGCTTTAATAATTTTCATATGCTTACAAGAACGAACCCTAGCAGGACAACCACATCGGCTACTGGACACGCTATAAACATCAATCGGGAAAGAAGAGTCTTCAAACTTTGCAATTTCTGTACCATACTTAGCTTTCCTTACTAGATATTCTGCCATCAATAATTTTCCTCATAGTATCTGTTGCGGTCTTTGTAAACAAACAAGGAACAACGCTGTGAATTAAACAAACAGGCACTAGCATTTGAAGTTTAAATGCAACTTTCATCGCTGACCACATATGTTCAAGTGCAGTTTCATTAACGTTGTTTAGATGCTGTCTACATTTTTTACTAAACATCAGAACATTATATTAGATAATTGACGATTTAGCAAGATGAGAATGGAGATAATTTGCGAACCAATGTTGAGACTCCTCATCATAGTGTGCAGCAAACCCACTCTGATTGCTAAATTCTGAAATGCGTTGTTTGTTGTTTTTTAGCAAAATGTTATAAGAAAAATTTATGTCATCAAAATGTGGAAACGTTCTCTTCGAGATAAGACTTTTATAACCTTTAAGTTCCTCATGGTCTTGTGTAATATTGACGTAACTTGCAGACCAAAACAAAAACTTTATTTTGTAAAGTAAGAAAAAGTTTTGCAACATTATTATATCATGCACATAATCAAGTCTAGGCTTAACGACATCTGTGGTAGTAACCCAAGATTTATAAAAAGTATACAGTCTTTTAGAAAAATTCTTCTTATAGAAGTCATCATTGCCTATAATCAAAGGTAACCAGTTGTCATCGTAAAATAATAACTTTTCTCTCTCCGGCCCATCATCAAGGACTCTTAGTTCAGTTCTATTTACTCCAGGCCAGTTTATGATAAATAAATGATCTGATAAATCATTCTTTGTTGAAAAGCTATCAATGACGTAACGTATGGTGGTTCTAACAATTCTATGACTAGAAGCACCTGAATCTGATAAATTTAAATAATCATAGTCTAATAAATCAGCAAGATGTTTTGGCCAAGCCTTGTCATAACAGCTCCTTTGAAAAGGATATTCAAGTTCAGCCCCAGCAGTATGTGAACAACCGTTAGCTACTAGTAACATTGTATTTCTCATACTGAGGGAAGGTTGCAAAAAAGTCTGTACCTCTGTAACCATCTAACATTAGGTTATATTCAATCATTTCTTTACCTTGAGGAGCTATATCTTTATCTATATAATCATTGTATACTTGTAAAAGTCTAGGATATGGAGAGTAAATTTTTCTCAACTCCTCTTTATCAGAACGTAAAAGATGTTGTGGATTCAAAAAAGAAGGTAAAAAACAAGGCGCATAAACAGGTTTAACATTGAGCTTGGTACACAAATGCTCAATATAGGGAAGTGTCCACACGCTATAAACATTCACAACACAGTTTATTCTGTTTATAAATTCATGTGCCTTCAATAAGTTTTTAAAAAATACGTTTCGGTCAAAACCAGTACGAGAATACTCTACAGCCGCTCCCCAGCCGTCACAACTTGCCTCAATTAGCACCTTGTCAAAACGACTCCACAAGTCCATCAAATCGTGATTTTTATAGTCAAGTCTAGATAAGTTAGAAGAGTAGGCTATATTTACGTTTGTTGCCTCATTATCAATTAGATGAGTGAGTAGCTTTACATTAGCGTCTGTAATCAAAGGTTCCCCGCCAGATATATTTAAAAATTTTAAATGTCCTGACTTAATTAATTTTGTGATAAAAGGCAAGAGATTGGGGTCATAGTCAAAGACATCTTTTTGTGTCTGATACTCATGCTCAAAATAGCCGTGCTTTCTATTCTCTATCTCCCAACTAGAGGAGAACTTAGGATTACACATTCTGCACTTAAAATTACAAACATTATTCAATCTAATGTGTATTTGATGGATATGCTTACTGTCGTTTTGGATTCTATGAGTTTTTAGGTTTGATGCTTCAGCATCCCAACAGTATTGACACTCTTTGGGTTTTTGATTGGTAGATAATTTGTCTTGTAGCTTTCTTAATTTTTTGTTATTCCAATAATCAAGTACACTATTGCCCATAAAGAAACGATTAGACGGCATAACACAACAAGGAGTAACGTTCCCGTTCTCCTCGATGTGAAGTTCGTTAAACGGTCTAGAGCAGTAACTACTTTCCACCAGCTGCTCTTGAATAGGAAGATTGGAATGGGAAGCCATTGCCTAGTTTCTTTACCATGCCCTCATATTCCTCCCTTAGTGCTGGTTGATTATCTAGATAAGGATTTAAATGTCTATTACGAAGCCTACTATAAAAATTTCTCCAAGTAGGTCCGTGAGGTTTACACCTAAAGTTGTTTATCTTATACGAATAATATTGAAGAGCATGAGCTATCTCGTGTAGAAGCACTAACTCAAGTCTATGCCATTTATTTCTAGTATAGATTCCTCCAATATCAGGATCAGAATCAAAAGACTTGTATTCATATACACGATAAATCTCACCTTTATTTTCTCTAACAAGGTGAGACATTGCAATGTTAATTCCAGGACCATCAGCATAGTACCCGCCTCTCGATGATCGTCTCTTAGGACTCCAATCTAGTCTGACTGAAGCAAGTTTAAACTTAACATAAACTTCTTTCTGAATAATCTCTTCGACCATCTTAATATAGTCATTTGCATATTTATTTATTTTTACTTGATCCATCAGTTTAGTCATTTTTCAACACCCAATTAAGTTCCTCAATTAATCTTAGATACCATCTTTTATCATATTCATCACTAGCCTTCCTAAAATCCTCTTTTAGCTGTGAAACTCTGATTTTGATGTATTCCTCTTTTGTTTTGCCTTTTCCTCTTCTCATTATCGCCTCATAAAATCTGAAAATTTTCCTATTGATGTTTGCTTGATAGTTTTAATTTTTCTTACACTGATATCAATCGGCACGTCCCATTCAGAAACTCTGTCCCAAAGCTCCTCTTTTTTGTGCTTATAGTCCCAAAATAGTCTATAGTTTTCCTCACAAAAGTAAGTCGTAATAAATTCTGGAGATTTACCAAGTAAAGCATGAACAATAGTCCTACTAAGGTTGGCGCAATACCAAGCACAACCATTTGATGTATCAATTAGTAGTTTATCAGTAGCACAACAAGTATGTCCTGTTATGTCTACAACACTAACACCATCCCAATTTACATATTCACAAAAAGAAACAGAATCTACACTACAATTACCTGACCAATAACCGTCTTTATACCACTGCTCTAATCGAGAAATCATCTTCTTTTGCCTGTTGAAGCGTCAGATGCTTCTTTAGAAGAGAGAACTACTAAATTACCTTTATTATATGCTTGTCCTACATGAACTCCTGCCCCTGAGTATCTTTTATTAGATTTAACAAATCCATTGCCTACTTTATCAGAAGTAGGAGGAGTTACAATATCGGTCTTATAGTTAGGAAACGAAGGAGGAGATTTAATCTTTTTAGCTAACTGCTCAGGATGAACACCTCGTTTACGAAGCCACGCATCGTGGTCGTCGCGCATCTGCTTTTTTGATGGTCTATATTTTTTCATTCTTTGAGAATACCAAAAAATAAAGTATTAGGCAAGTTAGGTATTATTTCTAGTGTTACCGTAAGTACGCCAAGGATCAAAGTTGTACACGTTGTTTGCTGTATGTGGCTTATCATCCGGATGGACTAGTACATAAACATCAGGCTGCGAGTGATTTACCCAACCTCCGTGCTTTTTTACATAATGTTGAACTAAAAGACTATAACTACCGTCTACGTAGTCGACACCTGCTTTGTAACTATCGCTGCTAAAATTAACTTTATTACCGTATTTTAATATCTCTATAGCCATGTTTTCTGCTTGTTTTTCTCTGGCTTTCATTATGCTATCAAATATATCATAACCTAGATTTAGTTCTTTAGCAAGATATCTTAGAGCAATATTGTCTCTAGGATGGCAGGCTCCGCCATCACCCATACCAGCGTTCATATAAGCTCCGCTAGTAATGCGTTGAGAGCTGTCTGCTAAGGCTTTTGTTACGATATCTACATTAATATTACCTTGTTTTACCGCAACATCTTGAATCATATTGACTAATGCAATCTTAGCACTGATGAAAGTATTGTAAAAAACCTTAACACACTCAATCTCATCCCAAGTGCCAACTTCGTATCTTGGAAAATTATCCATAATAGTTTCATAAAACTGTCTTAGATACTTTGCATCACCAGTCACAGTACCATCTTCAGTACCAATCATAACCATTTCAGGATTAACCATGTCCCAACTCACAGTACCCATTGCTATTAAATAAGGATTATAAACAAATCGTGTTTGAGTAAGTAATGGAGCAAACTTTTTGCGAGTAGTGCCTGGTAATACAGTTGAGACTAGAACAAGTAACTGAGTAGGGTTCATATACTTATTAGCTTCTGAAAGAACTTCAACTACTATAGAATAATCAAAGTCCTTTGGCTCTAAATGACTTGTGGGATACCTACCGTCATAGTTATCGTGGTGAGGCGTAGGAACAGCAACAAAGACAATATCTTTGTTGTAGCAAACTTCTTTAATAGAAGATACGATTTCAATCTCACTACTCGTTATATCAGCAACGTCAAAGCCTTGGACATTGTGACCCTTGTAGCTGATAGCTTCAGCACAAGGTAGCCCAAGCTTACCGAGACCTATCCAACCCACATTCATGTCAACTCGACAAACCCTTTCAAAGGTTGAACGTATCTTCCATCAATATCTGGTTTAGTCATAGCAATTGCAATGTTCCTTGCCCATTCTACATTTTCCCAAGAATCGTCACAGAAAAGTGCTACCCTATTGCCGTACATAGGGTTAGCGTGATACTCATCTACGTCGTCGAATTGATAGTACACTAGCTCACCGTCAACGATGTAGTTGAAGAGAGCAATGTCAATATCAAACTCTTTTCCTTTTTGACCAAATAATGCTGCTAAAAAGAAAGTTTCAGGAGTGTCACCGTTCCTTCTATACTCCCACTCTCCAGTGTTGTACAGCTTGTGAATAGCAGACATGAGCTGGATATCACCAAGGCGGTCAATGTCGCCCATCCTAAGTTGTGCTTCAATTATATAATCTCCTATGACTTCAACGTTCAAACAACCTGTATATGGATACATAAACTCGTCGATCCAAGGTTCTAAAAGCTCTAATAAGTCGTCATCATCTTGAATAAGCTCCCAGTAATCAAATGCCCCAAACTGTAACTTTTCACCGTGGAAAGAAAACATCTCTACAATTTGACCGTCTTTGAGGATTAAATCTATTGAGTAATGATCACCAAAATGAAAAGGCGACCAGAAGCTGCCTGGGTCAACTATTTTATAATAATCTTCAAGATTGTGAGCTACTTTAGCATTGATGCTACCACCCATTAAATTAAAAACTGGTTTTACTACAACAGGGAATTGATCAGGTATCGTAGGCACTAAACCACAAGACAGACCTTGAGACTCAGCAATCTCAAGTTTATTATAAATCCACCTGTATGACCTAAAATGATCCCATGCTACTTCGTCTGTAGTAGGAATTATCACACCAGAATTACTAACACTGGAGTAGAGATGAGACATTTTTTCAGTCGGATCATAATTCATCCAAGACATTTGCTCTCCTCATTGCCAATATTTTTCCAACCGCCTTTCAAGTTCCTCTTTAAAAATGGCAACACCAATATCTCCGGCTTCATGTCTAACAAAATCCTCAGCAATCTTAATTAGTTTGTCTAAATGTTTTTTATGGAGTTCTCTATCGTATTTGCTATGATCTGCTTTAGCTCCCCACCATCCTGCAATCTCAGTAGCTTCTTTTCCTGCTTCAAACCAGTCGTCAGGCATGGCAACAAAACTAATAGTCTCGTCAACACTTTTAATTGCAATAGTAGCACTATCGCTAACAGTACAAGCAATACCTGCTTGATTCCATGTACGTGTCTTATATCTTTTACTAGTCATGATATTACTCCTAAAACTGGACTTCAGGTGACCAAAAAGTTGTACGTCCATCATTAAGTTTTACACGCTCAACAGGGTTTCCGTAAATATCTTCTTTTTGATTATACACCATTACACGAGATTGTCTAGCGTCTATCATTTCATTTGGGTTAGATGGAAACCTAGTATACTTCCCATGATTATTATATAGATCAGAATAGTTGCGAATAGTTGCTCCTCCAGACTCATACGATGCTGATAGTACCTTACACACAGCATAATAAAGTTTTTCAAGTTCTTCACCGTCTAAAGATCCCATAAGTCTATGAGGCGCAATACCTGCGAGAAAGAGTGATTCAGATTTGTAGATATTTCCCACACCAGATATCTGAGACTGTTCCATAAGCCATTTAACAACAGTCCATCCGGGCTTTCTGTTAGCAATGTCAATGAATGTGGATAGAGTACAAGGATTATTAAGCATATCAGGGCCAATAGAAGCCAGTTTCTTTTGATGATCCTTATCATCAAACACAAACTTAATAGTACCAAAATTACGTTGATCATTATAGTAAATCGCCGAATCATCATCAAAATAAAATGCAATGCGAGTATGTTTTGATGGTTGGAGTTTAAAATTACCTGTCATACCAAGCGTAGTATACATATAACAGATTGGAAGAAGATCACCGAACTCCCACCAAATAAACTTACCTTTATTATATACACCTTTTACAGGTAGATGTTTTTCTTCTAATGCAATATAAAAATCCGCAAACTTATCAGGTAGCTTTTTTGTATATCTGCCTGAGATAAAGTTAAGATTAACTAATTCTCTGCCTTGAGCAGCACGATTAACTTGTCTCGCTGTACGAGTACATTCTGGACCTTCAGGCATCAGGAAACCTGCACAGCGATGTAAACACAAAGAGCAATGATAAGTAACTTGCCATAGTCTAAGTCAAAAGCTGTACCCTCACCAAAGCGTTTTTCAAATTTATTTTTCATTATATGCCTTCCAAAGTTTATGTAAAATATAAAACCAAACTGAGTTGATAGCAGGCTCAATTAAAGCAACCGCTCCCGCCTCCCAGATACTAGCACCTGTTATCACACTAACAACAGTCATAGCTATTACAATATGACCTATGAAAAATATGATAGCAAGTGCTAAACTTTCGTCCACTCTTTTTGTAAGGACGTTCATCATGCCTTTTGTTATTTCAGTCATCACCGCATCTTTATTTGCATTTGACGAGGATAACCCCAGTATTCAGTTGCAGGAATACGAATCATGCGTTCTTTAGTGTTTTTCTTATCAGGATTTGAAACAGTGAGGATTACGTTTTTACCTGCACGCCAAGCTGCAACCTTATTAGAAAGTTCTGCTTCTGACCCTTTATAGTCAATTAGCATAGATTTACGAATACGATTTCCAAGACGGTTAGGATTCTGGTGAGTAGTACCTTTTGATACTTGCTGTTTACGTTGACGCTTCTTAGCCATAATTGTCTCCTTGATTTATTTGATAAGTTATAATATCTAAAAATTAAGAAAGAAGCAATTAAAGACTTACATAGGAGGTTGATATAGTTGCATTGTTTTTCATTTCAAGAAATGTTGATACAAAATCTTTAGGCTCAAACATATGCTCACATTTAGGACATTCTACTACGTCAAGAGGTTCAATTTTACCGTTCTGAAACCAAACCTCTTCTTCATTATTACATATCGGACAATTAGTCCTTGCTCTGTATACAGACATTGTTTATCTTTTTATAATAAGAATTGATGTCGTGATCTCTTACTCCATCGAATGCTTGTTTTTTTCTCCATGCAGCAAATCTGCCTCTAAGTTTATCTTTAAATCTCTGCCAGAAAGTCATTTTACGGATATTGCCGTAGTGATTAACATAAACTAAATCACCGCTATGACGAAAACCCATAAGAGCAAAGGGGACACTAGTTACGATATCGTTATTATTTACGAACCTGTAATGCTTAACTCCATCTTTTTTGATCTCTTTACAAAAAGATCGCGTGCCTACTCTTGGTGATCCAAAAGTATATAACTCATGAGCGTCTTCCCTAGCTGCAAACAGAGTAGCAAGAGCAGCACCTAATGAATGACCTGTACAGATGACTTTGATACCTTCGGGCGCTCCTAGGGATAGCCTTTCAAGATAAGTACTCATTTCATCATATACCTTATCAAGCGCTTGTGCAAAACCAAAATGCACGAAGCCTCTCTCTTGGCTACGTTTTGGCCAAGCCTTGAGGTCTGCTAACACGTCTGACATTTGATCTGGCTCAGTGCCTCTGAAGCATATAATGATTTCTTCATTGTTATTCACAATCATACCCTGAGTTCCGTCACGCTCAAACCAGGCCCAGTCTGGCAGACCCATCTTAAGAAGTTTCGTATTTATTGTGTGCTCATCTTCGTACACTATCTGCGAAAGCAGAGCCATTCGTGATGCAGTTTTTAACATATCTCATACTCTTTTCTATATTTTTGTCTACGATTCTGTCGTGAATAGAATCGAAATCATTAAAGAGATGATAAGCATTTTTCTTTGCGTTGTCAAAAACTGATTTCATTGGATAAGAGAAAAACAATTCTGCGGTAGATAACATTTTCAATACTCTTTCTCTGTAAGTTGGTAACGAGTCATAAGAGTCGTCTGGACCAAAAGGGTAAAATCCATAATAATTTTTTAGTATGCTTAATGAGTTTCTATTGCCAGCTAGGAAAAAAGGCGTTTCAGTAGCAATACATTTATTGAATTTTTCAGTTAGAAACATATGATTGTCAGAAGGTGAGGTTTCACATACAATCTCAAAAAGAGAATTTAGTTGCTTTTCGTCAACGATTTGAGCTAATCTCTGTAGTTCTACTATATCATCATCTAAGTCGAGTGAATGAATTTTGTGCATGGGTTTCTCAGAGTGATAAGTTATTAAGCCTTTATCTTTTAAACCAAATTTTGATAGGTTATCAAAGTAAAACTGTCTATGAGGGTGGGGCTTTCTGTTAAAAGAGACAAAGAATTTATCACGAGAAAGTTTTGATAAGGGATTTTGAGGTCTAAAGCGTTGCCAAGCCAAAAAAGGAACAACACAAGGAAACTCATTAGTCGGAGGACCAACAAAAATAACAGGTTTTTTAATCCTGTCTATCCATTTTAATTTTTCATTAAGAAAGTAGGGAGGATCAGCTACATCTACTGCTACCACATAATCCTCTTCAACATAATCTATACTTTTATCGTATAGATTAAACCACGTAAAATCAATTAGTTTGTAATTACCTAAAAGCCTATTAGACAAAAAGTCTACTGTTTTTTGAGTAATAATGTTCATTTCAGATTGACTAATCTGATTTGTTACGATCCTATGAGACAGCGGTTCCACTCATAGTATAAGAGTTAGCACTGATGTTACTATTAGCAATAACAACAGGCCTATCACTTATCATCGACTTAATGTCAGTGGCAATTTTTGGTACAACATTGGCTTCAAAAGCAGCCTGTTGGTCAAAGTCTTCAACTCGTAGTGTGTGATCTGTACCAAATCTATCATCACTGTAAGAAATAACAGTAATATTGCCGAAATCTGCCTCGGGCTTTCTTTGAACGAAAACAGTAGATCCTCTGTACACTTTAGTATTAGATGCATCAAGGCTTTTCATCACCGAAAGAACGGCGAAGGATGCATTAGAAAAAACGTTAGACATTAATTCTCCATTCCTTATAACTCTCACCCCAAGTAAGGTAAGTTTCTATTTTTTGTATATCACTCTCATTTGTAAGTATAATATCTTCTTGAGAAAAATGCAAGTAACAATGGTTATCTAATGCACTTTTATAAATTTTTTGTCTGTCGTCAGGATCGTCAGGTAAAGCATAGATACTTAATAGAACAATGTTATCAACTTTACCAATAAGGTATTGTAAGTTAGGCATGTGATCAAGATACTCATTTTCAAAGCTGTATTCGTTAATAGTAATATTATGCTTTTCAAGATAACTATCCATAAAGGCTCTCTGTAAAACAAGAGGCAAATGTTTTGTGTAGTTAGAATTCCAACCCGCATAAGTGATGAAAGTACCTGATGTATTTATAACTTCAGTATTTATATCCTCCCAATCAAACAAAGTTCTAAAATATTGACCAGGATATTTGCGTCCATAATTACCGCCTTTAATCATAATTCGTAAATCCATACTAACTCTAGTAACACCTGTCTCGTTATTAACGTTACCATGGATAAGTTCCTGATTAAAAAGCCAAGAATAACCCGGACTAAGATTTATATCGTATGAGTGATTTTCTGAAAAACCGTTGAAAAACTCTTGTGTCCATTTTTCTTCAATACTTCTTTTTGTAATTTCACGGCTAATATCAAGGTTAAGCATATGCATTGTATTTGATCCCCAGCACTTTGTAAAGGGTGTCCATATGGTTCTAAGACCTGTTCCATTACCTACAAAAATACCTTGATGGTAATTTAGTAATCTGCCGACCTTTTCTTGTTCAGGAATTACAACCCTTAAAGTACCAAAACGTTGAATTAAAAAATCTACATCAAGCCTAGGTTGAATGTTTTCAATAAGAAAGTTATCCAACATTTTCATAAACTCAACAGTTCCACAACCAGAAGAAACCCAGTTTTGTAAAGCCCCAATATCTTTCAAGTCGACAGTTTCGTGAATTGTTTCTAAGTCTGTTACTTGAGGATATTTATTTTGAATTCTTTCTAAAGCCCACTTTGGAAAGTTATATTTATCCAGATCGTACTTCATCGATTCGCCGTTAAAATTAGGATACATTGATGGCTCTCTCAATTTTTTCTTGTAAGTTAAAACTCCAATCAGAGTTCATAAAATGATTATAATTATGGTTACATATATCTTCTGTAATTCTAAATTTTTTTGTAGCATCTTGCAAGGATAAAGTAGATAGTTGTGATAAGTTGCTTATAACACCTTGCACCCTATCGTATAGAACAAGTTCTTCGTCATAGGATTCGTCAAATACACAGTCAAAAGTTTCAAAACCTAAGTGTCTTAGGTACTTTAGAGTCAGAGGACAGCCTATTAATAAAAACGGAGTCTTAAATACAAGCGGTTTAAGAAGTTTCTCAGTAATAAAAATGTAATCAGATACATAAGATTCTACAGGGAGATCAATAAGTATTTCTTTATTTAAATTAGCATAAGCTTCAAAGTTATAAGCAGCAAGAGACTTACCTAAGATTTTACTTGAATCAGTTACCTTATCAATAAAATGTTTACGAAGACCATACTGCATATAAAAAGTCGGATCAAAGTCTACTCTATGAGAAAAAAATCTTAAATCATCTGCTAGATTAAATCCATGCCCACCTTCTGTCCTTTGATGACTAATTAATCCTTTTTCAAATAATTTATTTTTATGTAGACAATAATTCACTAACCTCCTGTGTAGTTTATCTTCTCTACTCAAGCACAAAAATAATTTTTTAATACTCTTCTGACTAACCAAATCAAACCTCTTACTTAATCGATTTTTAATCTTTGCAAAGTGACCATTACAAAATATATGTTTGAATTTGCTTACAGAATCTCGGTAGAATAGCTGATCAGGAGACGGTGATACAATAATTACTTTATTAGCATCTATATTTAATTTTGAGAAAGTAAACTCATCAAAAACAGATTGGTTTGTTGGATCGTCTGAGTGATCGACAATTAAAAAAGATTCTTCAAAATTTAAGGTAGAAAACGAGTTATTGTAAATACCGTCAGGAGAGGCTACAAATACCTTTTTTGAGAATTTAAAATCTATCTCTCCAAAAATACCGTTGTTTACCTCATGTAAAAATATTGGTGAATGCACTATCTAATCTCTTCTTAATATTAAAACCTTTATCCATATGTAAAAAGTGCTTATGATTATGTTCACATACCTCTTCTACAAGACTTATTCGTTTTTTACAATCTTGCAGAGATAGACTACACATAGCACGCATATTATTCATAATAAGCTCGATCCTATCATAGTATACTAATTCAGTATCGTAAGATTCATCAAAGATTTTATCAAAAGTTTCAAATCCAAGGGTTTTTAAGTATTTTAACGTATAAGGGCTACCTACATATAAGAAAGGTGTTTTACCGTAAAGAGGTTTGAATACTTTCTCAGTTGGCAATAAACAATCAGTAATAAAACTGTCTTGTACTAATTCAAAACAAGTCTTATTTGCTAAATTAGTATAGTCGCTAATTTTAGGATGATGAGCAGGAGTATCAGTATCAAGAATATGTTTAGTAAAACCATACTTTAAATATTGTGCAGTGTCAAAGTCGCCCCTAGTCTGAAGCATTTTTAGTTGATAATCGTGAGTCAAATCAGTATCAAAATCAATCATAACGTGACTAACAAAACCTTTATCAAATAAATTATTTTTATGTAAAGAGTAGTTTATAAAACGTCTACTAAATTTGTCGTGTCTTGCAAGTGTTAAGAAATGCTTTGCAGGATCTCTTTTGAAACTTGGTTCATCATCTTCCCATCTTCTCCAATAATTTAGAAACAAACTGTTAAACATAATGTGTGTAAATTTTTTTGGTAAATGAAACTTATCTATAACACTGACATAGTTTGGAGAGTCAACAGTCATATAAAATTGAGCGGAAGGAGAAGGCTCTAAAACAATTATCCTATCAGTGCTTATATCATGCTCTTCAAATAGTGTTTTGAATTGAGAGTAGTACAGGCTCTCAAACTCTTCAAGTTTGATCGGGTCTTGAGAGTGGTCTATAATTACAACAGCATTCTCATTAAGCATTGAATTAGTGAACTCATTCTTGTTAACCAGATCAAAAAAAGAATACTGATCAATTGATGGTATCCACCACCACACCTTACGATCAAAAGAAAGATCTAAACTTTCATATTTAGTGCCGTTAGTGGCTATGAAATACGGTTTCATCTATATGCCTTTTTATACGATTGTGTAAATTAAACGACCAGTCTTGGGTAATAAAATGTGTAAAATTGTGTTCTACTATTTCTGTATTATTAATATATAGCTCTGTCTGCTCAATAGTAGATAAGCAAGAAAGTCTTTTTATTTCGTCAACGAAAGCACTGACTCTATCAAACTGATTACTAATCTCATCATAACTTTCATCTAATGTTTCTCCAAAAGTTTTGAAACCTAATCCCCTTAAAAATTTTAAAGAATTTTGAGTATTGAACATGATAAAAATACTTTTAGTTAAAAAGGCTTTTAAGGTTTTTTCAGTAAAAAACATTCTATCTAAATTAAGAGGCTCAACAATTACCTCAAGAAAAGTCTTACTGGTTAAATTAAACTGAAGGTCAGAATACCTGATCTGATGATCATTAAAAATACGATCATTAAAGGTTGGTATAGAATTTCCATCAATTACATGCTTGCTCAACCCTTTATCTAGTAATACCTTTTGGTCTATCTTAGGATACTCCTCTAGCATACTCGATAAAGAAACTTCATCAACCAGTATTTCTTTAGGGTTTACTCTATTATGAGTTACAAACCCTTTGTCGTGGATCTCTTTTTTATGTAACATATAGTTAAGTAGGCATCGTGACTTAGTATCTTTTCTCATTAAAGTAAAATATGTTTTTGTTATGTTCTTTTTAGGTAAATTAGTAAAGTCGTTTTTTAAGTACGCTTTTTGAATCATAAACCAAAAAGGAGAGAAGAATAAATGTTTATAATCTCTTTCTTTTTCCATAAAAAGGTACTCTGGTGAGGGTGTTAAAACAATTAATCTTTTTAGAGATATTTTATTGTCTCTAAAGAATTGAAATATAGTCCAAAGGTAAGTTCTCTCGATGAAATCTTGATACACAGCATCAGGACTACAATCTACAATTATAAAAAAATCTTCTGTCAGTAAGGTTTCTTTAGGAACGTAATCAAATATATTGTTTGAACCCCAAGGGTGTGGCTCCCACCAGTAAACTTTGGAGGAAAAAGAACCTCCTTTTACATCAGAGCGTAAAAGAACTGGATATTCATCAGGCTTATCAGATAAAAAAGTTGCCTCTAACATATCAGTTCACTAATATTTTTATGAACATCAAAATGCCAATCAGTATTTAAGAAATGATTATAGTTAAACTCGCAAATATCATTAAGTGTAGAAAGTTTATCCTCACAATCATCTAATGATAAGTTACAAAGTTTTTCTGCTTCGTATAGGGCTACACTAAATCTTTTATATGTGTTTGATAAAGTATCGTACTCTTCATTTATTATTGGGTGAAAAGTCTTAAACCCTAAGTGACGAAGATATTTTAAAATAAACCTATTGCCTAACATAATAAACGGGCTTTTGTTTAAAATAGCTTTAAAGGTTTTTTCTGTTAAAAACAAATTTTTTCCTGTGTCAGTTTCGCTAACTATTTCAAATACAGTATCCTGAGAAAGCTTTTGATGCAGAGGATATGAGTGAGCTGCTGTACCTTTGTCTATCAGGTATTCAGACCCTAAAAAGTGTTTCATTAAACCAAATTTAGTAAAGCTTTTTAGATCAAAAGAATCATGATGAAACATTGTGATAGCTTCATCTTTAAGTAACCCGCGAGATAGCTGATTACCCTCTGTAATTCGTAAATGCGACACTAAGCCAAAATGATGAATATTTTTAATATGTAGTAAATAATTTGTTAGTCGCCTATTTGGAGAGTCTCGCCTCATTAAACAGAGGAAGTGTTTTTTGGGAGATTTTAGGGGTACAGTAAAATCAAAAGATAATACCTGTTTAGCATATACTTTAGTAATCTCAAATAAACTATTAAAAGAGACGTATTTTACAGGAAGATCAGGATTATCTAAAAACAAACCTCTGGGAGTGGGAGTTATAATTATGATCTGTTTTTTTGAAATATTACGATTCTTAAACTCGTGATGAAGTTCTTTTAAAAAAAGAGTCTCTAAGGTGAGCTGAGAGCAAGGGTCTTGAGAATGATCAACAACAACATATGCTCCATTTTGTACATCAATTAAAAGACTTTCTTTATCATAAAAATCAAAGATAGAATGATTTAAGTCAACCATCCACCAGTAGACTTTTTTATTGAACTTATGATTGATTGTGGAGAGATATTTTTCCTCCCATAAATGCAAATCATATTCAAAAAGAAATTTTACGTTATCCATAGCTTGATTGTTTTATCCAAGCCTTCTTCTAGCTCTACTCTAGGTTTCCAGTCTAATACCACGTTAACTTTATCATTTGTAGAAGATAAGTAAAAAATCTCTCCAGGTCTGTGAGGTCTAGTATCCCAATTAATTGTTCCTGTGAAATCCATCTTTTTTGCTATTAACTCAGCGTAGTCTCTCATTTTGATAGGGTTATTCGGACCACAAGTAAAAGCTTTAAGAGCAGAAGCCGCATGGGGATTATTAATTAACCTAGTATATAAATAAATTAGATCGTCTATAAATATAAAATTACGGTAAGGTTCTGAATAACCTAAATTACACTCATCTTTTCTTGCCATTTGAGAGATGATAGATTCGGTTACAAAAAAGGCATTATCCCATCTACCATAACAGTTAGTAGTCCTAATGGCACACCAAGGTAATCCATAAGCTCTGGTGGCATATTCTAAATATTTTTCAACTGCAACTTTAGCAACAGCATAAGGAGCGTTAGGGTTAAGGGGAGTATCTTCATTAAAAGCAAAAGCTTCTGCAGGTTTAATATAATCGTTATCTCTGACTAAATCAGAGACAGGTTGCCAGCCGTAAGTTTCCATAGTAGAAGCAAATAAGAAAAGTTGAAAATCGTCAATGTCCTTACAGGCCTCGATTAGATTTACTGATCCTACATAATTTATTTCAGAGAAAGTGACTTGTTCGTAAAAAGAAGATTCAACCTCTGTTCTAGCTGCCAGATGAACAGTAACATTAGGTTGAAACGCCAGAACTTCCTCCCGAACAGCATCATAATCTCTTAAATCAGACTTGAGATGATACACTTCGTGTTGAGAAAGTTCTGGTGTTAAATATTTACCAATAAACCCACTCCCCCCAGTGAGTAATATTTTCATTATTGCCTCGTTATTTCTTTTTCTTTTTTGATTTCAGGATAGCTGCCTGAAGTCCTGGTGGTAATTTCTTTTGAGCAGCAGTAAGACCGTTGCCGTTACCATTCATTTTTTTCTTTTTAGCTGCTCCATTCGTCGGTTTTTTCTTACCGCCCATCATAGGCTTACCGTTTTTCTTGTGCATTGCCATTTTCTCTTCCTTTTCTAGCTTTAGTTAAAAGTTCTAAGTCTTGTTGAATTAGAATCGGGACTGGAGTTGAGTGTCCTCTATACATAGGATGACTAAAAAGCCATTCCTCGTCGTGTCTTATTTCGTTCATACGTTCCATTATCTTTTTAAGGTTTCTCCCACTAGCATTCTTATGGAGGTACATCCTAGCAACATAATCATTAAGCGGTATAATCTCACTCTTCCACAATTGAACGTCTATTTTTTGCTTGTGCCAGTATGCCCTACTCCAAGGACATACCGACACTATAGAAGCAAAGTAATGAGGCCAGTCAACGTTATTTACGTTTTCCGCCTCTTTTACCACCTCTTTTTCCACCTTTGTGCATAGCCATTATGATTTTCCTCTTCTTCCTAAGTCAATTTTTTTGCCCTTGTGGGCACCGGATTTACGTGGTATTAGTCCTCTAGCTACTAAACGAGCGCGATTAGTAGATCCAATACTTTTACCAGCCCTATGCTTTCTTAAAAGCTCAGAAATGTTAACTTTAGGTTTTTTTCTTTTTGGAGCCATTTTTCGTGCCTTTAGGCATTGGAGAACCTAAAATTTTTCTTAACATTTTAGACTGACCCAAATGAACCTTTGAGCCTGAAGCAAGAGCATCAGCAACTTTTTTAATTACCTTATCATTATGCATCACTTTTCTTCTTTCGTAAAATTTTAGCAAGTTTGTAAATTGTTTTTGGATTCATTTACTTTTTATTCCTCCTACGAGCAGTAATTTTCTTTTGAGCCTCAATAAACTTCCTGTAGACTGATGCAGCGCCAATCTTGCCTGCCACTCTAGCTCTTTGCTCCATTGCTATTGCTGCTTGCGTCTTATGCGCATGACTTTTGCTAGAAGCTTTAATTTTAGCCACAGAACTGCGAGCATCTTTAACTTTAGCAAAACCCAAACCTTTAATAGTACCTTTAGGATTTTCATCTGTATATAAATCAGAGTGCTTTTTAGAGTTAGCTCTCTGCCCTTTCTTTCTCGGAATACGAGGAGCCATTAGCTTTTCTTTCGTTTTTTAAAAGTGCTAACATTTGTAGGCTTACCGCCTGGATTACCAGCTGCACGTTTACGCTGAACAGCACTTCGGATCTGAGACTTAGTCATACGGTTTGCTGTAGCACGAGGAACACACTTAGGATATTTTCTTTTTTTATCTTTAGCTAGTTTTGATCTGCCACAAGCTTGAAATTTGCCATCTTTTTTAGGCGCACCAATATCAACCCAATCACCTTTGGGGCCTTTACCAAACCACGCTGTCAATCCACCCCTAGGTTTAGCCATTATCTGTACCCACCACCTCTTTGTTTATAAGTCCTCACTAACCAACCATTAGCATAGGCCGAGGGGTATACAGCAAATTTTCTTTTTGCTTCTGCCTTAACTCTAGCATAAAGCTTAGGGTTAGTTGGTTTTGCGCCCTTTTTCTTTTTAGCTGGCATTTCTTATCTCCTTATATTGAACAAAGTTAGCTGATTCTGATAAACCTTCCTGACTATAGTAAAGATCAAAATAGTAAGTCCTAAAGAAAGGTTTAAATGATTCTATAATTTCAGGTTTAGGTAGATTCAATTCTGGATATATATAATCTCTAAAAACTAATCCTAAACTTATATCCCAAGTATCTCCACCCGCATAACAAACTGAGTGATTTGCTGAATTGATTATGTAAGCCTCAGAACAACGCTCTAACATATACGTAGCGCAGATTGTTGAGAGTATTTCACAATGTAACATAAACTCTCTTGCACCGAAACCATGACATGCGTAAAGCTGAAAATAAATTCTATCGAATATCTCATCACTTGATGTAATAGATACCGATTTGTTGCTTTTTAGCAGTTCCGAATTTTTCAAACCAACCCTCTTTTTTGGCTACTTCTGTATTTTTTAATTGATGCTCTCTGCGATTAACGCCTTCATTTTTAAATCCGATACCCATTAAAAGCTGAGGCATACTTTCGATACCTAAAATTTCTCTTACTCTGTCATAATTCATGACGCAAGAGCAGCACCCTGTCTCGTAACCTAAAAGAGAAGCAGTAAGATTAACATACCCAGTTGCGATACCGATAGCTGTAAACTTGTCTTGAAGTATAATTCTATCATTCTCTTCCTGTTTTACTCCTGCACGAGTCTCAAATAATTCTTTATGAAAACCCTTTGGACCGTTTTGTTTATCAGTAAAAATAAGTAACATATTACCAAGTACTTGCGGGTTAGATAATCCTGCATAGTTTGGATCATCTGTTTGAAGGCTAGTAGTAGTCTCGTAAATATCATTAATCGTACGACGATTAGTGATTACATACAGATCGTAAAACGCTACGTTCTGTTTTGAAGGACACTGCGTGGCGGAGGTGATAATTGTTTTGACATCCTCAATTGGGATAGTTTGTGATAAATCGTAGTTCCGCTGAGTGTGCTGGCTCCTATGAATCGCCTTAACGATTTCACTTGTCTGCCACTTTTGTTTTGCTTCTTCAGGAAAAAGCTCGTTGTTTAGTTTCAACATCAATAACTCCTTAGTACCTTACCTTTGAAGGGGGTCTTGTCTGCGCACCAATCCTCTGGATGCATATTGCGAGGACGCCGCCCTGCTGGTTTAGTAACCATACGACCCATAGGAGTATAAAACGCACACCAATCCTGATGAGGTCTTCGCTTGACGGAAGAACTCATAGATTTCCATGCGCGTTCGCCGGTTGATGATTTAATTAATTTTCTTACAGCCATACAAATATTATACATAGTGTAAAGTCTGTGTCAATTTAATTTTCTGCTAAAACTAGAATCTCAGTACTACTTGAATCAACGTAATCATCGTTAAAAAACCTACGCTCTGCTGTTCTTTTAGCAGTAGCGCCTTCTGCATTTACATAGTAAGTAACAAATTCTTGTTTAATAACGTTATCAGCTGACGCCTCAATCGCTGTTTTAAATGGTCCTTCTTGCATGACTTCTCCTATCTAGTAGCAACCATTGTTAATGAGAGTCCACAAACTCTTATTTTAAAATTATTTCGTGCCTTTTCGTATACTACAATTTTTGCTCTCTGACCTGTAGAGGTTTCATAGACACATTCATATTCTTCAGGAATTAAAACACCACCTTTTGCAAGAGTTTCTTTAACATCAAAGTTAAGAGATTTTTTATAATCAGGGTCAATCCAACTACGAGCTAAAGCCCTTCCTAAAATATCAGGTAGTCTTTTTTTGACATCATCTCTATCTAAGAGAGTAATATCCTCTTCAACTAACCTCACATAATTAGAAATATTATTCTCCTTAAAAAGAACTACTTCATGACTCATGCAGCCCTCTTAAGTACAATATCCTCACCAGAGTATTGCTCTTCTTGTTTAATAAACTTGTAAAAACCTTGGACTGCAACTTCCTTAAATTTAGCTTCAATATCAAAATCAGCATACTCTAACATGGGAACATGATTTGCCATTAAATCTTCGTCCCAGTAAGTTTGAGAGTGGGCGTTTGGTTTCATCCAGTAATCTTGTATTTCTGGCGGAAAAGATTGCGATTTGTGAAAAAGAGGTCTGACGCCTCTCCATGACTTAACGGCTTCTTTGAAGTAATCGGAGTTTGCTGTGATGTGTACGACATCACGCACTTTGCGGTTGACCGTTTTATCTCCAACTTTAACCTTATCCGTTTCAACCATTCGGTGGCAGGCATAGTGGTGAGTGTCAAGCGTGCAGCGAATGGGGATACGCTGGGCAAGTTCAAGTGTGTGGCGGATGTCATAGCCGTTGGGCTTATCTTCGTTCTCGACGGATAAGCAGCCTTGGGCATAATCGGATAAGTATGGGAAGTGGGTGGCGAACCGTTTAATACCATCTTCGTGTTTTCCTCCATAGAGTCCTTGTAAATGAATATTCATAGAAAATTCTTCAGCAGGAAGACCCATGTAGTCACCATAAAGGGCATGATATTCTAAGTCTTCAATAGATTTCTCAACGACGTCTGGTTTATTAGATGCTAACACTGTATATTGACCAGGGTGAACAGATAATCTAATGCTGTGTTCTTTAGCTGCTTTACCAGCTCTAGATAATATATCTTTAATTTCATCTCTTATCTCATCATACCAATCATTAGTAAATTCTAAAGTATAACAAGGAAACAATTCAGAAGAGATCCTAAACGCTCTGAGATTCTTTGGTTGATGTGGAAAATAGTTCTCTAAAGCATCAACTAATTTATTACAATTAGATAACGCTTTAGATTGAACTCGTTCTTTGCCACCTTCTTTTAAGGCGTAAGTTTTAGTGGTGGTGCCCATGTTGTATCGTTTAGCAAGGGCTTTGTCGTGCCATTGACAACACTGAGCAATACGCCAGTCAGTACTTTGTTTGTTAAAATATTCCATAAATACTCCGTAAGTTATAGATTCATTATATAAAACAAAGGACTATAGAGCAACTATTATTTGCCTTTTACATACGCCTCTTTACCATAGTATGCAGCAACTAAGGCTGCAACTGATACAAAGTAGGTAGGAGCCATATCCCCTAAAATATCAGAGGCTCCTGATAAACCCATCCAGGTAGCAAGCACTACGGCAAAAGGATACAATAACATCCCAAAAAGCGCAAACCAAGCCATATTACGTTGGGCATCTTCTTTTTTGTCTTCGTTCTCTATTCTCAATATTCTCTCATGTTTGTTAAGTTCATCATTAGAGACGATTCCGTCCCCATCTAAATCTGCTTCATTAAGCACGCTATCAGATGTTAAAACTTTATTAGCCATATTCTCTCCTTAGAAATCAACTTCACGACCGTCTTTTTCCCATGTATTAAAACGCGTCCTGATATCCATTAGCTGAGTTTCTGTCATTTTTTTGCTCTTCGAGTAGTCTAATACGAGCTTCGAGACTTCTGAGCTGTTTGGTAAGTTCGGGGAACTTTGCCATTCTTTTCTTTTCGTCTGTGAGCATTTTAAACCCGTATCTTTTTGTCGCCCAAGTATAGAGCGAATCCAATTTAGCATAAAACCAAACTCCTAATTTAGTATCTCGGAACCACGACTCTGACGCAGCTCCAATAATTGATCCAGCTATAGATGAAATTAACCAAAACCACATATCAATCTCTATTCGCTAGAGGATTGTCTAATGCTTTAGTAAGTTTACTATTTAAACGATCCTCAAGATTTTCTAGTTCGCGTTTGACATATCCTTCTAATCCACTAATTTTATCATCATAGCGCTTATCTGTATCATCAACAAACTCTCTCACATAATCTCTATTTTTACTAGCTATTTCATCTGAACTATCAAGGGTTACTTCCATTTCTAATTCAAGCTCATCAATCTCGTCTTCAACCCGATCAAGATACTTTTCAATACGTACCATTTCTTCTTTGAGATCATGCTTTGTGTCTCTTAAATAATCCGTGTTATCTTGTTGTCCTATACGTACATTTGAAAATTCATCTTTGAATAAACCTAATTCTTTTTCAACGAACTCCATATGAGACTCAACCGTGTTTTGGTGCTCTCTCATAACGGCAACATCTTTTCTAATATCTCCTAAATCAGGTGCTACATAGTTTTGAATCTGCTCTTTCATATCCATGTAGTCTTTATAAAATTCAAAACCGGCCCATAGACCGCCGCCGATTGTACCAAGTAAAGGAATTACTAAGAGGAGTTTTGATCCTCCAAGTTTGATCCCCTCATATTCGATTTCAGCCATTTATATCTCTCCTTTAGTTCGTAGGTTTTATGTTCGGCATCTGAAACCTCTGGTTCTTCTACTTCAAAATCGTAGAAACCAGCAACAACAAAAAGCAAACTAATTAACACTAATATAGTGATAGTAAAACCCCAAATCATTCGTATATCCCCTCAAAGTCTTGTGAATAAATTGGTTTACAGTAAGCTGTGATCCTATCTTTTGGATCTATGTACATACTTAAACCATAATTACCATATTGTGTAGGTATTTTCTTAGCAAAATACAAACATTTATTTATATCATAAAAATACATAGGATTGGGTAGTTCTTTACGAAACTCTCCTGTTCCTAAAATAACGACTAACATAAAAATGTGTACCATTAGAGAAGTCCATTTTTAGCCGCATATATAAACCATACTAGTCCTATCACTACAAGGGAAAAGAGCCCAACTAAAAGTATTACACCAACAACTTCCAAAAACGCACGTCTTCGTTGTGCTTGTTTATAAATAGTCTCTTGACGGTCTTTGCGTATCTGCCCTTCCATACGAACAAGCTCATCCCACTTGCTCGATCCCATAGATAGACCAATAAATTGCTTAAGCTCGTAACGCATATCTTCTGCTTTCTTTTTAGCAGCAAATATTTGCATAGCTTCTTGTTCAACTGATCCTGAAAATACTAATTTTTTAAAGATTGGTGGATTCTTTGCTTGTTTTTCTGCTTCTGATAAATCAGACATAGCACTCATCCAGCGGCCAAGATCACCGGCCATGGATTCGATATCTCTACCGATCTGAAAACCTTTTTTAAGCACATTAAAAGCAGCTGTGGCAGTTGCTAAAGCACTAACTGGGTCCATATCTATCTCAAACTAGGATATTGTAAATCCTCCATCGCGCCAAAAGTTGGATCATTTAAAAACCAGCGTGCATACGCATGATCAACCACAGGTTTTGGGGGATAAAAATTCACCTGAGTTACTTCTTTCTCTGTATATTCATCCTTAAAGTCTGGCACAAAGCTAATAAGTGCTAGAATTCTTTTTTGGATGTTCATCTGTTGTTCTAATGTAACGGCTTCTTCAAGTTCTTTAGTAGCTTGATTAGCTTTAGCCGCAATAAGCATTTTTAACTTATTTCTTCTTGAACTATCCGCGTCGGGCCGAACATCACTACTGGACTCTTGTACCTTTGTCTCTGGCTTCTCCATTTGCTCTGACTTCCCTTCGCTGTCAGCGGTCTTCTCCAACGATGTGATTTCGTTTTCGATGTCATCCTCTGTTTTTGCTTGTCCATCATTCGTTTCAGCAGCATCACTTTCTCCCGTTATGTCATCGTTCTCTGGAATTTGATCCCCCCTAGGATCTTCAACATCTTCAGTAAGTTCTGGCTCTTCTTCTAAAACTTCTCTTTCAAAAGAATTTTCATCAAGCTCTGATAGTTCAGACTCTAAATCAAGCTCAAGAGCCTCTTCAAAAGTATCTCTTTCTGAATATATTATATCAACATCAAAAGCTTCTTCAAAGAACTCAGTAACAAAACTTGGGACAGTTTGTTCAGTTATGTAATTATTTTCATTATACTCTTCTTCTAAAATATCCTCAATAACTGGATCAAAAATTTCAATAAAATCTCCGTCATTGCTAAGGTTTACGTAACCAACACAATTTTGATCATATTGAGAATCTAGTGAGCACTGATACTCAAAATTAGCAGTATCATAACCAATACAGCCCATATCATAAAGCGGATCTTCTTCGCACATAGCCATGTAATAGTCTGGACACTGTGGATTATAAGTAGCATCTAAGGTACACTGTTGATTAAAATAAGCCGTGTCATATCCAGGACAAGAGATATCATATAAAGGGTCTAAAGAACACTGTTGATCTAAATAGGCCTGAGCATAACCATAGCAAGAAGTATCATATAAAGGGTCTAAAGAGCATTGTTGATCTAAATAGGCCTGAGCATAGCCAGGACAACCAGAATCATATAAAGGATCTAAAGAGCATTGTTGATTATAGAATGCTTGAGTATAGCCAGAACAACCGCTATCATACAACGGATTAAGGGTACATTGTTGCTCATAATAAGCGTTTGCATATCCTGAACAAGTCGAATCGTACAAAGGGTTTGCAGAACATTGTTGCTCAAATAGATACTGAGCATAGGCAGCTGCGTAGCCAGGACACTGAGGATCATACAGAGGGTTAGTTACACACAATATTTCTAAGTTATTATTGTACCCATTTAAAACACCTGTAAAACCACTTGAATAAAAATACTGAGTGAATCCTTCTGCTGTTGATGGATCGGCTAACAAGTGAGCGCCTGTTAAGTCACCAGCTACTCCAGAGGTAATTGCGTGATTTATAATATCGATACCTGTATAATCTATGTCATAGGTTCCGTCAGGTTTGATTTGTAATTCAAAAGTATTTAGCTTAGTAGCATTACGATATTCAGCTAGGTTTCTCCAAATATAAGTCATTTGCGTGCTATCACCGTCTGTAAATAAACCGCTATCTACTTGACCATCGCCATCAGCATCGACACGTAGATCAATGAGGTCAGTCCAAAGAGGTGCGATAACAAAAGAATACTGACTAATATCTACTCCTGCTTCTGCGAGTGCTTCTAAATCCCTGCCTTGACAACACCAGTGCGACTGCACACCTTGTTGTGTAGGATCTTGGAACCCGACAACACCATTTGTAAACATATAACTAGTAGAAAATTCTTCCCCAAAAAAAGGAAATACGAATTGGAGAGGCACTTCGACAAAAGAATCGTCGCGCACAGTACTATGTCCTGGATTAGTTACTTGAGTTTCAGCGTTAGAGGAGGAAGAGTAATAACAGACCGAGAGAAATACCGCCAGCAGCAGTCGCTGCATTACGTTTTTGAACATCTTTCTTTGTCTCCATTTCAACAACAGGTGGTATACGACTAGGATTATCAGACCAACCATCAGTTGCCTTATCTCCAATTTGTCCTAAGTAGGGACAAGGAGTTCCTGCCATTTCCATAGCATCATATACTCTCCTGTCTTGGCAAAGCACAGAAACAGCAGCAACTTTCATGCCCATATCATAAAGGGTTTTAGATATCTTTAATCGTTCACAATTTTCATCGCGTACCGTTTCGCCAGTAGAAATGCCTAAAATCTGTGTCTGAACTGCTCCAGAAACGCCTACTGTACATAGGTCAGAAGAAGACGAGCCAACACCAGGCGAAATCGCAGATGGAGGTGGGGATATAACAATAGTACGTGAGCTTGCCTCAGTATCTATGTTGCTAGTGCTATTTGTTGTTGTATTTACATTCGACGTTGTTTGTGCAAAAGCACTGGTCGAAAAAAAGACTGCTAAAAAAATAGCAGTAAAAATGTTAAACTTCATTTTCTCTCCAGGGGGTTAGAGTATCTATTCATCAAGCTTCATTGCGTTCTCATAGTAAATTATTATTTCTGTTTGTTGATTGATAAAACGTCTTAGTTCTGCTACGTTAAGTGCTAAATTTTCATAATCTTTGACACTTAAAGCGACATAAGCTAAGTCTCCATTTTCGGCTTTAAATTTTTCTATGAAAGCCTCTAAATTTTGTTCGTTTACAACATAAACTCTTGTGTCTACTAAATCAATCGGTTTCGGGCGAGCTACTATCGGTACTGTTATTTTCTGTACCTCCGTCACTACCTGTACTTCCGGCTCCGGTATCACGCTGCAACCACTGAGGAAGATCACGCTTACCGCCGTCATCATTCCCAGTTTCACCCATGATATCGCGCCATAAATTTGCGGTTGCGCCATTCATACGTCCTTCTAAGTTAGCTGCGTCTCTCATGGCATCTCCTAAGAGATCAAGTTCACGTAACTTTTTACGCAGGCTATCGCCATAAGACTCTGCTTCTTGTAGTTGAACTGTCAAATTCTTTTGCAGCTCTGCGTTTTTAACTGCTTCATTTTCAAGTAAAGTAATACTGGCTTCTGCGGCATCAATTGCTACTTCTAATTTAGCAGCGTTTTCAGTAAGAGTCGTGATGCGAGCCTGTGTTATCTTATAATACCATCCAAAGCCAAAAGTCATGGCTCCTATAACAGCTAGTGACGCTAAAAATAATTTTATTCCCATGAATATAATATATGTGAAAAATGTACAGAAGGCAAATTATTTTAAACAGAAAGCCGATGAATGCCAAAAAATTGGCGATGTCAAAATTTTGACACCGCCTTCAGTCATAAGTTTGACTTTGTTTTTTATAGACCGTTAGGAACGATCACATAGTGAATAGCTAGAACAACACCAACAGATGCTGCAAGACCAACCATCATTTTTAAAAAGTCTTTTCCAATAAGTGGAAAGACTACTTTGAATTTATGCTTACCGGTCATAGTTGCCATAGCAAGTTCGCGTCCACATAATAAACCTACGAAGACCCATGTTGTTGACATTGGAATATCATTTAATTCTTTAAAGAACCAAAGTATCAACCAATAAACAGCATCAATAATCGTAGCTGATCTTACGTACCTAGTATTATGTTTTTCAAGGACAATATTTTGTATTTTACCACCACCCTCTCTAAACATCCACCATAAACCGGCAACAAATACTGCTGAAATAGCAATCATCAAATCCCAAGGAATTTGTCTTGGTAAAAAGACAGCTATATTAGCCATATCGTGTGACAACCACGTAAACCACAAGAACCCTGTAGTTACCCATTGTCCTATTCTCCACCATCTTTTATTTTCTTCTTTGACAGGATCGTTTACTTCATCAATTATTTTACTAACGATAATCCAAATAACATATGCCGCAACAGCTGCTACCGCATATCCCATCATAGATTTTACTAACATTTTTTCAAGCACAAACGTGCTAGCAAAGGCACTCAATACTAAGAATGAAGTACTAACAGGTACACCGATCCTAGTGAGTAGTAATAATAATCCAGGAGCCATTGCATGATACCACTGGATTTCTTGAAAGGGGATTTTATTTAAACGACCGTAACTGATGTCACCTCCGTTAGTAGACCACCCATACCACAAAGTATAAAGGAGAACCGCCGAAGCTGCTCCCCACATAACTTTCCAATTAAATCTCTCGTTGTTTGAGGCAATCCAAGTACCGAGAGTTTGTACTGAGTCATTCGCAATCACAGAATATCCCGCAAAAAGAAAACCGATTACCATCCAAAGAGTTACAAGTTCCATTATAATTTCTCCTTGTATAAAAATAAGAGGTCAATGACCTCTTATTAATTATAATATACAAAAATGTTACAGTTTTGTGAAGAAATTTTTAAAAATTTGGCTCTGGGAGAAGGACTCGAACCTCCACGCCTCACGGCACACGAGAAACAATCGTGCGTGTCTGCCATTTCCACCACCCCAGAAAAATTTTATTCTGCGGCTAGAGCTTCTTCTTGTAAAGTATCAAGTGCTGCAATCATACGAGTCATACCAATTCCTCCACCAACACGAGAAAAGAAATCAAACTCTAGGAACTTTTCTAGTTCTGCCTCAACACGTTCTTTACCAAACAGTTTGTATAGCAGCTGACTATACTCACCATTAGTAATCGTGTGAAAAGTATCGCGCATCTGTTCTACATCTGTTGAGCGTTCTGCTGAACCAATTGTCTCCATGCCTCCAAGAATCACATCAATCTTTTTGCTTGTAACTCCATCTGCGTTTCTAGACATGTTCCAGAAAGGACTTGTAAACTCAGGAAAGTGTGTGATCATTCCGTATCCTATCTTTTCTTCGTGTTCATGATCTAGCTCTTCTGTTTCAAAGTCCATAGCCCATTTGTAATATGTTTGATCGGTTAACTTTGGAAATCCTAAGTATTCACATAGTTCTATTTCCATTTGTTTTAGATCATCAATTGTGCCCGGAAACTCAAACTCAAACATTGGAAAAATGATGTCATGCCTACCTTCTACTGCATTAGGTTCCTGTCTATAGGAAGTGGAGACACAAAAAAAGCCCTCTGAATCGGGCTGGGAGAGTAATTCATGTTCTAGCCACATTTGACCAGTTTGTGGAAGAGGCCATACCTCTCCTGCATAGTTGTATGTCGCTACATTAAAGGGGTCTTCGCAAGCTGCAAGGATTGAAAGTCGATTTTGAGTGTGCACTTCTTTAAAGCCTTTACCCATAAAAAAAGACCTTAAAAGGTCTACGGAGTGGGTAAATTTTGTGGGTGAGATTAGTTGTGTCATATTGGTTCCTTTCAAAATAGTAAATTATTATACACAAATTAACCAATTATAATAGAAAGATGAGCACAGTGCAAATTAATTATGTAAGACTGTGCTCTTAATCTCTATCAGACCTCTCCGGCATCGTAAATAGTGCTTTGACAAAATCTTTTTCATAACTAGGATTTCTAGCAAAAACAACCCAGCGATAACCTTGACCCATCGTCCACATTGGATAGTTCTCGCTAATATATTCTCTAAAACTTGCCCCTGTAGTATATACGTCATCACAGATTAACACTTGATCTGCTGGATTGCCACTGGCGTATTTGTTAAGTGCGTTAGCTAACTTAACTCCCCCACGAGGAATACCTTCAGCTTTATAAAAAGGACGCTTTTGATACTCCATAATCATGGTTGCACAGGTATCCCACTCTGCATCACTTAGAGCATCCATTTCAATTTTCCATTTTAAGTGAAGACCTGCATGAGAAATAAAATCACATTTTTGAAATAAGTCCATATTAATAACTCTGAGCCAATCTCCACATGAGATAAGCTTTACTTTCTATTGGATCATATTTTGCTGGTTCATCTCTTAAATTAGAAACTATAGTGCCTGGAGTAGGATCTACAAAATGAGGCATAGAGTATCTTGGTATATGAATATGGGAGTTTACAACTCGGTGTTTAGTTGAAACAAAATAATCATTAGTCCATCTCTGTAGTAGATCACCAATGTTAACTACAACACCATCTTCTGCGTAAGGGACAGGATGCCAATCACCTTTTAAATCTTGAACTTCTAAGCCAGGAACGTCATTAATTTGCCATAAAAGGGTAATAGTCCCATAATCACTGTGCTCACCAATTCTTTGTTGACGCTCTTTAATAGGACCAGTGTAAGCGGGGTAGTGAATAACTCTCGTAGTGTTATATGGTTTTTGATGAGAATCAACTAACGTAGTACCGCATTCAAGAATTGTATCAAATTTTTCTAGTATTCTGATAGTTAAATCATCTGCAACTCTAATTGTATTAAGAGCTTCAGCTTGAAATCCTGGAATCTCAGTAGGCCAAAGTCTAGGATGCATACGAGTATTATTATAATTAAAGGACTCTTTGATATCTTTTGGTGCGGTAGGGTCAACATTCTCAGCACCCATCACACTGTAACCTAAATTAGTATCAGGATCATAATTATATTTTCTTTTTACCTCTTGATCTAAAGTGAAAAACTCTTTCATATTATCAAACCAAGAGTTCATAATATTTTTGTCAAGAGTGCTCAGAGCATTAGTAAAGACTGCGAAGCCTACAGTAGTGTAGGCTTCACGAATCTCTTCCAGCACTGATTCTGATTTAAAATCAATTACTGGAATCATTTCTTACGTTCCTGGTACTTTAGCAGTGATACCCTCGACATAGTACATCATACTATTTAAATGAGTGTCATCAGCCACTTCACCGTCAGCTAGTTGTAACTTGCCAGTGTTGTCTTTGATAGGACCAGTAAATGCAAAGTATTCACCGTTCGAGATAGCATCTTTGATTTCTTGAGCTTTTGCTTCGACGTCTGCTGGCATATTAGTGAAAGGAGCCATTTGTACGGCATCTTCGTTCATATGTCCAAAGTAATCACCAGTCTCCCAAGTACCGTCAATAACTTGTCCAACTTTTTTAATGTAGTACGGACCCCAATTATCAATGGTTGCTGTCAATTGTGCTTTAGGAGCAAAGTTGATCTGATCACTTGCTTGTCCAAAACCAAGTTTACCTTGTTTTTCTGCGGCTTGAAGTGGGGCAGGTGAGTCTGTATGTTGAGCAACCATATCACAATCATCAGCCATCATAACCTCTGCTGCTTGAGATTCTTTGACAGGATCATACCAGGTATTAACCCAGATGATGTCAATTTCTACGTCAGGATTCATTTTTTTAGCACCCATGTAGTAGGTATTAATTTCACGAATTACTTCAGGAATTGGATATGCACCGACATAGCAAATTTTATTAGTTTTTGTCATCATACCAGCAATAATCCCTTGCACGTGACGGGCTTGATACAGTCTTAAACCGTAGGAAGCCATGTTATCAGATTGTTTGTATCCTGTTGCGTGTTCAAATTTAACATCAGGGAACTCTTTTGCGACTTTTAACATATTATCCATGTAACCAAAAGATGTGGCAAAAATAATATCATGCTCTTGAGCCATTTGTCTAATTACACGAGTTGCATCAGGCCCATAAGAAACACTTTCAATATATGATGTTTCTACTTTATCACCAAAAGCTTCTTCAACTTGTTGACGACCGATGTCATGACGATAAGTCCAGCCATGATCACCAACTGGTCCGACATAGATAAATCCTACTTTTACTGGGTCAGCAGCAAAAGAGGAGGTTAGGGAAGCTAAAAACATAGCTCCTGCAAGTAAGAGTTTTTTCATTAAGATCCTCCTTATAATGGTCTCTCAGAACCATCGTAATTAAAAAGTTTACCAGAATGGGTTTCAGTTATAGAGTTAATAAACTCAACTGTTGGGTTGGTAACCTTCTTTGGTACAACACTTTGTGGGTGTTGAATTAAGTCACTGATATGTCCCGGAGTCAAGGCGACCACAGGGATATCAAGTTTTTTATGATAATGTAACATAGCAACATTGAGGGCTGCTTTAGAAGCTTTATAAGCTAAGGTGTTATATTCAAATCTGTCAAGAGGCCTAATCTTAAGATTCTGCATACTAGAAGACCTACTAGACATAAAAATTAATTTTGATTTAATTCTATCTTTTATTTTTTCTACTAAGGCTACTTGATTAGAGAAGTTAACATTAAACACTGTAGACCAATCATCATTTTCACGGTTTGATCTAGTTGCGGCGTTGATAATTACTATATCATAATCAATAGTATCATTTATAGATTCTAAGAATTTACTATCCTTTAAATCAAACTCAGGTCTATTTATACTGATAACTTCGTGGTCAATACTATACTGGTCATGCAAGAATTTACCAAAACCACTACTCGTACCAGTTATCAAAAGTCTCACTAGCTAACAGCCCGCATCCTTTGAACGAGGCGATCAGCACGTTTAGTAACTTGCCTGTACCATCTTGAATCTACCATTTCATCTGCAGCAGCATTCCAATCTTTTGCATCTACCCCACGTTTCATGCCTTTGAATTTAGATAGACGAGGACGACCCATGTTAAACATCATATTAGCAATTATTTGTTTAACTTCCTCCGGCAAATCCTCAAAGTCTGGATATAAGAGTGTGCATTCTGACACTGTTGTTTCGATATCCTGCTCGAAGGCCTCAATACATCTAGACTCCTCGACTGGAGTACCAACTGCTTGTCCTTTTTCTGGGTCGGAATCGGTAACAAGGTGACCGATACCAAAAGTAGGAAGACCAAGGTGATCCAAATAAATTTCATGTACTACTCCCTCGTCAACTTCTAGTTGTTTTCTTAATTCATCAATATTCATAATTCATCTCCTTTAAAAAATAATTCTAATTCATCTAAAAACCAAGTTGTTAGCTCCATTGTACCTGTTATTACAGCAGCTAGTATAAAAAGAGCAAATAAAATCAAAGGGCTTGGGATAATCAAAAACCAATATGTTTTAAATATACCATATCCGTGTTGTTTTCTATATGCTCTTTTTCTTTCAAACCAATGTGCTATCCATCTGGCTAATTTTTTAATCTTTGTTTGTAACCACCCACCTATGAACCACCGTAAAAGCCTTACAAGTATAAGTATGGGGCTAGTAAGGACATCCCATATTATAAGCAGTACGTCTACTGCTAGGTCTACACAACGATCAAGTGTCACCCATTTTTTAAGGCGCTCAAACATTTTTTTCTCAATACTTCCCTATAAGCTTCTTCAAAACCCTCTTCATGTAAATAACCTTCTTCGTTATGCCACATTCTGTAAAAGTAAGCATCGTAACTTGCAAATATAGTAGCTTCTGTAGTTTGGAAATGACCTTTAACCATCCAAAAAATTCTGTGTGCTTCTCTATGTGTTACGTAGCTAGACACCTAATCATATTTCTTTTTCTGATGAGCGTAATTTTTATACCAATCTACTCTATCTTCTTGCATAGTAACTCTTAGATCTTTTTGTTTATCTAGCTCTGTTTGATCTAGAAATGTATACTCAGCTTTCCAAGAGTCTCTCTTTACAGGAATAACCTGACAAATGGGAGTACCTTGAGGGATGCGGTGTTTCTTTTCATCTGGCTCAAGCATTGTGTGAATAAAAGGAATGTTAACATTATTCTGATAAGTATCTGAGTCAACTAATCCTACTAAAGGAACAATAGGTATTTCTAGCCTGTTTATAGGAGGTAAAAAAAGTAGTGAATATTCTGGAGGAGTTTCAATGATCCAAGGACTCATAAATTTTAAGATTGTATAACCTGTCAAGGGAGAGTTAGGAACTTGCTTTTGTGGGTGGGTTTCAATGGGAGGCCAACGTTGCATGTGTTTCTTATGCTCTTCATTTAGCCACTCTAATCTGACCTTTCCATCTTTTCTTTGCCAGATTTCAATATCAATATGATTTAAAATAGTGTAACCGACAGACATTGCATCAATAAATGGAACACATTTTTTGACTGTCATTTCATCTTGATTATGTGGAGGTATCTTCTTAAACCAGTCTGGAATAAGTTTTTTTGCAGATATTGGAGGTAAAAACATCTCGTTCGGAAAATCCTGAACGAGATTAAATTTAATAATTTTATCCATTAAGCGTTAGTTGGTGTTATAAATGATGAAGGAATATCTTCCTGAGTCTTAGTTCTTCCACAATGACAGATGTCACACCCGCAATCGCACTGATCCCAAAAACAATGACAATCGCAATTACATTTAGTACATCGTCTGTCTTCTTCAATCGAAGCAGTCGTCAACGTTTGAGTCCTTTTGTATGTTTCTGAGATCGTGGTGGCGATTTTTTGGAGCCTTTGGGGCCAGACCAAAGTTCCTTGTTTGCCCAGTACGCAGCAGACATCTTCCCTCTTGCGATGTTTTTAGCATGTCTCGCTTTAAAGCTCTTACGCGCCTCAGGACTGTAATTGTGCCCCATAGAGCTGTCTCCGTAATGGATAAGTTTAACTCTATCACCTTCTTTAGCGAGCACCATGCCTTTTTTTTCAGGTCTGCTTGATCTACGTGGTTTGTTGAATCCATCAAATGTTGTTCCTCTGTATGAAATTTTTCCGCTAGGAAGTCTCTTCACTCCTGGATACTTGCTCATTGTGTTTATCCTTTATCTCGCAAACTATTTGCCATTGTCGGTGTGTGAGTTGCGGGTATTTTTTCTGGGCGTTTATACATCCTAATATAAAAGATTTTTCACCATCAGTCAAAGTCTGTTTTTCAAAAAATTCTAGCAGAGGTTTCTTAATTCTTCTTATCATCATCACTCAAATCGTAAATAAAGGGGTCATGCTCAAGGAGCTTGCGTTTCTTTTTTTCAAACTCTCTATTAAATTTCCATTCTTCGTAAAATTCTAAAATCCACCTAAACATATGGGTTTTCCTCTGGCGCAACACATAAAGTATACCTATTTATATCACTTAAATTTATTATTCTATGTTTATTACCGCTTCTAATTAAGTAGCTGTATCCTGTTTTATATGTATATTTCTTATCGTTTTCAAACTCAATAAAACTATTATCTGTTACTAATGAGGTAATAGCAGCAGGACTAAAGATTTCTTTGTTTTGTAAATCAACATGCCAAGGAATTTGATTTTTAGGTAGTACTACTGAAATATAACAATGTTTAATTTTTCTGAACCCAGTATGTTTTTCACATTTTGCTAACCAATCTCTAACAAAAGGAAAATGTTTCATCATTGGTGAAACAGAGCAGTCTCTTAAAAGATCAAAAGATTTCCATGCATGATGAGAATAACGAGTTTCGAATAGATGATTTCCTAGTTTAAAAAAGAAATCTAACTTGTGTATATCAACATCCTCAACTTTAGGTAAAGGTATTTGTTTGCAATTTGTCATACATATCTCTTCTGTTCTTTAGTAGAGGTAAAAAAGGCACTGCTGATTTTTCAAAAATTATGGGGTTGTCTCCATCAATAGTCATTATGATTGCAACATCTTGAATGCCCGTTCCATACATTTCATTGTGTGCGACTGCGTAAGCACACCCCTGGATATAATAATCTGTAATCTGCTTTTGGTTTTTCTTCTTTTTACTTGTTTTGAAGTCAATAATGGTAGGCTTTCCCTTCCAGACTCCAACCATGTCGGTTCTACCTGCATACTTATACTTATTGGACCAGAGAACTTGTTCTTGTCCCCAAACTTCTTCAACTCCACGCTCTGTAGCACGAATAAGATCTCTGCTCATTTGTCGAACATCTAGTCTTTCTTGTTTTAAATCTTCCCATACATCTTCTCCGTTAAAATGTCTTTCTGCATATTCATGAACTAAAGTACCACGATCTGTAGCTTCTTTTGACACTCTAGCGGCTTCTTCTTCTCCTACCCGCTCAATCCATTTCTGTAGCCAAGTATTATCAGCTGTTTTACCAAGTATAGTAGTGATTGATGGGTATGCGCCATCAGGAGTATAGTAAGTTCTACCTGTCCTTAAAGTTTCTGTTTCAACTTCTGTGATGTAGTCGAATTTCATCTAAGTCTTCTTTCTTGTTTACAATAGGTCTACCTTTTGCATTTAAGCTAGTGTTAATTAAAATAGGGTATCCATATTGTCTTGTAACTTCAAGAACATTATATAAAAAAGTCTGAGAACCATCAACGCATTGCACCCTAGCAGTATTATTATGTGTTTTAAAATTTGATTCTTCTTTTATGTCTGCTACAAAAAGCATATAGGGACAAGGACGGTTAGTTTTAAAGAAATTATTAAACTCTTTATCTTGTACTACAGGAGCGTAAGGTCTCCAAGAGTCATCCACTCTTCCCTTAATATTATTAAGCTTTTCAATAGTACCATCAATTGGGGCACATAGCAAGGTACGATTTCCAAGAGCACGTGGTCCAAACTCAGCTCGTCCATGAATAACAGGAACTACATAACCATTGATGATTTTAATAGCTGCTTCTTCTGGTAAAACGTTAGACTCTTCTTCAACACCTAAATATGGGCCTTCCCAAAGTGGTCTTTCAAGTAAAGCGGCCGCCCCTAAAGAGGCCCCTGCATCACCAGATGCTGGTTGTATTGCAATGTTATCAAATGAGGAGTATCTTGATAGATGACCGTTTGTAATACAATTTAAAGCACAACCTCCAGAATATGCTAAATTACTCTTACCAGTTTCATAAAACAACCACTCTGTTAATGAAAAAATAATATCAGTAAAAACAGCTTGGACTGAAGCAGCTATATCCCAATCTAAAACTCCAAAACCTACTCCTCGTTCAAGGTTTTGTAAAACAGTGTAATCTCCATCATCAAACTTGATAATTTTTTCTTTTATAAGTTTAGACCATTTAGGAATACCATATCCTGCTGCAGCCATAACTTGGGATTCTCCAGAGAGAGGTTCAAATCCCAATAGACGAGTAGCACTAGAATAAAATAAACCAAGAGAGTTCGGATAACGAAAACGTTTGAGCCAGCTGATTTCTCCATTTTCATAAACTCCTAAAGACGTGGAAAATTTACCACCAACAGTATCAATTACCATTACAGCACAGTCATCCCAATCAGTGGTCAGAATAGAACTCATAGCATGAGCTTTATGATGTTCAACTAAAACAGGCTCGGCACTTGTTAGTTTCTTAATATCAGATTTAAATTGTTTGTAAGTTGACTCTTCATAAAAAGCAGCAAATTCCCAATCCTCATAAGTATTTTTCAACCAAGAAATAGTATTTATTGGAAATGATTTATCATATTTTTTTCTTGTAAAACGCTCTTCGTGCGATGCTCCTAAAATTACTCTATTATTAAGAGAAGCTGCTGCGCTATCGTGGTGGTAAGAGCTTACGCCTAGTATCCTCATCAAAGTACCTATTAAATAAATTAGTTAAATCTTTTTTTGTTTTACCCCCATAATTAGGGTCGCCCACAAAATCTACAAAAGCCCAACGGCGATTGTCAACAAGAGGCTGAATACGATGAACCATGAAACACGGAAAAAGAACCGTTTTACCAGGCTCGGGGAATATCCTGACAAGTATTTCGGACGGTTCTGGAGCAGAAAAGTCAGTCTGCTCGACTCTTTCTCCTTTAGGGTTCCAATTACCTATTTCAAAAGGTTTACCTTCCGTTAAATAAATCATATGAGTCCAAAATCTGCCTGGACGGGATGTGGTTAATCTTTTTTCTGCGAAATCGAGATTATCAAAATGCCACTCATATCCTTCTCCTGGTTTAAGCAATATCGCAACTTTACCTGCAACATCTGCCCGCCATTGATGGCCGTGTAATGTATAATTCTTTTCGCAATAATCAACTATCTTAGAGGCTTTTTTAGCTACCGTCTCAGAAAAGCCGACCTCAACTGCGTTTCTCCAACTCGGGTTAATGTAATCTTCCATCTATCGTGTACCTCTGAGGCTAAATAAGCAGCAAAATGATTATGACCAGCCTGATTCATATGACCTCTACCATCTGGAAAATCTTTAACAAGATCTCGTAGATAATACCTCCAAATACAAGGATTATCAGCAACCATGTCATTATCAATAACATTAGGTCTATATATTGGAATGAGCATTAAGTTATCAGGATTTGCTGTGCCTAATACTGCTTTTAGAAATAAGGCATTCGTGCGCCAATACCAAGCCTGTTTTGTAATTTTTTTAAACCATAAATCTTGGACTAACTTACCCCACACATCTCCATGTCCCCAGTGATAGGGTAGCAAATATTCTCCATTACCTCGTGGGTCAGCACGATGGTGGTGTCCAATCAACCAAATAACCTTAAATCTATTGACAAGATCGTTATTAATAATGTATTCTGCTTGTGCATCTAGCGTGATTCCAGGATTTTCCCACCGCTGTTTTAAACCAAGAAGATCAAAAACTGGAACAGGTGCTTCATCTGAAGGAATAGACCATGAATTGCCTACAACAAAAATCTCGTTACTCATGTTAATTATATCCTGTGGAGACAGTTATACACAAGGTGAAGGGCTTGAAAAAAGAGAACAAGCTTACCCTTATTTATTGAGTAGATCCCTTAGTGCGTCAGTAACTAACTTAGCACAAAGTGGTGCTTCTGAGTACCTTATTACAGCACAAGTTGAGGAGGCTGTCAAGAAAAAACCTGACTTGATAGTAATCGGTCATACAAGCGAGTATCGTTGGCAAGTTTGGGATTTTAGACGGAATCACTGGCAAGGATTTTTGATAGCTAATCACGTATTACAGAATGAAAAATATTATCGAAATTGGATACTTTCCGAGCAAATTTTAGGAAATACTCGTAAAAAAACTTCTGAACACCAAGCTGCTTGGCACGCTGCAGGAATGTTGTATTTCTCTGAAGAATCAGTAGTTCAAAGACTTTGGAGTAGTGCTGTTGCTAAACAAATACTCATATGTCAGAGAGCTAAAATACCGGTCATACATCATTCGTGTTTTCCTCACTTACATGACGAATTAAAAACACTGACAGATGATTATGTAGATTTTCATTTAGATATAGAAAAACACAAAGACCCTGCACCAGATAAGGCTCATGCAGGGCCAAGAAGTCATATGAAGTTAACAGACCTTCTTAGGAACAAGCATCAACAAATTCTTTGATCTCTTCCCATTTTTCTTCTTCTTCATCAAGATTCTGTTTGCGAACAATAGTTGCTACTTTAGTAACTGTAGCGACAGGAATCCCATATTCAGTCTTAATATCTTTCTTAAGTTCTGCAATGCTCTCTCGGATAGACTCTGCTTGAATCATCAAATCAACAATGCGTGAAATTTCTTGTTTTAGTTCAGTTTTAAGTGCTACTTCCATTTGTTCCCTCTATTAGTTTGAAAGTTGATCTTACTTTGGTTGGTATTTTACGGATTAGTTTTTTTGTCTGAAGTTCATCTATTACTTTAGAAAACACTTCAAACGATATCTCAGCAGTATTTAAAATATCTTCGTTTGCAACATTGTTTATGACTAACTTTTGATTTAACATATTGAGTGCTGCTACGATGTTTGCAGACCCAATCATTCGAGTACCTTCATAGTCTCCCTCTCTACGAGGACGCACTAGTTCATAAGTATCATTCTCCCAAACAGTGCCTTCATCTTCATCAAAGACCTCAATAGGCATACCTTTAAGAATATTCCAAACAATACGACAGGCTGATTCATGTTCCATCTCTGGCTCCCTTCGGTCGCTTGGTACTGGCGGGGGGAGTCGAACCCCCACGAGTCTTCACTCCACGGATTTTAAGTCCGATGCGTCTACCGTTCCGCCACGCCAGCTCACACGCTTCGCGTGAAACTTAGGCGGCGATCCAATCGTCGCGATGCGGCTCTTGATAGAACCATGCAAGTGCTATTTGAACTTCGCGAGACGGATTTCTGACGTCTAATGCGTTAACAAACTCGCGTTTGAAGCGTAACCAAGGGTTGCGACAATTTTTAACAGGCTTGAGATCAGCTAGATCACGCTGATTCCAGTGCGTACAACGCTGTGCATAAGCTGCCTCAACGTTAAGTGTACGCGTTGTCTCTCCGAGACGAGGCTTCAAAGTTTCATACAACTCACGAAAAGCTTCGCTTTTTTCGCTATCACTCAGCTCTGAGATGCTGATGCGACGTGCATTACGTACAAGATCACGATATCCGTTCTTGGACACAAGCTTAAAATACATTTTTTATACCTTTATTAATAGCATGGTTTATGGGAATGTGCAATGTGAAAATTATAAGACTGCTTACACATCATACAGCGATTCTAGCATTTTGGGAGAAAGTGAAACTTTTCCATCTTTCCAAAATTCTTTCGGATCGTACCAGTGACATTTAGTATTTGCACGCCAAAGACTGTTGATTCTTTGTACTGCGGCTTCATACTCATCATGATAAGGTGCTCCATAAATGTCAAGACGTTGATAGGCTTCATCCATCCATTCATGAGCTTTCCAAGGATTCCACCGAGCAATATTCTCTGCTTCACGGATAGTGCGAAGCACGCTCCAATCTGAATAACCGGTGTGAGTGCCAAACTGAACTGCTGTTTTATTAGCCATTTATTACTCCTACATTATTGATATGATTATAGTGGTCTACAATATCAACAATAAAACGTGCCGCAAAAAACTCACCATGAGAGTGTTTGAGTTCTTCGTATTCTAACATAGTGTTTGGAGAGTGTTGATAGAGTAGAGCTTTAGCTTCTTGAAGAGAAGGTCGTTTGTGCATAGTTATACCTTTAATTTGTTATTTTTTATATATTATCAAAAGATTAGGTGTTAAGCAACCTAATTGTGTCTTGTGCGAGTTTTTTGTTGCCAAACAAAATGAAATAGTGTAAGGTGTAATCATGTATGTAGACGAAAAACAACTCAAATTTGAAATGAAAGAAGTGCACTCTCAAATACATGAACTTGCAAATGACCTTGGAGGAGATATAAGATATCTTCACCAAGAAATTACTGAATTGCGTGAGACTATTGAAACGCTTCAACAAGAGATACGCACTATTAGAGATATGACTCATGTCGCATAAACTCGTTGGTTTTGCTCATTCCTCAAACTCTGTAATAAAACAATACATCACAAATCAGCTTTCAGCAATTTCTAATGAATTTAAAGGACTGGCAACAGAGATGTGTGATGAAACTGATTCTAGGCTCGCTCGCTACTGTGTAAAAGCAGATAGGCTGCCCTGTTTGATGTTGTTTAAAAACGATAGTCACAAAAAACATATTCACGCAAAGCTTAGTAATGAAAAAGCTATCAACTGGACTCGACAGATGATGGGCTAATGCCAAAGGCTATAGCTTGCATTCCTCATAAACATCGCATGGAGGCTCATAGGGTTGAATACTTAAGAGCTATTTCTGATGCAATGGATTATCCTTTTCAATCAGAAGATGGCAGAGAACCTTCTCCTGCACACCAACAACTAGAACAAACTTGTAGACAGTATACTGGTATTGATTACTGGCAATTTACAAACTGCTGTACAGACTCACTCCAAATTGCTTTTTCTCTCTTCACTAAAACAGGTGATACTGTAATTGTACCTGCATATGGTTGGAGAGCTATTACAAATGCTCCTCAGTTTATGAGACTTAATGTGGAATACTGTGATATTGACGACACAGGCAATCTTGATATCGAACATATGAAACATCAAATTGAGCTACACAGACCAGCAGCTATTCTAGTCGTACATAATTTTGGAACGCTTGTAGACGTATCACAACTATCAGATATATGTGCAGAGCACAAGGTAGCAATTATTGAAGATGCAGCACCTTCATTTACAATGGGTGAACCTTATAAGTATAAACTAGGTTCACGTTCTAATGCTGTATGTTTCTCTTTTGATTTTACTAAGAGTCCTGGCTGCTTAGGAGCTGGAGGGGCAGTAGCTACTAACGATCCTTTAATCTATAAAAGAATTAAATCAGTATGCTCACACACAACGCACAAAGTTTTAAACACTATTGGAACTAAGTCATATCTTGATGCTGTATCAGCAGCGGTACTAAATAAAGATATAGAATTAATTGAGAAAAATCAGTATAGACAGCATAGAGTCGATATTGCTACTTACTATCTTAACAATCTTCCGTATAAAACTCTCAGCGGAGAAAATTACATTTATCATCGTTTTATAATTTTAACAGATAAAAATAATAAACAAGCAGTAATTGAGAAACTAAATTCACAAAAAATACTAGCTAAATCTGTATTTAAACCTAATACACATAGTTGTCAGAGAGCAAACGACTTTTATCACAAGGCCATTGAGCTTCCCTGTCATCAGTTTATTGATATAAATGACTTAGATTCAAGGATTCAAAAGATATTATGAAAATACTATTAACAGGTGGACTTGGATTTGTAGGTGCACATCTCGTAGCAGCTTTAGGTGAAAAGCATGAGATAGACATTGTAGACGGATTTGATTTAGAGTATCCAGGTTATAAATATATTCATAGAGGTAACAAAGGTCTTGATACTATTAACAAGATTGAAGCAAAACATAGACGACAAAATTTAGCTTATAGACTTGAACTATTAAAAGATAAGTATAGAAAAATTCATAGACATCACTCTTTTATGATGTTACCCCTTGAAGAGTATGATTTAATCATAAATTGTGGAGCTTTATCTGAGGCTATTCTTTCAAAATATTTTCCAGAGTTTACAGTAAGCTCAATATTTGATGCAATGGTTTATATCAAGAATTCTTTTCCTGATACACCTGTCTTACAGATAAGTAGTAGCATGGTTTATGGCACTTGGGAAGGAGTAATTGACGAGCAGTACTCTTTAGGATCTGAGAACCCTTACGGTGTCAGTAAAATAAAGGCAGAAACTATGTGCGGAGAAAATGATGTAATTTTGCGACCTATACATATCTATGGTATGGGAGATGGAAAATTTTCTATCTGGATGAATTTAGAGAGACAAATTGCTGCTAACAAACTTTTCTCTTTAGAGGCAGCTAGTTGCATTTATATAGACGACTTTGTATTAGCAATCAAAAATATTTTAGACAACTGGCGACCTGGCATTTATAATATCTCTTACGATTTTATCAGAAATATTGATGCGATTAAAAGTATATATCCACAAGATTTTGAACACACAACTAAATTAGGACCAACCGGCAAACCCAGAGGCAGTCTTGACTCTTCAAAACTGCTTGAAACTTTTGGTTTCGCCTATGAGTATAAGGATTATGAGTCAACTATAGAAGACTATTATGGAAAATATGAAAATTTTTGTCAGAAACAATGATGTCAACAAAGCATTACGCATTTTAAAAAAGAAGATGCTAGAGGAAGGTGTTACAAAAGAACTACGGGATCGTAAACATTTTGTATCTGCAGGAGAAAAGAAAAGACTCGCTGCAAAAGCCGGAAAAAAACGTTGGCTAAAAAAGCGCGCTCAACTAGAGCAAAAATTTATACGTGAAGAGCGTAATCAATTTAGAAAAAATAAACAACGTAAAAATGTTCAAAGAACTAATCAAAGTACAAATCAATCCAGAAACTCACAACGTCCATCTCGCAATTCGAATCAGCGAAAACCACGTTCATAATTTAGTTTTTGAACTTGAAGAAGCTATGCAGTTTAGTTTAAATACTGTCAAACGGTGGGGAAACGGTAAGTGGGATATACAAAAACTAAAAAACCATATTAAATTATGTTCAAGAGATTACACATTACATTACAGATTTAGCTTAGATGATTGGGTTGATTTAAGAAAACAACTTGCAGCAGAAATAGAAAAACACGAATTGCATAAAGCTTAATCATTCTCTATAATTAATAAAATTATGGAGGATTAAGTGAAAGCATACAAAGGTACTTTTAAGAAAAAGAACGGTGAATCTAGAGACATGGTTTTTGCACGGCTTTACGATTTACCACAAAAATTCCTTGATGAAAGAGTCCAAGGAGCAGGATCAGAACAACAGTATCCAGAAGGAATGGAGCTAGTTTGGGATTTAGAAGCAGATAACTTTAGAGTATTCAATTGGAAATCTGTTGAAAACAATCCTAAAGAATTTGATGTCGATGACCATCTTTTTACATAGGGAGTTACTATGAAAAAATTAATTTACGATACATGGCATAGCGTCATGAATCATGATGTCAACCCACTAAGACATATTCCAGACACGAATACAAGACATATGGTCATGCAAGTTTTAGCTTGGATGTGGTGTATTGTATTTAGTATGTGGGTTGGAAGTTTTTGGGTTTTTGGAATCAGTGCAATTGCTCACATATTCTTTCTTGCAGCAATTGCTATAACTGTCGGAACATTTGAAACAGCAAAACGGAGACCAGATCTTTTTAGGTTGCGCAATGATGGTTACCATAGTGTAAGTCGCACAAGAGGAAACATGTGGATCAATGGACAAAGAATAGTTTTAGATCCAAACGACCCCGGAGGGGAACACGAATAATCAACACATAGAGATAGAAAACTTTATTGAATTTTTAAACGATAAAGATGATAAACATTGGTGTATACTTCAGAAACCAGGTATGAGAGGGAATGCTATTGCTAGAGTATTAGCGTCTCATAAAGAGTCTTGGTGGGATAATGATACTATGAATCTACACACCGATGATAGTATAACAGATCCTTTACAGTTTTCAGAAACACAATCTTCGTTCATAGAGGGTAATCATGGTATAAAAATGACTTACCTCGCACCCCACACAAATTTAAGGGTAGATTATTTTTTTGTTGTTGATTGTAATAAAGATTATGCCCCCTTTAAAAAGATAATGAACAAACGATCAAATCATTTAGATAAGTATTTTTTTACTATTACTCACCCTTATAAAAATTCAATCAGTAGGTATATCCACCTTTACGCATCAAAACAAAATTCATCAAGATTATATGTTGAGACTAATCAGGTTGATGATGAAAGAGTGATTAATATTGACATAAGTAAACTTTTTTCATATGATAGAGTAGACTTTGAAGATGAATATATTAAAATATTAAATCGTTTTGATTTTACACCAAGATTTTCTTCTGTAAGAAATTTTATTTTGCAGCTTTTAGACAGAGAAACAAATTTTGAATGTCATAGCCCTGTTCTAGATAAAAGGTTTACAGAAATAGGGTGGTTTGGAAATTACAACAGTGCCTTGACTGAGGCAAAGTAGAATAAACGGACTGGACCGGGGGGCGGTACCCCGCGCCTCCACCATAATTACTAGGAGTCAAAAATGTTACTTAAACTTTACTTCTGGCCCTTTCTAGTAATTATGTGGGGGCGAAATAGGATCGACAGACGTAGTAAAAACTAAGCTTAGAGGCAGGTGCGCAAGCGACCTTAACCGCAAGATTAAACTAACTGCAAACGATAACTTTGTAGCTGAGGATTACGCTTTAGCAGCATAATCTCATGGGGAGGCCACTGCCTAGCAACAGAAGTGTGGCACTTTTGGGAATAACATGACAGCTTCTCTAAAAAAAATAGAATTACTTACAAAAACAGATAATAAACACTTTTGTATATTTTATGAGCCAGATATGAGAGGCAATAGCATTGCTCGTATTTTAGCCTGTCATAAAGAAAGTTGGTGGGAAACTTCTCTAATGAATAACACTCGCGAACATCTTGATCCCTTGTGTTTTCCTGAAACAGTATCTACTTTTAATTTTATTGATTTTGGAAAACACAATTATACTATAAACCATACTGGTTTGATGTTTGAAGACCCGTTTAGCTTTGAGTCATTACTAACGATTAGGAGTGGTTATTCTGATCTTTACTGGTTTACTTGGACACACCCGCATTTCCACAAAAATATATTTCCTAAATGTGAATTTATTTATCTTTACTCCTCTCAACAAAACTCTGAGAGAAAATACTCAGCAAGAAAACCATTAAACAACGACTTTGCATTTAATATTGACGTTAGCTTATTATTTTCCTATGATAGAGAAGACTTTTATAATGAATATTCAAAGATTGTTAAAAAATTTGATTTCAGCCCAAAATACGGATCAGTAAGGGCGTATATACTTAGCGTTTTGGACAGAGACGCCTATTACAAAAAACATATGAGTTAAGAGGACATCATGGATTATATTGTTGGTAGAGGCGGATTAGCCTGTGAGTTTGAAACCTATTTCGGATTACACAAATTTATCGAAATACACGAAACAGCTAATGGCGAATATGACTGTAGAGTTTTCAATAACAGATTTGAAGAGTATGACGACGGAGAAGAATATAAACCTGATCCGAAGGATACTTTTTTGTTCGGCACTGGAAGCAAGAAGATTAAAAATATTTGGCTCAGAGCATTAAGTCAATGGTTTACTCCATCAGAAAAACACTACCCAAACCGTGTTGCTCCTGGAGTACCACTACCTCCTAACATTGAATTCGGTTATGGAAATGTAATCGCAAACGCATATGTCACGGGCGACAACAAGTTTGGAAACTTTAATTTTGTTAATAACGGATCATTCATAGCGCACAACGTAGAAATGGGTAATTTTAACTTTTTTGGTCCTACTGTGCAAGTATGTGGGTGGTGTACTTTTGGAAATGATAATTGGATTGGTGTAGGCACAAACTTTTATGAAGCAATTAAGGTGGGTAACAATAATACGATTGCTGGTGGTTGTTTAATCAGAGAAAATGTGGATGATAACAATTTTATTAACCATGCAGAAGATCACCCAAAACTAGTAATAAAACACAAGAGAAAATAATATGTTACTGTTAACAAAGAAAATTAATATTAGATTACCCCGTGAAGACAGAGTACATTCTTTTCTAAAAAGTATTCCCGATAAACTATGGCAAGGTTGGACAATTACGCGCAAACAAAACACATCTAATCTTAACTTTAGTGTAACAAATACTACTAATGTTGGAATCTCTGTAATTAAACTTAATACAGTGTGGAATGAGTTAATTATACTTGAACCTAATCTTATAGAGTTTGACCCAGATTTAACAAAGTGTTGGGTTACTAAGATGGCTCCTGGTGGAGGTATCTTCTCTCATGTTGATTATAAACGTGATATAGCGAAACTCATACCAATCGGTCCTAACAAAGGTGAAATACATTATCACTTACACTGGAAATGGAAGCCTTTTTATACTTATAAATACACCGGTCCGACACTTACAAGAACTAATATACCTCACTCAGTAAAAAATGAAACTGGTGAGGATAGATACGTAATTCAAATTGCAGATAAGATTCCAAATGTATAAAACATACTTATTAGGAAATGGTGGATACGCACAAGAGTGTTTTGAACAGTTTGTTCTAGGCGGAGTCATACAAGATTTTGGAGGTTTCTTAATCTTAAAAAATGATAAAGCGATACTTCTGAACGAAGACGGAGTAAATGATTTTGATTATCATGAAAAAGCGTCTTTTATCTTAGGCACAGGGCATACAAATTGGAGAAAAATGTTTTTAGAGCATATGTTTAAACACTATGAGCAAGATATTAACCATTTTCCAAACATTATTGCTAATGAAGCACACCTCTCACAAACAAGCAGATTAGGAATTGGTAATGTGATAAATTGTTTTGCAATGACTAATGCAAATGCAGATATAGGTAATTTTAATTTATTAAATTGTTACGCATCAATTCACCATGGCGTGAAAATGGGAAATCATAATATATTTAGCACTTACTCAACAGTGTTAGGATATTGCAATGTGGGTGACCACAATTGGCTAGGTAGCGGAACAACTGTTACACAACGAACTAATATAGGAAATGATAATACACTAAGTTCTGGAGAACATTTATTTGATAATTTATCGGATAGACAGATATTCCAGTCAGGTGTAATTATTGATAAGCCGGAAGACAATGATAGTTCTTTTTAGAAGCTGTGAAGCAAATTTATCTCCAGGGTCATTAGGTGAAGGGTTTGAAGATAAACCTCGCTGGAATGGGCACGGTAAGTTAGAAATTTTAAGAAAATGTTACTTATCTATCCAAGAGGGTTTGGACGAAAAAGATTTAATTGTTATAGTTGATGATAGAACTACTTCTGAGACCATTGAGTGGATGCGAGCAAACACAAAAGCTCAATTCAGAGTAAAATCAATTACTTCTCTCGATGAGGCTAGAAAAACTCACCCATATCCAAAATATCACCCTGTAACTGCTAATTCTTGTACTGATCTCATGGAATATTTAGTGCAAATCTCTAGTAATAATCCAGATGAAGTAATATACGTCTGCGAGGACGATTATTTACATCTTCCTCATGCGATGACAGCTATGAAAGCACTATTTAATCCAGAGTACAATGGTTTCTACGCACCTTATGATTACCCTGATAGATACACAATAGACACTTCAAGACAATGTGAAGTGCATGTATGGAACTATGGGCATTTAAGGTCAATACCAAGTGCTACACTAACTATTGCAGCTAAAGGAAGCACTTGGTTAAAATACACTTTTGAATTACTAAGAGCAGGCGCATTTGCAGACGACTCATGGACCTGGAAAGCCTTTAGACAATCTGGAGCACTATGCCCAATCCCAGGACATGCTACACATCTTCAAGACGGATGTATAGCTCCATTTGTCGATTGGGAGTCAGTTTATGGCAGAATATCCACATCTAGCTGAGTTTAAATCTAAAGAAGGATATTGGGATAAAAGAGAAACATTTAGGCCTATAATTAATGATGTGTATGCTAATCATCAACCTAGAAAAATGCTTGAAATAGGATTTAATATAGGTTACTCAGCATCAATGTGGCTTGAATTTGACCCTGATAATAAACTTCATCTTACTTCAGTGGATATAGGAAAACACTCAGACACCCAGCCAGCAGCTAGAGCAGTAAAGAACTTGCACGGTGATCGATTTGAGTTTATACTGTCTGATAGTAAAATAGTTTATCCACAGCTTAAAGGACAATATTTCGATTTAGCTTTTATAGATGGTGATCATTCAGACATAGGTGTGTTTAATGATATTGAGCTTTGTCTTAAACTAAAAATTCCATTTCTTGTTTTTGACGATTATCACACTATTAATGATCAAAATCCTATTAGAAATATGTGTGAACAGTATCAGAGACAAAATAAATTATCTCTTCTCAAGGTATATGATCTTGATATAGAGCAACCTAAAGTAGCAATATATAGAAATGATTCCATTAATTCCAAAGAAAACCTTCTCAAGCGACAAATTTCACTCTTATCTCCACGAAGCAGAAAAAACTAATCAATGGTCTAACTGGGGTTGGGCTGTAGGAGAATTAGAGCGTCGTGCTAGAGATATGTTTGAAATTGAAGACACAAAAGCTATTATCGCTACATGTAGTGGTACAACAGCCCTTCACGCAATTATTTTTGCTCTTAGAAGACGCAAAGGAGAAGATCTTAGAGTAGCTACTCAAGATTTTACTTTTGCATCTAACTCTCTTGGACCCGCTCAAGGACCGATTGTGTGTGATATGACTCCTGACCTTGAGATAGACCTAGATGATCTTTTAATACAACAACATGCTCAAATCGTGATTGCGACTAATTGTTTTGGGCATTTACTTGACTTAGATAAAGTGGTAGATAAAACAGAAAAAAGAAATAAAACATTAGTTTTAGATAACGCTACTGTACCATACACTTACTATAAGGGTAGGAATAGTTTAAATTATGGCACTGCAAGTTTTCTATCCCTACATACAACTAAACTAATTGGTTTTGGTGAGGGAGGTCTTGCTATTATCGACAAAGAATACGAGGAAGAAGTAAGAACAGCTTGTAATTATGGAAAAGTAGAAGAAAAATTTAATGAGAGAAGTGGTAACTTTAAAATGTCAGAACTTAGTGCAGCAGGCATTTTACAATACTGGGACCATTTCAACTTTACTGAACTAAGAAAAAGAGTTGTAGATAATTATTTTGATATCCGTTATAAGCTAAGAGATAGAGATGGCGCCTTTTGGCCTAATTGGGGAGATGACGATGACGATAAATTTTTTCCTTCATGGTGTCCTTTTTTGTATGACAACCCCGAAGAGTCATTACACGATGATTTAGAGGGGATATCTTGTAAAAAATACTATATGCCTCTAAGAGGTTTTCCTGTATCAAACGCTATTTACGATAGAATTATGTGCTACTCTTTAGCAAAGGACTTTGATAAATGTCTAAAAAAATAGCAGTAGTAACAGGGTTCGCAGGTTTTATCGGTACAACTTTTACAAAACGTCTTTTAAGCGATGGGTGGAAAGTGTATGGTATTGATAAGCTCACTCACGTATCAAATAACAAACTGCACCTAGAACAACCTGAAAATTTTTTCATTGAAAATGAAGACATTAGAAAAGTAAAGTGGTTACCAGAATGTGACGTTATATTTAACTTTGCAGCAGAATCTGATGTTGATTTAGGTAACCAATCATGTGATAGATTTATAAAATCAAATCTAGATGGAGTGAGAAACTTATTAGATATAATAAATAACAGAATCATTCTGCGTGCTGATAAACCACTTTTTTTCCAAATCTCTACTGACGAAGTATATGGGGATTTAAAAGAAGGTGTTTTTGATGAAACAGCTATTTTAAAACCTTCAAACCCTTATTCAGCGACAAAAGCAGCAGCAGACATGTTAATTCAAGCATATGCTCGCACTTATAACATCGAATATATTATAGCCCGCCCCTCCAATAACTATGGACCTTATCAATATCCTGAAAAGTTAATTCCTCTAGCTGTTAAAAGACTGACAAGAAGTAAGAAAATAAAGTTACATAACGAAGGCTCTCCTATTAGAACATGGACACACTCTGAAGATACGACAGAAGCAATCCTCACTCTGTATGAGCAAGCAGAGAGAAACCGAGTATACAATATTTCATCAGAATATGAACAGACTAATTTAGAGACTGTTAGAAAAATAATTAATACTTACTTTTTAGGTAGCATCAAAAGAAATGTTCCAAACTTAGAACAACACTTAGATTTGTCTTTTAATAGGCCAGGACAGGATGTAAGGTATGCAATATCTTGTGAACCCTTAAGAGAGCTTCAATGGAGGCCAAAAAAGGTATTTGATGAAGAGTTAGTAAAACTAGTTGAAAAATTTAAAAAAGGATTTATTTGGTAATGAAAGTTTTTATTACGGGAATTAGTGGCTTATTAGGCAGCACTATGGCTAAACACCTAATTAATAATGACCATGAAGTAATTGGTATTGATAATATGATTGGCGGGGTAGATGGTAACGTTCCAGAACTTGCTACGTATATCAAAGGAGACATATTAGACACAGATTTAATGAAAGAATCTATGCAAGGATGTGAAGTTGTTTTTCACACTGCTTCTCTTCCGTATGAAGGACTTAGTGTATTTTCTCCAACCATTACTGCAACAAGTATTGTTTCAGGCACTCTTTCAACAGCTGTAGCTGCTATTGACAATAATGTAAGACTTTTTATTAACTGTAGCTCAATGGCTAGATACGGAGATGGCAATCCTCCTTTTACAGAGGACATGCCCACTAATCCTGTTGATCCTTATGGTTTAGCAAAAGTTCAAGCCGAAGATCATTTAAAAATCTTAAATGACATACACGGTCTTAATTATCTTACAGTAGTTCCTCACAACGTTATTGGTGTAGGGCAAAGATATTATGATCCTTTTAGAAACGTTGTCGGTATTATGATCAGTAGAGTATTACAAGGTAAGCCTATTATTGTATATGGTGATGGTGAACAAAAAAGGTCGTTTTCAGATGTATATGATTGTATTAAAGCTATATATACTATGATGTGTAGTGTTAGAACAGATCTTACTGGTCAGGTTTACAACATCGGACCTGATCATAATGAAATGAGTATTAAAGACCTAGCTTACAAAATTGGTCATCATTGTTCAGTTTATCCTAACCTTGAGCATTTTCCTGATAGACCTGCTGAAGTTAAAAACGCTTTTTGCTCTAGTCAAAAAGTTAGAGAGCAGTGGAACTATAACTCAACAATTACCGTTGATCAAACTATCAAAGAGATGGTTAATTGGATTAAGCCTATAGTTAGAGACTTTGAATATCACCTTCCTATTGAGTTTGTTACCGAACAAACTCCTAAAACATGGACAGAGAAGTTAATATGATGCTAAATAGTACTGATTGGGCGCAAAAATTTATTTTCTTAGCGCAAATAGAAATTTTTAAGTCACGAGACCTTACGGAACAAGAAAAAATTGTAAAGCAATGGATGGAAGAAAAAATAGAATTTTTACGAGAAAAAGAAAATGAACAAGCCTAATATTGATAGATGGAAATTTGATGTAGATGATATATATTGGATTGAGCACTCTCTTAAATATCGTTTGGGAAGACTTGTACAGCGTAGAGAAACGGTTAAAAAAGAGAATAGTAAAACAATGATAGACACTGAAATTGATATAATTAGAGAAGTATTAGGTAAAATTCATAACCAAAAGCATTTTTACAGACCAAGTAAAGGGATTTATGTGAGTGGATAAAAATGAAAACAGTAATTTGTGATATTGACGGAACTATATTTAAATATGTGCGCAACGGTCATTATGACTTAGCGCACACTTCTCCTGAGATACTACCTGGAGTAGTTGAAAAATTTAAGGAATGGGAAGAAAAAGGTAACAGAATTGTTTTGATTACGGGCAGAAGAGAAAGTGTAAGAGAAATTACTGAGAATGCTTTAAGAAACGCAGGTATTCCCTGGGATATGTTAATCATGGGTTTTGCAGACACAGGGCGAGTATTAATTAATGACATAAACTGGAAAGGTAAAGTCAAAGCACACGCGATTAATATGTCTCGTGACGAGGGTTTTGATAATATAGATTGGAAAGAAGTAGAGCTGTGATGGATGAAAAAGATTATAAACCTGTAAAAACAAGTAAAGTTGGTGGTTCTCCTTTTACAGGAGTTCTTGGATGGATCGATAATCGTTTACCTCTCCCAAGAATTTTATTAAAGGAATACGTTGTTTTTCAAGTGCCTCGAAACTTAAACTATTTATATAGTTTTGGAGGTATATTGATGATTTGTCTTATTACTCTAATAATCACGGGGGTTATTTTAGGTATGCACTACAAAGCAGACACAGCTCTTGCCTTTGACAGTATCGAACGAATTATGCGCGACGTTAACCATGGTTGGTTAATTAGATACATACATATGAACATGGCTAGTTTTTTCTTTATCGCAGTGTACATTCATATGTTTAGAGGCTTGTACTACGGTAGCTATAAAAATCCAAGAGAACTAATGTGGATATTTGGTATAATTATATTCCTCATGATGATGGCTACAGCCTTTTTAGGGTATGTTTTACCTTGGGGACAAATGAGTTTTTGGGGTGCAACAGTTATTACAAACTTATTTAGTGCAATTCCTTTTATTGGAGAGAGTATTGTCATTTTTCTTTGGGGAGACTTTAGTGTTGGAGATGCTTTTTTAAACAGAGCGTTTATTTTACACTGGCTAATTGCTTTCGGTATTGTTGGTGTGGTGCTTTTCCATGTCATTGCTTTACATATAACAGGGTCAAATAACCCAACAGGTGTAGAGCCAAAGGATACTAGAGATACGATTAGTTTTGCTCCTTACATGACTCAAAAAGATTTGTTTGCAAGCGTAGTATTTCTCACAATTTTTGCCTTTATGTTATTTTTCTTACCTAATGCTCTAGGTCATCCAGATAATTATATTAAAGCAGATCCCTTAGTAACTCCTGCTCACATCGTGCCTGAATGGTATTTTCTTCCTTTTTATGCTATTTTAAGAGCTATACCAGATAAACTTTTTGGAGTTTTAGCTATGGGCGGTGCTATTATAAGTTTTGCTGCTTTGCCTTGGTTAGATAAAAGCCCAATAAGGAGTTGTAGGTATAGACCATTTTGGAAGTGGTGCGTTTGGTTATTTGTAATTGATTTTTTCGCGTTGATGTATTGCGGTGCAATGCCAGCAGAACAGCCTTATGTTATTATTAGTCAGTTTGGTACTGCTTATTGGTTCGGTTTCTTGTTTATATTAGCACCGCTTGTCGGTCTATACGAATCCCCTAAAAATTTACCTTCAAGTATACATAAGAGCTTAAAATGAGTGTTAAAGTTATTACTCCTTATGTTTTTGAGGAAGAAATAAAACATCATAAAAATACTAACTGGATGCTGAATAGTCATTATGAACGTGACGTAGCAGGAATAGGCTGTGATCTAATGTTTCAAAAAATGTGGAAACAGTACCCAGAAGATGACATATTTATTTTACACGCGGATATGTCTCCTCACCATGAGGATTGGTTTAAGGAGGTTCTAAACCATGTTGAAGAATACCCAGAAGCAGGAATGTTTGGTTGCTTACTTTTGTACCCCGCAAGAAATGACGAGGGCGAGTATTACATACAATGCGCAGGAGGGAGATTCTCTGATAAAAGACCAGATCACTACGGAAGCGGTCTCTTTCTTGAAAACGGGACAAAATTTAAAGAAGAGCTGGAACTCGATAGAGGTCAATACGATAAAGTTAGGGAAGTTGCATGGACTACTTTTGGAGGATGCTATATCAGAAGATCCTTTATTGACAAGGTTGGGGATTTCGACCCTAGCTACGAATGGACATACAACAGAGATGTGGATTACTGCCTTCGAGGAAGAGAAGCCGGTGAACGTATATATCAGATCCCAGTTAGACTCTTTCACCACGAATCTAGAGACACAAAGAGAATAAAAGACAACAACAAAGCTCAGATGGAAGCTAGGAACCTGGCTAGATTACAGGCGAAATGGGGCAATTCAAAATTTTATAAAACGCTGGACAAAGAGATTAAAAATGGATAAAGTGTTTATTACGAAAGAAGATTTAACAAAATCAATCAATTTACAGAGAAAGAAAGCAGGACCGTTCATAACAGCTTTAGTTATGTTTTGGCTATTTACAAGTGCTATTTTGTTTTTTATACCAAGTATAGTATTTGGTTTAGTTTTATTAGTTATTTACATACCGTTTTATTTTATAGATGCTTACGTTCTTGAAAGGAAAAATAATGTCACAACTTAATGGAAAAATCAACAAAGATTTTTGCCTTGATGCCTTGAAGATGGCTGATAGAGAAAAAGGTAAACCCACAGATAGAGAGCGTAATAGACTATTTGGTTTGTCAACTATTAGACAAAGATGCTTACTCAATAACCTTTGCTCTAAACCTAATATAAATTTTTTAGAAGTAGGAGTTTATAAAGGAGCTACATTAATTTCTGCTTTATTTGATAACCCTACAGTAAAAGCAGTTGGAGTAGAGCACTATCTTTATGATGATAGAGAATCTCCAAAGTGGGCACCTGAAGGTTTTATTTGGGATAACATGAAATCTCATTTAGAAGCTAATTTACATATTTACCGTAATGAGAAAGATAGACTTAACACAGATAATATTGAAATCATTCAAAGTGCTTTTGAAGAGGTAGATTGGTCTAAACAACCAAAGTTTGACGTTGTGCATTTTGATGTTACTCCTGTTACAGAACAGACGTATGATGACTTTTTTAATCTTGTCGTACCGTCTTTAGCTACTGACTCTGTTGTAGTATTCACATTGCAATCAGATAAAATGTATGCAGAATTGTTAAATGCAGCGGTTCTTAAACACGCTGACAAAGTCACACAAACTTTTAAAGAGTATAGAGTAACTAATAGTATGAGTGACTCTTTTAACTACTATAGTGGTGTCGCAATGATTGGGTTTAAGAAAAAATCTGTAGCCGCAGTTAAACCAAAAACAGTTCCTAAAGCTAACGTCACTACTAAAACTACAGGTGCTGCCAAAAAATGATTAAAAAAAGTGTAATTGGACTCATAAGTTACGATGCTAATAGATTTTTAGCAGACAGTATCAAAACTTACTATAATTATGTAGATGAGATTGTTTTAGGTATTGATCAGGATAGAATTAGCTGGAGTGGTAACTCTTTTCAAATTGATGAAACAAAGCTTTGGTCAGAACTTAGTGCTCTTGATGGTGATTCTAAAATTAATATCGTAGAAGGAAATTTTCATGAATCTGATGTCGCGATTGAAAACGACAACTTTGAAAGAAACTTTCTAAAAGGAGAGTGCACTCATGACTGGGTTTTTTCTTTTGACGCGGATGAAATGTTAGTAAACGCCAAAGATTTCTTTTATAATTTTTGCCCAATCGTAGAAGACTATAGGCATGAAAAAGATATTTGTATGACTTGGACAACTCCTTATAAAGTTGTATCAGATGATGACGAATCTGTAACTTTAATGATAGCTAACGATGACGGCTCTCCTTTTATGGGAGAAAATCAAGGTTTCGCCACCTCTAAAGATTCAACTTTTACATACGCTAGATGGACAGATAAATCTGCGTCAGGAGATAATAGAATTATGTCTCCTCTAGTAGCAATTCATTGGAGCCTGTGTAGACCTGATGATGAACTACATCAAAAAATCAATAATATTGGACATTCAGACATTGTAGAAGAAGACCCTTTTTATAAGATTTGGGCACAAGTTGATATGTCAAACTACGATCAACTAAAAGATTTTAAAACATCAGGACTAGGTGGTGCTCAGTGGCCTAAACTAGAACCTATTCCTTCAGCTAATGTTGAAGATTATATTTCGCAATATCTAGGGAGTGCTTACTAATGATTGTAGAATTTGTAGGAAAATTTTATGATAATCATTCTTTAACTATCATAAATAGAAATATCGCTACTAGATTAGCAAAAAAGTTTGATGTGTATATTACCGCTCTTGACGAGTATGATTCTAAATTTAATATTACAATTGATCAAATAAGCGATATAAAAAAGTTAGAAGAAAAAGACTTAGGAGAAAAAGTTGTTGATGTTCAGATTAGGCACTCTTATCCTCCTGTTTGGAACTGGCCTAAAAGTGATGGTACAAAAATAATCTATATCCAGCCTTGGGAATACCCAAAAGCTCCTTTTGAGTGGCAATATAAATTTGAAACATTTGCAGATGCCTTAATTGTACCTAGTAATTATATCAAAAATGTGTTTACTAAAGGGGGTTTAAAACCTGATAATTGTTTTGTACTACCAAATGGCTTCAATGAAGAAGTTTTTAATAAAGATAAATCTGATGTTACAGCAAAATTTGGTGTTGACCCTAATAAGTTTAATTTTGTTTATGTAGGTAATTCTCAGTGGAGAAAAGGTTTAGATCTAGTTATAAACGCGTGGCATAAATGCTTTAAAAGATATGATAAGTGTTCTCTTATTATTAAAGACAACTCGAATATTTATGGTAAAAATAATATCTTAAATGAAGTAATTAAGATGCAATATAAAACAGATTGTGCAAAAGTTATCTACATTGATAATAATATCAGTGAAGAGGACATGGCTAACATTTATAAAAGTTCAAATGTATTAGTTCACCCTTATAGGGCAGAAGGTTTTGGTATGCATGTACAAGAAGGTATGGCGTGTGGATTATTACCAATTGTACCTGTAGGAGGACCGACAGATGATTTTATTCCTGATGAAATAGGATTAAAACTACCCGTTCAACAACAAAATGTTAACATCACAGATCCTGGAGTATTCGCTTCAAAACCTGGTGATGCTATGACTATGATGAGCACTCACACATTTATAAATGAACCTTCTGGACAACATTTAGAACAAGTATTAAAATATATTTATCATCATCATAATAAACAAGATTTGTATGACAGATTAGACAATATCCCTCTAAATAATACGTGGGATAACGTAGCGCAAATGTATGAAGGGGTTTTAAATGAAGTCAACAACAGAGACAGAACAATCAGAAGTAGATTTGGATAAGTTTTTTTCAGACTTAGAAGCTCAACTAGACGAAAGTGAGGTCGCACGGCTAGCTCAGGCTGTAATGAAAAGACAAACAAATGATAGAAATAATTTAGATCAGAAAATACTAAGTGACTTTCATGGTCATGCTCCTACTATTGATAATACTTTTACAGGTAAGCTACCAACTCTTAGTCCTAAAGCTCAAATTTTTATCACCGAAAATCTTGAAGAGGGGCAATATTTTAGACTAGGTATAGAAGGAGGAGGGTGCTCAGGATTTAACTATCTTCTCGATATTGCAAACTACCAAGAAGAGCATGATATTTTATTTAGTGAAAGTCCTCCTGCTTTAGTAGATGATATGAGTGTTAAATACTTATATGGGTCAGAAGTCGATCTTTACACAGAGGGAATGAATAAAATGCTTAAAGTAACAAACCCAGGAGCAAAAGCATCTTGTGGGTGTGGAACAAGTTTTGCCTTTGACGAAGATTTGTTGGATATGTATTGATGAAAAAACTTTGGAGGATCTGGGCTAAAACTATCGGTAGTAAAATAGGAGAAAATCATGAAAGTGATATTGCAGCTATCATACGCACAATATGGGTTATTACTCATATGGTCGCTTGCTTTTTTATTATCGCTCATAATGGGGTAAAACTTGGCTGGTTTTAAATGGATTGTTGATGAGAGTAATTTACCATGGTTAGAGTTAGATATAGCTTTTCCACACGAAGAAATGTACAATGAAGCTGTAAATTTAAGAGATCGATTTGTGCCTCATAGAGACGAAGATCAGGGAGCATATAGACACAAAGGATGGCACAGTCTGTGTATTCATGGTATAAGTGCAGAAAAAACTAATCATTTTGAGCAGTATGGTTATAAATCCAATCAAGAGGCTCCCTATAATTGGACAGATATAGTTGATAGATGTCCTGTAACTTATGATTTTTTTAAGAACCACTTTCCGTTTAAGTCTTATTACAGAGTGCGTTTTATGCTATTAGCAGCTGGAGGTTACATTACTCCTCATGTTGACACATTTGATTCTAAATTATCCCCAATAAATATAGCCCTCAATAACCCTAAGGGGTGCGCTATGAAAATGAAAGGTCACTCTGGTTTTGTACCGTTTAAACCAGGTTCAGCAATACTACTAGACGTAGGTAATCCTCATGCTGTATATAATAAAACTGATATTGATAGATATCATATAATCGTTCATGGTACTAGAACAAAAGAATATGAAGAGTTAGTAGAACGCAGTTATGCGAAAAATGGGACTAAATAAAAATTACGTTGTCGGAATATATGATGATACAGAGTTTTCAAAACACCTTACAAAATCACAAAAATTCAAAGAAATAACAGAATTTTTTACTAGGTTCAAATACTTTGGGCCGATAATTGTTGAAAAGTCTGTTAATGCTGTTCTAGATAAAGCCCTTGAACATAATGTAGAGTATTGTATAGTGCAATCTGTAGGACACATTATAATGGAGGCTACATTTTTTAATCACATTGAAAAGTGGATTGAAAAACAAAACTTCTTTGTTACTGGGCATATTATGGATAAAAATAAAGTTAATATAAATAATCCTAGTGGCGATGAAGGTTATTATGGTCTGCATAAACAATGTATGCTTGTAAACTTAGATTACTATAAAAAGTTTGATAAACCTGTATTTGGGGATAAAAACTCTGGAGAAGAGTTTGTAGTTAAAGCAAAAAGGCACGCTAAAGACATCCACGATGACTACACACCTCTTTCTTTAGCACCTACAGAAGAACTTACTATCTGCACTCCTCTTGTAGACGGTTGGAATTTTATTAATACATCTCTTGCAAATGACTTAACTGTATATAACTTTCATCCCAGAATTAGAGAAACAAAACAATATCTATATCCTACCTCAAGTGCAGAAGAGCTATCAAAACAATTAAACTGGATTAATAACATTGTAGAGTTCGCTCCTCAGTGTGTTTTTTTATGGAATACTGAAAACTATAAAGATTTAAAGTATGTACCTTTAAAAGAACCTGTTAAAAAACTTTATAGTGTGGCTGCTAGTTTTAAACCAAACATGATTTTAAACACATTTGGTTTTGAAGATGATACAGAGATAGTTTTTTATGACTATAGTAAACCCTCTCTCGCTTTCAAAAAACTTTTAGTAACACAATGGGATGGAGAAGATTATCCTGATTTTGTGTCTTGGGCGTTGAATAAATATCAGTTCAGTGAGACAGGAGGAGTCGAAACTCAGAATCTTTCAAGAAAAGAACTTTGGCAAAGAGAAATCAGTTGGTGGGGATCTGAAAAAGATATTAAGGATCACTGGGACAAATATAAACAACTTAAACACTCTTATGTGCATGTTGATATCTGCGAAACACCAGAAAAAATTACAAGTAAAATTACTCCTGAAGAGCAAAGTATTATTTGGTGGAGTAATGCATTTCACACAGTTAATGCTCAATATGTGAGAGGTTTACAAGGGGTAAAGGATTGTTATAATAATTGGATTAGCCAACTTACCGAAAAAAATCCAGATATTTGGATCTTAGGCAAAGATTATCTGGATAAACCTGTTGAAGGAGTTCAGATTAAAAACTATGTTAATAATTCCTAAAACACAAATTACATTTAGAAATGAATGGTTAGATAAGTTAAAATTTAAAAATCATACAGATTATGATTTAAAAGATACTTGTTCTGCGATAGCGGTCAAAAGTGAGTCTGGAAGTGTATATGATTTTTATAGATCAAATCCTATCGAAGAGCCTAATGATTTTATGTATACACAGCTATATTATAAGATTCCAGAGGTAAAAAATATTGCAGATTACTTTTCTTTCTTAGAAACAACAAGAGTTAGAATACACAAAACAGAACCTCAACAGATTATTAAGTTACACACTGATGGTAATAACGATCAAGCTAAAGCTCAAGAGGATTATAGGCTTAGAATTATTACAGCTCTAAACGAAGATGAGGATTTTATATATACTTATCAATTTGAAGATGAGCAACAAAATATTTTACTTAAAAAAGGACAAAGCATAATTTTTGATCCCGATAAGGTTAAACACGGATTGATAAATAATTCAAAATATAAGACTAGATATGCTCTTGTACAAATATTTAAAGCATATCCAATACATAAAGGATTAATTCAATTTATTAACAGCAATGAAATTGTTACAATATGAATGTAGATTTTGGCACTGCTTTTCACAAACCTAACGGAAACGCAGTTAAAGTAACAGTAAATGAATTTAGGGATAAACTATATTTACACATCAGAGAATATTCAATGGACGGGGATACCGGACAATGGTTTCCTACTAAAACAGGTTTTTCTATACCTGCTGATGAGGTAAGTTCCCTGCTACCACTTCTAGAAGAAGCAAGTGAGCTAGTAGCAAAAAGATATATATGGAATACTCAATTAGAGTTAGATTTGGAGTGAAAATGAGCGTAAAAGCCTGGAACGACGAGCAAGAAGCTGAGCTGATAAAAATGTATACAGATGACGATGTTAAAGACGTATACAAATTAGCTTCACATTTCTCAAAAGGTTATAGAAGTGTTATAAGTAAGTTAGTACAATTAAAAATATACGAAAAACCTGAGATTAACGATGGAGATAAATCCCAAACAGTTAAAATCATGTTAAGAGATTTAGAAGAAATTCTTGATATTCGTGTGGATGGTACTAATCTTAACAAAAAAGAGAACTTAGCAAAGCTCTTAGAAGCAATTAAAAAGAGGGTAAATTGATTATACAAGAGAGACATGAAAGATTTATGAGAAGACGATTTCTCGAAGAAGAAATTAAAGATTTAGAAACACAAATTGAACCTCATGATACCGGACATATTCATACTACGATTAGTACATTGAAACACCAGTATAAAACATTAACTGGTTTTGATTATGGAGATCACCCTAATGCTACTACGGTAGAAGCGCCACATCCAAACAGTAAAATTTATGAATCGCCTGACGGTGGTAAAACTGTATATGAACGGCCTTTTGGTGCTCCACACACAGAACGAACTTTGGTTAGAATACCTGATACACCTTTTGAGGAAGAAGATGAGGACTGGAATGGGTATGACGACCATGAGTTTGAATTTGATGATATCGAAGAACTTCTTTATAAATACAACGAAGAAGAGTTAATTCAAGAGTTTATTACTTATATTGATTCTACTTACGATCAACACTATTCTCAAAATAAATATCAAGCTACAGAAATCGCCATAGAAGCAGGTCATGGAACGGGTTTTTGTATTGGCAACATCCTTAAATATGCACAACGTTACGGCAGAAAAGGCACAGCAGCTAATGCGAGGAAAGATCTTCTAAAAATCATGCACTACGCATTAATTCAATTGTATATTCATGATACAGAATCTTGAAACCTACTTTGCTTACGACTATGTAAGCAACGATAATGATCAACACGTAATAGAGTTAGTCAAAAAAGCGGAATATGTATTAGACGTAGGTTGTGGAGACAACCAATTTAAGAAATACGGACTAGTTACTGGGCTTGATCCTTTTAACCTAAAGGCTGATCTTGTCATGGATATCCTTGATTTTTGTCCTGACCAAAAATATCCATTAATAATTTGTTTTGGATCAATTAACTTTTATGACGCGAAATGGGTTGATGACAGGATGAAAAAAGTTGCGACTCTGCTTGAGGATAAAGGTCGTATGTGCTTTAAAGTTAATCCTAACAAACCCTTTGGCAATGGAGTTAAACTTGAGTGGTTTGATAGGTGGACTATGCCTTTAATCGAACACTATGCTGAGATGTTTAACTATAATATTGAAAACGTTAGAGAAGGGGATAATGGAAGGATAAAGTTTGACTACGTTGCCAGATAAAATATTTTTCTGTGGAGTGCCGGGATCTAGATGGAGTGGGATCGCTAGAGAAATAAAAGACTCTGGTGATTACAATGTATCAGATCGTGCTTCTCACCGTGTCTATAAACATCACGGTTTTAATGGGCATCTTGAGGCGTATTTTGGAACAGGAATGGAATTTTCTTGTAACCTTTCAGAAGATAATTTATTAGCTCCTTTCTCTGAACGTGAGAAATGTAAGCTACTATTAAGTCACGAGTGGGCTTACTATTTAGAAGAAATTAGATTACAATATCCAGATGATTGGATAATGCTAATCTATAGAGAAAACTGGGAAAGTTTTCTATGGTGGAAACAAGCCGGAGGCTGGGACATTACATACCCTAATTACGACTGGTATAAGAATGACGTTGAGATGCGTTATAAAATAGAAGAACAAAATGATCTCATCCTATCCTTTGCGCAAGTTCATAACTTAAGTTGGAAGCAACACTCAAAACATAAAGATATATTTATTACAACGTACAAATAATGATAGAAATGGTAGCTGCCCTTATGGGCGGAGTCCTATATGGACTAATAATCGGAATTGTTCCGAGTGCTGGTGCAACAACAGGTTTAATTGCATTATTCGGTGTAATAAGTTACTTTGCTCATGAACCCTATCTAGGAGTCATATTTTTAATGGCAGTTGTCGCTGCTAGTACTACAGGCGACAGCTTTACTGCTATTCTGCTAGGAATACCTGGCGCAAACAGTGCCGCTGCTACGATGGTAGACGGCTTTCCCCTCGCAAAACAAGGCAGAGCTAGTTATGCAATTAGTGCTGCTGTTACAACCTCTACCGTAAATGGTCTCATCTGGGGTTGTCTTGTCTTTTTACTTTTCCCTTGGTATACAAACTTGATAATGATACTTGGTATCCCCGAACTGTGGGCATTTACCATGTTAGCGTTAGCGACTGTAGGTTTTTTAAGCACAAAAAATTGGATTCGTAGTATCTTGGCTATAGCCTTTGGTATCTTTATTGGTATGGTAGGCACTGACCCAGAGACTAATGAAGCTAGGTATACATTAGGTTGGTTTTATTTAGAAGACGGTATACAAATTATGGCTGTAGCGGCAGGCTTATTCGCAATTCCAGAACTCACAAAAGGTTTATTTACTAAATCACAAACTGCTTCAATAGTAAAAGACGAAGTATTTGTAGGTATGAAGGCAGTTTGGGAAAACAGATGGTTGGCAATGAGGGGAGGCTTTATTGGTGCCTTCATAGGGTTGTTACCTGGTTTGGGTGGTCAAATGGCAGACTGGATGGCGTATGGATCAGCCATTGCAGCTAACCCCAAAGAAGAGTTTGGTAAAGGTAATATCAAAGGAGTTATCGGACCGGAGGGTGCTAATAACTCACAAAAAGCGACAAGCATGATAACTACAGTACTATTCGGTATACCTGGCGCTAAGTTTGCTGCCATACTGATGAGCCTGTTCATGTATTTAAATTTTGAAATGGGTACGCCAGTTATAGCAGAAGATACTAAGTTTTTTGCGAGTATGACTTTTGGATTTTTAGGGGCGACAATTATAGTAGCTATTTTATGTATAGCACTAATACGTCCAATATGTTACATCACTAGCGTACCCTACATTTACTATTTTCCGTTTTTGATTGCACTTGTTGTATATACCTCAATGCAATACACAGGCGGATGGGAAGATTTAGCTATGTTAGCTATATTTTCCATTATAGGTTTTGTCTGTAAGTATTTAAAATTTTCTAGACCTGCTATGCTCATAGGGTATATTTTGGCAGAGAAAATAGAAGGACTTACATTACAGCTTACAGGGTTATACACCTTAGAAACTCTTATAACAAGACCTATATTTATGATACTTGTGATAAGTATCTTAATTATATTTGTATATAGTTTTATGAGGAAAGGAAAAATTGACTATGCGTAAACTATTAACAGCACTATTCATCTTAGCTGCAACTCCTGCAGTAGCAGATTATACGATGGTAATCCCACAAAAACCAGGAGGCGGCACCAGCCAATGGGCACAGATTGT
>VMHT01209454.1_pt1 | contig 84804 bp, 80 predicted proteins | sample 4693611 | NCBI WGS metagenome assembly VMHT01 (sample SAMN12280063, study PRJNA550983) | marine metagenome | isolation source: seawater sampled from same location over 5 years 0.02-0.2 micron viral filtrate | place: USA: collected off the coast of southern California halfway between the port... ...
GACGACCATAGCGGTCTGGAACCACCTGATCCCATCCCGAACTCAGAAGTGAAACAGACCAGCGCCGATGGTAGTGTGGCGTTGCCCATGCGAGAGTAGGTCATCGTCAGGCTCTTAAATAAATAACCCCCAGCATCTCCGATGTTGGGGGTTTTTTATTTATGAGCAGTTAACACGAAAGAGACCTACGGTAGTGTGAGCCGTGGTGCCCAAAGGGCAGGCGAAGCGCAGCTTTGCCAACGGCGAACGCCCGGAGCGTCTCGCGAAGGGCCGGGTCATCGTCAGGCTCTTAATCCCAAAACCCCGACAGCATAGCTGCCGGGGTTTTTTTATGGGATTAAGACCCTGACGATGACCTACCGTAAGCTGACAGCAAGCGATCCAAAACGCTATACTCGCCCCAACTTTCCCAACCAATCACGGTGCACAGATGCAAAGAACCGAGGCCGAGCGACAGTTCTACCTGTCCATGGCAGGCATACGCATGTGGTATGCCCGCGATGGTCTGCCCGGTGCCGCACCGAGTCCGGAGTATCTGTTCCCGGATGAAGACAGGGATGATCCCTCGCCGGTTGCAGTCGAACCTGCCCCATCACCCGCCAGGTCCGCCCCGTCCAGAAGCGGGCCTCCGCCGGCATGGTCCGGGCTCAAGGCCTTGGTGACCGGCGAGGAAAAAGCCCGAAAAGTCGATAAAGCGGCTGAAGATCCTGCCAAAGGGCAGGTCGTGGAGCCGGAAGCAGAATCTGAGCAACAAGCATCGGCCCCAACCAGTGTTGAGTCTTCCTCCGCTTTCCCGGTTCCGGCAAAACTGGACCTGGGGATCTGGGCTGGTCGACAGGTATTGCTGGTCAGTGGCGTAACCGAGGAAGCGTCTGCCCGTCTACAGGACACCCTGGCAACCAACATACTCCGGGCGCTCGGGGACAACTTACAGAGCCGTGCGGAGTTCCATTGGCCGGTTTTTGCCAATGGAGAGGCGGTCAGCGATGCGGATTCATTCGCAGACTGTCTGGGTCGCCTCGGAAAGCGGTATTCCGGCCTCAGGACAGTGTTCCTCGGTTTTGATGAACAGCAAGGCGATGAGGCTGTCCGTCAGGCCTTCAGTGAGCCGGGCCCCTCGTTTCCCCACAGCCTTGCCGGTCTGGCGACTTCTCCCGAACGGAAGAGGGAGCTGTGGGCGTTGCTCAAGCCACTGGCCAGCAGGTACTGAGTTTTGGGCTCTTCCTACCAGCAAGTTGAGCAATCTGCATTGGATCTGGTGGCCCTGTCTCCGGACGATCTGGATGACATCCTTGAACTCGAGAGGCAGGGATATGCCACGCCCTGGAGCGAGCAGGTTTTCCGGGATTGTTTTCGTGCAGATTACCGGCTCTGGGGTGTTCGGGTTGCTGGTTTACTTGCCGGATACAGTATCGGCGCTCGCATGGTTGACGAAATCCATCTGCTCAACCTGTGCGTTGGTCACCGGCACCGCAAGAGCGGACTGGGTCGTCGATTGTTGCGGCATCTTGCAACCGAGGCTGCCAGGGAGGGCGTGAATCGCCTTTTGCTGGAGGTGCGACGCAGCAATTATCCGGCCATCGAACTCTACCGGAGTGAGGGATTGACGGTGATCGGGGAGCGTCCTGGCTACTATCCCGATGGCGCGAGCAGGGAAGATGCGCTGGTCATGGCTCTGGATCTTTCGGCCACTACGGATGCCTGACCCAGTCCGGGGATTCGCTTAGCTTCCCTATAGGTCTTATAATGGCCGCCTTTTCAGTTCAGCCGACGCGGGAAATTACCTTATATGTCGAACGTTTCCGAGGAAGTGTCCCAGCGCAGGACATTTGCCATCATTTCTCACCCGGATGCCGGTAAAACCACCATTACCGAAAAGGTGCTGCTATTTGGTCAGGCCCTTCAGAAAGCCGGCACCGTCAAGGGCAAGAAATCCGGCCAGCATGCCAAGTCTGACTGGATGGAGATGGAAAAGGAGCGGGGCATCTCGGTCACGACCTCGGTTATGCAGTTTCCTTACGGCGGCAAGCTGGTGAATCTGCTGGATACGCCTGGTCACGAAGACTTCTCCGAGGATACCTACCGAACCCTGACGGCAGTGGATTCCTGTTTGATGGTGATTGACGGTGCCAAGGGTGTCGAGGAGCGGACCATCAAGCTGATGGAGGTTACCCGCCTGCGGGATACGCCAATCCTCACCTTCATGAACAAGCTGGACCGGGATACCCGTGATCCCATCGAACTGATGGATGAGGTGGAAGAGGTTCTCAAGATTGCCTGCGCACCTATCACCTGGCCGATTGGTAACGGCAAAAACTTCAAGGGTGTATACCACCTGTTGCGGGATGAGGTGATTCTTTACCAGAGCGGGCAGGGGCATACCATTCAGGAGAAGCGGGTGATCCCCGGTCTGGATAGTCCGGATCTGGACGAGGCTCTGGGTGGTTATGCCCAGGATCTGCGTGATGAAATCGAGCTTGTGAAGGGAGCCTCCCATGAGTTCGATCAGGAGTTGTTCCTGTCCGGCGAGCTGACCCCTGTGTTCTTCGGTACCGCCCTGGGCAACTTTGGTGTGGATCACATGCTGGATGGTCTGGTTGAGTGGGCTCCGTCCCCCATGGCCAGGGATACCGATCAGCGCCGTGTGGAGCCCGCCGAGGACAACTTCTCGGGCTTTGTATTCAAGATTCAGGCGAATATGGATCCCCAGCACCGGGATCGGGTGGCTTTCCTGAGGATCGTTTCCGGTAAGTACGCCCAGGGTATGAAGGCCCGGCATGTGCGGATCGGCAAGGACGTGCGTTTTTCCGATGCACTTACCTTCATGGCAGGAGACCGGGAACACGCCGGGGAGGCCTATGCAGGGGACATCATCGGTCTGCACAATCACGGCACCATCCAGCTGGGCGACACCTTCACTGCCGGCGAGGATATGAAGTTCACCGGCATTCCCAACTTTGCTCCGGAGCTGTTCCGTCGTATCCGCCTGAAAGACCCGCTGAAGTCCAAGCAGCTCCAGAAAGGGCTGATCCAGCTCGCGGAAGAAGGCGCGGTGCAGGTCTTCCGGCCCCTGCGCAACAACGACCTGATCGTTGGTGCGGTGGGCGTGCTGCAGTTTGATGTGGTGGTCAGCCGGCTCAAGAGTGAATACAAGGTGGATGCCATGTATGAGCCCATCAACGTAGCCACGGCACGCTGGGTCACAAGCAGTGATGAGCGTAAACTGGATGAATTCCAGCGCAAGGCCAACGACAACCTGGCTCTGGATGGCGCGGATAATCTCACCTACATTGCGCCGACCATGGTCAACCTGCAGTTGGCCCAGGAGCGCTACCCTGACATCGAGTTCCACAAGACCCGGGAGCACTGATAGCGCTCCCGAGGGGAGGGCGAATGCGATTGATTGATGCCCATTGTCATTTCGACTTTCCGGTCTTTGATCGTCACCGGGAGTCAGTGCTCAGTCGTGCAGAGGATCGGGGACTCTGCGGACTGGTGATCCCCGGTGTCGAGCGCCGGCACTGGGCTCGTTTGCAGGCAGTTGCCTCATCCTCTTCGTTGATCTCCTATTGCCTTGGTATCCACCCCTGGTTTGTCGCGGAGCATGCCCAGCAAGATCTTGATGCCCTGGAGGAAATCCTGAACACGCGACCGGCCGGCTGCGTGGCGCTGGGCGAATGCGGTCTGGACCGCCTACATGGTTCGATCGAAGACCAGTTGCCCATGTTCGAGGCGCAGGTCGCGATTGCCGGGCGCACCGGGTTTCCGCTGGTGATCCATTCCGTGCGAACCCACGACGAGGTGGGAGCGGCGCTGAAACGCGCCCACTTTGCGCAACCCGTGCTGGTGCACGGCTTTTCCGGTAGTTTCCAGCAGGCCCGCAAGTTGGTTGATCTGGGATGTTATCTGGGTATCGGAGGCGTGATCACCTACGCCCGGGCCAGTAAAACACGGGATACCGTGAACCGGTTGCCGCTGGATGCGCTGGTGCTGGAAACCGACGCACCGGACATGCCTCCCGCGGGCATCGAGAAAGGTGCCAACTCCCCGGAAAACCTGCCGCGGATCCTGCAGGAGCTGGTCTCCCTGCGGCGTGAGTCCCGGGAAGAAATCGAGGCGGCCCTGTACCGGAATGTCTGCCGGCTGTATGGCTGGCCGGTGGCCGGGTAGGGAAATATCGAAACAGGCGCAATCAGGGTTGGCATCTGTCGGTGCTTTCGCTATACTTCGCGCCCTGGCTTTTCAAGGCAATGACATCAACTCAGCCCCGATTGATGGCACTGTCAGACATACAGGTGTAACTTCCTCCGGATACAATGCATGCGGTGGTGGTTTTTAACGTTTCTTTTATAGCGTTCAAGGCGGAATCAATGAAGACTCTGAGTGCGAAACCAGAAACCGTAAAACGTGACTGGTACGTTGTAGACGCAGCCGGCAAGACGCTGGGTCGTCTGTCAACCGAAATCGCCCGTCGTCTGCGGGGCAAGCATAAGGCTGAGTATACCCCTCACGTGGACACTGGCGACTACATCGTTGTTATTAATGCCGGCCAGGTGCAGGTGAGCGGCAAGAAAGCATCTGCCAAGATGTACTACAGCCACACCGGCTTTCCGGGTGGAATCAAGTCCATCAACTTCGAGAAGCTGGTTGACAAGGCTCCCGAGCAAATCATTCAGAAGTCTGTCAAAGGCATGCTTCCGAAGGGCCCGCTCGGCCGCGCCATGTTCAAGAAGCTGAAAGTCTATGCCGGCGCTGAGCATCCTCACGCAGCCCAGCAGCCCAAAGAACTCGACATTTAACGGAAGGCGGATATGTCTGTAGCACAAAATTACGGTACTGGTCGCCGCAAGAACTCCACGGCTCGCGTCTTTATCAAGCCGGGTAGCGGTAACATCACGATCAATGGTCGTACCATTGAGCAGTTCTTCGGTCGTGAGACTCTGCGCATGATCGTTCGTCAGCCGCTGGTGGTTGCCGAGTCTACCGATCGTTTCGATATCAACATCACCGTCAAGGGCGGCGGTACCAGTGGTCAGGCCGGCGCGATTCGCCACGGTCTCACCCGTGCCTTGATGGACTATGATGAAACTCTGCGTCCGGCTCTGCGCAAAGCGGGTTATGTTACCCGTGATGCCCGTGAAGTCGAGCGTAAGAAAGTGGGTCTGCGCAAGGCGCGTAAGCGTCCTCAGTTCTCCAAGCGTTAATACGCTGGAGCTGTCAGCCCCGAAAACCCGGCCAGAGTGCCGGGTTTTTTTCTGTCCGGATGCTATCCCTTGTGGTGTACCTCTTGTGGTGAGGGTGCCGTGTTTATTTGATCTGGAGCAGGTAAGAGGCCTTCAGTACAGGGTTTTCGACTTGTAAGGGGCAGGTAATTTAATTACCATTTGAGCGCTTATATTTTTGGGTTGTGAAGTCCTTTTCGAGGCGCAAAACCGCACAAAAAGCGGGTTGCGCATCGCCTGATGGGAGAAAACCATAATGAATAATGGCGACGTGAGCCAAGGTCGACGCCGGTTTCTGATCGGTGCAACGTCCGTGGTTGGTGGAGTCGGCGTCGTCGGTGCGGCCGTTCCTTTTGTGGCATCCTGGAATCCCAGTGCCAAAGCAGAAGCAGCGGGTGCACCGGTCAGCGTCAATGTCAGCAAGATCGAGCCTGGTCAGCAAATCACCGTGGAATGGCGCGGTAAGCCGGTCTGGATCATCCGCCGTACCCCGGAAATGCTGGAAAATATCAAGAAGCTCAACGAGAAGGTGAAGGACCCCCAGTCCGAAGCACCACAGCAGCCGGCATACGCCGCTGGCGAGTTGCGCTCCGTCAAGCCTGAGTTTGGTGTGTATGTAGGTCTGTGTACCCATCTGGGTTGTGTGCCGTCCTACCGTCCGGAAGTTGCTCCCGCTGATCTCGGTGACGAGTGGCTCGGTGGTTTGTTCTGCCCCTGTCACGGCTCCCGCTACGATATGGCAGGCCGGGTCTACGAGGCTCAGCCGGCACCTCTGAACCTGGAAGTGCCGCCCTATCGCTACGACGACGAGTCTACCATGACGATTGGCCTTGATCCGGAGGAAGCGTGATGCAAAAGCTGATTCAGTGGGTAGACGAGCGTCTGCCGGTCGTTGAGGCCTGGAACAAACACCTGGCCAAGTACTATGCACCGAAGAACTTCAACGTTTGGTATTTTTTCGGTTCACTTGCCATGCTGGTGCTGGTTAACCAGCTGGTCACCGGTATCTGGCTGACCATGAGTTACAATCCGTCCGCGGAAGGGGCCTTCGCCTCTGTCGAGTACATCATGCGTGATGTGGAGTGGGGCTGGTTGCTCCGGTACCTGCATTCTACCGGTGCCTCGGCATTCTTCGTGGTGGTGTATCTGCACATGTTCCGTGGCCTGATGTACGGTTCTTACCAGAAGCCCCGTGAGCTAATCTGGATCTTCGGTATGCTCATCTACCTGGTGCTGATGGCCGAAGCCTTCATGGGCTACCTGCTGCCCTGGGGCCAGATGTCCTACTGGGGTGCCCAGGTTATCGTTAACCTGTTCGGTGCCATCCCGGTGATCGGTGAAGATCTGTCCCTGTGGATTCGTGGTGATTACCTGATTTCCGGTATTACCCTGAACCGCTTCTTTGCGCTGCATGTGGTGGCGTTGCCGATCGTGCTGCTCGGCCTGGTTGTGTTGCACATTCTCGCGCTGCACGAAGTGGGCTCCAACAACCCCGATGGTATCGATATCAAGAAGAACAAAGACGAGAATGGCGTACCCAAAGACGGTATTCCTTTCCACCCCTACTACACCGTGCATGACCTGCTGGGTGTGGCGGTATTCTTCTTCATCTTCTTTATCGTGGTGTTCTTCTTCCCGGAAATGGGCGGGCTGTTCCTGGAGAAACCGAACTTCCAGCCGGCCAACCCGCTGCAGACTCCGGCACATATTGCACCGGTCTGGTACTTCACGCCGTTCTACGCCATGTTGCGCGCGGTGACGGTGGATCTGTTTGGTCTGCCCGCGAAATTCTGGGGTGTGGTTGTGATGGGTGGTGCCATTGCCATCCTGTTCGTGCTGCCCTGGCTGGATCGCAGCCCGGTCCGCTCCATCCGCTACAAGGGATGGCTGAGCCGCATTGCCCTGATCATCTTTGCGATCAGCTTCGTGATCCTCGGGTATCTCGGTCTGGTGCCGGCTACTGAAGGCCGCACCGTGGTGGCTCAGATTCTGACCGTGCTGTACTTCCTGTACTTCATTCTCATGCCGTTCTACACGCGCATGGAGAAAACCAAGCCAGTGCCAGAGAGGGTGACAGGATAATGAGAAAGCTGACTTTTGCTCTGATCATCGCATTCCTGCCGGCTCTTGCGCTGGCAGCCGGTGCCGCGGTTCCACTGGATCCCATGGAGCCGGATCACACCAACAAGGCCTCCCTGCAACGTGGTGCGGCTTTGTTCACTAACTACTGCATGGGGTGTCACTCCACCGAATACGCCCGTTACAAGCGGGTAGCGGAAGATTCCGGTATTGACCAGGAGCTGTACGAGGAGAATCTGATTTTTACCGGTGCGAAGATCGGTGAACTGATGAAGATCTCCATGAGCCCGGAGAAGTCTGCGGAGTGGTTCGGTGTTGCTCCTCCGGATCTGACCCTGGTTGCCCGGGTGCGTGGAGATGACTGGCTGTACTCCTATTTCCGCGGCTTCTACAAGGATGAAACCCGCCCGTTTGGTGTGAACAACGTGGTGTTCGATAACGTCGGTATGCCCCATGTGATGGTGAACGAGCAGGGCCTGTGCGCGGTAGAGCCCCGTATTGGCGAAGGTGCCAGTGTCGATCCGCTCAGCGGCGACGTGCGCAACGCGGATGCCTGCCCGGAGTATGCCATCGAGGGCTCCATGGAGGCGGCAGAGTTCGACCGTGCCATGTACGACCTGACCAACTTCCTGTCTTACATGGCGGATCCGGTCAAGGTCGAGCGCGAGCGCCTGGGTATCTTTGTACTGATTTTCGTTGCAATCTTCTTCGTATTCGCCTGGTTGCTGAACCGCGAGTACTGGAAGGACGTGCACTGAAAAATCAGGTATAATACTGGCCGCACCTGAACTCCAGCGGGTCCTTCACGGGCCCGCTGGATTTTGTGTTTCAGGACCAAATAGCTTTGTTCATTCGTGAGGTAGTTCTATGGGCGTTGTGACCAAACGGTCATCAATGACATTCTTTTCGGACCCGTCCAGCCATTACAGCCACCGTGTTCGCATTGTGCTCGCAGAGAAGGGTGTCACCGTTGATGTGGTTGATGTTGATCCCGATAACCCCCCGGGTGAACTGGCGGATCTGAATCCGTACAACGCTCTGCCCACCCTGGTCGACCGGGACCTGGTGTTGTATGAACCCAATATCATGATGGAATACCTCGACGAGCGGTTCCCTCATCCGCCCCTGCTGCCGGTATACCCGGTGGCCCGCGCCAACAGCCGGCTGATGATTCATCGCATCCAGAAAGACTGGTGCGGTCTGGTGGATCAGATTCTTCAGCAGCCGACCGGCAAAGCGGCAGACGCGGCCCGCAAGGAACTGAAAGAGAGCCTGCTGGCGACTGCGCCGCTGTTCGGTGAGATGCCTTACTTCCTCTCGGAAGAGTTCACGATTGTGGATTGCTGCATTGTCCCAATCCTCTGGCGTCTGCCTGCTCTTGGTATCGAGCTGGATGACAAGCAGGCCAAGCCGCTGACCAAGTACATGGAGCGTATGTTCGACCGGGAAAGTTTCAAGGCAAGTCTGTCTGACCTGGAAGAAGATATCCGAAGCTAGTAACCGCCGCCTTAAGAAACTGGCGACGCATCGGGAGAATCGAAGTGCCTGACAGCAAGATCACCATGACATCCAGTCGTTCCTATCTCATCCGTGCCTTCAACGAGTGGATTCTGGATAACGATTGCACGCCGTTTATCGTGGTGGATGCCGGGGTGCAGGGAGTCCAGGTGCCCACGGAGCATGCGGCGAACGGGCAGATAGTGTTGAATATCAGCCCCGGAGCGGTTCGTGGTCTGGTTATCGGTAACGCAGCGCTGGAGTTCAGTGCCCGTTTTGGCGGGGTGCCCATGCAGGTGTTTATCCCGATTCAGGCGGTCATGGCTGTCTATGCCAAGGAAAATGGCGAAGGCATGGTGTTCGGCAGCGAGCCGGGATCACCGGACCCGGACGGAACCGATGGCGGAGGCAATGATGCCGGTGACGAGAGTGGCAAAGCGGAAAGGCCCTCGGGTCGTCCCACTCTCAAGGTGGTCAAGTAGTCACGTTTCCAGTGATCAGCAAAAGAACCGGCCTGAACAGGCCGGTTTTTTTATGAGCCGAAAAGCTGTTGCTCGATCAGTGAGCAGAGGATGTTGAGAATGACCAGCATCAGCGGAGTCGCGGCGTGGCTGCTGAGGTTGTCGAGGGAGATGCCGAAATCTTCCGGGTGTAGCAGGGAATCTATGTCGGTTTTCTGGCGGGCGCTGAGCACCACCACATTCATTTCCCGGTCGTGGGCAGCCTGAATGGCCTGGATCAGGTTGGCCTTGTGTCCGTCATCGACCAGTACAAACAGGGTGTCGCCGGGTTTGCCGATGGCTCTGACCTGGCGGGAAAAGGTGTCATTGAAGCGGTTGTCCCGGCAGATGGCGGAATAGGTGGTCGCATCGGCACCCAGGTTGATCGCGGGCAGGGCGGGGCGGTCCTGGTCGAAGCGGTTGAGCAGTGCGGTGCAGAAATACTGGGCAAGGATGTTGGCGTTGCCGTTGGCGCAGGTTATGATCTTGCCATCTCCCAGCAGGGTCTGGACAAAGGCGTTGGCGGCCGGGCCTATATCTGCCGGAGCATTGCTCGCCGCCTCGGCGGTATGCTCCATATGACTGGCGAACCACTGGCTTATCTGTTGTTCCTGATCTGTCATGGGGATGCCTGAATTGCGTTTTTGATCCACTGAATCTGATAGCGGGCCTGTTGTCCGGGTGCTATGGCGACCACGTCGATCCTGGATATTGCATTCCACAGGCCGTGGCGGTGCAGGTAGAAGGATGCAGCCCGCAACAGTTTTTGCTGTTTGCTCCAGGTGACCGATTCGGCCGCACCGGTCAGGCTGCCCTCGCTGCGGTAGCGAACCTCGAAGAACACCAGCGTGTCTCCGTCCCGGCCGATCAGGTCCAGCTCACCGCCACGGTTATAGACGTTGCGTTCGAGAATGACAACCCCTTTGCTTTCCAGGTAGCGGGCTGCAACGCCCTCTGCGTGCTGCCCCTGGTCCCGCCGGGAAAGTTTACCGTCCATGGTGTTTCCTTGCATCGGACTGCTTTCAGAGTGGTCCGGAAGCGTCCTCTTCGGTTGTGTACTGTTCTTCCGGGGCGATTAGCAGTTCCGGTGAGCCGCCGGTAAAGCGGGCCCAGAGCTGCTCCCTGGCGATGGCACCGTCACCGTTCATGGTGAGCTGGCCGGTATGGCCTTCAAGACTGGCCCCTTCAACCTGGCGCAGGAACGGAAGCCGTTTGGAAAGCTGCCACCCGTCGGCACCCATGGCAAACAGTCGGTGCATGCCGCCTGCCATATCCGGGAATACGCGCTCCGCGGTATCCCGCAGCGGGATGTTGTTGCCGAGAATCCAGGGAATATCGGTAAACATCACTCCGTTCAGATCCCGGTCCCTGGAGGGATCTTCGGTACCCTCATACACCAGAGAAGGGGAGTAGACCGGCAGATCGCCGCCAAAATAGAACGCGAACAGGGGATTGAATTGTCTGCCAACCTCCGGTCGGGCCACCATAATGATGGCCTGGGCATCCTGGCGGCGGCGTGGTTCGAATTCCACATCCATGCCGGCAGTGCGCTCCACGTCAATCGCGCGTTCGCGGGAGGCGTTGATGCCGAGCAGATCTGCGGTCACCGCCCGCAAATTTTCTTCCGGGTAGTAACGCTGTATATCCAGCAATTTGCCGTTGATTGCGTCAGCCTCTGCCTGCAGGGCCGCGACCACGCGATTGCCCCAGTCGCCGTCAGGTACCAGTGCGAGAGCCTGGCGAATGCCGTCCCGGTTCATGCGGTTGGCTATCTGCCGGGCCTCGTCTTCCGGGGCCAGACCGAACTGGAACAATCCGTCCGATGCCTTCTCTCCCTGCAGGTAATTGAGGCCCAGCACCGGTACCGGCAGGGTGTGCATATCGCTCAGTTCGGCCAGCTTTTCCTTTTGCAGGGGGCCGATAATCAATTCCCGGTCCTGCTCGATCAGCTCCTGGTAGATCTCCCGGAAGGAGCGCTCGGCAGAGTTGATGACGATGATGTCCAGTTTGTCTTTGTTGGTGTCCTGATAGTAGGCAGCCAGAAAGCCGTCCCTGATGGCTCGGCCGGCGCTGGCCAGGGGGCCGGTGAGTGGAACGGCCAGGGCAATCCGTTCCGGTTGCTGCTCGGACAGGCTGGCAATCAGTGCCAGGTCAGACGGCAGAATGGCGGCAGCCGGGTGCCCGGGCCATTCGTTTTGCCAGGTGCGGATGGTGCGGCCTTGCTGGTCCAGGTTCAGTTCTTCGTCAGACAGGGTGACTGCAAGGCGAATCCAGCCTTCGGCTTCATAGCCGATCGCTTCGGATTCCGCTTGTACCAGCTCCTGCTGCGGAACCCGGGACAAGGTCTGCCAGATGGCGTTATGCAGGCTCTGGCTGTCTGCGTCAGGGTCGTTCATGACCAGGGACATACGGGTATAGGCCGCTCCCAGCAGGTCGCCGGCCACTTCCTGGGTGCGGGCCTGCAGTTCGGCGACTGCCTCCAGTTCGGCTGCTTCGTAATTAAGGAAGTATTCGGCGGTAATGTCGCTGGTGAGTGCCTGGGCCCATGTTTCATCTTTCAGGGCGACGGCGCTGGTCATGGCCAGTCGTTGATGGCGGCGTTCCAGGTTATCGCTGGCAAACGGGCGGAAGTGGTCGCTGGTCAGCAGGGTGCGCGCTGCCGTGTGGTTGTCCTGCTGCTGGAATTGCTGTGCGGAACGGAGCAGGTAATCCTGCGCGGTAGCCGCCTGATCTTCGGATGCCGCTACCGACAGTGCCTCTGCGGCATCGGCGGGCTGATGGCTTTCGAGGTTGACGGTGGCGCAGCCGGCGACCATCAGGGCAAGCAGGGTCGCAAGGGTCAGCTGGCGTAGTCGTCTGGTATTCCGCTCAGGCAAAGTCATGGCCAATTCCGTAGTCTCCCGGAGTTTGCGCTTGTGGCTGCCGTCAATCGGCGGCATCATGCGCTGCAACAGGTTGTTGGTAAATCGACCTGAGAGTTTACCAGCTCCCGATTCAATTCACATGACGTAAGCGTCATCCGCCGCCCGGAGCTCTGTCCATGACTGTCAATGATTCCTCTGCCGACCGTGCCGGTACCCTGTATGTGGTGGCGACCCCGATCGGCAACCTGGATGATCTCTCTGCCCGGGCCCGGTCGGTGCTGGGGTCGGTAGACCGGATTCTGGCGGAAGATACCCGGCACAGCGGGCGTTTGCTGCAGCACCTGGGAATCAGCAAGCCGATGATGCCGCTCCATGACCATAACGAGCGGGATCGGTTGGAGCGGGTGCTGGATCTGCTGGGGCAGGGGGAGCAGCTTGCGTTGATTTCTGATGCGGGCACCCCGCTGATTTCTGACCCCGGTTACGTGCTGGTGCGGGAGGTGCGTGCGAAGGGGATGAACGTTGTGCCGGTGCCCGGTGCCTGCGCTCTGATTGCTGCGCTGAGTGCGGCCGGATTGCCCACGGACCGGTTCGTGTTTGAGGGGTTCCTGCCTCCCAAGAGTGGTGCCCGTCAGCGGGCGCTGGAGCAGTGTCGCCAGCAGGTCGCCACCATGGTGTTCTATGAGTCGCCCCGGCGCATAGCCGATTGCGTGGCGGATATGGCCGGAATATTTGGCGGTGCAAGGGAAGTGGTTCTGGCGCGGGAGCTCACCAAGACCTTTGAAACCTTTTATAGCGGAACCCTCGAGCAGGTCGCCGGGCAACTGGCGGAGGACCCGAATGCCGGCAAGGGAGAGTATGTGGTTATGGTCCGTGGTGCCGGGGATGCCGGGCCGGAGGGGGGCGATGTCAATGTGGACGCATTGCTGACGGCGTTGCTGGCAGAGCTCCCGGTCAAAAAGGCGGCGCGGATTGTGGCGGATGCCACCGGCCTGTCCCGCAATGATCTCTATAAACGGGCCCTGTCCCTGAAGCCGTGAGCCGGCGTTTGTTCTTGCGTCGAATGTTCCGTCAGAGTATTGTCTGCCCCGAGCTCGCCAGACAGTCGCCGCCGGTTTATGCCGGGGGAGGAAAGTCCGGGCTCCGCAGGGCAAGGTGCCAGGTAACGCCTGGGCGGCGCGAGCCGACGGAAAGTGCAACAGAAAGTATACCGCCTAAGCGCTTTCGGGCGCCGGTAAGGGTGAAATGGTGCGGTAAGAGCGCACCGCGTGGCTGGCAACAGTCCACGGCGATGGTAAACCCCACCTGGAGCAAGACCAAATAGGAGTCCTATGGCGTGGCCCGCGCTGGACTCGGGTAGGTTGCTTGAGGCCTGTGGTGACGCAGGCCCTAGATGAATGACTGTCCCAGACAGAACCCGGCTTATCGGCGGGCTCACTGTTACCGGACCGTAACCCCTCCATCGGGCGGGTTACGGTTCTCATCTTCTGCGTTTTATAGCCAAATATTCTTAAACTTCACTTGTCATCTCTGCTTTATTCTGCAGGTAATTGATTTACCGCAGTTTCTTTTTTGTAACCTTCTCCTCGTTCTCGTCTGAATCCCGTAACTGACTGTCCTGAAAGGAACTTTCCCTGCTCTGCCAGCTCCCACGGTGCTTGCATTGTGTATTGCGTGTTCCTATAGTGTGCAGGAGTGGGAAAAAGTGGATCAAAGTGGTTTTTAGTGGAATCAGAGGCCAGAGCCGGATCAGATGAGCAACTTTCTTGGCAGTCATGCCATCAATATGGACGCAAAGGGTCGCCTGGCGATCCCTGCACGGGTGCGCGAGGAGCTCGCGGACACCTGTGACGGCCGTATTGTGCTGACTGCCAATGCTGATGAGGAGCGCTGCCTTCTTCTGTACCCGGAGCCGGAGTGGGAAGAGCTCCAGCCGAAGATCCAGGCACTCCCCAATATGAACAAGGCCGTGCGTCGCCTGCAGCGGCTGCTGCTGGGCCAGGCAACACGCCTTGAGCTGGACACCAATGGCCGGATTCTGGTTCCGCCTCCCCTGCGCAGTTATGCGCGTCTGGAAAAGAAGCTGATGCTGATCGGTCAGGGCAAGAAGTTCGAGCTGTGGAGTGAAGAGCGCTGGTTCGCCTGGCTGGACGAGTCCACGGATGACGAGGAAATGCCTGCAGAAATGGAGGCACTGTCGCTATGACCCCGGTCGACTCCCGCAGCGCCGACGGTCAGTTCCGGCACCGCTCGGTGCTGCTGGATTCGGCAGTGGATCTGCTGGTTCAGGATCCGGAAGGGATCTATGTGGACGGAACCTTTGGTCGTGGCGGCCATAGCCGGCTGATTCTGGAGCAGTTGGGAGCCGGCGGCAGACTCATAGGTATCGACAAGGACCCGGAGGCGCTCAGCCATGCCCGGGACCTGGCCGAACGGGATGCCCGCTTTACGCCGGTGCACGGTTCCTTTGCGAGCCTTGCGGAGATTATCCGTGAGCAGGATCTGGGATTGCTCAGTGGTGTGCTGCTCGATCTGGGGGTTTCGTCGCCGCAACTGGATGACGCAGAGCGGGGCTTCAGTTTCATGAAAAACGGCCCGCTGGATATGCGCATGGATCCCGGGCAGGCACCGAGTGCTGCGCAATGGCTGGCAGAAGCCGATGAAAAAGACATTGCGGATGTGATTTTCCGTTACGGCGAGGAGCGTTTCTCCCGCCGTATTGCTCGGTTGATTGTGCAGCGGCGTGACGAGGCTCCGCTGGCGACTACTCGCGAGCTGGCCGAGCTGGTGGCCGAAGCGGTGCCCCGCAAGGAAAAACACAAACACCCCGCAACACGGACCTTTCAGGCAATCCGGATTTTTATCAACCGGGAGCTGGAAGATCTGGAAGAAGTGTTGGCGGCCGCTGCGGACAATCTGCGTCCCGGTGGTCGTCTGGTAGTGATCAGCTTTCACTCGCTGGAAGACCGGCTGGTGAAGCGTTTCATGCGGGATCTGGCCCGTGGCCCGCAGCTGCCCAAGGGCCTGCCGGTGACCGGCGATCAGCAGGAGTCCGGATTTCGTCTGGTGGGCAAGGCAATGAAAGCCAGTGACCAGGAAGTGACAGAAAACGTTCGGGCCAGGAGCGCGGTCATGCGGGTCCTGGAAAGAACCGATAAGGCCGCAGGCCGGCATGGAGGATTTTGATATGGGCGCTGTTGCGATAGAGCCAAAAGTAAAAACAGCGAAGCTGAACCGCACCACCATGAGGGACGGAGTGGCTGCGGCTGTGCGGGTATCCCGGCAGGTGTTTGCTGCTATTCAGCAACCCCGGGTCATGATTACCAGCGCCCTGGTTGCTGTGCTGCTGGCTTCCGCCCTGGGTGTGGTGGTCAGCTCTTACCAGAACCGTCAGTTGTTTAACGAGCTGGCTCAGTTGCAGGAAGCGCGGGATGCCTTTCAGCGTGAATGGAGCCAGTTGTTGCTGGAGCAGAGCGCCCTCAGTGCCCACGGCCGGGTTGAACGCCTGGCTGCCGAGCGGTTCGCAATGGTCGTTCCGGGCCGGCAGGACATAGTGTTGGTGCCGTTGATGGGACAGTCAGGTCAATAACGATAATCACAGGGTGACCAGAGTGTCAGTAAAGGGAAAACAGTCAGCCAGCCAGAGTCGTCTGGCCGCCGCTCTCGGAGCCTGGCGGTACGGCTCCGTGCTGGCTGTTTTCCTGATGGTGGTTGGCGCAATCGGCTGGCGGCTGGTGGATCTGCATGTGGTGGATCAGGAATTCCTTCGCGAGCAGGGCGATGTGCGCACCATCCGGGTGGACTCCATTGATGCCCACCGCGGAATGGTCACGGATCGGCACGGTGAATCCCTGGCGGTCAGTACGCCGGTTCAGACGGTCTGGGCGAATCCATCGGAGGCAGATCCCGATGACCCGCGACTGGAGACTGCGGCCCGTTTACTGGGCATCAGTGAGGCCAGCTTGCGCAACCGCCTCACGCGTTATGGCCACCGGGAGTTCATCTACGTTCAACGCAAGATAAGACCCTCGGTAGCCAGAGCGGTTATGGATCTGGGAATACCCGGTCTGTACAGCCGGCTAGAATATCGCCGCTACTACCCGGCAGGAGAAGTGACAGCCCACGTTGTGGGCTTTTCCAATATAGATGAAGAGGGTCAGGAAGGGCTGGAGCTGGCCTATGACGAATGGCTCAGTGGTGAAGGCGGGGCCAAGCGGGTCCTCAAGGATAACCGGGGCCGGGTAATCAAGGATCTGAGCCTGATCCGTACCGCCAAGCCGGGCAAGGACCTGACCCTGAGCCTGGATCTGCGTTTGCAGTATCTGGCGTACCGGGAGCTCAAGGCTGTGGTCAATGCCCACGATGCCCGGGGCGGCACTCTGGTGATGCTGGATGTGGATACCGGCGAGGTGCTGGCGATGGTCAACCAGCAATCCTATAACCCGAACGATCGCGGGCAGATCAGCCCGGAGCGGATGCGCAACAAGGCAATCACCGATCTGTTTGAACCGGGCTCCACCATGAAGCCGGTCACCGTGGCGGCGGCACTGGAAACCGGCAAGTACAGCCCGCAGACGAAGATTGATACAGCGCCGGGATACCGGCGTTTTGGCCGCTTCACGATCCGCGATCATCGTAATTACGGCGTGATGACCCTGAGCGAGATTATCAGCAAGTCCAGCAACGTGGGGATCAGCAAGATCGCCACTGATCTGGGTGGTGACGTGATCCGTGATCTGTATGCCCGGATGGGGCTGGGTCAGCCTACCGGTGTCGCCTTCCCCGGCGAAGCGGTCGGTGTGTTGCCGGCACCGCCCCGCTGGCGGCCGGTGGAAGAAGCCACCCTGTCCTATGGCTACGGACTGAGCGTAAATGCGCTGCAGTTGGCGCAGGCCTATATGGTTCTTGCCAACGGCGGCATCCGTTACCCGCTGAGCCTGTTGCGGGTGGACGAGCCGCCAAAAGGAGAACGGGTGCTGTCGGAAAAAGTCACGGCCGATGTTCGCAAGATGCTCCACCAGGTGGTGGAGGAAGGTACTGGCAAGCGGGCCAATCCGGGGTTCTACAGCGCTGGCGGCAAGACTGGCACCGTGCACCTGGTCGGCAAGCAGGGCTATGAAGACAGCCAATACAAGGCAATCTTTGCGGGGATGGCACCGATTGATAATCCGCGCATTGTGACTGTGGTGGCCGTGGATGCCCCCCAGTCCGGCGAATATTACGGCGGGGAAGTGGCAGCGCCGGTATTTGCCCGGGTGATGGGAGACGCATTACGGCTGTTGAACGTCAAGCCGGAACTGGAAGTGGGGCGGGCCGATGGCCCGGACCACTCCGGGGAGCGGGGGTAGACTATGTGCATCACATCGCTTAGCACGCTGCTGCAGGATATCGAAACCGTACCGTCGGTATTTGATGTGACCATCCACGGGCTGCAGACAGACAGTCGGGAAGTGGGGATGGGGGATGCTTTCGTAGCCCTGTCCGGAGCCCGTACACCGGCCGATCATTATGTGGATGATGCGATTGCCGCCGGAGCCACCGTGGTGCTGCTGGAAGTCGATCAGCCTGCGGAGTGCCGCGAGTACCAGGGGGCGCTGGTGGTGCCGGTCACCGGTCTGCGCGGAAAGCTGGGGCGCATCGCGGACCGGTTCTACGAGCACCCGAGCCATCGTATGAGGGTGCTGGGCGTGACGGGCACCAATGGCAAAACCTCGGTGACGCACTTTATTGCCAGCCTGCTGGGTGAAACCGGGTCGCCCTGCGGTCTGATTGGCACCCTGGGTAACGGTCTTCCCGGTCGGCTGAAAGCAAGCACTCACACCACGCCGGACGTGGTGCATGTGAACCGGGAACTGGCACGGATTCTGGCCCAGGGCGGGCGTTCGGCGGCGATGGAAGTGTCGTCCCATGCGCTGGACCAGGGACGGCTCGACGGACTGGCGATGACCGGTGCGGTATTTACCAACCTGAGCCGTGACCATCTGGACTACCACGGCTCCATGGAAGAATACGCTGCAGCCAAGGCGAAGCTGTTCCGGCGCGAAGAACTGCATTTTTCCGTGATCAATTACGACGACCCGTTTGGTCGTCAGCTCTACGAGCAACTGGAAGGCCAGTGCGACCGGGTTCGTTACAGCCTCCACGAGGCCCAGACAGAGCTGTGGATGACCCGCTTTGAGCCACAGGCGCATGGCTTCACCGCGCAGGTGGATGGTCAGTGGGGCCGCTTTGAAGTATTCGCGCCGCTGCTGGGTGCCTTTAATGCCAGCAACCTGCTGGCAGCGATGGCCACAGCGCTCACTCTGGGCGTGCCGGTGGAACGGGTCTGTCAGGCGGCGGAAAAACTGGTTGCTCCCCCGGGGCGGCTGGAGTCCTTCACCGGAGCCGGCGGTGTTCAGGTGGTCGTTGATTACGCCCACACACCGGATGCCCTTGCCAATGCCCTGACAGCCTTGCGGAGCCACGTTTCCAGCCGGTTGATCTGCGTATTTGGCTGTGGCGGGGATCGGGACACCGGCAAACGGCCGGAGATGGCCAGGGTGGCCGAAGAGCTGGCGGATAGCGTGCTGGTGACTGATGACAACCCCAGATCCGAAGATCCGGCGCTGATTACCGACCAGATTGTCGCCGGGCTGAGCAGCCCGGAACAGGCCCGGGTGATCCATGATCGGGCAGAGGCGATCCACCAGGCCATCAGCATGGCCGGCGACGGCGACATCGTGCTGGTGGCCGGCAAAGGACACGAAACATTCCAGGAAATTGCCGGGCAGCGCGTGCCGTTCAGCGATGTTGAGCAGGTGCGCCACGCGCTGTCCCTTAACGGAGGTGTTGCATGATGCGCGCCTTCACGCTGGCAGAAGCCGCAGTGTGGCTGAAGGCAGCCGAGCCGGCGGGTGCCGCAGAGGTGACTTGCCAGGGCGTGTCTACGGACACCCGTGCGATCCGCGACGGTGATCTGTTCGTGGCCCTGCGGGGCGAGCGTTTTGATGGCCATGAGTTTGTTGCTCAGGCGAAACAGGCCGGGGCCGTGGCTGCCGTGGTGGATAGCGCGGTTGCAGGTGCTGATATCCCGCAGTTGGTGGTTGAAGACACTGTCGAAGCCCTTGCTGCTCTGGCCGCAGCCCAGCGAGACGAAAGCCGGGCCCAGTTTGTGGCGGTTACCGGCAGCAGCGGAAAAACCACGGTGCGGGAAATGACCGGGGCGATTCTTGGCAATGGCGGCCCGGTATTGGTGACCCAGGGCAATCTGAACAATCACATCGGCGTGCCGCTGACCCTGTTCCGCCTGACCCCGGAACATCGTTTCGGTGTGATTGAGCTGGGAGCCAGTGGCGTTGGCGAGATCGCCCATACCGTTGCGATAACCCGTCCGGACGTGGCCATTCTGACCAATGCCGGTCAGGCCCACCTGGAAGGTTTTGGTGGTTACGACAAGGTGGTCCAGGCGAAGGGCGAAATCATCGATGCTGTCGCCCCCACCGGTGTCGTGGTGCTGAACCGGGACGACCCGGCCTTTGAAATCTGGCGCGACCGGGCCGGGACCCGGCGGGTCATTGCGGTCAGTGCATCCGGCCATCCGGATGCGGATTACCGCTACCGGCAGCTACAGGTAGAGCGCGATGGCCAGACCTTCGTTGCCGAGGGCCCGCTGGGCTGGGAGCAGACGGTTCACCTGGGGCTTTATGGTGAGCACAACGCCGGTAATGCGTTGCTGGCTATAGCGGCTGCACGGGAACTGGGTGCCGGCGATGATGCGGTGACCCGGGGTCTGGCCAGCCTGAAGCCGGTGAAAGGCCGCCTGCAGGTGATTCATCTGTCGGAGCAGGTCCGGCTGGTGGATGACAGTTATAACGCCAACCCCGCATCCATGCGGGCGGCGCTGAAATTTCTCGGCAGCCTGCCGGGGTACCGGATTGCGGTACTCGGTGCCATGGCCGAGCTGGGTAGCGAAGCGGATGAGCTGCACCGTGAAATCGGGGAGTTCGCCCGTCGTCAGGGTATTGACCGGCTGCTGGCAGTCGGTCCGGAAGGCAGCGCTTACCAGCAGGGATTTGGTGAGGGTTGCGATGTGTGTGCCAGTCAGGGGGAAGCAGTCAGCCGGCTCAGGGCCGTCACTGAAGCTCCGCTGTCAGTACTGGTGAAAGGTTCTCGCAGTTCCGCCATGGATCAAGTGGTGGAAGGCCTACAGGAAAAAGGTGACTAACTCATGCTGCTCTGGCTGACCGGGGTTCTGTCTGATTATTTTTCGGCGCTGACGGTGTTTCAGTACCTCACGCTGCGCGCCATTATGGGAATTCTGACCGCACTGCTGATCTCCCTGCTGATCGGACCCTGGATGATTCGCAAGCTGGGGCAGTACCAGATCGGCCAGGCGGTTCGTGATGACGGCCCCCAGACCCACCTTAGCAAGGCTGGCACCCCCACCATGGGTGGTGCACTGATTCTGGTGGCAATTGGTATCAGCACCCTGCTGTGGGCGGACCTGACCAACCGTTATGTGTGGGTAACCCTGCTGGTGACCCTGTTGTTCGGTGCCATTGGCTGGGTGGACGATTATCGCAAGGTGGTAGAGCGTAATCCCCGTGGCCTGCCGGCACGCTGGAAGTATTTCTGGCAGTCGGTGATCGGGGCCGGCGCGGCAGTGGCGCTGTACGCTACATCGTCTCTGCCCCAGGAAACGTCCCTGTATGTACCTTTCTTCAAGGATGTTTCGTTCACCCTGGGGCCGGTTATTTTCATCCTGCTGAGTTATTTCGTGATCGTCGGCAGCAGCAATGCAGTCAACCTGACGGATGGCCTGGATGGCCTGGCGATTATGCCTACCGTGATGGTGGCGGGTGCGCTGGCGGTGTTTGCCTATGTGTCCGGCCATGCGCAGTTTGCCGACTATCTGCTGATTCCCCATTTGCCGGGCACCGGGGAGCTGATCATTTTCTGCGGTGCCATCGTGGGTGCGGGCCTCGGATTCCTGTGGTTCAACACCTACCCGGCCCAGGTGTTCATGGGGGATGTGGGTGCCCTGGCCCTGGGGGCCGCCCTGGGTGTGGTCGCCGTTATCGTCCGGGAAGAGATTGTCCTGTTCATCATGGGCGGGGTGTTCGTGATGGAAACCATTTCCGTGATTCTGCAGGTGGGCTCCTACCGGCTGACCGGCCGGCGTATTTTCCGGATGGCACCCCTGCACCATCACTTTGAGCTGAAAGGCTGGCCGGAGCCGCGGGTTATCGTGCGGTTCTGGGTCGTCACCGTTGTTCTGGTACTGATTGGCCTGGCCAGTCTGAAATTGCGCTAAGGGACGGAGAATTAATGGCTGTCATCGCTTCAGATCGTCGCACACTGGTGGTAGGGCTCGGCAAGACCGGGCTCTCCTGCGTGCGCTATCTGCACAACCAGGGACGTGACCTGGTGGTGGCGGACAGCCGTGTCCATCCGCCGGGCCTGGACGAGCTGCGTGCCGGCTGGCCGGAGATACCGGTGCATACCGGAGAGTTCGATCCGGAGCTCTTTACAGGTTTCAACGAACTGGTGGTCAGCCCGGGGATCAGTGTCGCAGAGCCGGCCATCGCCGCTGCGAGGGAAGCCGGCGCGATGATCCGCGGTGACATCGATCTGTTCAGCGAAGCAGCGGATGCGCCGATCGTGGCCATTACCGGTTCCAACGGCAAAACCACCGTCACCAGTCTGCTGGGGGAAATGGCTCTGGCAGCGGGGCGCAAGGTAGCGGTGGGCGGCAACATCGGCACGCCGGCCCTGGACCTGCTGGGGCAGGATGCAGAGCTGTATATCCTGGAGTTGTCCAGCTTCCAGCTCGAGACCACGGAAGAGTTGAACGCCACGGTTGCTACGGTACTGAATGTCAGCGACGACCATATGGATCGTTACCACTCCAAAATGGAGTACTTCCAGGCCAAGCAGCGCATCTACCGGGGTGCGAAGAATGCGGTGGTCAACCTGGACGATGCCCTGAGCACCCCCATGGCCCGGGATAATCTCCGGTTTGTCTGCTTTGGTTTCAACCGGGTCAATCCGGAAACCTTCAGCACCCGGGATGACGAACAGGGCACCTGGATTACCTGGGGCTTCGACAACCTGCTGCTGACCAGCGAGTTGGGCCTGCTGGGTCTGCACAACGTCAGCAATGTGATGGCAGCGCTGGCGCTGGGTCAGGTGGTCGGTCTGCCAATGGACGTGATGTTGCAGACCGCCCGGCAATTCCGCGGGCTTCCCCATCGCTGTGAGCTGGTGCGCCGGCTGGACGGCATTGAATACGTTAACGACTCCAAAGGCACCAACGTGGGTGCCACCGCCGCTGCCCTGGAAAGCCTGGCGACAGACAACGGCAAACTGGTGCTGATTGCCGGGGGAGACGGCAAGGGAGCCGACTTTTCGCCGCTGGCGGAACCGGTTGCCCGTTTCTGCCGTGGGGTAGTGCTGATTGGTCGCGATGCAGATCGTCTCGCTGAAGTGGTCGGCAGCGATGTGCCTTGTGAAAAAGCAGGATCAATGGCGGAGGCGGTTGCCGCCGCACGCCGGATGGCGGAGACGGGAGATCGGGTTCTGTTGTCCCCCGCCTGCGCCAGTTTCGATATGTTCCGTGATTACCAGGATCGCGGTGACCAGTTCCGTCACCAGGTGGAGGTGCTTTGATGGCAATTTCCTCCCGCGTGACCAACAACCTGCAGGCACCGGATATGAAGGGTCTGCTCAGTGACATGCGGCCGTTGCCGCTGCTGGTGATCAGCGCATCGGCCCTGCTGGTGATGGGCGTGGTGATGATTTCCTCCGCCTCCATGGACATGGCCGCCGAAACCCTGGGCAACAGCTACCACTATGTGCTGCGCCAGTTGATCTTCGCCGGACTTGGGCTGCTGGCGGCTCTGGTGGCGGTGAACGTTCCGGTGGCCTGGTGGCAGCGCAGCGGTTTCCTGCTGCTGATGGTGGCGCTGATCCTGCTGCTGCTGGTGCTGACTCCGCTGGGGCGGACGGTGAACGGCTCAACCCGCTGGATTCCGATGGGGCTGTTCAATGTCCAGGTATCGGAAGTGGCCAAGCTTTGCCTGATTGCTTACCTGGCGGGGTATCTGGTGCGTCGTCACGATGAGCTGATGAATACCTGGATGGGTTTTTTCAAGCCGGTGGTGGTGCTGTCGTTTGCCTCGTTCCTGCTGGTCATCGAACCGGATTTCGGGGCCACCGTGGTATTGATGACGGCGGCCATGGGCATGATCTTCCTCAGCGGCGTGCGCCTGAGCCGGTTCATGCCGCTGATCGGCTTTTTCGTGGTGGTGGGGGTACTGCTGGTAGTCACCCAGCCCTACCGGATCAAGCGGGTGGTGAGCTATCTGGACCCCTGGAAGGACCAGTTTGATACAGGCTACCAGCTTACCCAGTCCCTGATTGCCTTCGGGCGCGGCGACTGGGCCGGGGTTGGGCTGGGCAATTCGGTGCAGAAGCTGTTTTTCCTGCCCGAGGCCCATACGGATTTTGTGTTCGCGATTATCGCTGAGGAATTTGGTCTGTTTGGCTCACTGCTGGTACTGGGGCTGTTCACTGTGCTGGTGGTATCCGGTTTCGTGATTGCCCGGCGGGCAGAGAAAGCGGGAATGCCGTTCGCTGCCTGCTTCTGCTACGGGCTGGTATTCCTGCTGGGGCTGCAGGCGGCGGTCAATATGGCAGTCAGCACCGGGTTGCTGCCCACCAAGGGGCTGACCCTGCCGCTGGTGAGTTATGGCGGCTCCAGCCTGATTGTCACCTGTATCAGTATCGGGGTGATTGTGCGGGTTGAGCTGGAACGGCTGGACAAGCTGCGTTCCGAGGCTGGTGACAAGGCTCCGGGCAAGACCCGCAAGGGAGGGGCGGTCTATGACTGAGCGTCGTTTCCTGATTATGGCCGGTGGTACCGGCGGACACGTGTTTCCCGCTCTGGCCACCGCCCGGATGCTGCAGGAAAAAGGCCACCACGTGGAGTGGCTGGGATCCAGGGGTGGTATGGAAGAGCGTTTACTGGCGGACAGCGATATTCCGCTGCACCTGATTCAGGTGTCCGGTCTGCGGGGCAAGCGTCGGGCCACGCTGCTACTGGCTCCGTTCCGGCTGCTCCGGGCGCTGGCGCAGGCGTTTGCGGTGGTCCGCAGTGTGCGGCCGGATTGTGTGATCGGCATGGGCGGTTTCGCCGCAGGTCCGGGTGGCCTGGCGGCCTATATCACCCGCAAGCCGCTGGTGATTCATGAGCAGAACGCCATTGCAGGTATGACCAACCGGACCCTGTCCCGTTTTGCCCATACCGTGCTCGAAGCATTTCCGGGTGCCTTTGGTGAAGGGGTGGTCACCCGCTGTACCGGCAACCCGGTGCGCTCCGATGTGGCGGCACTGGCGGCTCCGGAAGAGCGCATGGCAGGCCGTGAAGGCCCGCTGCGCCTGCTGGTGGTCGGTGGCAGCCTGGGGGCTCAGGCCATAAACGAACGCTTGCCGCAGGCGTTGGCGCTGATGCCGGAACAGGAGCGGCCGAAGGTGCGCCACCAGTGTGGCGAAAAGAATCTTGAAGCAACCCGCGATGCCTATCAGCAGGCGGGTTGTGATGCGGACATCGAGCCGTTTATCGGCGATATGGCTGCGGCCTACGGGGAAGCCGACCTGGTGCTCTGCCGGGCGGGGGCCCTGACGGTATCGGAGCTGTGCGTGGCAGGGTTGGGAGCCATTCTGGTGCCGTTTCCCCACGCGGTGGACGATCACCAGGCCCATAACGCAGGGCGCATGGTGTCCGAAGGTGCGGCCATCATGGTGCGACAGCCGGAACTGACCCCGCAAGCACTGGCTGAAATTCTGACAGACCTGTCCCGGAGCAAGGCCCGGGACATGGCGGTGGCAGCCCGCAGGCTGGCACGCCCCGACGCGACGGAGAGAGTAGTGAATTATTGTCTGGAGGCAGCCCATGGCTGAGGCGACCAACCCACCGCTGGTGTATCAGGTGCCGGAAATGCGCCGTATCCGCAATATCCATTTCGTGGGTATTGGCGGTGCCGGCATGAGCGGTATTGCCGAGGTGCTGAGTAACCAGGGTTACGACGTGTCGGGTTCGGACCTGCGGGAAAGCGCAGTGACCGACCGCCTCACGGGTATGGGGATCACCGTGTTCTTTGGTCACCAGGCATCCAACAGCGACACGGCGGACGTGGTGGTGGTGTCATCCGCCGTCAACGAGGATAACCCGGAGGTAAAGGCCGCACGGGAGCGCCGGGTGCCGATCGTGCCCCGGGCCGAGATGCTGGCGGAAATCATGCGTTACCGCCATGGCATTGCCGTGGCCGGTACCCACGGCAAAACCACCACCACCAGCCTGATTGCCTCGGTGCTGGGAGAAGCCGGGCTGGACCCGACGTTTGTGATCGGCGGCAAGCTCAACAGTGCAGGCACCAATGCCAAACTGGGCGGTTCCCGCTATCTGGTGGCAGAGGCGGACGAGAGCGATGCGTCGTTCCTGCATCTGACCCCGGTGATCTCCGTGGTAACCAATATCGAGGCGGACCACATGGACACCTACGGTGGCGATGTGGAGAAGCTGAAGCAGACCTTTGTGGATTTCCTGCACAACCTGCCTTTCTACGGTGTGGCAGTGATGTGTGTGGATGATGCCTTTGTGCAGGAGATTATTCCGCGTATCTCCAGGGCCATCATTACCTACGGTATCGACAATCCGGATGCCGATTACCGGGCGGTGGACATTTCCGGTGACGGACTTCAGACCCACTTCACCGTAGAGCGCCCCGGCGGTCGCCCGTCCATGCAGGTCAGCCTGCGAATGCCCGGTCGTCATAACGTGCTCAATGCGCTGGCAGCGATTGCGGTCGCCACCGACGAAGGTGTCGACGATGCAGCTATCTGCCAGGGACTGGCCGCCTTTGCCGGTGTTGGCCGGCGTTTCCAGGTCTACGGCGATTACCAGACCCCCAATGGCAAGGTCACCCTGGTGGATGACTACGGCCATCATCCCACCGAGGTGGCAGCGGTGGTCCGGGCCGCACGGGAAGCCTGGCCGGAGCGCCGGCTGGTGATGCTGTATCAGCCCCATCGGTACTCCAGAACACGGGATCTCTACGAGGATTTCGTGCGGGTATTGTCCGAAGTGGACGGCTTGTTGCTGATGGATGTGTACGGTGCCGGCGAGCCCCCGATTCCCGGTGCGGACGGACGTTCCCTGTGCCGCAGTATCCGGCAGCGGGGCAAGGTAGAGCCGGTGTTTGTGGACGATAACGATGCAATTGAATCGCTGCTCGCGGGTGTGCTGCAGGATGGGGATCTGCTGATCACCCAGGGTGCCGGCGATGTGGGCGGTGTAGCCGCGCGGTTGGCCGCGGCGGGAGTGGTTGCCAGTGAGTGAGATGAACCGCATGGATGTCCAGAGCTATCAGGCAGACCCGGAACTGGTCAGCAGGCTGGGTCGTGTGGCCGTGTTCATGGGTGGCGATTCGGCTGAACGCGCCGTTTCCCTGAAGAGCGGTCAGGCGGTGCTCTCGGCACTGCAGTCTGCCGGCGTGGATGCCTACGGGGTAGATGTAACCGGCTGCCTGCTGAAAACCGTGGAAAATCCGGAATACGACCGGGTGTTCATCGCCCTGCACGGTCGTGGCGGTGAGGACGGAACCATCCAGGCGATCCTCTCCCAGGCGGGTATTCCGTATACCGGCAGCGACGTGCTGGCATCGGCCCTGGCGATGGACAAACTGCGGTCCAAATACGTGTTCCGGGGATGCAATCTGCCCACCCCGGGGTTCTGCAGCATGGCCTGCGAAGAAGATGTGGAAACGGTAGTCGCATCGCTGCGGATGCCGGTTGGTGTCAAACCGGCCCGGGAAGGCTCCAGCATCGGTATCCGCAAGGTTGCGAACCGGGAAGAGTTGCTTGAGGCATGGCGCGAGGCAGCAGAACTGGACGAGCAGGTGCTGATCGAGGAGTGGGTGGAAGGCCCCGAATTTACCGTGAGCCTGCTGCAGGATCAGGCGCTGCCGGCCATCGGGCTGAGTACCGACCATGTGTTTTACGACTACGACGCGAAATACCTGGCAGACGACACCCGTTACCGGATTCCCTGTGGCCTGTCTCCGGAAGACGAAGTGAGGCTGCAGCAACTATCGCTGGAAGCGTTCCGTGCGCTGGGCTGCAAAACCTGGGGCCGGGTGGATGTGATGCAGGACAGTGAAGGCAACTTCTGGTTGCTGGAAGTGAATACCGTACCGGGCATGACGGATCACAGCCTGGTACCCATGGCGGCAAAGGCCGCCGGCATCAGCTTTGAGGAGCTGGTGGTGCGAATACTCAAAGACACCCTGACGAGTGATGGTGATGCTTGAGCGGATTCTGATCAGAAGCCGCCCGGTGCCGGAGGAACCACCCCGGCGGCGGGGCGCGACCAGCCTGGCACCGAAGCAGGACCGGTTTGCCGTGTTCCGCGCTGTGATGGCGGCGGTGCCCTGGGTCAAGGCAGGTATGGGAGCCGCAGTGGTGCTGCTGGCAGCCATGGTGCCCTGGGGCGTGGGCGAGGTGCTGGCCGCCATGGACCGGCAGATCATGGCGATTGATGTGGCCGGAGAGCTGAAAGGCGAGAGTGCACCGGCGGTGGAACGCGGGGTGTCCGGATGGGTCGGACGCAGCTTCTTTGCCACCGATCTATCGGAAATAAAGGCGGCGGTTGAAGATCGCCCCTGGGTAGCGTCCGCAGCCGTGCGGCGGGTATGGCCGGACCGGCTGGAAGTGGAAATCCGCGAACAGAAGCCGCTGGCCTACTGGGATGACGGGCGGCTGGTGAGTCGCTCCGGGGTGTTGTTTTCGCCCCCCAACCCGGAAGTGGCCGGCCGCTTGCCGAAACTTTCCGGCCCGGATGAGCGGGTGCGGGATGTGATTGATATGGCCCGCACCCTGGCGGATCGGCTGGCGGCCCATGAGCTGGGGTTTGCCGGGCTGGCGCTGGAACAACGGGGTGCCTGGACCCTCACTCTGGCCAACGGCATCGAAGTGGTGCTGGGCCGGGACCAGGTGGCAGAGCGCTTCGAGCGTTTTCTGACAGTTTACCAAACGCGGCTGGCCTCCCGGTCAGGGGAAGTCAGTCGTGTAGATGCGAGATATACCAACGGTGTCTCGGTGCGCTGGAAAGCGGACGGCACCGGAGAAACAAAATCCTAGAACTTTCACTTTCAGACCCGGGGTTTGGTGAATCAAATGTCATCGGTTGAAACGGAAAACATGATTGTCGGACTGGATATCGGAACCTCCAAGGTGGTTGCGATCGTCGGCAAGCGCAAACTGGACGGCACCATTGAAGTGGTCGGGATCGGCTCGCACCCTTCCCGGGGACTTAAGCGTGGCGTGGTCGTCAATATCGAAACTACCGTGCAGGCCATACAGCGCGCGGTGGAAGAAGCGGAGCTGATGGCCGGCTGCCGCATTCACTCTGTGTATGCCGGCATTGCCGGCAGCCACATCAAGAGCCTGAACTCCCACGGTATCGTGGCGATCCGCGACCGGGAAGTAACCCAGGCGGATGTGGACCGGGTGATTGATGCGGCCCAGGCAGTGGCGATTCCGGCAGACCAGAAGATTCTGCACATCCTGCCCCAGGAGTTCGTCATTGATAACCAGGAAGGCATCAAGGAACCGATGGGAATGTCCGGCGTGCGCCTGGAAGCCAAGGTGCATCTGGTGACCTGCGCGGTGAATGCGGCCCAGAACATCGAGAAATGCGTGAAGCGCTGTGGCCTCGAAGTGGACGACATCATTCTTGAGCAGCTGGCTTCGAGCCACGCCATCCTCACCGAGGACGAGAAAGAGCTGGGTGTCTGCGTCGTGGATATCGGTGGAGGTACCACCGACATTGCGGTGTTCACCGGCGGAGCCATCCGCCATACCGCGGTGATTCCGATTGCCGGCGACCAGGTCACCAACGATATCGCGATGGCACTGCGCACACCCACGCAGAATGCCGAAGAGATCAAGATCAAATACGCCTGCGCACTGACCCAGCTGGCCGGTGCGGATGAAACCATCAAGGTGCCCAGTGTCGGGGATCGTGCCCCGCGGGATCTGTCCCGCCAGGCACTGGCCGAGGTGGTGGAGCCCCGTTACGAGGAGCTTTTCACCCTGGTGCAGTCCGAGCTGCGCCGCTCCGGTTTCGAGGATCTGATTCCTGCGGGCATCGTGATTACCGGCGGTTCCTCCACCATGGAAGGGGTGGTGGAACTGGCCGAAGAGATCTTCCACATGCCGGTACGCCTTGCCTCACCGCAGGCAGTGGCCGGTATGTCGGAGGTGGTCAACAACCCGATCTACTCAACAGGGGTCGGGCTGTTGATCCATGGGTTCCGCCAGATGGATCTGGGAGGAGGCCCGGCGCTCCGTGGTGAGGATGCCCCCTCGCTGCTCGAGCGGATGAAGAGCTGGTTCACTGGGCATTTCTGAGTGAGCCGGTAAAAACGAAGGTATCTCGAAAACACAACATTCAATTAAAAGCCCTGGAAAAGGGCTGAACACGCACGAAGGAGTAAGGGGAATGTTTGAACTTGTCGATAATGTCCAGCAAAACGCGGTCATCAAGGTTGTCGGCGTAGGCGGCGGCGGTGGTAATGCCGTCCGGCACATGCTCAACAGCGATGTTGAGGGTGTGGAATTTATCTGCGCGAACACCGATGCCCAGGCACTCACCGATATGGATGCCAAACAGGTAATCCAGCTCGGTGGCAACATCACCAAGGGACTCGGGGCCGGAGCCAATCCGGAAGTGGGTCGCCAGTCTGCCCTGGAAGACCGGGATCGCATCGCCGAAGCCCTGAAAGGTGCCGACATGGTCTTTATTACCGCCGGCATGGGCGGTGGTACCGGTACCGGTGCTGCGCCGATTGTGGCGGAAGTAGCCCGGGAGCTGGGTATCCTGACCGTTGCCGTGGTCACCAAGCCGTTCATGTTTGAAGGTGGCAAGCGCATGAGCGTGGCCGAAGAAGGCCTGAAAGAACTGGAAGAGAGCGTTGACTCTCTGATTACTATCCCTAACGAAAAACTGCTGGCGGTAATGGGTAAGAAGACCAGCCTGCTGGATGCCTTTGCCTCCGCCAACGACGTATTGCTGGGTGCGGTTCAGGGCATTGCCGACCTGATTACCCGCAACGGTATGATCAACGTCGACTTCGCCGACGTGAAGACGGTGATGTCCGAGATGGGCATGGCGATGATGGGTACTGCCCGCGCCACCGGCGAAAACCGGGCCCGGGAAGCAGCAGAAGCGGCCGTTCGCAGCCCGCTGCTGGAAGACATCAACCTGCAGGGTGCCAAGGGTATCCTGGTCAATATCACCGCGGGCATGGACCTCAACCTGGGCGAGTTCTCCGAGGTTGGCGACATTGTGCGTGAATTCGCCTCTGACTCTGCCACCGTGGTTGTCGGCACCGTGATCGATCCGGAAATGACCGACGAGCTGAAGGTAACCGTTGTGGCCACCGGCCTGGGCGGCGACCGGGACAAGCCCACCAAGGTAGTGGACAACACCCGCAGCCTGGACGGAACCACCGACTACAACCAGCTGGATCGCCCGGCAGTACTGCGTCGTCGTGCGGTATCCCACGGTAATGTCGCAATTGACCAGAGTAAGGACAGCGAAGAGCAGGGCGTGGACTATCTCGATATTCCCGCATTCCTGCGCAGGCAGGCTGACTGATAATCTGTTGCAATTGTGGCGGGTTGCCGTTAAGAAAGGAGCCCGCAAAGGGTGCTGGATACCCGGCCGGTTGGCCGGCGTGACGGAAAAGTCATGCCAGATTGGTTAAATGGTATTCAGTCTTGTTTTCAGGTACAATCCGGGCAACGTTTTGCCCAGATGATACCGATTTTTTGTGACGGAAATATGTACCGATGATCAGACAACGGACACTCAAGAATACAATCCGCGCCACAGGCGTAGGTCTGCATTCCGGGGAAAAGGTATACCTGACCCTGAAACCTGCGCCGGTGGATGCCGGAATCGTCTTCCGTCGTACTGACCTGGATCCCGTAGTGGAAATCCGGGCCTGTGCGGAAAACGTAGGCGAGACCATGCTGTCCACGACGCTGGTAAAAGACGGTGTCCGTGTGGCTACAGTAGAGCATCTGCTGTCTGCCATGGCAGGTCTCGGTATCGATAACTGCTTCGTGGAGCTCAGTGCTGCCGAGGTGCCCATCATGGACGGTTCCGCAGGGCCTTTTGTGTTCCTGCTGCAGTCTGCGGGTATCGAGGAGCAGGATGCCGCCAAGCGCTTTATCCGTATCAAGCGTGAGGTGACCCTGGAAGAGGGCGACAAGAAAGCCACCTTCCTGCCGTTCGACGGCTTCAAGGTCAGCTTCGGCATCGATTTCGACCATCCGGTTTTCAAGGGCCGCGCCCAGACTGCGACCGTTGACTTCTCCAGCACATCTTTTGTGAAGGAAGTCAGCCGGGCGAGAACCTTCGGGTTCATGCGCGACATTGAAAACCTGCGGGCGATGAATCTGGCTCTGGGTGGCAGTGTGGATAACGCCATCGTGGTGGATGACTACAAGATCCTCAACGAGGACGGTCTGCGCTACGACGACGAATTCGTCAAGCACAAGGTACTGGATGCCATCGGCGACCTGTATCTGCTGGGTAACAGCCTGATTGGCGAGTTCCGTGGCGTGAAATCCGGTCACGACCTTAACAACAAGCTGCTACGCAAGCTCAGGCAAGAAGAGGATGCGTGGGAAGTGGTTACCTTCGATAACGAGGAAACCGCTCCTATTTCCTACATGAAACCTGTGCTGGCGGCTCACGCCTGAGGCCGGATGCCTCAGTCCTGAACGTGGCTTGCGAGTTTTTCGAGAACCTCGCGTAATCGTTTGTCCTTCGTGTGCCCGGCTTCTTCCCTGAGGAGCCGGGCATTTTCTTTACTCAGGGGGCGGTGCTGGACCTCCGGCGCTTCGCTGAATCTCGGTGGTACCACCTTCACTGTCAGCTTCCAGACATACTGGAACGCTTCACTCTTGCGCAATTCTGCCATCAACTCATGCTGGCGATAACGAATCTGGCTGGCTTGCGGGCCGTTGCTGGCGGACAGCACCAGTTCGCCCTCCCGGTAACTGACAAAGCGGGTACCTTGCGCCAGTGACGGGGGCAGTGCGGCGATCACATCCCGCTCCGCCTGCTGGTGGGTGCGGGCCTTTGCCATCAGCTCTTTCAGGACCGGTGCCCGGTCCAGAGTCTCTGGCCTGAGTTCCAGGCTGGGTTTCTCTTTCATCTGTGCGTTTATTCTCGACGTATCGGGTAACGATTGGTTACACTTCGGCACGGTTATAAGGTAGCGGCTGTATTACACTCCTTTTACAGGCTGAGCAAAGGGTGTGTCTACAGTCGTTGATAATCTTCACATGGTGTCAACGTCACCCGGTGACAAGCTCCCGCCTTGGTTGGTAGTAGCTGCCCAGGATTGAGTTGTCGGGAATATCCCGCAATCCGGCAAAGGATGCACGGCAGGTCCGGTTACAACTCATGAGACGCCAGACACAGGAATTGGCTGCGCCTCACCCATGAATACTGAAGATGATATGAACGTCATTCTGGTTGGCAAGAATCACGGGAAATCCCGCGTAATACCCTTGCATGCGCCGGTTCTGGCGGTTGCCACGCTGGTTGTGCTGGCGTTGGTGGCCCTGGCGGCATGGAGTGGATACCGGGCGGCTCTTACCGCGCTGGAACCGCAAGAGCCGGTTCGGGACCAGGTAGTTGCCGAGTGGCAGCAGAAGCTGGATGAGCAGCGCGAGCAACTGGCGTTGATCCGCGAGAATGCCCAGCATCAGATGGATGCACTGACGCTGCGCATCGGTGAGTTGCAGGGTCGACTGTTGCGGCTGGATGCGCTGGGCCAGCGCTTCGTGGAGTCCGGCATGGTGGCCAGCGGCGAATTCAACTTTGACCAGCCGCCCGCGGTGGGTGGTCCTGAAGAGTCCGCGGGTGTGGCGGAAACCTTCTCGTCTCCGGAATTGAGCCGCATGATTGACGAGCTTTCAGCGCGGATTGATGACCGGGAACAGAAGCTTCGTCTGCTCGATGAAGTCTCTTCCCAGCGCAAACTGGAAGATGAGCGTTATGTAGAAGGTCGTCCGATCACCTGGGGCTGGCTTTCTTCCCGTTACGGGTACCGCTCTGATCCCTTCACCGGCAAGCGCGCCTGGCACGCCGGGGTGGACCTGGCGGGCAAGGAAGGCAGCGACATCATTGCCACCGCAGGTGGTGTTGTGACCTACGCCGGCGAGCGTTATGGATACGGCAATCTCGTTGAGGTTGATCATGGCGATGGCCTGGTCACCCGTTACGCCCACGCAAAGACCATCGAGGTAGAGGTGGGTGACGTGGTCCAGAAGGGCCAGGTGCTGGCGCTGATGGGCAGTACCGGTCGCTCTACCGGTCCCCACGTGCACTTCGAAGTCCTGCGTCAGGGCAAGACCGAAAACCCGGAAACCTACATCTCCAGAGCCAGTCGCTGAGACTGGCTTCTTATCTCCTTCCTTCTGGTCCCTTTCTCTCTGAATTCCCGAAGATAACCGGTCGACTCGGCCGGTTGTGACCTCTGCCTTTTGTACTGCTGTGAAATAAGGTTAGAATGCCTGCTTCCTTCGTTTAACCAAAGAAGCAGTGGTCTATGTTCACAAAGCTTGCAACAAAGGTTTTTGGCAGTAAGAACGCCAGAGAAATCAAAAGGATGCGTAAAACTGTCGCGCGCATTAATGATCTGGAAGAGCAGTTTGGCAGTTTGTCCGATTCCGAGTTGCAAGGTAAGACCGCTGAATTCCGCCGCCGCCATGATGAAGGCGAGAGCCTCGACAGCCTGCTGCCGGAGGCCTTTGCCACCGCCCGGGAGGCTGCCCGCCGTGTGATGGGCATGCGCCACTATGATGTCCAGCTGATTGGTGGTATCACCCTGCACGAAGGCCGTATCTCCGAAATGAAAACCGGTGAGGGTAAAACCCTGGTGGCCACCCTGCCGGTGTACCTCAACGCCCTGTCCGGCAAGGGTGTTCATCTGGTAACGGTGAACGACTACCTGGCCCGCCGGGACGCAGAGTGGATGGGCAAGCTTTACCGTTTCCTGGGTCTTCAGGTGGGTGTGGTCGCGGCCGGCCAGCCACAGGAAGAAAAGCGCGCAGCCTATCAGGCAGACATCACCTACGGTACCAACAACGAATTCGGCTTCGATTACCTGCGGGACAACATGGCCTTCAGCATCGAAGACAAGGTGCAGCGCGGGCTGAACTTTGCCATCGTGGATGAGGTGGACTCCATCCTCATCGATGAGGCCCGTACCCCGCTGATTATTTCCGGTGCAGCGGAAGACAGCTCCAGGATGTACCAGGAGATCAACGGCCTGGTGCCCAGCCTCGAGAAGGGCGAAGTGCCGGAAGAGGGCGAGCCTACCGGTGATTTCACCATTGATGAAAAATCCCGCCAGGTGGAACTGACCGAGGCCGGTCACGAGAAAGTGGAAGAGCTGTTGTCCCAGCGTGGCCTGCTGAAAGAAGGCGAGACCCTCTATTCGGCCTCCAATCTCAGCCTGTTGCACCACGTGCATTCCGCCCTGCGGGCCCATCACTTGTTCCAGAAGGATGTCGACTATATCGTTCAGGGCGACCAGGTGGTGATCGTGGATGAGCACACCGGTCGTACCATGCCTGGTCGTCGCTGGAGCGAAGGTCTGCACCAGGCCATCGAAGCCAAAGAAGGGGTTCGTATCCAGGCCGAAAGCCAGACCCTGGCTTCTACTACTTTCCAGAACTACTTCCGTCTGTATGAAAAGCTTGCGGGCATGACCGGTACTGCCGACACCGAAGCTTTCGAATTCCGCCAGATCTACGGCCTGGACGTGGTGGTGATTCCGCCCAACAAGCCGATCCAGCGGATCGACTATAACGACCTGATTTACCTGACCCAGGAAGAGAAGTTCCACGCCATCATTGACGAGATCAAGGATGTCACCAGCGAGGGTCGTCCGATCCTGGTGGGTACCGCGTCAATCGAGGCATCCGAGCTGCTCTCCATGCTGCTGAAAAAGGCGCGTATCGATCACAAGATCCTCAACGCCAAGCAGCACGAATCCGAAGCACAGATCATCGCCCAGGCGGGTCGCCCCGGTGCGGTAACCATCGCCACCAACATGGCCGGTCGTGGTACTGACATTGTGCTGGGTGGTAACTGGGAATATGAAGTGGCTGGCATGGACAACCCCTCGGAAGAGGCCGTAGCCCGCGCCAAGGCAGAATGGACCGAGCGCCACAATCAGGTGCTGGATGCCGGTGGCCTGCATATCATCGGCACCGAACGCCATGAATCCCGCCGCATCGATAATCAGCTGCGGGGCCGGGCCGGTCGTCAGGGGGATCCGGGCTCCTCCCGTTTCTTCCTGTCCCTGGAAGATAACCTGATGCGGATTTTCGCCCCGGATCGTGTCAAGAGCCTGATGCAGGCCATGGGCATGAAGAAGGGCGAAGCGATCGAGCACCGCATGGTGACCAACGCTATCGAAAAATCCCAGCGCAAGGTGGAAGGCCGCAACTTCGACATGCGCAAGACCCTGCTTGAGTACGATGACGTGGCCAACGATCAGCGTACGGTGATCTACGAGCAGCGTAACGAAGTGATGGCATCCAGTGATATCTCCGACATGGTGGACTCGATCCGCTCGGATGTGGTGGATACCGTGATCAGCGAGTACATTCCGCCCCAGAGTATGCCGGAGCAGTGGGATGTGGCCGGTCTGGAAGCGCAACTCCAGTCAGAAATGGCCATCGAGCTGCCTATCCAGCAGTGGCTGGACGAAGACAGCAACCTCCACGAGGAAAACCTGCGGGACAAGATTCTGGAAGCCATCGTGGCGGATTACCGGGCCAAGGAAGAGCTGGCCGGTGCCGAAGCCATGCGCAAGTTCGAGAAGCAGGTATTCCTGCAGGTGATGGACACCCTGTGGAAAGAGCACCTGTCCAACATGGACCATCTGCGCCGGGGTATTCACCTGCGTGGCTACGCCCAGAAGAACCCCAAGCAGGAATACAAGCGGGAAGCCTTTAACCTGTTCCAGGACATGCTGGAAAGCATGAAGCGGGATGTGGCCCGGGTACTGTGCCACGTGAAGGTGCAGAGCCGCGAGGAAATGGAAGAGCTGGAGCGCCGCCGCAAGCAGGAACTGGAACAGGAAATGGCCCGTGCCCGCCTGCGCCACGAAGAAGCCAGTGCCACCGGCAAGGCGGGAGGTGACAATGAAGGCGGCGAGCAACGACAGGCCACGCCGGACACCTTTGTGCGACAGGATCGCAAGGTGGGGCGCAACGAGCCGTGCCCCTGCGGGTCGGGTAAAAAGTACAAGCAGTGTTGCGGAAAGGTGAACTGACCGGACACAGTAATGCCGATAACTCAACCCGCACCCTGATCAGCATCAGGCTGCGGGTTTTTCATTTAGAGCAGAGGCGCAATGCGCCGCTGGAACAGTTTCAAGGAGACATATTATGGCGGTTGGACCAGGCAAGTTGCCGGAATTCTATCCGGTACCGGGGTGTCGGCTGGGCATAGCCAGTGCCGGCATCAAGAAGCCCGGGCGCAAGGACCTGGTGGTTCTGGAACTGGCAGAGGGCAGCCAGGTGGCAGGGATCTTTACCCGCAACCGGTTTTGCGCTGCACCGGTCACCCTGACCCGTCAGAATATGGCGCAGGCGGCGAGCCGCTATCTGCTGATCAATACCGGTAACGCCAACGCCGGTACCGGTGAAAAGGGCATGGCGGATGCCAGAGCCTGCTGCGAAGCGCTGGCTCGTGAAGCGGGTGTCGAGGCGGCCCGGGTTCTGCCGTTTTCAACCGGTGTGATTGGCGAGCCGCTGCCGGTCGACAAGATTGTTAAAGGTATCCCAGCGGCTTTGGAGAACCTCTCAGGGAACAACTGGGCAGAAGCTGCGTCCGGCATCATGACCACGGATACCCGACCCAAGGGGGCTACCCGCCGGCTGGAACTGAACGGCAAGACCGTGACCATCTCCGGCATCAGCAAGGGGGCCGGCATGATCCGCCCCAATATGGCTACCATGCTGGGTTTTATTGCCACCGACGCTGATGTGGAGCCGGAGTTGCTGGACTCACTGGCCAGTGAGCTGGGGGAGAAATCCTTCAACCGCATTACCATTGATGGTGATACCTCCACCAATGATGCTTGCATGCTGATCGCCACCGGAGCCAGCGAGGCGGAGAAGATCACCCGCGACAGCGCCAATCTGGCGGCGTTCCGTGCCGCGCTGGAAGAGGTGTTCCTGGAGTTGGCCCATGCCATCGTGCGGGATGGTGAAGGTGCTACCAAGTTTGTCACCATTGACATCAGCCAGGCGGCCAGTCAGCAGGAGGCGCTGGATGTGGCCTATACCGTGGCCCACTCGCCGCTGGTCAAGACCGCCCTGTTTGCCTCGGACCCCAACTGGGGGCGCATTCTGGCGGCGGTAGGGCGCGCCGGCATCGAGGATCTGGATCTGAACCGGTTGTCGATCTGGCTTGGGGATGTGTGCCTGGTGCGGGACGGAGGTCGTGCCGATGACTACAGCGAGGAACGTGGCCAGGCGGTGATGGACCGGGAAGAAATCACCATTCGCATCGAGCTGGGCCGCGGGCCGGTCAATGAAACTGTCTGGACCTGCGATTTTTCCCACGATTACGTCACCATCAACGCGGAATACCGGACCTGATAATGAGTGAAGTGCATGTCGCGGTATGCGTGGTGTGGCGGGACGACCGGGTGCTGATCGCGCGCCGGCCGGATCATGCCCATCAGGGCGGGTTGCTGGAATTTCCCGGCGGCAAGGTGGAAAGCGGCGAGTCGGTAGCGCAGGCCTTGTCCCGGGAGCTGGCAGAAGAAACCGGTCTGCAGGTGGCGGAGGATCAATGGCAACCGGTGATTGGCATTCGCCATGATTACGGTGACAAACGGGTGTTGCTGGATGTCTGGGAAACCCGGAATGCGCAGGGGGAGCCGGAGGGCCGGGAAGGGCAGCCGTTGCAGTGGATGGAGCCGGGCAGCCTGGAAGACCCGGATTTTCCCGCCGCCAACCGCCCCATTATCCGCGCAGTGAGGCTGCCCCGGGCACTCTGTATCACCGGCCCGGATATGACGGCATCACAGCTGGAAGCTGCCATCGCGGCAGCGCAGCCAGAGATGATGGTATTGCGTGCCCCGGGACTCGATGGTGCAGAGTATCTGGCCCTGGCGAAAGAAGTTGCCGGGATATGTGAGGCCCATGGCACGGCTCTGCTGCTGCATGGTAATGCCGGCGTGGCAGAAACCCTCCCCGGAGTGGCCGGGGTGCATCTGCCCTGGGTGGAAGCGAAAGAGTTATCAGAGCGGCCATTACCGGGGAATCTCTGGCTGGGTGTTTCCTGCCATGATCGCGCGCAGCTCGAGCAGGCCGAGGCGATCGGGGCGGACTACGTTACCCTGGGGCCGGTGACCGAGACACCGACCCATCCGGGGGCGGAACTGCTGGGTTGGGATGCCTTTGCGGCGCTGACCGACCGGGCCAGGCTGCCGGTATATGCCCTGGGTGGTCTGAACCGCGCCCGGCTGCCGCGTGCCCTGGGTGCCGGAGCCCAGGGGATCGCCGGGATCCGTTTCTGGATAAATGACAACGAGCGACCGCAGGAGGTCCAGTGAGCAAGCTGACGCATCTGAACGAACAGGGCGAAGCCCGTATGGTGGACGTGACCTCCAAGTCCGTAACCGAGAGGGAAGCCGTCGCAGGGGCGACGGTGCGCATGGCACCGGAAACCCTGGCGATGATTGTGGACGGGGAGCATCCCAAGGGGGATGTGCTGGCGGTTGCGCGGATTGCCGGCATTATGGCGGCCAAGAAAACCCACGAGCTGATTCCCCTCTGCCATGCTCTCAACCTGACCTCGGTGAAGCTTGAGCTGACACCCGGTGAGGATGGTTGTTCGGTGGATATCCAGGCCCGTTGCAAGCTGGCGGCCCGAACCGGCGTGGAGATGGAAGCTCTGACCGCAGTCAGCATTGCCGCCCTGACCCTTTACGATATGTGCAAGGCTGTCGACCGGGGCATGGTGGTGGAGCAGGTCCGGTTACTGGAAAAACAGGGTGGTCGCAGCGGCCACTGGCGGGCTGACGAATAACCTCGCTGGACTCTAGAAGGTCATCAAAAAGGCCATCGCCGGTGGTCCGCAGGCACGGTAACACCGTATAGAAGCACGCGAACCATCAGGTACACTACGCCAATTGCCCGCCATCTGCTAGAATGCGCGGCCTACCGGGATCTAACCACGAGGAACCACTGTGGCTGTTCGATACATCCAGACCTGCCGCCTGCCCACCCCTTTCGGTGTTTTTGACATGCACGGCTTTGAGGAGCCGGATACCGGCAAGGAGCATGTGGCGCTGACCCTGGGTGAGTTGGACAGCGACGAGCCCATGCTGGCCCGCACCCATTCCGAGTGTCTGACCGGCGATGCCCTGTACAGCATGCGCTGTGATTGCGGTTACCAGCTTGAAGAAGCGCTGCGCAGCATTGCCCGGGAAGGTCGCGGCATACTGATGTACCTGCGCCAGGAAGGCCGGGGCATCGGGTTGCTGAACAAGATCCGCGCCTATCACCTGCAGGATCAGGGTGCCGATACCGTGGAAGCCAATGAACGGCTGGGTTTCGAGGCGGATATGCGGGATTACAGCATGTGCCGGGATATGCTGGAGCACCTGGGTATCAGCAGTCTGCGGCTGATGACCAACAACCCCCGCAAGGTGGATGCCCTGTCAAAGCTGGGTATTACCATTGCCGAGCGGGTGCCCCTGCATGTGGGGCGTAACCCCCACAACGAACACTATCTCAATACCAAACAGAGTAAGCTGGGACACTGGCTGGAAACCCACCAGGACGACGATCCCCAGTAATCATCCGGTAAACCGGGCAGCTTAGAGGCTGCCCGGTATCACCCGAAGCCGGGTATCCATGCGGGCACAACGATGCTCGATGGCCTTGAGAATGCCTTCCTTGTCCAGTCCGCACTCCGCCAGTTGCTCGCCATGCTGGGCATGCTCCACAAACCGGTCCGGAATGCCGATCTGTAATACCGGCTGGAGAATATCCGAGGCGTTCATGAACTCGGTCACCGCACCGCCCGCTCCCCCGGCAATGGCATTTTCTTCCACGGTCACCAGCAGGTCATGCTGGCTTGCCAGTTGCCGGATCAGTTCCTCGTCCAGAGGTTTGACGAAGCGCATGTCTGCCACGGTGGCATCAAGCTGCTCTGCTGCCTCCAGTGCCGGTGTCAGCAGGGTGCCGAAATTGAGAATGGCGATGCTCTTGCCTTCCCGCACCAGTCGTCCCTTGCCGATCGGTACCGTATCCAGTGACTGGCTGATGGGCGTTCCCGGGCCGGTGCCGCGGGGATAGCGTACGCTGGCCGGACCGGAATGGTTGAGGCCGGTCTGCAGCAGTTTGCGGGTTTCGTCCTCGTCCGAGGGTGTCATGACCAGCATATTGGGGATGCAGCGCAGGTAGCTGATATCGAAGGCACCGCCGTGGGTGGGGCCGTCTGCGCCCACCAGGCCTGCCCGGTCGATGGCAAACAGTACATCCAGGTTCTGGATGGCCACATCGTGGATCAACTGGTCATAGGCCCGCTGCAGGAACGTGGAGTAGATAGCCACCACCGGCTTCGCGCCGTCACAGGCCATGCCCGCGGCAAGGGTGACCGCATGCTGCTCGGCAATGGCAACATCAAAGTACCGCTCCGGAAAACGTTTCGAGAAGGCAACCAGGTCGGAGCCCTCACACATGGCAGGGGTAATCCCTACCACCCGGTCGTCTGCCTCGGCGGCATCCACCAGCCACTGGCCGAACACATTGGCGTATTTCGGCGCGGCCGGTTTCGGTTTGACGGGTTCTGGCTTGTCCGCCGGTACCGGTTCGATCTTGTTGATCGCATGGTAGCCCACCGGATCGGCTTCTGCCGGGGCAAAGCCCTTGCCCTTGGTAGTCACCACGTGGAGGAACTGGGGGCCGTCCAGCTCCCGGATGTTCTCCAGGGTTTCCACCAGCAGGGGCAGGTCGTGGCCATCAATCGGGCCGATGTAGTTGAAGCCCAGCTCCTCGAACAAGGTGCCGGGGGAGATCATGCCCTTGAAGTGCTCTTCGGTCTTTTTGGCCAGGGCCATCAGGTGCGGGGCACCCTGTAGTACTTTCTTGCTGCCGTCACGCACCTGGTTGTAGGTCCGGCTGGCCAGCAGCTTGGCAAAGTAGTTGGACAGCCCGCCCACATTGTGGGAAATGGACATGTCGTTGTCATTGAGGATCACCAGCATGTCTGCATGCAGGTGGCCGGCATGATTAAGTGCCTCGAAGGCCATGCCGGCGGTCATGGCACCGTCGCCGATCACCGCAATGCTCTTGCGCCGGTTGTTCTGCAGCTTGTTGGCCACGGCCATGCCCAGGGCAGCACTGATGGAGGTGCTGGAATGCCCCACGCCGAAGGTGTCGTACTCGCTCTCTGCCCGCTTCGGGAAGCCGGCCAGTCCGTCCTTGCGGCGGATACCGCCCATTTTATCCCGGCGGCCGGTCAGTATCTTGTGGGGATAGGCCTGGTGGCCCACATCCCATACCAGGCGGTCTTCCGGGGTGTTGAAGATATAGTGCAGGGCAATGGTGAGCTCAAGCACGCCCAGGCCGGCACCAAAGTGACCGCCGGTCTGGCCAACGGTCCAGAGCAGATAGGCCCGCAATTCATTGGCCAGCCGGGTCAGCTGTCCGGAGGACAGGCTGCGCAGCCGGGCGGGGCTATCAATCTGGTCCAGCAGCGGAGTGTCTGGCCGCCGGGCCGGGATTTCCTGAAAGGTTACTGGTTCCTGCATCTGCTATGGTCTTTCCCGGGTGTTCAGGCGGTTTGGTTGCAAACGCGTATTATAGGGATGAATGGGAGCCGTTTCACACCCAATCCGGTCGCGAATGGTATTTTTACCCTGTAATCGCCAGTGTGCATCGTTAGCCGGCGGCGATTCAATGGTCCCTGGCGACCACGAATGAAGCCATGGCGCGCAGGTTGTCGGCCTGGCGACCAAAGCCGTTGAGGCTGTCCAGGGCAGTGTTCAGTAGCTCGTCCAGATAGGCCCTTGCTCCGTCCACACCCATCAGGGCAGGGTAGGTCGGCTTGTTGCGGGCCAGATCCGAACCGCTGGGTTTGCCGATCACACTGGTATCCCCTTCAATATCCAGCAGATCATCCTGCACCTGGAAGGCCAGACCCAGTGCCTTGGCGTAACGGGTCAGATCCTGCATCCGCTGCTCATCCAGATCCGTGCTGGTCAGCGCTCCCATACGCACGCTGGCTTCAATCAGGGCACCGGTCTTGTGCCGGTGCATGGATTCCAGCAGGGCAAGATCCAGTGTCTGATTGACCGATTCCAGATCTATGGCCTGGCCGCCCACCATGCCCTGATAGCCGCTGGCACTGGCCAGCTCCGTTACCATGGACAGGCGTACCTCGGGAGCCAGGGCCAGAGCCTGGGACAGCCAGCCAAATGCCAGGGATTGCAATGCGTCGCCGGCCAGTATGGCGGTGGCTTCGTCAAAGGCGATGTGGGTGGTGGGTCGTCCCCGGCGCAGGTCGTCGTCATCCATGGCCGGCAGATCGTCATGGATCAGCGAGTAGGCGTGGATCAGTTCAACGGCACAGGCCGGCACCAGGGCATCCAGCGGATCGCCGCCCGCTGCTTCTGAGGCACCCAGGCAGAGCGCCGGACGAATCCGTTTGCCGCCACCCAGCACGCTGTAGCGCATGGCTTCCAGAAGACGGCTGGAGGCAGGGTGGGCATCATCCAGTTTCTGTTCCAGCAACGCGTCGGTCTGCCGGCGGCAGTCCTCCAGGAAGCGGGCTGCCTGATCGGTGTTCGGGTTCATTGGGGGCTGTCATCCGGCTGGAACGGTTGTGTCTCCAGGCTGCCGTCTTCCCGGGGTACCAGTTGCTCGACCCGCTGCTCCGCCGAGCGGAGCGCCTGCTGGCATTCACGGGTCAGTTTGACTCCCCGTTCAAAGGCGGTCAGGGACTGTTCCAGGGACAACTCCCCCTGCTCCAGATCCCGGACCAGCTTTTCCAGTTCGTCGAGGGATTTCTCGAAATCCGCAATCGAGGATTCGCTTTTCTGCTCGGCCATGTTGGCGGGTCTCCGGTGTGGTTCTCGGATTTGCCGGGCAGTATATCAAAGCTTGCTGTTCACCGCTGCAGGGAAGCCGACGGTTGCTTTTGCCAGCGGAACTGTTGCTGGTCACCGGTGAGACCATCCGGTCCCCAGGTCTGTTCGGTGACCGTCACCTCATCATTCCGGTCCAGGGTGACAATGGTGGAGGCCCGGGTGCCATAGTGCTCGCCGCGTACGAACGGAGACGAAAGAAAGCGTTCCGTGTCCAGGCCCACCCCGGTATCCGGCAGTTCGTGATCGGGGGCGGGGGTGTCGTCCCGCAGGGTCTCGATCAGCCGGTGGTGCAGTTCATTGGTGCTGCCGCGATGGCTGCTGAGTTGTGCGCCAACCGCATTTCGCAGCCTCAGCAGTTTCGGCCAGGGGGTTTCCAGCAAATGATTGCTGAGCCCGAATATGCCCCGATGCAGTTGCCGGCCCGGGTGGGCATCCCGGTTGCTGAAATACCAGCCCCTGGCTGCCGACATCACCACCAGATTGAATCCGGACCACTGGTCCAGTTTGCCTGCGAGGGATGCTTCCAGCTCCGGCCCGTCCTGATCCAGTGCCATCAGCGGCAACTCGCCACGGCTTCGCTGACCGGTTTCGGCAGTGCCTTCCCGCACATTGGTCACCGCCGCCACCCTGGCATCCGGACTCACCGCCAGCCAGGTACCGCCGGATTTCTCGTCCCGGCCGGCAAGAATCTCCCGATCCTCCCGCCAGTGCATATCCCGGGTCGGCCGGCTGAAAAACTCATCCCGGTTGGCAGCCACCACCAGCGGGTAGCGGGGATCCATGGCAATGGATACCACAATCAGGCACATAGGTTCGGCTCTCGTTTATCGCTGATCGGGTGTGTATCATACAGCCTCATTTTTGTGCTGTGGACTGCTTATGACGTTGCTGACGGTCTTTGCGATCTATCTTGCCCTGGGCGCACTGGCTGGCACCCTGGCAGGCCTGTTCGGTATTGGTGGCGGACTGGTGATTGTGCCGGTACTGATCTTCAGTTTCGGGCTGCAGGGCATCAGCACCGAGATTGCCGCCCACCTGGCGGTGGGTACCTCGCTCGCCACCATTGTGTTTACCTCGATAAGCTCAATACGCACCCATCATTCTCACGAAGCCGTCCGGTGGGACCTGTTCCGCCCCATGACCGTCGGCATCGTGCTGGGCGCAGCGCTGGGGGCCTGGACGGCCTCGTTAATGTCCGGACCGGTACTGGAACTGGTGATCGGTGTCTTTGTCATTCTCGTGGCCCTGAAAATGCTCACCGGCTTCAACCCCTCACCGGGGCGTGATGTGCCGGGCAAACCAGGGCTTGCCGGCGCAGGCACGGGAATAGGCTGGGCCTCGGCGATATTCGGAATCGGCGGCGGCACCCTCACCGTCCCCTTCCTGTCCTGGAGCAACGTGCGCATGCAGCAGGCCGTCGGTACCTCTGCAGCATGTGGCCTGCCCATCGCCATTGCCGGTGCCATGGCCAACATGGGAACCGGCTGGCAGCACCCTGAACTGCCGGAATACAGCATCGGCTTCGTCTACCTGCCAGCGGTATTGGGCGTGGTGGCCACCAGTGTATTGTTCGCCCGGGTAGGGGCCAACCTGGCCCACCGGCTGGATGCCAAATTGCTGAAACGAATATTTGCCCTGGTACTGATGATCGTGGGCATACGTTTCCTGATCTGACCTGAGAGAACTCGACATGCTGCAACACCCCCAGTTTGACCCGGTGGCCATCTCCCTCGGCCCCCTGCAGATCCACTGGTACGGACTCACCTACCTGGTGGGCTTCCTGGCCGGCTGGTGGCTGGGCCGGGTACGCTCCCGCCAACCCGGCAGCCCCCTGAACGAAGAACAGGTGGGCGACCTGCTGTTCTACATCGCGCTGGGTGTGATACTCGGCGGCCGCTTCGGCTATGTGCTGTTCTATAACTTCGATGCGTTCCTGGCAGACCCACTCTGGCTGTTGCGGGTCTGGGAAGGCGGCATGTCCTTCCACGGCGGCCTGCTGGGCGTGGTTCTGGCCATGTGGTGGTACGGACGCAAGGTCGGGCACGGTCTGTTTGCCATGGCAGACTTTGTTGCGCCACTGGTACCGATCGGGCTGGGCGTTGGCAGAATCGGCAACTTTATCAACGGCGAACTCTGGGGCAAGCCGACGGACGTTGCCTGGGGCATGGTCTTTCCCCAGGCCCCGGACAGCCTGGCCCGCCATCCCTCGCAGTTGTACCAGTTCGCCCTGGAAGGGGTGGCCCTGTTCCTCATCCTCTGGTTCTTCTCGGCAAAACCCAGACCCCGAATGGCCGTCTCCGGCCTGTTCCTGATCTGCTATGGTGCCTTCCGGTTCATCGTCGAATTCGTGCGCCAGCCGGACCCGCAATTGGGGTACCTGGCCTTTGACTGGCTGACCATGGGGCAGGTGTTGTCCTTCCCGATGATCCTGGGTGGCGCGGCACTGATGTTTGTGGCCTATCGGAGAAACGCACAATGAAAGCCTATCTCGACCTGATGCGTGATGTCGTCGACAACGGCATCGACAAAGGCGACCGCACCGGAGTCGGCACCCGCTCGGTGTTCGGCCGCCAGTTGCGCTTCGACCTGAACGAGGGCTTCCCTCTGGTCACCACCAAAAAAGTCCACCTGCGCAGCATCATCTACGAACTGCTGTGGTTCCTGCAGGGCTCCACCGACAACAACTGGCTGAAAGAACGCAAAGTCAGCATCTGGAACGAGTGGGCGTTGGAAAACGGCGACCTGGGGCCCATCTACGGCAAACAATGGCGAAGCTGGCAGTGCCCGGACGGCCGGGTGGTCGACCAGATCAGCGAAGTCATCGACCAGATCCGCACCAAACCCAACTCCCGCCGGCTCATCGTCTCCGCCTGGAATCCCGCTGAACTCCCGGACGAATCCATCGGCCCCCAGGACAACGTCCGCGAAGGCCGCATGGCCCTGGCCCCGTGCCACTGCCTGTTCCAGTTCTACGTCGCCGACGGCAAACTCTCCTGTCAGCTCTACCAGCGCAGCGCCGACCTGTTTCTGGGCGTACCCTTCAACATCGCCTCCTACGCCCTGCTAACCCACATGATCGCCCAGCAATGCGACCTGGGCGTGGGCGAATTCGTCCACACCTTCGGCGACTGCCACCTCTACCAGAACCACCTGACCGACGACATCGTCTTCGAACAACTCCAGCGCGAAACCCGGCAGCGCCCGACCCTGAAGATCAAGCGCAAGCCGGCATCGATCTTTGAATACGAGCTGGAAGATTTCGAATTCGAGGGCTACGAACCGCACCCGGTTATCAAGGCACCGATAGCGATCTGATACGGGGCGGGGCCAAGACTGCGTTGGCGGTTTAATCTGCGGGGCAGCCCGAAGAAAACGAGGAAAACAAGATGAGAAAAGCGCTGATCGTCGCCATGTCCCGCAACAGGGTCATCGGCCGCAACAACAAGCTGCCCTGGTACCTCCCCGGCGACCTGAAGTATTTCAAACAGGCCACCATGGGCAAACCCATCATCATGGGCCGCAAAACCTGGGACTCCATCGGCCGCCCCCTGCCAGGCCGCATGAACGTCGTCATATCCCGCAACCCCGAATGGGAAGCCCCCGCCGGCACCGTGGCTGCCACATCACTGGAAGAAGCCCTGGTCAAAGCCGAAGCCCAGGCCGAAATCGATGGTGGTGAGGAAGTCATGATCATCGGCGGCGGACAGATCTACACCGAAGCGCTGCCAATCGTGGACAGGATCTACATCACCCAGGTGCACGCAGAAGTGGAAGGGGATGCATTCTTTCCGGAAGTGAACTGGGACGAGTGGGAAGAAATCGGACGGGAGGATTTCTCCGCGTCCGATAACAACCCGTATGACTACAGCTTCGTGGTCTATCAGCGAGGCTGATTGGGCGCGCCTTTCTTCTTGCCGCCGTGCTTCTTGTGGCCTCCCGGCGGCTTGCCCTTGCCGGGGCCCTTCTTGAAGTTGCGGGGGGCACCCTTGCCGGGCCCCTTGCGGAAACCGCCTTTACCGGGCGGCTTGCCACCGCGGCGCGGCTCAGTGGAAATCTCCGGCAGGGCTTCCGGTGTATCCAGCGGCAGCGAGGCGGGCTGGGCGCTTTCCAGCCAGCAGGCCAGGGCACCGGCCACCATCGCCATATCCATATCATTGCGCTCGGCAATCTCGTCCAGCAGCGCCATGCTGCGGGCCAGCTTGCCATCCTCGGTGAACGCCATCAGCTGAGCCTCGAACTGGTCCACCCGCAGGCGTTGCAGATCCTTGGGTGAAGGCAGCTGGTATGGCTCCATCGGAGAATTCGTGGCCCGCTCCAGGGTCCGCAGCCAGCTGCGCTCCCGGGGAGTGACCAGCAGAATCGCCTTGCCGGAACGACCGGCACGACCGGTGCGGCCCACCCGGTGGATATAGGCTTCGGTATCGTAGGGCACATCGTAGTTGATTACGTGGGTGATGCGCTCAACATCCAGGCCCCGCGCAGCAACGTCGGTTGCCACGATAATATCCTTGCGGCCCCGCTTGAGGTCTTCCACCGTCTGTTCCCGCTGGCGCTGATTCAGATCACCGTTCAGCGGCGCAACAGCATGTCCCCGTGCCGACAGCTTCTCGGCCAGCAGCGTGGTTTCCGCCTTGGTGCGCACAAAAATGATCACCCCGTCCGTCGGCTCCACTTCCAGGATCCGGGTCAGGGCATCCAGCTTGCGCTCCGCATAGATCGGCAGCACGAACTGGGAAATACGCTCAACGGTGCGGGTTTCACTCTTGATGCGTACTTCAGTGGCATCTTTCAGATAGGTACGGGCTACCTTCTGGATCTGCGGCGGCATGGTGGCGGAGAACAGCGCCCGCTGGCAGCTGTCCGGCACCTTGGAGAGAATGGCTTCCACATCGTCGATAAAGCCCATGCGCAGCATTTCGTCGGCTTCATCCAGTACCAGCGCCTTGAGGCTGTCCAGCTTCAGGGTGCCGCGACGCAGGTGATCCAGCAGCCGGCCCGGCGTGCCGACGATGACCTGGGCACCGCGTTTCAGGGCCTGCAGTTGCGGACGGAAATCCTGGCCGCCGTAGACCGGCAACACGTGAAAACGCTGGAATTTGCTGGCATAGGTGGTGAATGCCTCGGCCACCTGGATCGCCAGCTCCCGGGTCGGGGCCAGTACCAGAATCTGCGGTTCACTGAGTGATGCATCAATACGGCTCAGCAACGGCAGCGCAAACGCCGCGGTCTTGCCGGTGCCGGTCTGGGCCACGCCCAACAGATGATTGCCGCTCAGCAGGGCTGGAATGGCCTGGGCCTGAATGGGACTGGGTGTTTCATAGCCAACGGCTTTCACGGCCTCAAGGACGGTTGCGTCCAGGCCCAGGTCGGCAAAGGATTGTTCTGACATGAAAGTACTCGGTATACGGAGGGTAAACCACACCTTTGGTGTGTATGCTGCCGGCATTATAGCGGGAAAACGCAACAATTAGTATGTAAAATGGCGACCTCGCAGTAGGTAGTTGCCGCGCCACCGGCGCAGGACTGCTTTGATTTACCCGTCAGGAACTTGATTATGACCTTCGATGAAATGCTGGAAACCGGTCGCCGTGAAAGCGAGCTGACTATCCCCGAGAGCTGGGCCCAGGGCCGCGCGACGTTTGGCGGCGTGGTTGCCGGGTTGCTATTCGACCGGATGCAGCGGCAGGTGGCCGAGGGCCGGCCGATGCGCTCCCTGCAGGTGTCGTTTGTCGGCCCCGTGTTTCCCGGCGAGCCCATGACGGTGGCATCGGAGCTGCTCAGGGAAGGCAAGAATGCCTCCCAGACCCTGGGGCGCATCACCCAGGGGGAGAATACCTGCGTGGTGGCTACCGCCAGCTTTGGTGCGGATCGTGAGTCCGCTGTGGAAGTGGCGGGACGGTATTCGGCACCGGACTTCAAGGCACCGGAATACAGCAAACCAATCCCCCGGGTTCCCGGTGTGACTCCCGCCTTCATGCAGCATATCGAAGCCCGCTGGGCGGTGGGGGATGTGCCGTTTACCGGTTGCGACAGCCGACAAATGGGCGGCTGGATGCGCTTTACAGAAACGCCGGAAATCATCAGTGATGCTCACCTGGTGGCGCTGGTGGACGCCTGGCCCCCGGCGGTACTGCCGATGCTGAGCAAACCCGCGCCTGCCAGCACCCTGAGCTGGTCACTGGACATTCTTCATCCGCGTCCGGAAATCCGCCCCGGGGAATGGCTGATGTACCTGGCAACGGTGGATCAGGCAGAGGCGGGCTATGGCCACACCCAGGCGCAAATCTGGAATCAGGCGGGTGAGCTGGTGGCGCTGAGCCGTCAGACGGTCACGGTATTCGGTTAGTAGTGGGCGAGCCGGGGGTGGCCTGTAATCAGGCCGCCCGCTGACTCTTGCAGGCATCGATGATGATGCGGGCAAAGGCATCCGGTGAATCTTCCTGCAGGAAATGACCGCCCTGCAGGGTAATGTGCGGCTGGCCGTGGGCACCGGGTATGCGCTTCTGCATGTAACGGTCACCCCCGCGGGTGATCGGGTCGCCGTTGCTGAAGCAGGTGATGAACGGCTTCTTCCACCGCTCAAGTACCTGCCAGGCCGCCCGGTTGGCGGCGCTGGCGGGGTCTTCGGCGGATACCGGTACCAGTTTCGGGAACGCCCGTGCACCGGCCTTGTATTCGGGGCCGGGGAAGGGGGCTTCGTAGGCGGCCAGTTCGTCGCGGCTGAGCGGGCGCTCGGTACCCATCTGCACGATACGCCCCACCGGAAACCAGGGGCTGTGGGTGGCAAAGGCTTTCCACAGGGTAAACACCAGCGGTACCGGGGTTTCGCCGGTGGGCAACATGCCGTTACCCACGATGATGCGGCGGAAACGCTCGGGATGCTCGGCGGCCAGCCGCAGGCCCAGCAGCGAGCCCCAGTTCTGGCACACCAGCGTGATGTTGTTCAGGTCCAGCTCCTCAAGCCAGGCGGTCAGCCAGGCCATGTGGCGCTCGTAGCTGTAATCCTCGATGTCTGCCGGCTTGTCGGACTTGCCGAAACCGATCAGGTCCGGTGCCAGCACCCGATGGCCGGCATCGGCCACCGGCATGATCATGTGACGGTAGAGGTAGGACCATGAGGGTTCACCGTGGAGCATCAGCACCGGGTCCGCAGAGCGGGGGCCTTCGTCCACATAGTGCATCCTCAGGCCTGGCTCAACGTCCAGATAGTGAGGTGAGAAGGGATAGTCCGGAAGGCCTGAAAAGCGGTCTTCATCGGTTCTCAGAATACGCATGCCATCGACTGTCCTGACTGATCGGTTGCGTGTCCGCAAAGGAAATTGCGAGCGTCAGGAAACAGGATAAAGCACTTTGCATTCTGCTGTGTTTGGTTTGCGTAACAGAGCGTTGCCGGTTTGAATCAGGATGCAATGGCGAACAACCGCTCGGGGTTTTCCACCTTCTCCAGAGCGCTGTCACAGCAGTTCACGGCACCGCAGTCGTCCGCGGAACAAAGGCCGATCACGTGGCATTCGTCGCCGTACTGGTTGTCATCCCGGTTGCGGAAAATGCGTGCCCGGGAGAGGATCGAATCGCAATGGCCGCACAGCAGGGTGGGGACCGCGCTGTTCTCCGCCAGGCGGGCGATGTAATGTTTGTTAATAGTCATAAATAAACTCCTTCAACTGGGTCACTGTACCGGTCGGATATGACAGATCCGGGACAGTGCCGCATGCAAATGATCTGATACGTCCGTAACGCTGCGACCGGATCAGGCCGCGGGGTCACCGGGAACGGGGCGGCGGTTGGAGCGCTTGTCTTCCCAGTCCAGTTCCTTGGGGTTGTACCAGCCGATGCGCTCCAGCACCTTCTCCCTTGTCAGCGGCGACAGGGTGGGCCAGAGGCTGGTGAATTCTTCCAGACCGCGTTCCCTCTGGCGTTGCTGTTTGCTCTGCAACCGGTTGATAATGCGCGGTAACTGCAGGGCTTCGCCAAGTTGTCCGGGTACCAGCACCTCCTGGCCCATCACTTTGCGACGGTGCATCCTGGAGGCCAGAACCTGCTGCAGGGCAGTGGCGGCATCCAGTGCCGTGTCAGTGCTGAAGTCTTCTGTTCCGGACATGGGACCTGTTCGTTCAATCATCTGTTTGTTAAATGATCAGCAACCGTCCACTATAACCTGAAAAAACGCCGGATCTCCAGTGCCCCTGCGGATGCGAAAGGAAACACTATGGTTTATGAAACACTCGAGCGCCGGACATTTCTCGCCAGCCTGGTTCTGGTATCCCTGGCGTTTATCTGGCTGATGCTGCCGTTTTCCGGTCCGATTTTCTGGGCAGTGGCAATCGCGCTGATCTTTCATCCGGTGCAGAACTGGCTGATCGGCCGGCTTGGGCACCGCCGTACCCTGGTAGCGCTTATTACTCTGGCCGTCTGCATGACGATTGTGGTGATTCCGGTGCTGCTGCTGGCGGCCTCGCTGGTGGCGGAGGGACTGGGCCTCTACCAGAAGATCCAGTCCGGGCAGATACAGCCGGGTGCCTACATTGACCGGGTGGCTGAATCCTTTCCTGCTATCGAAGCATTCCTGGGGCAGTTCAATCTGGATTTCAACGAACTGAGGGACCGGGTAGTCAGTGCCTTTATGGGTGGCAGCCAGTTCCTGGCAAAACAGGCACTGGGATTCGGCCAAAATACGTTCCAGTTTTTCCTGGGTCTGGCGCTGATGGTGTACCTGGCCTTCTTCCTGTTGCGTGACGGTGACCGGCTGGTGGCGTTGCTGATCCGCGCCATTCCCCTGGGGGATGAGCGTGAGCGGCTGCTGTTCGACAAGTTTGCCGAGGTTACCCGGGCCACGGTCAAGGGCAATCTTCTGATCGCCATTATCCAGGGGGCCCTGGGGGGCTTTATTTTCTGGATTCTGGATATCCACGCTGCCTTGTTGTGGGGTGTGGTGATGGCGATTGTTTCCCTGCTTCCGGCGGTGGGTGCGGCGCTGGTCTGGGTGCCTGTAGCGATTTACCTGGCGGCAGTGGGTGATCTGGTGCCGGCGATTGTTCTGACTGCCTTCGGGGTGGTGGTCATCGGCCTGGCGGACAATCTGTTGCGCCCGGTGTTTGTCGGGCGTGACACCAAACTGCCGGATTACATCGTGCTGCTGTCCACCCTCGGCGGGATTGTCATGTTCGGTGTGAACGGCTTTGTCATGGGGCCGCTGGTGGCTGCGTTGTTCATGGCCTTCTGGGGGATTTTCATCCGCGAGTTCGGAGAGCCGGTTCCGGCAGAGAGCGGGAAACCCGCGGTTACACAAGGCAACGGAGACGGCACTGACAAACGCTGAAATTGTGATAGGCTTTGAATAATCGAAGTGTAACTGCCGGCACTGTGTGGCCGGCGACAGAATAATAATTGCTGGAGAACACCATGATCAGATCTTCCGCCCGCCGGAATTCCCTGTCTGCCCTGGCCGGCCTGCTGCTGGCAGGTACTCTTGCCGCAACCCCGGTATCCGCCAACGAAGTGGTGGCGCTCAAGAATGCCCTTTACGGGGCTGGCTATCAGATCAGCAACGTGACATCCGAGATGGATGCGGCGACCCGCTCCGCGCTGGAATCCTACCAGCAGTCCCAGGGGCTGATGGTAACCGGTGAGCTGGATGAGGCCACCAAGGAATCCCTGGGTCTGGGGGGAGTGAATCTTGCCTCTGGCGCATCGGCCCAGTCGTCTGGCAGCTCCGCCGGGAATGCGGCATCGGCTCCTGCAGAGCAACCTGCCGCCGAGGAGCCACAGCAAGCGGCTGAAGAAGAGGAAGAGGATGAAGACGACGGCTGGTCCCTCTGGTAAGCCCGGGCAACCCTGCCGTCATCTAAAAAGCCCGCAAGGTGTCTGCCTTGCGGGCTTTTTGCTGTGCTGAAGGAAATCAGTCCAGCTTGTCGAGATCCCGAACGGCTCCCTTGTCGGCACTGGTGGCCAGCAGGGCGTAGGCCTTGAGTGCGGCAGACACCTTGCGGGTGCGGGAAATATCGGGTTTCCAGCCCTTGGCATCCCGGGCGACCCGGCGCTTGTCCAGTTCGTCATTGCTGACCTGGACGTTGATGCTGCGATTCGGAATGTCGATCAGGATGGTGTCGCCGTCTTCAATCAGGCCGATGGCACCACCTGCGGCAGCCTCCGGTGAGGCGTGGCCGATGGACAGGCCGGAGGTGCCGCCGGAGAAGCGACCGTCCGTTAGCAGGGCGCATTCCTTGCCAAGCCCCTTGGATTTCAGGTAGCTGGTGGGGTAGAGCATTTCCTGCATGCCGGGACCGCCTTTGGGGCCCTCATAGCGGATGATGACGACTTCGCCGGCTTTCACTTCATCACCCAGAATGCCTTCCACGGCGGAGTCCTGGCTTTCATAAACCCGGGCCTTGCCCTCGAACACGTAGATGCTCTCGTCCACCCCGGCGGTTTTCACCACGCAGCCGTCCATCGCGATGTTGCCGTACAGTACCGCCAGGCCGCCTTCGGACGAATAGGCGTGCTCAACCGAACGAATGCAGCCACTTTCACGGTCGCCGTCCAGGCTCGGCCAGCGGGTGCTCTGGCTGAACGCGGTCTGGGTGGGAATGCCCGCCGGGCCAGCCTTGTAGAATTCCACCACTTCAGCGGTGGGGGAGCGCATGATGTCCCATACCTCGAGGGCTTCCTTCATGGTCTTGCTGTGCACCGTGGGCAGATCGGTGTTGATCAGGCCGCCCCGTTCCAGTTCGCCGAGAATGCCCATGATGCCGCCGGCCCGGTGCACATCTTCCATGTGATACAGGGGCGAGTTGGGGGCCACCTTGCACAGTTGGGGCACCTTGCGGGACAGCCGGTCGATATCGGCCATGGTGAAGTCCACCTGGCCTTCCTGGGCTGCCGCCAGCAGGTGCAGGATGGTGTTGGTGGAGCCGCCCATGGCGATGTCCATGGTCATGGCGTTCTGGAAGGCTTCCAGTGACGCGATGCTGCGGGGCAGCACGCTGGCATCATTCTGTTCATAGTAGCGTTTGGCATTCGCCACAATCTGCCGGCCGGCGTTCAGGAAAAGCTGTTCCCGGTCCCCATGGGTGGCCAGCAGGGAGCCGTTGCCGGGCAATGCCAGGCCGATGGCTTCGGTCAGGCAGTTCATGGAGTTGGCGGTGAACATGCCGGAGCAGGAGCCACAGGTCGGACAGGCGCTGCGTTCGTATTCCTCAACCATCTCATCGGTTGCGGTGGGGTCTGCGGCGATCACCATCGCATCCACCAGGTCCAGCTTGTGCTCGGACAACTTGGTCTTGCCGGCCTCCATGGGGCCGCCGGACACAAAGATAACCGGAATATTCAACCGCATGGCAGCCATCAGCATGCCCGGGGTGATCTTGTCGCAGTTGGAAATGCACACCAGGGCATCGGCGCAGTGAGCGTTCGCCATGTACTCCACCGAGTCGGCGATGATCTCCCGGGACGGCAGTGAGTAGAGCATGCCGTCGTGGCCCATGGCGATGCCGTCGTCCACCGCGATGGTGTTGAATTCCTTGGCCACGCCGCCAGCGGCTTCGATTTCGCGGCAGACAAGCTGACCGAGGTCTTTCAGGTGCACATGCCCCGGTACAAACTGGGTAAAGGAGTTGGCTACGGCGATGATCGGCTTGCCGAAATCGTCATTCTTCATGCCGGTGGCGCGCCAGAGGGCTCTGGCACCGGCCATGTTGCGGCCGGCAGTGGAGGTATGGGAACGGTACTGGGGCATGGTTTGGTTTCTCTCTGGAATGTCTGACCAATTCAAAGGCCCGTTAGGATACCAGAATCCCGCTGTTTCGCATGACGGAAACCACAACCGGCGACTACAATAGGACAATTACCGGCGAATCCGGGATTGCCGCAACGCAATGTAGACACGGGAGATATGTCATGTCGGGCCGGGACAGCCTGTCACTCAAACGACTCAGGGAATTTCAGCCCCTCGACCGGCTGACGGACGACCAGTTGGTGTTGCTGGCATCCCGGGCGGAGCGTCGTCGCTACCGGCCCGGACAGCGCTTGATTGAGCGGGGTACGCGGGATGGCATGGAGTTTTTCCTGCTTGCCGGCGGGGTGGAAATGGAGTCCGGCGACCAGCGTCGCTCGGTGGTGACTGCGGCCTCGCCCAAGGCAGCGACGGCCCTGGCCCGTTTGCAGCCACGGATGTACACCGTGATTGCCACAGAGCCATCGGAGTGCCTGGTGATTGCTCAGGAGGCGCTCAACCACCTGTTGCGCAGCGCCCCGGTGGCCGATACCGAACTGGAAGCCGGAGAGAGCGATGGCGACGGAATGGCAGGGGAAGAGCAGACCCTGTTGATGGAGTTCTATGCGGAGCTGCGCGCCAATCGCCTGGTGATTCCCAGCGTGCCGGATGTGGCCTGGAAGGTGCGCCGGGCCGCAGACCGTGAAGAATCTACCGCTGAGCAGGTGGCCAGTGCCGTTACTGCGGACCCGGCCATGGCAGCCAAGCTGGTGCGGGCCTGCAACAGCCCGTTGTACCGGGGATTCAGTGATGTGCGGAATGTCCGGGAGGCGGTGGTACGTCTGGGCATGCGTACCACCCGGCAACTGGTCACGGTATTTGCCATGCGGGAGTTGTTCCGTTCCCGGCATCCACTGCTGCAGAAGCGCATGGAGCAACTGTGGCGGTATTCCCGGGAAGTGGCGGCGCTGAGCTGGGTGCTGGCGGATTCGGAGACTTCTCTTGATCCGGAAGAGGCATTGCTGGCGGGGCTGCTCCACAGCATTGGCGCTATTCCGGTGCTGGTGCACGCCGAGCACTATCGCAGCCTGCTCAGTGATGAACAGAAGCTGGATTACGTGGTGGCGGAGTTGCAGGCGGATACCGGTGCCGCGGTCATGGAGAACTGGGGCTTTCCGGAACCTTTCGTGGAGGCTGTGCGTCACGCGACCGACTGGCAGTACCAGAGCCGCAAGCCGGCTCCGGCGCTGGTGGATGTTGTGGTGCTGGCCGGATTGCATGCCCGGCTGGCCGCCCACCAGAACGCCGGACTGCCGGGTTTCGACGAGGTGCCTGCGTACCGCAGGCTGGGTGAGTTACCGCTCAATGCCTCCCGCAGCCTGGAGATTCTTACCCGGGCAAGGAGCCGGGTAGACGAGGTTCACAAGTTGCTTTCCATCCACTGATGGGGCAGTGTGGCGATGGAAGATCCGCAGTCGCAGGTAGGGTGAAACCAACAACAATGAATGTTCCTCTGTTCCCCCTCAGTTCGGTCATTTTGCCTGGTGGCCGGATTCCCCTTCAGCTTTTTGAACCCCGATACACGGATATGCTGGCCCGTTGCATGCGCGAGGACCGGGGGTTTGTGGTCGTATTGTTGAGAGAAGGTCTGGAAACCCGCAGCAAGGCGGCCTTTTACGACATCGGTACCTACGTGCGCATTGTTGATTTCCAGCAACTGGATAACGGATTGCTGGGCATCACCGTTGAGGGCGAGAGCAAGGTGACGGTGGTGCGCTCCTGGCAGCAGGAGGACGGTCTTAACGTCGGTGATGTGGAGTGCCTGCTGGACGAGCCGCAGGTGCCGGTGCCGGATGCGTTTTCCGAGCTGGTGCTGGTATTGCGGGCGTTGGTGCGTCATCCCGTGGTTGAGGAGCTGAACATGGAGCTGGATTTCGAGGATGCCCGGGTGGTGGGCTGGCGGCTGACCGAGCTGCTCCCACTGGAGCGACACCAGAAACAGGCTTTACTGGAAATCCAGGAACCCATCGAACGATTGCAGCGACTGGAAACCCTGCTGGACGAGCTGGAACAGCGCTGATCAGACGGCGGGCGCGTAGCGCACCATCGCTTCCCCGAATCCGGTCACCAGATACCAGAGCAACAACACCAGCCCAGCGCTGCCCAGAAGCACACTGGAGTTATCCAGCCCCAGGTGGATGCGGTCATGGCGGCTGTAGCTGGCCCGCACCGCGGCAGTAATTGCCAGACCCAGCAGCAAACCGCCAATCACATCGGTAAACCAGTGAACCCCCAGATACAGCCGGCTCAGTGCCGACAGCAGCATCGGCAGGCTGAGCAGCAGGTAAATCTGCCAGCGATGTTGCCCCCGGTATTCCCGGGCAATGAACGCTGCGGCCATGGCAAAGAACACCGTTGCACCGGCAGTGTGGCCGCTGGGAAAGGCTCCGGAGCGGGGCGGCAGGTTGACCAGGTCGGGCCGGTCGATACCCGTCAGTTGTTTCAGGCTCCAGATGGCCGCCACGGTAATGACTGCCGCCAGCAGGCAGTGAATCGCTGCCGCGTAATAGCCCCGAAAGGTCAGTCCAGCAATGGCCAGCAGCGTGCCGACCAGCAGTACCGGAGGATCCCCGGCCAGGGTGATCACCACAAAGGCCGGATCCAGCACCGGGTGGCGCAAGGCCATAAACCACTCGCTGGCCAGTTCGTTGAAGCCCTGCAGAGTGCCCTGGGTGGCCAGCAGGGTCCAGATCAGAAACAGTGCGCCCGCGCCCAGGGCCAGACTGAACGATGCCAGCGGAAATTCGCCGCCGCGGTCGGGACGTTCGCTGCTGTAGAGCCGCCAGAATTTGTGGGTTGCGGTATAGCGGGCCATGCGCCGCTGTAGCCACTGATAAAACCGGCCGTGGGAACGCAGCCGCAGTTGCACCCGGAACAGCAGCAGGTACACCAGTGTGAGGGCACCGAGGCTGACACCCAGTACCGGATAAAAATGGGGTGGCGGGCGGAATTGCAGTGCCAGAGCGCTGCCCACCAGATAGCCCGGCAGGATGTATACCGGAGCCCAGCCAATGGCGGAGCCGATATTGAAGGCAAGAAAACGCTTCCAGGGCATCATCAGGGCACCGGCGATCAGCGGAATCACCGGCCGCACCGGGCCGATAAAGCGCCCGATAATGACACTTTTGCCGCCGTGGCGGCGGAAAAACTGCTCGCCGCTGGCAATGATTCCGGGATAGCGGGTGAAGGGCCACACCCTGTCCAGCCGGCCGGTGAACAGTCGGCCCAGGGCAAAACTGACTCCGTCACCGGCAACGGCTCCCAGCCCTGCCCAGAGCAGGGCTTCAGGTACCGGCATGCCGGTCTTCCCGGCCAGCAGGGCTGCTCCGAACAGCAGCGCCACGCCGGGTACGATAACGCCGGCAATCGCCAGGGATTCCACGAAGGCCACCGCAAACAGTGTCGCGGCCAGCCAGCCGGGATGGGCTTCAAGCCATGCAAGCAGGGGAGCTACCCATTCCGGGGTCATGGTTCCTGGCGCTCTCCTTCACTGAACCACAGGGAATCAGCACCCCGTTTTCTGGCAGCTTCCAGCGCTGCACGGGTGCGCCTGCGCAGGGAGTCCGGACGGGTGTCGTCGGGCACGCGGGTCGTACAGCCGACACAGACGGTCACCTTGCCCGCTACCGGCCAGGTATGCTCGCTGATGGATCTTCTGACCCGCTCGGCGATAACCCGCACGCCTTCCTCGGGAGTGAACGGCAGAATCAGGAAAAACTCCCCCTTGTCCAGCGTATAGAGGGTGTCCCCGGCGCGGATCACGTCGAACAGGTGAGCAGTGAGCTGCCGGCTAAGCTCCTGCAGTCGCTCCCGGCCGTGCAGGTCTTCCAGTTCGTCCAGATAGTCCACGGAGGTGAGCACAACCGATAACGGGTGGCCGGTCGCAATGGCGCGGCTGATTTCCTTGTGCAGGGTTTCGTCCAGAAAACGCGCGTTGTGGGCTCCGGTGACCGGATCAGTAATCGCCAGATCTTCCGCGGACTGGGCCATATGGTCGTAGTGCCAGGTATAGAGCGCGGCGATGCCCAATAGAATCACGTTGCCGGCCAGGGTGACGGTGGCGGCTTGCGCTGTCTCGTGACTGTAAAGGTAGATGCCCAGTGCCACCAGCAGCCCGAGTCCCAGACCCAGCGCCTGGCGAAGTGGCAGAATCAGCAGGTTCAGCAGCAGCAGGGGCAGCACCCAGTAACTGATGCCGACCGGCTCCAGGGCCAGCATGCCCACAATCAATCCGCCGTTGAGGACCGCCAGAATGGGCAGGTGCCCCCGGGCACTGAGCTGCTGGCGGCGGTACACCAGCGTATAGATGCAGCCGGTCACGCCGATCAGTCCCATCACGGTGGCCAGATAGAACAGGTCGTAAAAGCCATAGCGCAGGTTCTGCATGGCCAGCACCGCGATGAAGAAACTTGCGGTCAGATAACCCGCCATGTGGGTGATGGTGCGCAGTCTTGTTTCCGTCATGACAGAGCCTCCCCGGCCTGGGTGCCGTCCGGCGGTACGCGATTCCACGCGCTGTAGGACTGTACACGGTCGCCGCCCTGTTGCTGCGCACGGCGCAGGGCATTGGCGGCGGATTGTTGCAGGCTGTCTGCATCGTCGCCGATGTTGAGCCCCGCCACGCCGGCGCTCACCGTCAGGTCCAGGCCGTGGCTGGTCAGCAGGGTGCCAAGGCCGCTGCGGATATTCTCGGCCCGGCGGGCTGCCTCGCCACTGGCGATGCCGGGCAGGATGATCAGGAACTGCAGGTCGGCCACGCGGTAGTAGCTGTCAAAGTCCCGAAGCTGGGAGTGAAGGTAACGGCCGATGCGGGGCAGAATCGAACGGATATCCGCATCCGGGCTGGTTTCGCTCAGGTGGGCATCCAGGCCGATCATCACCACCGCCATGTCGATGCCTTCCCGCTCGCTACGCTGGATTTCCTTGTGCAGGTCCGCCGACAGGTATTCACGGCTGGCCGCCTGGGTAAGTTCATCGGTGCGGCGCAGCGGAGCCAGTTGCCGGGACTTGTATTCACGGAGAAATACCATGATGGCGCACAGACAGAAGGTCAGCAGGCCGGCACTGGCCATCTGATGGCGGTCGATAAACTCGCTGTAGCCGGTAATCAGCACAATCGCGGTCGCCAGAAACAGCAGCGCCAGCGCGGCACCGGCTGACAGGGGCAGCAGGGCCAGTAATACCAGCGGCAGGCTGAACAGCCAGGGTGCGAGGCTGTGCGGGCCGGTAATCTGGCTGGTCAGCAGCAGGACCACCAGTGATGCCAGCAGAGCCATGCGCACCAGTTTACGGGGGAATCGTTCCCGGCTCTGTCCGGTGGTGCCGGCGCTCCAGATCAGTCCGGCACTGACGGCGCAGACCAGTGCGGAGAGGTAGTCGCCGCTGACGGCGGTGTAGGCAGTCAGCAAACCAAGCGCAATCAGGCTGATGCGGGAAAACTGGCTGAGCAGAAACTTTTCGGCCATCTGGGCCATGGGTGTCCTTCCTCTTTCGGGCATCCGTTTGCGGGCCAGCCCGGAAAACAGCTTTTCTGCGGGCAGCGCGTGCACGGTATAATAAAGCCTCGGGATGCGTACTGGAACCGGGAAGGGTAAAGTGTGCACCCTGAACGACAGTAAGACACCCTACTCTGGAAGTTAACAGGCAGGAAGGTAACAGAATGGATATTGCAGCTTACATGGCGCAGGTCGGTGGCCAGGCCCGTGCCGCGGCTACAGAAGTGGCACGCTCCACCACAGAGGTTCGCAACCGGGCCCTGCTGGCCACGGCGGAAGCCCTGGATGCGGCCCGCAATGAGCTGGCCGAGGCCAACAGCAAGGATCTGGAGCAGGGTCGGGCCAACGGGCTGGAAGCTGCCATGCTGGACCGCCTGGAGCTGACCCCGGCGCGCATTGATACCATGATTGAAGGCCTGCGCCAGGTGGCATCCCTGCCCGACCCGGTGGGGGAGATTACCGACATGACCTATCGCCCGTCGGGCATTCAGGTGGGCCAGATGCGGGTGCCGCTGGGCGTGATCGGCATTATTTACGAGTCCCGCCCCAATGTGACCGTCGAGGCCGCCAGCCTGTGCCTGAAATCCGGCAACGCCACCATTCTGCGTGGCGGCTCGGAGTCCATCCATTCCAATCAGGCGATTGCCGCCTGTCTGGAAAAGGGCCTGCGTGAGGCCGGCCTGCCGGAAGCGGCGGTGCAGGTGATCCGGACCACCGATCGTGCTGCTGTCGGTGAGCTGATTACCATGCCCCAGTATGTGGATGTGATTGTGCCCCGGGGTGGCAAGGGCCTGATCGAGCGCATCAGCCGGGATGCGAAGGTGCCGGTGATCAAGCACCTGGATGGCATTTGTCATGTGTATATCGACAGCCACGCGGATCCTGAGAAGGCGCTGCGGGTGGCGGTCAACTCCAAGACCCAGCGCTACGGCACCTGCAATACCATGGAAACCCTGCTGCTGGACAGCGAGATTGCTGCCGACATGCTGCCGCTGCTGGCGGATCAGTTCCGGGAGAAAGGCGTGGAACTGCGCGGTTGTGAGCAGTGCCGGGATATTCTGCCGGATATGGTGGCAGCGACCGTGGAAGACTGGCAGACAGAATACCTGGCTCCGGTGCTGGCGGTGCGGGTCGTCGACGGGCTGGATAATGCCATTGCCCACATCAACCGCTACAGCTCCCAGCATACCGACAGCATTGTGACCGAGAACTACACCCGGGCCCGGCGCTTCCTGACCGAAGTGGATTCCAGCTCGGTGATGGTCAATGCGTCCACCCGGTTTGCGGACGGGTTTGAATACGGCCTGGGCGCGGAGATCGGTATCTCCACCGACAAGCTTCATGCCCGCGGGCCGGTGGGCCTGGAAGGCCTGACCTCCCGCAAGTACGTCGTGTTCGGTGACGGACATATCCGGACCTGATGTCCATGCAGGTAATCTACGGCGGCACCTTTGACCCGATCCATCACGGCCACCTGCGCCTGGCGGTGGAGCTCCGGGACCGGCTCGGGGTGGATCAGATCCGGCTGGTGCCGTCCTATGTGCCGCCCCACCGGGATGCGCCCGGTGCCTCGCCTGACCAGCGCCTGCGGTTACTGGAGCTGGCGATTGCCGGTGAGGCAGGGTTGATGCTGGACGACCGGGAAGTGCGCCGGGAAGGGGCTTCCTACACGGCGGATACCCTGGCACAGCTCAGGGAAGTTATCGGGCCGGATGAGCCGCTCGCCATGGTGGTGGGCACCGATGCCTTTGCCGGTTTTGATCGCTGGCGGGACTGGCAGCGGATTCCGGAGCTGGCGCATATCGTCGTGGTTGAACGGCCGGGGGAGCCGCTTGACCCAGCTGGAATTCCTGCCGGACTGCTGGCGGAGCGGGGCGTGGATAGTCCCGCTGAACTGCACAATACACCGGCAGGCCGGTTGCTCTCGCTGGCCCCGCCGTTGCTGGATATTTCCGCCACGGGCATCCGCGAGCGCATTGCCGCCGGGCGGTCCCCGCGCTACCTGTTCCCGGATGCTGTCTGGGATGAAATCCGCCGGCTGGAACTGTACGGATATTCCGCCCGCCGTTAGCTGCCCTGAGCGCAATATTTAGTGGTACAATCGCGGCTGAATGTGTCCAGCCGGTCGCCGTCATCTTGGCGGTCCGCACAACAGGGTGAATATGCAGGCAGAACAACTGAAAGATCTCGTGATTGAATCACTGGAAAACCTCAAGGCCAAAGACATCAGTGTGATCGATGTCCGCGACCGCACCAGCGTCACCGATTACATGGTGCTTGCGTCCGGTAACTCCAGTCGCCACGTGAAATCACTGGCGGATTCGGTGATGAAAGATGCCCGGGAGGAGGGTGTCCGTACCGGTAACGTAGAGGGCGAAGGCGGCAGCGACTGGATTCTGTTGGATCTGGGGGATGTGGTGCTGCACGTGATGATGCCCGCCACCCGCGAATTCTATGACCTCGAGCGTCTCTGGCGTGACGCGCCTGACCTGGGTGCGGCAGGAAGCGAGTAATCATGCGCTTGCGTCTGATCTGTGTAGGGCAGAAGATGCCCGGCTGGGTCAGTGAGGGTTATCAGGAATACAGCCGTCGAATGCCCCCCGAAATGCCCCTTGAGCTGGTGGAAGTGCCTCTGGCTCACCGGGGCAAGAACCCGGATATCTCCCGCCTGATGCAGAAAGAAGGTGAAGCCCTGCTGGCCGCAGCCGGTCCCCGTGACCGTGTGATTGCGCTGGATGTCCAGGGGCATGCCTGGTCCACGGAAAAGCTTGCCTCACAGTTGGAAAGCTGGCAACTGGACGGTCGTGATGTCAGTTTTCTGGTGGGCGGGCCGGACGGCCTGCCGAAGGAGTGCCTGGCCCGGGCCGATCAGCGCTGGTCCCTGTCGCCTCTGACCCTTCCCCATCCGCTGGTTCGCATACTGGTATCTGAGCAGCTTTACCGGGCCTGGTCCGTGACCCGCAACCACCCTTATCACCGGGCCTAGGGAGCAATCATGTCCTGGGGAGAGTTCAAGGATGTCGCCGCCGAACGCCGGTTGTTCCAGCGCCGCACCGGAGTAATGCTGGTGCTGGTGATTGCCATGCTGGGGGTGCTGGCGGGCCGCATGTACCAGTTGCAGGTCATCGAGCACGATGTTTACCGCACACTGTCCGACAAGAACCGTGTCCAGGTTCAGTCGGTGGCACCACCCCGGGGGCTGGTTTATGATCGCAATGATGTGTTGCTGGCAGAGAACCGTCCCGTTTTCAGCGTTACCCTGGTGCCGGAGCGCATTGATCAGCTGGATCAGACACTCGCGCGGCTGGAGTCGATCATTGATATCTCCGAGGAAGACCTCGAACGTTTCCGCCGCCGGCTGAACGAGCCTCGTCGTCCATTCCAGGAAATGCCCCTTCGTTACGATCTCACCGAGACTGAAATTGCCCGCCTGGCAGTCGTCCGGCACCAGTTGCCGGGGGTGGAGGTTTCGGCCGAGCTGGTCCGCTATTACCCTTACAGTGAGCTGACATCCCATGTGCTCGGGTTTGTCGGTCGTATCAATCGGGAGGAACTGCAGCGCATTGATCCGGTCAACTATGCGGGCACCAACTATATCGGCAAGTCGGGTATTGAGCGGTTTTACGAGCAGACCCTGCACGGCCAGGTAGGCTACCAGCATGTTGAAACCAACGCCCGGGGCCGGGTGTTGCGTGTGCTGGAGCGGGAGAACCCGGTGCCCGGGGAAGACCTGAAGCTGCATCTGGACATGCGCCTGCAACAACTGGCCTTTGAACTGCTGGATGGCCGCCGGGGTGCCATTATTGCCATTGAGCCGGACACCGGCGGTATTCTGGCGCTGGCCAGCGTGCCCGGGTTTGATGCCAACAAATTTGTCACCGGTATCAGCGTGGCGGACTACCAGGAGCTGAGTACCAGTCCCGACAAGCCGCTTTTCAATCGTGCTTTGCGGGGCCAGTATCCACCGGGCTCCACCATGAAGCCGATGCTGGCCATTGCCGCCCTGGACAGCGGTGCCACTACCCGGGACAAGACGATCTGGGATCCCGGGTATTACCAGATCAATGGCAGTGGTCGCCGTTACCGGGACTGGAAACGTACCGGCCATGGCTGGGTGGATCTGAACGATTCCATCGCCGAGTCCTGCGATATCTATTTCTATGATGTGGCGGTCGAAATGGGCGTAGACACCATGGAAAGCTATCTGGCCCAGTTCGGTTTCGGGGAAGATGCCACGCTGGATGTCTCCGGTGCCCTGAGTGGCCTGCTGCCCTCCAGAGACTGGAAACGGGCCATGCGGAACGAACCCTGGTATCCGGGTGACTCGGTGAATATGGGTATCGGTCAGGGATTCATGCTGGCCACGCCGTTGCAGCTGGCAACGGCCACGGCTGTGATCGCGAACCGGGGCCGCTGGATAGAGCCAAGGCTGCTGCGTGACATTAAAGGCGACCGGAGTGTGATCGATGTGTTGCCGTTGGGCGACCACTCAACGCTCTCCCTGAAAAATCCGGACGACTGGGAATATGTGGTGGATGCCATGGAAGATGTAATGCACGGTGCCAAGGGTACCGCCCGAGCCGTCGGCCGCGGCGCGGACTACCGTATGGCCGGCAAAACCGGCACCGCCCAGGTCTTCAGCCTGGAGGAAGATGAAGAATACGATGCCGAGGAGATCCGCGAGCGGCTGAGAGACCATGCCATGTTCGTGGGGTTTGCACCTTCGGATGACCCGAAGATTGTGGTGTCCGTCATCGTGGAGAATGGCGGCGGCGGCAGCAGTACCGCTGCACCGGTGGCCCGTGCCATGTTTGATGCGTGGCTGAATGAATTCGCCACAGACGAGGCTGCGCCGCAGATCAGTGCTGCAGGTGGGGAGGGGTAGTCATATGGCAGCGCAGGGTTTATTCGGTGCAACCGCGGGGGATGGGCTGAGCCGGCAGAAGAGCCTCTGGTCGGTGGTGCATATTGATCCCTGGTTACTGTTGTTGCTGCTCGCGCTGGTGAGTGGCGGGCTGTTCGTGCTGTACAGCGGGGCCGATCGAAACATGGCGGTGGTGGAAGCCCAGGGCATCCGCTTTGGCGTGGCCTTCGCGGTCATGCTGGTGTTTGCCCAGCTGGACCCGGCGGTATACCGGCGCTGGGCTCCCTGGCTGTTCCTGGCGGGGCTGGCGGCACTCATTGCCGTGTTGCTGGTGGGCGTCGGTGCCAAGGGTGCCCAGCGCTGGCTGGCCCTGCCCGGACTGCCCCGTTTTCAGCCCTCGGAGTTCATGAAGCTGGTGGTGCCGATGATGGCGGCCTGGTACCTGTCCCGTCATTATCTTCCCCCGGGGGTCAAAAAGGTTGCGGTGGCATTGGCCATTGTACTGGTGCCGATGGTGATGATCGGGTTGCAACCGGATCTGGGGACGGCTCTACTGGTGGGCAGTGCCGGCCTGTTTGTGGTGTTTTTTGCCGGCATCAGCTGGAAATTGATCAGCGCTTTCTTTGGTCTGGTGGCCATAGCCGCACCGCTGATGTGGTTCTTTGGCATGCGGGAGTACCAGAAGCAGCGGGTACTGACCCTGCTGGACCCCCAGAGCGATCCGCTGGGTGCCGGCTGGAATATTATCCAGTCCACCACCGCCATCGGGTCCGGTGGCATGGAAGGCAAGGGCTGGCTGCAGGGCACCCAGTCCCATCTGGAATTCTTGCCGGAAAGCCATACAGACTTTATTGTCGCGGTGCTGGCAGAGGAATTCGGCTTCGTCGGTGTGATGCTGCTGCTCGCGGTGTATCTGCTGATTATTCTGCGGTGCCTGTTTATCGCCTCCACGGCACAGGATTCTTTCAGCCGCTTGCTGGCTGGTGCGCTGACCATGACGTTTTTCATCTATATTTTCGTCAATGTCGGCATGGTGAGCGGGTTACTGCCGGTAGTAGGGGTGCCGTTACCGCTGATCAGTTACGGTGGTACCTCGGTGGTTACCCTGATGGCTGCCTTTGGTGTGCTGATGTCCATCCACACCCATCGCCGCATGATCGGCGCGTAATGGTTGGCCGGAGGTGGCCGTGATAATCTTGTTCAAACGGGTTTCAAGAGCATGCAGCTTGTGAGGTTTTCTGTCGCGATGCAGTTCAGGGGAGTGGCCGCACTGATCTGTGCGGTGCTGGTGCTGGCCGGCTGCAGCTCGGTACCCAAACAGTCGGATTCCCGCTACCAGTTGAGTCAGGACCGGGCACCGGCAGGCAATTACGATGTCAGCGGTCTGCAGGATGCCGTGCCCCGGTACGAGGAGCCGCGCCGGGCTGGCAACATGAGCTCTTACGAAGTCTGGGGCAAGCGCTACCGGGTGCTGGACAGCAATGATGGCTACGTGGAGCGGGGTGTCGCCAGCTGGTACGGAGAGAAATTCCACGGCCATAAAACCTCCAACGGCGAAACCTTTAACATGTACACCATGTCCGCGGCCCACAAGAGCCTGCGGATTCCGTCCTATGCGCGGGTTACCAACCTGGATAATGGCCGCTCGGTGATTGTGCGGGTGAACGACCGTGGACCTTTTCACGGTGACCGGCTGATTGATCTGTCCTATGCGGCGGCCAAAAAGCTTGGATACCAGGGGCAGGGCACGGCACGTGTGGAAGTTGCCGCCATTACCGTGCGTCCGGACGGAAACATGACCATTGCCGGAGAGCCCTGGCAGGGGTCATCCACAGCCGCACCTGTTGCCTCCCGTGACACCGGTGTAACCGGCAGTGACGAGGGGCATTTTGTGCAGCTTGCGTCCTTCAGCAGCCGCTCGCCGGCAGAGCAACTGCTGGCGCAGGTGCAGGCTGCCACCCGGGACCCGGCCCGGGTGCGGGCCATCTCTACTGGTACGGGACGCTTTCACCGTGTGCAGGTGGGGCCGTTTGCCAACGAGTGGGATGCCCGTGAGGCACAGAATCGTCTGGAAGATCTGGGATTCAGACAGTCGATTCTGCTGACGGATAACCATTAGAATACGCCGCCGGCTGCAGTCATTACTGCGGCCGGCCATTGAAACTTATAAATCACAAACTGAATGGACCCATGGGAACTACAACCTTCGCTCGATCCTTGTACGCAGTCTTTCTCTTACTGACGCTGACCATCCAGCAGGCAATGGCCCAGTCGGTGCTGATTCCGTCGCCGCCGGCGATTGCTGCCAGCTCCTATCTGTTGATGGACCCGAAAAGCGGCACCATCCTGATGGAAGAAAACAGCCACGAACGCCTGCCACCGGCCAGCCTGACCAAGATGATGACCGCCTACATCGTAGAGCGGGAACTGGATGAAGGCCGCCTGTCCATGTCCGACATGGTGCCGATCAGCGTGAACGCCTGGAAAACCGGCGGCTCCCGGACGTTCATCCAGGAAGGCACCGAAGTGTCTGTAGAAGAGTTGCTCAAAGGCGTGATTATCCAGTCCGGCAACGATGCCTCGGTTGCGCTGGCAGAATTCGTGGCCGGCAGCGAGGAAGCGTTTGTAGACATCATGAACCAGCAGGCGCAGATCCTGGGGATGAAGGATACCCGCTTCCAGAACGCCACCGGATTGCCGGCGAGTGACCATTATTCCACAGCCTATGATCTGGCGCTGCTGGCCCAGGCCATTATCAATGACTACCCCGAAAACTACGGCCTCTACGCCCAGAAGCACTTCACCTACAACAATATCCGGCAGCCCAACCGCAACAGCCTGCTGTGGCGGGATGACAGTGTGGACGGTCTGAAAACCGGTCATACGGAAGAAGCAGGTTATTGCCTGGTGGCATCCTCGAAGAAAAACGACACCCGGTTTATTGCGGTGGTTATGGGTACCGACAGCACCACGGCCCGTGCCCGGGAAGTGCAGAAGATGCTCAACTACGGTTTCCGCTATTACACCACCGAGAAACTGTTCAGTCAGGGCCAGGAGCTGATCACCAGCCGTGTGTGGGGCGGCAAGCAGGATGAGGTGTCCATCGGTCTCACCGGTGATGTGTTTGTCACCATTCCCCAGGGTGCCCGGGAGAATCTGGAATCTTCCGTGGATCTGGACTCGGTGATCCGCGCGCCGGTCAATGCCGGTGACGAACTGGGTCGTGTGACCGTTGTTCACGGTGGTGAGACCATCGTAGACGAGCCGGTAGTGGCTTTGAGTGAGGTGCCTGAAGGCGGTCTGTTCAAGCGCCTCTGGGATGCCATCAAATTGTTCTTTGTTCAGCTGTTCCAGTAAGAGGTGGCCATGAGTGAACCCCAAGCCCCTAAAATAGAATTTCCCTGTGACTATGTGGTCAAGGTGGTCGGTGACGCAGCTCCGGATTTCCGGGAATTCGTTGTGGAAGTGGCGGAGCAGCATGCCCCGGGGATTGAAGAGCACCGTGTGAAGGTGCGGGCCAGCAGTGGTGGCCGGTTCACCTCGGTGCAGGTGACCATCGTGGCCACCGGTGAGGCCCAGCTCAAGGCGCTGTTCGAGGATCTCAAGGCCAGTGGCCGTGTCCACATGGTGCTCTGACCTGTGGAACGGCTGATTGTCCGCTCTCTGGGAGAGCAATCCTATACGCGGATCTGGGAGGCCATGAAGGCCTTCACTGCCAACCGGGATGCGCAGACCCCCGACGAGCTCTGGTGCCTGGAGCACCCGCCGGTCTATACCCAGGGGCAGGCGGGCAAGGCCGAGCATATTCTCAATCCCGGTGATATTCCGGTTATCCAGGTGGACCGTGGCGGTCAGGTGACTTACCACGGGCCGGGGCAACTGGTGGTCTATCTGCTGATTGATCTCAGCCGGGCAGGTCTGGGGGTGCGGGAACTGGTTGACCGTATCGAGCAGTCGCTGGTCGCGGTGCTGGCGGATTACGGTATTGATGCAGCCCCCAGGGCAGATGCCCCCGGCGTGTATGTGGACGGGGCAAAAATCGCCTCACTGGGGCTGCGGGTGCGTCGGGGATGCTCCTTCCACGGGCTGGCACTGAACGTATCGATGGATCTGGAGCCGTTTCATCGCATCAACCCCTGTGGCCATGCGGGTATGCCGATGACCCAGATACGGGATTTCCAGGCGGAAGTGCGCGTCGGTGAGGTTACCGAAACGCTGGTCGCTGAACTGGCCCGCACACTGAAAGCATCGGCAGTGGAGCACCAGCAGGGGATGCCTCAGCTGGCGGAGCCTTCGTAAGAGCAGACCTGGTTGCGTCCCTGGCGTTTGGCCCGATATAGCGCCTCGTCAGCCCTCTGCAGTAACCGGTCAATGGATTCGGAACCGTGGATGGTTGCCACGCCGGCGCTGACCGTCAGGGGGATCTCCCGGCCTTCCCAGGACACCGGGTTGCGGTGGATGGCTTCCCTGAACCGTTCGCCTGTGTGGAGTGCTTCGCCGGCATCGGTCTCCGGCAGCAGGGCCAGATATTCCTCGCCACCCCAGCGGGCGATGGAATCTACTTTCCGGCATTCTTCCTTGAGTATCCGCGCCACGTTGATGATCACTTCGTCACCGGCCTGGTGGCCCATCTCGTCGTTGACACTCTTGAACAGGTCGATATCCAGCAGTACCACCGAGAAGGGGCGGGCGTTACGCAGATAGCGTTCGTATTCGATCTCCAGCCGGTCCATGCCTTCGCGCCGGTTGGCGAGGTTGGTCAGGGCATCGTGGGTGGCGGCATATTCAAAGTCCGCCGCCAGTTTCAGCAGCCGGGCCTTGGCGCGGCGACGGCTCTGGTCCAGGGCATAACAGGAGCCCATTTCAAACACCAGCACTGCGATCATGGTCAGCCGGAAACTGGTGCTGTAGGGGGTGTTGAAAATGGCATCCCCGATAGGGCTGAACAGCACAACGGCTGCCAGCAGCCCTCCTGCGCATGCGATGATGCCCGTGCGGGGTGTGCTGATATAGAAAATCACCGGCGGGTAGGCAAACATCCAGATGATCGCCGAACCGTCCTCCAGAGCCATCACAGCGAAGAAGGCAAACAGCCCGGTGATGATGACAATGAACCCCCGGCGCTGCAGCACTTCGCTCCGGCTCACCAGGTAAACCAGGCCGTTGAGTGCCAGCAGGGCCAGAAAAACGATCAGCACCGGCACAATGTGGGTTTCTTCCCGCAGATAGGAACGGTAGGCGAAGAACGCGAGTGTCGGAATGGCGGCGATGGTCAGCCAGCCGATCAGAACCGGCACCGGTATCTCTCCGGATACGCGGAATTGCGCCAGATCCTCATCTGTTCGTTTGTGGGTGGCCTGTGTCATGGATTACTTCTTGTTTTTGACTGTACGCCCGCGCTCCGGCAGTCTTGGGTAGCGGGCGTTCAAAGCATCAATTCTAGACCGCTTGAACTGTCTGTGCTGTGAAATTAAGTAAACAGTTGCAGCCTGTAGTTGTTTAGTTGTCCGACAGATTGCAATTGATACTGTTTGAAGCCTGCGGATTCATTGGCTGTTTCGCCGCACAGGCGGGGGCGGTTCAGTTGGGCTTGCAGGGCTGTGCCCCGTTATAATGAGCCCCATCAACTTGTTGTGCTGCCGGCGGTTGCCGGCGGGCGCGTAAATTCTGAATCCGGACTGATCGTCAATGGCATCAAAACGTCGTGGTTCCCCGGTTGACCGAATCAAGACTGGCAGTTTCGAAAGACGACTGACACTCACCCGGGCCGGCCTGTTTGCCGGCACCCGTATGGCAGGCCATATGGCCACCAACTGGTTCAGCAGCAAGGACAAGCGGGAAGCCCGCCACAAGGCGATGCTGTCCAGCCAGGCCCAGTTTCTGGTGGACGAGCTGGGCAAGCTCAAGGGCAGTGTGGTCAAGATCGGCCAGGTGATGGCGCTCTACGGTGAGCATTTCCTGCCGGAAGAGGTGACCGAAGCCCTGCACACCCTGGAAGACCAGACCACCTCTCTCGGCTGGCCATCCATCGAAAAGGAACTGAAAGCGGAACTGGGGCCATCCCGGCTGGCGGAGCTGGAGGTGGATCCGGAGCCCATCGGTGCTGCTTCGCTGGGGCAGGTGCACCGGGCGAAGCGCAAGAGCGACGGACTGGAGCTGGTGCTGAAGATCCAGTATCCAGGGGTGGCGAACGCGGTCGATAGTGATCTCAACGCCGTGGCCCAGTTGCTGAAGGTCGCCCGCCTGGTGTCGTTCGGCCCCGAGTTCAACGACTGGCTCGAGGAAGTCCGGGAGATGATGCACCGGGAGGTGGACTATCGCCTGGAAGCCCGCACCACAGAGCGGTTTCGCCAGATGCTGTTGGAAGATCCGCGCTTTATCGTGCCTCGTGTGCTGGAAGAATACTCGTCTGCCCGGGTGATCGCCTCTACCTACGAACACGGGCATTCCGTGAGCTCTGAAGCGGTGGCGCAGCTTCCCGTAGAACGGCGCAGTGAGCTGGGGCGCGCGGCGCTGGAGCTGTTTTTCCGTGAACTGTTCGAGTGGGGCGAGATCCAGACCGATCCCAACTTTGGCAACTACCGGATTCGCCTGGCCGGCGAGCAGGGCGAAGATCAGGAGCATGACCGGATTGTGCTGCTGGATTTCGGTGCCGTGCAGAAATATACCGATGAGTTCCTGCAGCCGGTGATCCACATGATTCGTGCCTCCTACGAGGGAGATCTCGAGCAGGTCATTGAAGGGGGTGTCCAGTTGCGCTTCATGAGCTACGACTGGCCGGAGGATGTGCTGCGGCGCTTCGGGGAAGTGTGCATGTCGGTGCTGGAGCCCCTGTCACGGGACCGCAGCCAGTGGCCGGACTACGCCACCAATGATCAGGGTCAGTATCGCTGGAAGCAGAGTGACCTGCCATCGCGGGTGGCCCGGCAGGCGGCCCGTTCCGCCATCAGCCGTTATTTCCGGGTGCCACCCAAGGAATTTGTGTTTCTCAACCGCAAGCTGATCGGCGTGTACACCTTTATCGCGGTGCTCAAGTCGGAGTTCAACGGCGAGGATCTGCTGCGCCGGTATCTCTACGGTGAGGATGCATAAAGCACCATCCAGAGTACGATGGCGTAGCGTACGCCCTTGCCGATACCCACCAGCACCACAAAGTTGAGCCAGGGAACCCGCATGATGCCGCCGATCACGGTCAGCGCATCGCCGCCGATGGGCAGCCAGCCCATCAGTAGAGACCACTGCCCGTAGCGGTTGAAGCGGTTGCGGGCATTCTCAAGCTGTTTCTCGCTGACCGGAAACCAGCGTTTGTGTTTGAAACGGTCCACCTGCCGGCCAATGATGCCGTTTACCACCGATCCCAGGGTGTTGCCCAGTGTTGCCCAGAACCATACCCAGAACAGTGCATAACCCTGGGTGACCATACCGCCAAGCAGTATTTCCGAGTAGGCCGGCAGCAGGGTGGCGGCGGCAAACGCGGTAAGAAACAGGGTCAGATAGGCCACGTGCTTGTCCTTACTATGGGGATGATACAGAGCTTCAATTTTCTTCCCGCGATCAGCGTGTCATGATAGGCCGCATTTAATGAGACCGAAAACGTTCACCAGATATTGGGAGTGATTTATGGAGCAGGTAACCATTTATGGTCGTTCGTCCTGCGGCTTTTGTACCATGGCCAGGCAGCTCTGCGAAATCCGCAACTACGATTATCGCTACATCGATATGGTGGAAGAGGGCATTACCAAGGAAGACCTGGCGCAGAAATTCGGCTTCCCGGTGAGGACCGTGCCGCAGATTTTTGTGGGGGATGAGTATGTTGGCGGCTTTGACGAGTTTTCCGGCTACGTTCGCCGCCAGGAAGCGACCGCCTGATCCGTCAGGTTTAAAAAAGGGGCTGCGTCTGCAGCCCCTTCCAACCACTGTCAGATATCGAAAGCCGTCTTCAGCTTCTTCTCGATCAGTTGATTCTTCAGCTTTGCCACTTTCGGCAGTCCCTTCTCGAACGGCGGGAAGTTCTCCCCTTCAATCAACGGCTGCAGGTATTCCCGGCACTCCCCGGTGATGCCAAAACCGTCATCAGTGATGAAATGGATCGGCATTTTCTTTTCCTGGTTGGCCACTTCGCTCAGGGGCGCTTCGCCAATGTGCCAGCGGTAGGGGTCTGACTGTTCCCGCACAATGGTGGGCATCAGCGCCTGCTTGCCGTTAACGGCCATTTCCACAGCGGCCCGGCCCACTTCCCAGGCCTGTTTCACGTCCGTCGCCGAGGCCAGGTGTCGGGCGCTGCGTTGCAGGTAGTCAGCCACGGCCCAGTGGTACTTGTAGCCGGTGGCCTGCTTCACCATGTTGGCCAGGGTGGGGGCTACACCGCCCAGTTGGGTGTGGCCGAAGGCATCCTTGGCACCCGCTTCTGCCAGGAAGCGGCCATCTTCGTACTGGGCACCCTCGGAGGCCACAATCACGCAGTAGCCGTAGTTTTCCACGCAGTGCTCGACACGGGCCAGGAAGGCCTCACGATTGAACGGCACTTCCGGGAACAGGATGATATGGGGTGGCTCACCGTCGCCTTCGCCGGCCAGCCCGCCTGCGGCTGCAATCCAGCCCGCATGGCGCCCCATCACTTCCAGAATGAATACCTTGGTGGAAGACTCACACATGGAGCGGATGTCCAGGCTGGCTTCCAGGGTAGAGGTGGCGATGTACTTGGCCACCGAGCCGAAGCCCGGGCAACAGTCGGTAAACGGCAGGTCGTTGTCCACGGTCTTGGGCACACCGATGCAGGTAATCGGGTAACCCATCCGGTCCGCCAGTTGCGATACCTTGTAAGCCGTATCCTGGGAGTCACCGCCGCCGTTGTAGAAGAAGTAGCCGATGTCGTGGGCACGGAACACCTCGATCAGCCGCTCGTACTCTTCCTTGTTCTCGGAAAAGTTCTTCAGTTTGTGGCGGCAGGAGCCAAAGGCACCGCCCGGAGTGTGAATCAGCGCTTCGATGGCTTCATCGCTCTCCAGGCTGGTGTCGATCAGCTCTTCCCGCAGGGCACCGATGATGCCGTTGCGGCCGGCGTAGACCTTGCCGATCTTTTCCGGGTACTTGCGGGCAGTCTGGATAACGCCGGCGGCACTGGCGTTGATGACGGCGGTAACGCCGCCGGACTGGGCGTAAAATGCGTTCTTGGTGGCCATGGCGGTGGAAAGCCTCCTGCTGTTGGTCGTGAATGCGCGCATGATACGCCAAAGCTGTGTAATTTTCATGGCTGGCCGTTCACGGCCACTCTCCGGTATGCTTCGGCAAAGATTCGGTCCCGCAGCGTTTACCGGACCCTTATCAGCAACAAGGAACAGCCAATCCATGCATATACATATCCTGGGGATCTGCGGCACATTCATGGGCAGCCTGGCAGTCCTTGCCCGGGAGCTTGGCCACACCGTGACCGGCTCCGATCAGGGTGTCTACCCGCCCATGAGCACCCAGCTGGAATCCCTGGGCATCGAGCTGATTGAAGGCTACGACCCGGAAAACCTCAAGCCGGCACCGGACCTGGTGCTGATCGGCAATGCCATGTCCCGGGGAAACCCCGAAGTGGAAGCGGTGCTTAACCGCAACATCGATTACATGTCCGGCCCGGAGTGGTTGTCCCGGGAGGTGTTGCGCCATCGTTGGGTGCTGGCGGTGGCCGGTACCCACGGCAAAACCACCACAACCTCCATGTTGCTGTGGATTCTGGAGCAGGCGGGATTTGATCCGGGCTACCTGGTGGGCGGCGTGCCACTGGATTTCCCGGTATCCGCCAGGCTCGGCAAGAGCGATTTTTTTGTCATCGAGGCGGATGAATACGACAGTGCCTTCTTCGACAAACGCTCCAAGTTTGTTCATTACCGTCCCCGCACCCTGATCCTGAACAATCTTGAGTACGACCATGCGGATATTTTTGACAGCGTGGAAGCCATCGAGCGGCAGTTCCACCACTTGGTGCGTACGGTACCCTCCGGTGGTTTGTTGATTCGCCCCGCCCTGGACATCCATCTGGACCGGGTGCTGGAGATGGGCTGCTGGAGCCCGGTGCAGAATACCTCCGTGGGTAGCGAGGTGCCCTACAGCACCGACTGGCGGGCCGAGCTGCTGAGCGAAGACGGCAGCCGCTTCATGGTGATCCACCATGAGCAGCCAGTAGCCACCGTGGACTGGGACCAGACCGGCATCCACAATGTGCGCAATGCCTTGTCCGCCATAGTGGCGGCCCGCCACGTAGGGATTACGCCGGACCATGCAGTGTCTGCGCTTTGCCGTTTTTCCGGGGTCAAGCGGCGGATGGAGTTGTTGGCGGATCTTGATGGTGTGCGGGTCTACGATGACTTTGCCCATCATCCCACCGCCATAGCCACCACTCTGGAAGGTCTGCGGAACCGGGTAGGGGAGGAGCCGATACTGGCGATTATCGAGCCCCGCTCCAATACCATGCATCAGGGCGTACACCGTGACACCCTGCTGCCCAGTGCGGCGGATGCTGATCGGGTGCTGTGGGCCAATCTCAGTGACATGGGCTGGCTGGATAAGGTAGTCGCCGATGCTGCAAAGCTGGGCATTACCCGGCACCGGCTCGGGAGCTCCGTGGATGAACTGATCGCTGCCGCACTGGAAGATCTGCCCCGTCCCTGCCACATTGTCATTATGAGCAACGGCGGTTTCGGTGGCCTGCACGGCAAACTGGTCACCGCCCTGGAGAAGCATCTGCGATCATGAGCAACAGTAATCGGTTCGACCGTACCGTGAACCTGGCCATTACCGGAGCCTCCGGAGCCCCCTATGGCCTGCGCCTGCTAAGGTGCCTGGTGGCAGCCAACTGCCGGGTGCATGTGATGATCAGCCGGGCGGCGCAGGTAGTGATCGCCACCGAGACGGATCTGTCGCTTGGTGGATCCTCGGGGTCTCAGCAGCAGGCGCTGGAGGAATACAGTCAGGCAGCGTCCGGGCAGATTGAGGTGCTGGGCCGGGAGGCCTGGTTCTCCCCGCCGGCCTCCGGGTCCGGCGAGAAGGCTCCGCTGGTCATCTGCCCCTGCAGCACCGGCACGCTCTCGGCGCTGGCGACCGGAGCCAGTGACAACCTGATCGAACGGGCCGGGGATGTGGCGCTCAAGGAGCGGCGCAAGCTGATTCTGGTGCCCCGGGAGGCTCCCTATTCCGAAGTGCATCTGGAAAACATGCTGAAGCTGACCCGTATGGGCGCGGTGATTCTGCCCGCCAGTCCCGGCTTCTATCATCATCCGGCTTCAATCGACGATCTGGTGGACTTTATCGTGGCCCGCATCCTGGATCATCTGGATCTGCCCCAGAACCTGATGCCCCGCTGGGGGGAGAAAACCGGGGGCTGAGTCGGCGGTTATTTTGGTCATCCGGATTGATGTTTTTCATCATTGAGCGACCCGCCCCGGCAAACGACACTGGATCCAACGTCAAACACTACAATTACCGAGGATCCAGTCATGATTCCACGCACCCTGTTCGATTCCGATCTTGAAAGCTTCCGGGACTCCGTGAAGAAATTCCTGGAGCAGGAAGCCGTGCCTAACCACGAGCAGTGGGAGAAGGACGGCCAGGTAAGCCGTGAAATCTGGCGCAAGGCCGGTGAGCTGGGCTTTCTTTGTCCCACGGTGCCGGAAGAATACGGCGGCGTGGGCGTGGACTTCCGCTACAGCGCGGTGGTGATGGAAGAAATCTCCCGTCTCGGGGTTTCCGGCATTGGCTGGGGTCTGCACTCAGACATCGTTGCGCCTTACATCCTCAACTATGGCTCCGAGGAACAGAAGAAAAAATACCTGCCCAGACTGGTCTCCGGCGAAATGATCGGTGCCATTGCCATGACCGAGCCCGGTGCCGGCTCCGACCTGCAGGGGGTGAAAACCACCGCCGTGAAGCAGGGTGATCATTATGTGATGAACGGCTCCAAGACCTTCATCACCAACGGACAACTGGCGGATCTGGTGATTGTGGTGGCCAAGACCGATCCCAGGGAAGGTGCCAAGGGCACCAGCCTGTTTCTGGTGGAAGCCGCCTCGGAAGGCTTCGAAAAGGGCCAGAACCTGAACAAGGTGGGCATGAAAGCCCAGGACACCTCCGAGCTGTTCTTCCAGGATGTGAAAGTGCCAGCGGAAAACCTGCTGGGCAGCGTTGAGGGGCAGGGTTTCATGCAACTGATGCAGGAGCTGCCGGCAGAGCGCCTGCAGGTCGCCCTGACCGCCGTGGCCGCCGCGGAAGCCGCCTGGCAGTGGACCCTGGACTATGTGAAAGAGCGCAAGGCCTTCGGCAAGCCGGTGGTGGCTTTCCAGAACACCCGCTTCAAGATGGCCGAGATGAAAGCGGAAATCACCTCGGCCCGGGTGTTCTGCGACCGGTGCCTGGAGCTTCATCTGGAGAAGAAGCTGGATATTCCCACCGCCGCCATGCTCAAGCAGCTCACCACTGATCTGCAGTGCAGGGTGATGGACGAGTGCGTGCAGTTGCACGGTGGCTATGGCTACATGTGGGAATACCCCATCGCCCGCGCCTGGGCCGACTCACGGGTGCAGCGTATCTACGCGGGAACCAACGAAATCATGAAGGAAATTGTTGCCCGTTCCTTCTGATGCGCTGGCCGGGACAGGGATGTCCCGGTGGTACAACTTCACATTTTGCCAAACCAATCAAGGTTCCCGTTGCCGATATCCCCTAGAGTAACCGTCTGACAGTGCGTCGCTTCCCGACAGCGGCAAACAACCACAGAACAAGGATAACGGTTGCGCGATGACACGCCTTCTTCCCCTATACGTATCCCTGGCTGCCCTCAGTCTCGCCGGTTGTAACGAGAAAACCACCGAGGCACCGGAGGATGGCCGGGACATAACCCCCGAAAATTACCCCGTGCAAACCGAGTACAGCGGCCGGGTAATGAACGGCTACCTGGAAGGTGCGCGTGTCTGGCTGGACCTGGACGGCAACGGCCTTTATACCGGCGGTACCATCGAAGTGGAGCTGGATTCCGGGTCCGTGGCGGTGGTGGAAGGCGGCGAGCCGACTGTGGTCAGCGGCGAGAACGGTCGCTTTACACTGGATGTCAGCAGTCTGCAGCAGGATGTGACGGTGGCACCGGACCTGGACCCGCAGGATTACCGCCTGCATGCCCTGGTGATTCCCGGCACCACCACCGAACAGACCCGTGAGGGTGATGTCACCCTGGAGCGGGCCTATATCCTTTCTGCTTTGTCTGGCACTCGTAATGTCAGCCCCCTGAGCACCCTGCAGGCCAAGATCCGCGATTACGGAACAGCCAGTGGCCTGACCGATCGCCTGGCCGGTCTGAATCTGCAGGATGACTATATCCAGAGCGATAACGACCGTGGCCGTACCTACTCCAGCATGCTGACGCGATTCATGCGGGAGCAGTTGCCTGCAGAGTACACCAATAGTCTCCGTGGTAAAGACGGGCTGGATTTTGTGGTACCGGATGATGCCCTGGAATTGCTGGGTATTGCGCTGGTGCAGAATGCCAATGAGCTGTTGGGGATTGTTGATGAGGCGGCCGGTGGTGATTACGCCAATGTGGATGTGCAGGCGCTGGAGTTGCCGGACCTGGAGCTGGAACTGGATGATCCGCAATTGCTGACCGGGCAAACAGTCTCTTTGCCCGGCGGCAGTGGTAGCGGTCTGGAGACCGCAGCCGAAGTTTCCTTCAGCTATGGCTCCGATGCACGCCTGCAAGTCATCGAGGCAGATGGCTGCATGCAGCCGTCCCTGTTCGAGATCGCCCGTCTGGCCAACGCCGATGGAAAGATGGCTGAGACTGGAGTCCAGTGGTTGCCGGGGGTGTCGCTGTCAGAATCCAGTGTGACCTATCTGGATGATGAAGAGACCTGGGCTGGTGTAGATGAGCGTATAACTTTTGATTGGGCAGCGGGTACCGCCACTCTGGATACCCGTACTGATTGTCATGGAAGCAATGGCGACGCTGAGCTGGATGATTCCGCTGAGGTCACCTACTCGTGGGAAATGGACGAGGGGCGGGTAACGAGCATTACTGTATCGAACAGTTTGACAGACGAAACCAGTACCTTGGTTCCAAGCTATGACAATGAAGGGGCGATACTGTTCGGTTATGAGTTGCAGGAAAATGGCCAGGCGGTTGAAACCTTCAGCCTGACCAGCAGCGATCTGTCGGCCTGTGTGTCGGAACCGACGGGAGATGAGGGCTATGATCCCGATGCGGCCAACCTGGTCACTGATACGCGCTCGGTCGGCGAAGCCGCGGCAATCACTGATTACCTGCGCTACAACACCCGCCAGGCGGATGCACCCCAATTGCTACAGTTTGGTCTTCCCCGGTCTTCAGTGACCTGGGGTATTGGTGAGGCAAGCGGTTTTAACTGGACCTTCGAATACATCAGTAACGGTGAAGAGTCATCGGGTCTTATCAGCAGCGCGGGCCTTGATTTCAACAACGCTGTGCCGGAGGCTGCTGAGCGCGGCTGCTGGGATACCGTAAGTGGCGGCGGCGATGCGTCGGTGGATTACAGCTACCAGAGCCTCTCGGAATACCTCACCAGCCTGAACGACTGAGCTGATCCAGCAGTCGGGCTTGAACAGGGCCGTTGCTCTTCGCGGGTGACGGCTTTTTTTGTGGTTTCACCCGTAACTTTTACTGCGAGTTCGACAAGTACGCTCTTAAACAAAAGCGAACATTTTCAGCCTTTTGACCTACCTCCCTCTAGCTATTAACTATCTAGTGATGTTGGTTTGATATCTAACCAAGGCGAAGTCGTAGGCTTTAATATTTAAGCAATGTTCAATAGCTTACTTTCTGAGTTAGGGGCACCGACAACCTGAACACCGAATGGCACACTATTCATATCTCTACCCAATGGCAGCGTTATAACGGGTAATCCTTATAATCATAAAGGGTGCTGTAAATGCGGTGAGAACTTCGTAGTAGATCATTGGCTTGCTATTTACAATCAGTGGTTTTAGATACCGGGGTGAAGGGCTCGATGAGAAATTGAGACCCAGATCAATCCTCCAATCAACCCAATTTTTTTACCTTAAGGCTCCCTGCTTTGAGCTACGGAAACAAATTATCCCTTAGCTATCTCGAGCCTTGCGTAAAGCTTCCATGTATCTTGTTCCTATCTACCTGAACCCATTATCGCACCTTCCAAAACCTTATAGGCGTCATGAAAGGTTGGGATTTCCTCGCTCTCCAAGCCTTCTCCAAAATCCTTCAAAGTTGCGCTTACTTCGGCCAGACGGGGATTATTCTCCACCAAGAATTCCATGCGAGATACTGAATCCAGCAAGTCTGAACAGAGTTTCTTACCAATATTCGAGATCCCGATGTAAGCTGATATAGTTATATTGTTCGTTTCAAACCTAAAATATCTAATATGATCGTCAAAGTCGTGAAAGTGAGGATGAAAGAACTCAAAAGAAGCTTTGTTGTATGGGTAAAACTTCAAATCCGATTTTAGGGTGGTCCAATTAGCTCCGCCCTTTTTGCTGTTACAGTCATAACAAGCCAAAACTAAGTTCTGATATAAAACGGAAAACTGTGGAAAATCGGTTCTGCTAAGAACGTGTTCTAGCGGCTTTGCGTGAGAGATATTCTGGAGGCTGCGCTTGCAGTAGCAACAGCGATTTAACTGCACCTGCGTTAACACCTTCTTCAATCGGAGCCGAATATTCTCCCCCTTGATGATACTTTTGATTCCCTCACCTTTAAAATCATAAAGGGCTTTCCACAAATCAGACCTAGCTGTCAGAGCTCTGCAACTAAACCTGTACCATACTTGCATTTCCTCATCAGTCAGCAGGTCAGAAAAAGCCTTCGCCCCGGCTATCAACCTTTGAGCCAACTCGTCCTCGCGCCCATCCATCTACTCAATCCTCCTCAATGCTACTAAACGCCAGGACGTCGTTAATGGCCTGCCTTGTTTTACCTATGATTTCAAAGTCCCGTCCTATCTCACCGTCGGGACCATACCTATGCTTCTGGACAACAGCCATCATGCTGTCGAGCTCCTCTACAAGCTCCTCGCCCCTTTTGTCCAAGGCAATGTGCCCATTCTTAAACTGGATCGCCTTCGCAAGCAACGATGCACATCTTTCGTGCACTTCTCTGTTGTTGACGGTATTAGTCTTGAAGCATTCAAAAAGAACGGTCTCAATTGAGTTTTGGGGAACGTCCTCCAATCGGGAAATCACCTTGCTCCGCGAAGAGAAACAGTTGGCACCAAGCTGTAACGCCTCAGAAATCAAAATTGGTGAGTGGGTAGCGACCAGTACATCACAATGAAATTCAGAAGCGATGTCTTCCAATATCCGTGGAATCGCTCTTTGCCAACTTACATGCAGGCTTATTTCTGGTTCGTCTACCAAGCAAATACAACCATGTTCTGCATTGAAGACGAGCCTAGATATCAGGTTAAGAATTTGCTGTTCGCCCGAGCTTAGCTCCTTGAACGGAACGATTTCGTTGTCATCAGATTCTCTCTTGAGTCCCAATTGATAAGACCGCTTTCCTTTTGCGCCTTCATTTTTATACTCTTCTAGTAGCTCTTTATCCCGGAAATCATTACTGAATATCTTAATTACATGACCAAGATTATTGTTGGGCGAAAAATGAGAGCCCCCTATAAGGTTTGGGATTAAAAAATAGTCTGCGGAAAAACCGACATTATGTGCGAGACGAATAAACATTTCTCTGCGAGCATCATTATTTCCCTCAACCAAACGAAATGCGATTTCAGAGGAGAGGTCATCAGAGGTTGTTCCACCTTTTGAAGTTCGTCCGCCTAGATATTTATAAAACGCATCGTTTTCTATTTTGCTTTTCTTAAATATAAAGCGATCCGTCGCACCAAACGATATCGCGAGCGTCTGTCTCCCTTTTTTGACGTATAGGTCGGCTAGATTTCTAAGCGTGATACTCTTTCCCTCGCCATTATCACCTATGAGATAAAAGCAATTGCCGCCTTCTTTTGCTTCAATCTCTCTGTACAATGAGGCGGTATCTAACCCCGATCCATATAAATCTCTGGAGATCGGCTTGATAAAGTTCCTAGCGGCAAGCCTTGGGCCTTTTTCGAGGATTTCTCTGGCCGATACAGTTCTGCAAAGACCGTCGACGTCATTGTATCCACCACTAAAATTCTTCAAAAAAAATTCTAAAAAACTAGCATTTAGATTTACTTCAGGTCCGCTTGATGGCTCCCAATGGACAACCTGCTTTACAATTAAGGCTGTAAAGTAAAAAATTTGGCTCAAATCATCATCAAAGCCAAGGTTTCTCAAAATATCTGTAGAAACAAAAAGCACCTCATCGCTAAAATTTCGACACCTTGAGGTTCTTTCATTTCGCAAGACCCAAAGGGACCACTTCGTTCTTTCCTTTTTCCCCAACGGCAAGTCAATTACAGCAACCACGACCCCGGAATCAACGAGTTTACCCATAAATAGCCTAAAGTCGCCGCCTCTAGCTATATCTGCTGCAGGAACAAGAACGACTGAATAATCCGGCCCATCTCTCTCGAAAACAAGATCTTCAATAAACTCTTTTGGCACGCCCCTTTCTTTTGAGTATCCATTCATCCGGGTAGGCCAAAACTCACTATTTTTGGGAGGAGCATGAATCGAATCGGCTACACCAATAGAGTTCCTCTTGTAAACAAGTGATGAAGACGCTCCCTCAACCAGGTGCTTTTCACCCACTCCATAAACAAGCGATCTCATCCAGTATTCAAAAGAAAACTCGGTATTGTTTTTTCCAACCAAGAGGTCAATTGGCTCTCCTCTAGCTTTTAGCGCTTGAATTACTGGCTCAGCCGAACATGGAAAGTAGTCGATGACTTGGTCTATGTACTCACCAAATAAGGTAGCTGTAATTATTGATATTGCATCAACTCTCGTTGACTCAAAGCTTGAGTACGATTGCATATAGTGCCTGAGTAAACCATCGAAAAGAGGAGTTGTCTTAATACTCATATTTTGGCTGGCATCAAGGTCCCCGCGAGCGAAGAGTTCTATTATATAACCACTAGATTCTCGAGTAATCGCTGGAAACGTTGGATCGACGCCGCTAAAAAAATTTCGATCATACATTATCAAATTTGAAAACAACTCTTGAAGTGCTTCCAACCTTTTGTCTTTATACATTTTTGGATTAGCGAATAGTATCTGATCGATCAACTCACTCTGTGATTGAAAAATCACGTTCACCTTTGACCCGGCTGGAAACCCTCCGGCTTTTGCCGATCGTTCTACCGTAAGTAAAAACACGATAAAGAGAGAGAATCGAAAATACTCTCTCGGGCTCCCTTGGTCTCTGTGTGCTAGCTGACCAATTTTGTCGATTATTCGAGCTAGAGCTATCCGTGACTCATCGATTCTCATTTGCTGTCCCTTTACGTTAACAAGTCAGCGCAACAACTTACGCGAAGGCAAAAGTGTTGGGCAAGCCCGCATTTAGCCTCAGAGCGAAAACTATTGGTTTTATCTGAGTGGGGGGCAAATTCCTCTCCACGCTCTGAGTCTTAGTTTCAAACCGTAGTGGTTTAATGATTCTATACACCAATATAGGAGGTTCTAAGTTTGCCAAGATAATCTCAATTTCCGATCAACAGATAGCGACGTCTTTCGTCTCCTGGGTTCAAACAGCAAGGATGATCAACTGGCTAAAGAGCTTGACGATCCCACCGGAAGCGCGAGGCGTTAGTTACCCTGGCCCGAATTAGGCCCACCCAGAGTTGGAAACACCCGGCTCCTTTTAGCTATTCAGGAGCAATAATCGAGATGTCGAGATCATTACGTTTGACGAGACAAGAAGGAAGATAGAAATGTTGGGGGCACGCATTAGCGGGTGAGGTTATAGCAAGACGCTGCTGTTGGACCATATTGCCGCTGCGCTCCAAACTGGCCGCAGTGCAAGGCTTCATCCTCAATTCTGAACGTTCGCTTTGCGACCTATCGGCCAATTTATGGTGTCGATCTCCCGCCACATTAAGGTGACATGAGCTGCCAGTTTTGGCCGTATTTGTGCTTTCTAGTATTTGTTACCAGACATATTCCTCCATGCACACAGAAGGCAGATATCCCGGAAAAGCCACTGGTTCACAGCCTTATTGCTTTAGGGAGGGTCTGATTAACGCCTGATTTATCGCTGAATCGCTTTTCAACTCGAAAAAAAGCCATTCAAGCGCGATTTTGGCGTTATCACCCTCTGTTTTGTTCGATTTTTGCCTATTTCCC
>VMHT01120389.1_pt1 | contig 83897 bp, 77 predicted proteins | sample 4693611 | NCBI WGS metagenome assembly VMHT01 (sample SAMN12280063, study PRJNA550983) | marine metagenome | isolation source: seawater sampled from same location over 5 years 0.02-0.2 micron viral filtrate | place: USA: collected off the coast of southern California halfway between the port... ...
AACCTGACCCGGGTTTATCGCCAGCTCTTCATCATGACTGATTTGGGCATCGCCAATATTGACGCCCAGCATCGCAATGGTATACGCATTGGGATCCAAATCCAGGTTATCGCGAATATGCACAGGCGGAATTAAGAAGCCCAGCTCCTGCGACAGCTTTTTACGCACGCCTTTAATCCGGGTCAGCAGTTCCCCGCCCTGGGATTTGTCCACCAACGGAATTAACCGATAGCCCACTTCCAGGCCAATGGTGTCTACCTGCTGAACATCCTCCCACCCCAGCTCTTTGGCTTCTGGTACCCCGGTATCACCTTCTGCCGGCATGGTGCTGGCCACCGGCTGCTCCGCGGCTTTCTTAAGTTGCAGGCTTTGCCAGTAGGCATAGCCGCCGGCAATGGCTGAGAAGCCTAAAAAGGCAATGTGCGGCATACCCGGAATAATACCCATGACAAACAACACCGCAGAAGCAATATACAAAGCCTTGGGATCGCCCAGCTGAGAACGAATCTCGCGGCCCATTTCCTGGGTTTCATTTTCGCGGGTAACAATAATGGCGGTAGCCACCGACAACAGCAGAGAAGGAATTTGTGCGACCAGACCATCACCTATGGTAAGCAGGGTGTAGACCTCTACCGCGCGCCCAAAGCTCAAATCGTGCTGAATCATGCCAATGAACAATCCACCGACAATATTAATCAACATGATGAACAGACCCGCGACCGCATCCCCTTTCACAAATTTTGACGCCCCGTCCATAGAGCCGTAAAAATCAGCCTCGGCGGTAACTTCTTCGCGACGTTCACGGGCCTGATCCTGATCGATGTACCCGGCATTCAGGTCGGCATCAATGGCCATTTGTTTGCCTGGCATTGCATCCAAAGTAAAGCGAGCGCTTACTTCTGAGATACGCCCGGCACCGGCCGTGACCACCTTAAAGTTGATGATAAGCAGGATAGCAAAAACCACGACCCCGACCGCATAGTTACCACCAATCACCACCTCGCCAAAGGCTTCAATCACTTTACCGGCGGCATCGCCCCCTTCATGGCCATACAACAGCACCACCCGGGTCGAGGCCACATTCAGCGCCAGTCTTAAAACCGTGGCTATCAGCAGCACCAGGGGAAAAATACCAAAGTCGACGGGACGCTCGGTGAAGACTGCTACCAGAATAATGACCAGTGACAAAGCAATGTTAAAACTAAAAAGAATGTCTAACAGAAACGGGGGCATGGGCAGAATAACCATGCCCATAATGGCCAGCAACACGATCGGAACACCCAGCCCGCCAGCAAACTGCTGCAGCTGATTTTTATCAAACCGGCGCAAAAAACCTGTTAACTCCATCGCGTTTTATCTCACTATCAGAAAATTGACACTTACTGCCTGTCTGATGCGGGTAGTTCAACTACCATGCCACAATGTGGGGTTAGCGAAATTATATTAGCGACGCAATTCTGGCGGGATAGGTAAGTCCTTCTTAACCGGCTTGGGCTTAGCGGCTTTGCCTGCTTTGTAGGCTCTTAACTGAAAAACATAGGCCAGGATCTGGGCCACGGCCATAAACAGCTTGTGAGGAATTTCATGGTCTACTTCGGTGGAATAATAAATGGCCCGGGTCAGCATAGGTGAGGCTACCAACGGCACATCGTGGGCACTGGCGATTTTACGTATATGCATCGCCAGCTCGTCTATGCCTTTGGCCACCACTACCGGAGCACGATTGCCATCCTCTTCATACTTCAGGGCCACCGAATAATGCGTTGGGTTGGTTACAATCACATCGGCTTCGGGTACTTCCTGCATCATACGGTTAGCCGCAGCCTGAAACTGCAAACGCCGGATACGGCCCTTAACCATGGGGTCGCCCTCGGCGTTTTTATTTTCATCCTTGATTTCCTGCTTACTCATTTTCATTTCTTTGTTGTGCTTGTATATCTGATACGGCACATCAATGGCAGCAATAGGAATCATCCCCATAGTCAGCAGTAAGAAGGCCCACTCCAGCATATCCATGGCATGGAACATATTAAGCGGGTACATCCCCATATCCAGGTGCAGTGCTTCATTTTTGTAGTACAGTAAGGCCCCCACCGCCAGTCCGCCAATTACCGCGAACTTGGCCAACGCCTTGAGCAGTTCGACCATCGCATTCATGCCAAACATGCGCTTAAAGCCGTTGATAGGATTAATTTTATTAGCTTTAGGAGCCGCCGACTCCCAGGAAAAATTAAACCCGCCCAAGGCAATCGAGCCATAGATACCGGCTGCCATAGCCACCACCATATAAATTAACACCGGCCCGGCGACTTCCATTAGCGCTTCGCCGCCCACAATAAACATGTGCGACGGATCGTAGGTTTCATCCCGGGACAAGGAGAACATACGTTGTGTCATGCCGTAGATGGCTTTGGCAATCATGCCGCCCATTAATAAAAACATCAGACCGCTGATGATTAACACCAGCGCGGTGGATAATTCCCGGGAACGGGCTATCTGTCCTTTTTTTCGGGCCTCGTCGACCTTCTTACTCGTGGGGTCTTCGGTTTTTTCCTGCGCATCATCAGCCATAACGACGCCTCCTTATCCCGGGCATATTGCCAGCAGCTGACACATAAACTGCTCTGCCCTGGCCCACTGGGCCGAGAAGTGAGAAGAAAAGTTTTCCAACGTGACCCACATCACCACCAACCCGGTTATCTGGGCGATAGAAAAACCAATGCTGAAAATATTAAGCTGTGGCGCCGCCTTGGTCATGACGCCAAAGGCCAGATTCACAATTAACAGCGACACAATCGGCGCCAGCGACAAGGTTACCGCCGAGACAAACATCCAGGAACCCCAGTGCGCAACTTCACGAAACTGGGCCGGGGTAAACCAGCTCTCGGTGATCGGAAAGGCGTCGAAACTGAGCACTATCATCTGAATCATCGACAGGTGCCCGTCCATCCCCCAGAACAGTAATGTTGCCAGAATCAGATAAAACTGCCCCACCGCCGGGACATTGATGCCATTAACCGGATCCACGATAGAGGCAAAGCCCAGGCCGGTCTGCATGGCAATAATCTGGCCGGCGATAACAAAAGTATTCAGGACCATCATCGAAATAAACCCGATAACAACGCCAATCAATAATTGCCGGATAACCTCTAAAAATGTGGCCAGATTAACCAGGTTGTCTATGGGCACCGGCTCCACCACCGGCACGATAACCAGGGTCAAAAATACCGCCAGTAACGCGCGTACCGGGGGCGGAATTGATTTTGCGCTAAGCCCAATCATAGCGGCAAACATCCCGCTGATACGCATAAATGGCAGCATCATATCCGCCAGAAACTGCGTAATGGTGGCCAGCTCAAATTGCATGGTTAGCCTACTACCTGCGGAATACGCTCTACCATATGAAACGTAAAGTCCATGAGCTTTGATACCAGCCAGTTGCCGCCCCAGCTTAATGCCAGCAGCGTCACAATCAGGCGGGGTAAAAAGCTCATGGTTTGTTCATTGATTGAAGTGGCGGCCTGAAACACCGCCACAATAAGACCGACTATCATACTGGGCACAATGACCGCCGAGACCAGTAATATAACCAGAAACAATGATTCACGCAGAATTTCAACAAAGACTTCAGGGGACATAACGTGCTCCTAAACGCCCATACCAAAACTGGTGGCCAGGGTGCCAAAAATAAGATTCCAGCCATCCACCAACACAAATAACATCAGCTTGAACGGCAGTGATACGATCATCGGCGAGAGCATCATCATCCCCATCGCCATCAAAATCGACGCCACCACCAAATCAATAATCAAAAACGGAATAAACAGCATAAAGCCAATCTGGAAAGCGGTTTTAAGCTCGCTGGTCACAAAAGAGGGAATCAGAATGGTCAGGGGGACTTCTGAAGGTTCGGCGTATTTATCCTCGTCTCCGGCGATACGCACAAAGGTGTCCAGATCTTTTACCCGGGTTTGCGAGAGCATAAAGGCGCGCATGGGCTCCTTGGCCTGTTCAAAGGCCTCCATACTGGTCATCTGTTCATCCAGATACGGCTGTAGGGCACGTTCATTGACCTGTTCAAAAACCGGCGCCATGATAAACATCGATAAAAACAAGCTAACGCCAATTAGGATCTGATTAGAAGGCGACTGCTGTAAACCAATGGCCTGGCGTAATATAGACAACACCACAATAATACGGGTAAAAGAGGTCATCATCATGATAAAAGCCGGAATCAGGCTTAATGCGGTCATGATAAACAACGCTTGCAGCGTCATTGAATAATCCTGAGTGCCATCAGGATTGGTGGAGACAGTGACCGCTGAGATCCCCTGTTGCGCCAGTACCGGCATGCTGAAAAGGGCTGCCGTTAACAGCACCATCATCATCCGTCCTTTAGTTATCATCGGATACATCCTTTTTTACCGCCGGATTTATTTTACCTGCCATCGCCTGTACCAGCTTGTCTTTAAACTGTGTGCCCGAGGTCAGATTGCTTTCTTTTACCGCCAAAGGTTCTTCAAGTTTACTAAGATGAGAAATGTTGTGGCTGGTCACACCTATAAGATGCTGTTCGTCACCCACCTGAATCACCATCACCCGCTCTTTGGCACCGGCCACCATACTGGCCACCACTTTCATCTGGCCCTGGCCGGCGTGAGTGACATTAAACCGTCGCAGGATATACGCTAACGCAAAAATGATCGCCACCACTAGCAAAAGCGACAAGAAAATGGACAACACAGAACCTGGGTTAGTGATGGATTGGGTGGACTGGGCGAAGGCGGAGGGGCAAAATAACAGGGGCAGCAGTGCGCAGCCCCCTGATAAGTATGAAGATTTACCTAAGCTTTTTAATTCTCTCAATTTGACTGATAACATCGGTGAGTCGGATACCAAATTTGTCGTTGACTACAACTACCTCACCATGAGCAATCAGCGTGCCATTAACAAGTACGTCTAATGGTTCGCCGGCTACACGGTCAAGCTCCACTACTGAACCCTGGTTCAGTTGCAACAAATTACGGATGCTGATTTGACTGCGTCCCACTTCCATGGAAATGGTAACCGGAATATCCAAAATGGTATCCAGCTTACGCTTTTCCTCAGCGCTGATAGGCGCATCATCGGTAAATTCATCCAGCTCGGCGGGTTGCACATCATCACCAGACTGTGCGCCTTCATCGGCTTCTGAGTCTGCCTGCTCTGCCATGGCCGCAGCCCAATCGTCCATTCCGTCTTGTTCACTCATAAGAATGCCTCATGTCATCCGAAAAGTCTGTACTACAGATCTTCTTCGAGAATTTGCAGTTCAGCGTCGTTGTCTATAACGCGGCCACCGCGGGTTAATAGTTGTAGCTCCGACTTCACCGAGGTGGGCCGGGCTATTTTGTCGGTTATCTTCAAGGCCAGGTTGTCACGAGAGCGCCCCAGCTTGGCTCTGAAGGTAGGCAGGTCTTCAATTAACACCGTAATGTGTTCGGGCATCTCTACCGGTATAATATCACCTGCCTTGAACTCCATAATATCCTGCAGACTAACCTCTACATCGAGCATGTGGGTCGACAGGTTAACCTTTACATCCATGATTTCATCGCGCAGGGCTTTGCTCCAGCGCAAATCGGTGTCTTCTTTGTCGCTTTGTACCCCGGCATCCAGTAACTCGCGGATGGGCTCCAGCATGGAATAGGGCAGCGATACATGGAAGTCGCCGCCACCGCCATCCAGCTCTATATGAAAAGAGCTGATCACCACCACTTCGGTGGGGCTGACAATGTTGGCCATGGCCGGATTGACTTCCGAGTCCAGGTACTCAAAGGACACATCCATTACCGGTGCCCAGGCTTCTTTATAATCCTCAAAGATGATTTTTAGCAGCATCTGGATGATCCGGCGCTCGGTTGGGGTAAATTCCCGCCCTTCAATTTTGGCGTGATAACGTCCGTCGCCGCCAAAGAAGTTATCTACAAGAATAAACACCAGCCGGGCTTCCATGGTAATCAGCCCGGTTCCTTTTAAGGGCCGGAAACGCACCATATTCAGACTGGTGGGTACAAACAACGTATGAATATACTCACCAAATTTTATCATCTGGATGCCATTGATCGACACTTCGGCCGATCGGCGCATCATATTGAACAGGCTGACCCGCAAATGCCGGGCAAAGCGTTCATTGACAATTTCCAACGTGGGCATCCGCCCACGCACAATGCGATCCTGCGAGGAAAAATCATACTCGAGCGCCGAAGAGTCGGACGGCTCGCTGCTGACTTCCTCTTCTTCTACATCGTCAACGCCGTGTAACAACGCATCGATTTCGTCCTGAGATAATAAATCGCTCACAGTGTCATCCTGTTTATTGCATTACAAAGCCAGTGAACAGTACCCGTTCGACCACCGGGTCGCCCGTCATTTCCTGCATCACTTTTTGCACTTCAGTGGCCGCCTGCTCCCGCAGGGTCACCTTGCCCGCCTCGGTTACAAGCTCATCGGCGTTACTGCCACTAAATACCTGTAACAAGGTCCCTTCTATCAATGGGATATGCATTTTGGCTGTTTCTTCGTTATCGCCGCCACGTACCATCAGCTGTGCTTTAATTTGCACCAGCCGATCACGGCCGGTACCGGGCACATTAAATACAAAGGGTCGGGGCATGGCAACATACAAAGCCGTCCCGACCTCAGCCGACTCCGAGCCTTGTGCCGCAGCCTGTGTTTCTGCCCCCCCAGCCGCAGTCTGCTCAACTGCCGCCGGCTCATCTGAGCCTGAGAACAAAAAGAACCAGGCAGCACCGCCTCCGGCGATCAGCACCACTACCAGGATAATGATCAGCGGTAGCTTACTTTTTTTCTCTGTATCTTCTATTTGTAATTCTTCATCGGCCACGTGTGTTTTCTCTTTTTAATCCGGTACGGGTATTATCGTGTGTGAAATAAAAAGCGCAATTATGCAATAGACGTATTAAGCATAGTCATCAATACCCCCTTGTGCCGTACGGGACAAAGATTGTTGTGACACTATGGTGCTGTCGTCGGTACTGCCCTCGGCATCGCCCTGACCTGAGCCCTTGCCGGCATGCTGCCCTTCACCAGCCTCACCATCGCCGGAGTGGTTTTGTTGTTCAACCGAAGACTCGCCCAGCTCTATGCCCTGCTCGGCCAGCATTTCTCGCAATCTGGGCTCCGCTTCCATCAATACATCCTTGGCCTGGGCGGACTGCACCACAAAGCTTACCGCCGCAGCATCGCCCTGAACATTAACCCGCACCTGCATGCTACCCATTTCTGGTGGATCAAGTCGAATCTCTGCCATCATGTTGCGGCTGTTCACCATCCAGCGAACTTTTTCAGCCAGTTGTTTCTGACCGTCAGGCTGCTGGATATTTACCGCATTGTCCAGCCCTTCGGCTTGCTTTGTCGCCGCAGATGCTTCGCTTCGCAATTGGGTATGCTCCACCATCTGGTTATCTACCGAGGTCAAAGCTGTGGCATTGTGCATAGAGGCTGCCAACTGTGCGGTGCTGCTGCCTGCTGACGCCATTGCGGCCAGCTGGGTGACCTGCTGGTCAAGGTTATTATGCACTAATGGAGTAACTTCAATTCCATTCTCGGTCATAGCTTGTGCCACCATATCGGTCACACTAAAGCCAGGCTGGTGCCCCTGCGCCATTTGCTCTTGCATTTCCTTCAGGCCACTTAACACCGCCGCTGCCAGCTGAGCTTTATTGGACTCACTGGTTTGCGCCGGGGCCAGTTCGGCTATACGGTCGCTCAGCGCCTGCGACATCTGTTGCTGTCCCTGCACCGACAACTGGCTTAGCTGCTCGATCAGATTCAGCGGGCCATCGTCAGTGATCGCGTCGTTGTCGGTTCCCTGGCCGGCCTGCTGCAGCTCGGTTTTGATTAATTGACTCAACAGGCTGACGTCATCGCTTTTGCGCTGCTGAGCCTGTTGTAGCCGGGCTAATTCTGCTAAAAAGCTATCCGATTCAAGCTGTTCTTCGCCGGTATCGCCGGTGTTTTCCTGCCCCGCGCCCAGCGCTTCAATCATTGCTGCGGCCAGAGCATCGATATCTTCAGCAGAAGCTTCTGTCTCACCCGCCTCGCCGTCATCGCCGCTGCCACCCAGCTGTTTGATCATTTCTTTGGCCAGCGTCCCCACCAGTACCGGGATAGGCGTCACTTTTTGTTCATCCCCGGCTTTAGGCGCCGCCTCACCGGCTTCGAATAGCAACTGATTGTTCTGGCTGGCCAGTTCATCAGAAATTATCTGTAAGGCATCTTCGCTTTTTACGATAGCCGCTACCGGTGCGGTAACATCTGGTTGCCCCGGACTGCCCTCACCCTGCTCCAGGCTGCGGATCCGGTTGACATATTCGAGCCAGTCAACATCGCCTGCACCGGCCTGTTTACCGGCAATATCCTGGGCCGGATCAGCCGTCTCACTGGTATCTGCATTGTCATCGTGGGCGCTGGCTTTGGCGGTAGCCGAATCTTCCTGGTGGGCGGGTGCCGAACTCGCACTGGCGTTATCAGACGCAGCGCTTTGAGCCTTCCGGGTTTCACTTTCCTTAGTGGCAGACGAAGAAGTACCTGATGAGCCCGATGCCGCCTTATTGGTGCTATTCTTAGTGTGGGTAGCTTCTGCCGCCCGCTGCATAACCTCACCAAAGCCAGGATCAGCAGCGGATGCCGGAGCCGGGCGCTCGATATCGATCGGCAGGGCGGCAACATTCTGGCGTTGGGTGGCAAGGTGTTGCATCATAACCAAAGTCCTCTTGGCGGTGATTCTTGCTTAGCGGCTAGCGCCCGCACGGTAAAGGTAGCGTGGGCCTTGCGTTAAGCGTCATGAATATGGTGTTTTGTGTAGATAAGCAGAAATAGCAAGTCGCGTTCCACTATGTAAAATCTGCCACGCTCTTTCTACAGAACTTTACCAACGATTTGTTTTAGAACGTAAAAAACGCTGATTAGCGAACTCATCCAGCATATCCTGTTCCCGTCGATTGGCGGCAACGGCGGCCTCAGCTTGTTTTTTCTCAATCAGGACATCGACGGCTTTTCGACGCTTTTGCTGTTCTAGCCACTGCCGCCGGCGTTGATCCACCACCAAGCGGGCCTGCGAGATAATTTGCATTTGCTGTTGAATAGCTTTATCGAGCTTACCCACAAACTGCAAATGCTGGTGATAATCCCGGGCATCCACTCCGCCCTGCTTGCCCGACTGCTGTATCTGGCGGACATAATCCAGCCGGTATTGTTGCAGACTACTGAGCTTCTGTTTTTGCTGCTGTACGTTACCTTCGGCCATTTGCAGGGCCTGGGCGGCCTTGTCTTCGCGATCGCGCTCTACTTTAATGACGGTTTGCAACTGACTCATAGACTAATCACCACATAGTTATCCATTGCCCAGCCCTGAGGCGAGTGCTTGCATAGCTTCATGGCATTCTTCAAACGATAACACCTGATTCAGGCCCTGCTGCAAGAACGCATTAATTGCCGGTTCGGCACGAATAGCCAGATCAATGCGCGGATCTGAGCCTCGGGCGTAAGCACCAATGGCAATCAAATCCTGATTTTGTTTATAGGTAGAGTAGACCTGGCGCACCCGCCGAGCCTGCAACAAATGCTCTTCGGAGACCACCATCGGCATCACACGGCTGATAGAGGCTTCAATATCGATAGCAGGATAATGGCCGGAGTCGGCCAGTTTACGGGACAACACCACATGGCCATCCAGGATCGCCCGGGCGGCATCGGCGATAGGATCCTGTAAATCGTCGCCTTCAGTCAGCACGGTATAAAACGCGGTAATGGACCCTTGCCCCTGCGCGCCGTTACCGGCTCGCTCCACCAGCGCCGGCAAACGGGCAAACACCGACGGTGGGTAGCCCTTGGTAGCCGGTGGTTCGCCTACCGCCAGCGCAATTTCGCGCTGAGCCATGGCGTAGCGTGTCAGCGAGTCCACCAATAACAACACATTCTTGCCCTGATCCCGAAAATACTCTGCTACCGTCACCGCCGTTTCACAAGCTTTAAGGCGCATCAGGGGCGAGGTATCAGCGGGTGCTGCAACAATTACGGCCCGGGCCCGCTCTTCTTCAGTCAGAATATCGTGAATAAACTCTTTTACTTCGCGGCCACGTTCGCCTACCAGACCCACTACCACCACGTCGGCTTCGCTGCCCCGGGTCATCATTCCCAGCAACACACTTTTTCCCACGCCACTACCGGCAAATAAGCCCATTCGCTGGCCCACGCCTACGGTATTTAAGGCATTGATTGCCCGTACGCCCACATCCATAGGTTGTTTAATCGGCATCCGAATCAACGGGTTCATCGGCGCTTTGGTGGTCGGTGCCCGGTGTTCGGCAACAATGGCACCTAAGCCATCTAAGGGTTGGCCGTTACCGTCCAGAACCCGACCTAACAACCCCGGGCCCACTGGTAATCCGCTTTGGCGGTTCAACGGCATAACCCGGGAGCCCGGGACTATCCCGCGCACTGCTTCGGTAGGCATGAGGTAGGTAATATCATCGCCAAAACCGACCACTTCGGCCTCAATTTCACCTTCGATGGTTTGCACCATACACTGACTGCCTACCGGTAACTGACAGCCTACGGCTTCCAGCGTCAGGCCGATACCGCGCACCAGTTTGCCCGCGGCCACCACCGGCGGTTGAGGGACCTGCTGACTCAGCTGGCTGAAGTACCGGGTGAAATCATCACTCACCACTTAGGCCCTGCTGCAGCAAAAATTTATCAAGGGTTTCACGGCAGCGCCGCTCTACCGACACATCCACTGCGTTCTGACTAGTGACCACATCGCACCCACCCCGAGACATTGCTGGCGCTTCGAACAACTGCCAGTTTTTTTCGCTAATCGCCTCATTTCCCAATTGCTCACGAAGCAAGGCGATATCGTCAGGATGCATATGAATCTGATAGTGGTTTTCGGTAAGAGGTAATGCTTTTATCCCTTCGGTAAGGGCTTGCATAATAACCGCATCATTGGTGGTTACTTCGGTACGAATAACCGCCCGGGCAAGGGTAACCGCAAGTTTTGCCAGTTCCTGGCGGGCTTGCGCATTGACCTGTTCCAGGGGCGCGTGCAGCGTTTCTGCCAGACTTTGCCAAAGTGCCTGCTGCTCGTCGATAAGGTGCTGACCTTCCGCCAGCCCTGCAGCATGGCCTTCCTCATGGCCGGCGGCCAGTCCTTCGCTTTTACCCTGCTCGAAGCCTTCTGATTTACCTTCGTCAAACCCGGCCTGGCGACCTTCGTTGTAGCCTTCTTCGCGCGCGGCCTCGCGAATGGCTTCGATTTCCTCAAGCGTCGGCGGTTTGATTTCCTCTTCTTCTTCAGGAGGTTCATAGACCCAGTCGCTACGCCGGTTCAGGGCGTTGGTACTGGTGTCGGCCTGGTGCTGTCTGGGATCATCCACAAAAGGCAGATCCCACAGCCGGGCGTCGTGCGCCTTATCGTTCTGATCATCAGACATAGAGCAAGATTCCACTTACCGGTTACAGGAATTCTTCGCCACCGCCGCCGCCCAGCATTATCTCGCCTGAGTCAGCTAAGCGTCGGGCTACCGACAATATTTCCTTTTGGGCGGTTTCCACTTCTGACAAGCGTACCGGTCCCATGGCTTCCAAATCATCAGTCAGCATTTCGGCGGCCCGTTTTGACATATTACGGGTGATTTTATCTTTAAGCTCTTCATCAGCGCCTTTAATGGCTTTTAACAGGGCATCCTGCTGCACTTCACGAAGAATTGCCTGAATGCCTTTGTCATCTACATCTACCAGATTATCAAACACAAACATCAGATCCTGAATCTGCTGACTCATTTCTTCATCCTGCTCGCGGATGGCATCCATCAGCTGGCCTTCAATAGAAGTATCCAGATAGTTCATAATATCGGCAGCAGACTTCAGACCGCCCATCTTGGCTGCCTGAGTTCCGGCCTGACCGGCAAATTGTTTTTCCATAATCTCGTTCAGTTCCTGTAACGCCGCTGGCTGTACTTCTTCAAGGTTGGCAATACGCATCAACAAATCTAACCGGACTTTTTCCGGGAATTGCGCCAGAATCTCGGCGCTTTGCTCAGGCTCAAGATAAGACAATACAATGGTTTGAATCTGCGGGTGTTCGTTGCGAATAATAGAGGCCACCTGCTTTGAGTCCATCCACTTCAACGAGTCCAGCCCTTTGGCACCACTGCCCAACAGAATCTGGTCAATCAGGTTGGCGGCTTTATCTTCACCCAAAGCAGCGGTAAGCGCTCGTTTTACAAAGTCCTGACTCTGGAACCCTATGGTGCTGTAGTTTTGTATCTCATCAATAAAATGCTTGTGTACCGAGGTAATTTTGGCCTGAGTCATATCATCAACTTTAGCCATCTCAGCACCAAGTTTTTGCACTTGCTTAGGCTCTAGGTGTTTCAGAATCTGCGCCGCATCTTCTTCTGACAAACTCAGCAGCAAGATGGCAGCCTTTTCGACCCCTTCGAGTTTACCCACATCGTAAGAGGGTTCCTCGGTGTTCGCTATCTCTTCAGCCATGACTTACTGCTCCTACTCATCCTGCATCAACCAGCCCTTAACAACCTGGGCTGACAATTCCGGCTCATTGGCCACCAGTGCCCGAACCGCTTTTAAGACATCTTCATCTTTGTGTAAATCAGGCAACATCAGTGAACCATCCGGCGCAAAGCCAACCTGACCTTCATCAAAATCCTGATTGAGCATAGTGATGGTTTCATCGCCCAGGTCAAGCCCTTCGTCAGCATCGTAATCATCTACCTCTTTCGTGGCTTCAGGATTCATCAGCTTACGCAGCATTGGCCGGACCACAAAAATAATCAGCACAATAATTACCAGGCCACCGACTACCAGCTTCAGGATAGGCAAAAATTTGGGCTCTTCCCATAGTGGCGTTTCTTCAATCTCGCCTGTATCCATGCGTGTAAACGGTACGCTGACCACTTCAAGTGAGTCGCCCCGGGTAACATCAAACCCCAACCCGCCCTGCAGCAAGCGACGAATATTGAGCACTTCTTCCTGTTTGCGCGGAACATTGCTTTGAGTGCCATCTTCAGCCGTGGTGGAAATATAATCCACCGCCACAGAAACGCTCAGCCGGCGTACCACCCCGGTTTGTTTTTTGGTATGACTGATGGTGGTGTCCAGCTCATAGTTGCGGGTAGATTCCTTGCTGTTGCTACCAGGCATTGGGTTCATCGCATTGCCGCCCACCGCATCTTCCGGAATGGTTGCGTCCAGTGGCGGCTGGTTACTTAGCGCCCCAGGAATGCCTCCGGCCCCCGAGCCCACAGTATTGTGTTCAGTGATCATTTCGCTGCGCACCGCCGGCACTTCAGGGTTGTAGCTTCGCTGGGTTTGTTCGCGGGCGGTAAAGTCCATTGTGACATCGACCTGAGCGGTGTAATTACCAATCCCCAGCACCGGGATCAAAATGGCATCGATTTTCTGCAGATACTGCTGTTCGCGTTTGCTTTCTATTTCATATTCTTTACGGGCCCGCGAACTCATTGAGTCCTGGGAGCCTGAATTTAACAACCGACCGTTACTGTCGGTAACGGTAACATTGGAAGGCTCCATGCCCTGTACAGCCGAGGCCACAATATCCACCACGGCGTCAACTTCTTCACCGCCAATCACCTGGCCACGCTTGGGTGTTAATACCACGGTGGCACTGGCTTTTTTCTCACGCCGGGCAAACACGTTTTCTTTAGGCATAGCCAGCAGCACCCGGGCTTTTTGCACACTCGACATGTCTTCGATGGTTGCCGCTATTTGTTTTTCACGGGCATGCTTCAAACGCTCCATCTCTACCCGTTGGCTGACCCCAAATCCCATATCCTGCATTATAATATCCGCGCCAGCATCTTCAGTACTGACCAGGCCCTGGCGGGTCATTCCCAAACGCACATTCTGAAACTCGTCATTGCGAACAAATACAGTATTGCCTTCCAGCTTGTATTCGATTTGGTTGGCGTCCAGATAATCCAGGGTTTCGATAAGCTCTTCGGTAGGCATTTTTGCCAGTGGCCGATAATCAGGCTCCTGGGCCCAAATCATGATAAATACCGCAATGGCCACACAGATAACCAGTACCACCACCAGCGCCATCTGCCGCATCATATCGGCACTGCCCAGCGTATCCATAAAGCCAGATTTATTTTCCGCTTCTGGCGCGCCGCTTAAGGCATCGGGATCGGACACAGTTAAATTGGTTCCAGTATCAGCCATGATTGTTGTTCCTCGCCTACACCGGCATATTCATAATTTGTTTGTACGCATCAAGCACCTTGTTGCGTACCTGCACCGTAGCCTCAAAGGCAATACCGGCTTTTTCCTTGGCCAGCATCACATCGGCCAGGCTTAGGGAGGGGTCGCCCATTTCAAAAGACTGCTGCATGGACTTTGAATTCATCTGCATGTCGTTTACCCCTTCAATGGCACTTTTTAGCATGGTAGAAAATTCACCCGCTGCCCCGGGGTTAGCCTGAATTTCGGGCGTGGCACTGGTTTGCAGGCGTGCCTGGCCAATCATGGCCTGCATTTCCTGATACAAACTGTCGGCTTTTACGTCCATCGCTAGTCTCCCAAGATTTATGCCGTCAGAAGCTTGTCTGACTCGTCAATATACCAAGGGTAAAGCAAGGGCTGAGCCAACTTTTATTCGATATATTTTTCAGTTACTTGAAAACGATCAGCCAAAAAAATGACAGATAAAAAAGCGGGGAGCGGAAGCTGTAAATACGTGTTGTACAAAAATGCCGCGAAACCGGGCAGTCTCACGGCAGGTTCAAAATCTATAGGGTCTTAGGCGGGCACATCAATACCATCTTCACGCATCTTGGCCAGTTTATAGCGTAAGGTCCGGGGGCTTATCCCCAGTTTTTCAGCAACATCTTTACGTTTTCCGTTACACACCTGAAGCGTATCGAGGATAATCTGATGCTCCTGCTGGCGCAATTCGCTGCCTAAGCGGCTACTGTCTTCCTGATCCTCAGCCGGGGCTGCCTGATGGGTGAATGCAGTGTTATGACTGGCCAGCGTGGCAGCCATGTCGATCATCAGATCGCCAGCATCAATCGTATCCCCACTATGCAGAATCAGCGCTCGCTGGATAACATTTTCCAGCTCCCGGACATTGCCGGGCCAGTCATACTGGATAAGCTTGTTACGCGCTGAAGCATTAAGCTTCGCTGTGCAGAGCCCCTGCTTATGGGCATGGCGGGCAAGCAGGTGTTCTGCCAGCGGCACGATATCGCCCGGGCGCTGCGCTAATGCTTGCCAGGTAATGGGAAACACATTCAAACGGTAAAATAAATCTTCGCGAAACTCGCCATTGTTCACGGCGGCGCGTAAATCCCGGTTACTGGTGGCAATAACCCGCACATCCAGCTTGACGGTTTTGCGACCACCCAACCGCTCCACTTCTTTTTCCTGCAACACCCTTAGCAATTTGGCCTGCAGCGCCAGATCCATTTCGGTAATTTCATCCAGTAACAGGGTGCCGCCCTGAGCCTGTTCAAATTTGCCGGGACTGGCCTGTAGCGCGCCGGTGAACGCGCCTTTTTCATAACCAAACAAAGTGGCTTCGAGCATATTTTCAGGGATCGCCGCGCAATTGATTGCCACAAACGGGGCCGCCGCCCGGGTAGACTGATCATGGATATACCGGGATAACACTTCTTTTCCTGAGCCGCTGGGGCCCAAGACCATGACGGTTGCCTCAGAACGTGCCACTTTACTGGCCAGCGCTAATAACTCCAGGCTACTGGGATCGGCTGCCACCGGAGTACAGGTTTCCACCTTCTGAGCAGGCGCATAGCGCTCCACCAGATTCAGTAATACCTGAGGCGCAAACGGCTTGGATAAATAGTCGGTGGCGCCATCACGCATGGCTTGTACCGCATCATCAATGGTGGCATAAGCGGTCATCAGTAACACCGGCATTTTAGGAAAGCGGGATTTGATATGTTTAAGCAATACCAGGCCGCTCATTTTGGCCATTTGAATATCACTGACCACTAAGTCTATCTGGTATTGACCTAAACAACTCATGGCTTCTTCGGCGCTATCGGCTGCCACCACCCGGTACCTGGCCAGCTTCAGGGTATCGATTAAGGCTTCGCGTAAACCGGCATCATCTTCAACAATCAATATACGGGTTTGGCTCATGCTGTCTCTCCTGAGGTGTGGGTTGCCGTGGCACAGTCTGCGACCGGTAAGGTCAGACAAAAGCAGGCACCGCCGTGCGCCAGGTTCGTTACACTCAATCGCCCCTGATGGGCATGGGCCACCGACTTTACCACCGCCAGGCCCAGCCCGGTACCGTGGGTCTTGGTCGTAAAAAACGGTTCAAAAATCTTGTCCTTTTCGGTTATCGACACGCCCGGCCCCGTGTCGATAACCTGAATATGAACATTCTGCTCATCCTGCTGTGCGACAATCCGGATCCGGGCGCCAGAATCGCTGACCTGACTGGCATTGTGGATCAGGTTCAACAGTGCCCCACTAAGCGCACTCTGGTTCCCAATAACCTGAGCCTGGGTATCAAACCCCTCAAACACCAACTGCTGACGATGAGGATCGGTCAGGCTCACTGCATTAGGCACAATGGCCATCTTAATATCGCTAAGACTCAGTCGGCTTACGACCTGCTCTTCACCAGATTTGGCAAACAGCAACATGTCATTGACCTGACTTTCAAGTTCCTGCAAGCGACCGGTTAACTTATGCGCAAAACCGATGCCGGCTTCTTTTTCGACATCCGGCCGGGTCAGATTGGCGGCGTACAGCATTGCAGCCGATAGCGGGGTGCGGATCTGATGGGCCAGCGACGCCACCATCTTTCCAAGCGCCGACAAACGCTGCATATGACTGACGCGGGCCTGTAACTGCCGGGTCTCAGTCAGGTCGGTGAGCACGATTAACTGACCAGGCTCGGTCTGCAAGGGGGTGATAGAAAGTTTGACCCGACGGCCATCAATCAATGACACTTCGTGACCATCGTCGGCCCGGGGCTTGAACGAACGAGCAATGATAGTGCGCCACAACTGTCCTTCCAGTGGCTCCCCCAACAAGTCCATGGCCTGGCCATTGGCCTGACGAACAATGCCTTTGCCGTCCAGCACAATAACGCCGGCGGGCATCACCTGTAACAGATGGGAAAGACGATCGGCCTGGTGACGTAGTGCCTGTAACTCCTCGCCCGATTGCTCTGGCTCGCCACCATCAAAATACCGCGAAGGTGGCGTTGAGTATGTAGGCTCGTACGTGGCGCTATAATGCGTGCTGTCGTATGTCATATCGTCCTCGTCAAAAAGCAGACGTGTTTCTTATGACTATCTAACTAGCATTTGGCGTGCCAAGTTATTAGCACTTACATTTCAGGAGGTTAGCTTGAATTATTAGGAGGGTTTTGGTTGTCAATTATCTGACGAGCAATTTTCTTCGCGCTGAATATTGTACTTACGCATCTTTTCTACCAGTGTCGTCCGACGCATTCCCAGTTTGTCAGCGGCCCGCGCGACCACCCAGTCCTGCTGCTCTAAAGCCTGGATAATCAGATTTATCTCCAGCTCAGACAGATACTCTTTTAGATTGACGCCTTCCATCGGTAGTTGGGACTGATCAGGAATATCTGCGGAAGGAGTATCGTCATCAGAAGAGGCTTCCTGGGATGCAGACTCGGCAAACAACGCGTTAAAGGCATCGCGTTCCAGCAACTCTTCCGGATATTCCGGCTGGTAGGCCTGGACGTCACCGTATTGGTATTTGGGCGGCAATTCCTGAATGTCCACAATTTGGCCGGGATACAAAATACTCAGGCGTTCAACCAGGTTCGACAGCTCACGAACATTACCGGCCCACTGATGTTCCATCAAAGAGGCGATAGCCATTTCGGTGAACCGCACAGCATCCACACCGTCACCCTGAATACGGCTAATGAGCTCTTGCAGCAGTAACGGGATATCTTCGCGCCGCTCACGCAGCGCCGGGCTGTCGATAGGAAAGACATTCAACCGGTAATACAAGTCTTCACGAAACTTGTTATCGGCAATCATAGTTTCCAGATTGCGGTGGGTAGCCGCAATAATCCGAACATTACAGCGTATAGGTGTGCTGCCGCCGACTCGCTCAAAGGTTCGTTCCTGCAACACCCGTAGCAATTTGACCTGCATCTGCATGGGCATGTCACCGATTTCATCTAGAAACAGGGTACCATTTTCAGCCAGTTCGAAGCGGCCCTTACGAGCGCTGATGGCACCGGTAAAGGCACCTTTTTCATGGCCAAACAATTCACTTTCAAGCAGTTCACCGGGGATCGCCCCGCAATTTACCGGAATGAAGGGCCCGTCTTTGCGATCAGAGAAAAAGTGAACATTACGGGCCACCACCTCTTTGCCGGTACCCGACTCGCCGAGTATCAGAACGGTGGCATCGGTCGGGGCCACCTGTTCCACCAACCGCCGCACCATTTGTATTTCTTCGCTTTTACCCACCAACGAACGGAACAAACGGGTTTTAATCCCGGAGGGCTTATCGGAGCCTGGCCGCCGACGACTGTATTCCTGACAGCGGTGAATCGCCTGAGTTAAAGCTGGGTAAGCCATGGGTAAGGTTACGACCCCAACCAGATTACGTTCGGGGCCCACGCTGCCGTCTTCTTCGACCAGCGCGATAAAAGGAATATGAGGGAATTGCAGGATAAGTTCCTGAACCGACGCCGCGGCGAAGTCCAGCAACACCGCATCTACCGGATTGTCCTTTAAATACTGTGCGCTTTTGTCCGGCGCACGGGTGGTATAAGGTTCACCGATAAACGAAACAATGGTTTCTAGCTTATGAATCAGTTCGCCGTTATTGCTAACGAGCAGAATATCCTTCATTAATTCCCCGAAAAGATGCGTTCTTATTATTAACAGTTTAGCGCATTTGCATGATTTTAGCGGTAAACGAATCTGGCGCAACTGTTGATCGCTAAATTGTGCTCAGAAAAAAAGCAGGCAAGCCTGCTTTTTCAAAAAGAGCTGAAATTGGTTAACTTAGTAACGCCAGTACCTGTCCCTGCTGCTGATTGGCCTGAGCCTGAACCGACGCACTGCCCTGACTTACTATATTCTGAGACACACTTTGCGTGACAGCTTGCGCATAGTCAAGGTCCTGAATGCGTCCACGGGCGGCCGCGGTATTCACGTCAGACTGTGTCATAGAGCGTGCGCTGCTGGCCAGCTGGTTTTGAGTGGCACCTAAATTGGCCTGGAACCCACCCACACTTTCCAGTGCCGCGTCAGTAGCATCTAATGCTTCGTTGATATCACCAGAAGTCACATCAATACTCAGTACCTCGTTCAGCTCCCGGACCACGTCGTTGGTCTGAATACCCACCGTCTCACCGGCATTCGCGCCTACCTGAAAACTGACCTGAGAAGACTCATTGAGTAGCGGTTTGCCGGCAAAACTGGTCTGTTCAGCCGTAAGGCTGATGTTGTCCTGCAAGGCCGAAATCTCTGATTGGATAGCCTCGCGATCATTGTCGCTGAGGATACCATTACCCGCCTGCAGGGTAAGTTCGCGGATGCGGCTGACATCTTCATTAATATTGGCCAGGCCACCTTCTGCCACCTGTGCCAGCGATATGCCATCATAGGCATTCGCAACGGCTTGCCGACTACCTTCAACCTGCGAGGTAAGCCGGTCGATAATATGCTGCGCCGCGGCGCCATCGGAGGCGTTATTCACCTGTTTTCCGCTGGCAAGCTTATCCATCAGATCAGTTTTTTTATCCTGTACCTGTTGCAACAAACTTGACGGACCTTCGGAATTGAAGTTAATCATTGTGCCATATACTCCGTAGTTATGTTATCAGCATAGCATTGACTGATGAAATTCACATCAATCAATGGGTATCCGTATTTATAACTCTATAGCCGGCTTATAATAACCCGTCACTAGGGATTTAACTGTGAGCGCCCCAATAAATAATGCTTTTAAACTATACTGGCAGTCTGTCTCGCTGTACCCCTCTGATAGTCAACTAATCTGGATCTAATAGAAAATTGAGAAAATAGACCGTATAGCCTTAGAACTTCTTGGTTTTCATCAACTTTGGAAGTGAAAAAGGCAATTAAAGATATTGTCGCTCAGATTGATACATTCCGTGCTCTTGGCTGGCTGCCGGTTAATGTTTTAAACCATAAGAATAGTAGAGCTGAGCAAATTCTATTGTCTTTACTTATTTTTACAGCAGGCTTTTTCTTAAAGGTATCTGAAGAGGAAAATAAATATAGGTAGAGTTAAAACAGAGAGATGATATAGCGTTTAGTGCAAATATCTGACGATACTACTTATATTTTTTAATCGCTTTTTTGCCTTGACTGAGCTGTTGTAGATCAGTTTTTGCTTTGCTTTTTAAAGGTGCAATAGTACTTACCAGCCATTGGTTTACTTTCAACTCTTCAATAGCGAAAGCTTCTGCGCTGGTAGTAGATAGTTGGTCTAGATAAGCCAGAATAAATCTGTCCCGCGTATCGATAAGTAACTGCAACTGTTCAGCAGATCCCTCACTCTCAGGGGCTGTAATCAACGCATCCAGCTGATCATTTATAATACGCAGCTCATAGGGCGTTTTTGAGTGATTCAATTGGGAGACTTTCACACTGCCTGCTGTTTTTGTCGCTGCATCGCGTACGCTTCTTGTTTCGCTGCTTCAGGAATGTGTACCCAGGCATCGCGTATGGGTGTTAGTAGTCCAGAGACTTCTTCAAGGATATCGCTGTTGTTTTCTAAATGGGCAGTGGTCAATCGATCAATCATGTACTCATAAAGAGCAAACATGTTTGCCGATATTTCATTGGATGGCTCAACATCCAGTGTATCTCTGAGGTGCATCAAAATTGCGCTACTTTTAGAGATGAAGTCAGCTTTGCGACCATACTCTTTTCTTTCCATCGCCCCTTTTGCGTAAGCAATGCGGTCTAAAGCTCCTTGCAAAAGCAATAGTGTAAGCTTGTGTGGATCGGCGGTTTCTATATCCTGTTTAACACTTCCTTTACGGTATGCGTTGATGCCCTTCAAAGCCATAAATACTCCTAATCCTTATTGATTCAGTGCCGCAAATAATGCAGAACCTGTTTGATTTAATTTGGTGATTGTCTGGTCCAAACTGGTGTATCGATCACGTAGCGTTTTTTCAAACGAAGCCATCCGAATCTCAAGTCTATCCCGATCATCAGAAATATCGCCTTTCTCTTCTCGCGCTGCCTTTTCTCTGGTCGAAATTAACCCGCTACTTTTGGTAAATTGATCGGCAAAATCAAACAATCTTTCCGCAATGCCATTTTCGTCGTCACCAAACAATGTAGTGATGTCATCGAAATTATCATCTAACGCTGCTTTTAAGCGATCTTCACCTGATCCTAAACCGAAATCAGATGAGCCTATTTCAAGTTCACCATCTTTATTCAGATCAATCCCAACTTGGAATAATCCGCCCAGGTTTGAGTTTGCAACACTATCACCTACTATCGCTGACAACTCTCGCTTAATACTTCTTAACATAGAGTCACCTGCCAGCGCGCCAGCTTCATCATCTTCTGATTCACTGTATCGGCTAAGCTTGTCTATTTCTTTAATAATAGAATTGTATCCTTCAACAAACTCTTTTATTTTTTCTTCTGCAGCCTCTTTGTCAAAACCAATTTTCAGTCGCGTAGCTTCCCGGGTAACACCGTCACTCGCTAACGGAGAAAGCTCATTAACCTCGAACGAAACATTAGAAATAGTGTTTTCAAATTCGTTGGTGGCGCTTTCCACTTCGATTCCATCAATGGTGGCTTTAGCGTTAGTAGCATCGGTAATATTTTCTGCTGCAATTCCGCCAGTGCTTAACTTATCGAGCTCTGCATTACCAGAATCATTAGTAATCGTCAGGCTATTTCCTGTACCGGTAACAGAAGATGAATAAACTAATCTCGGTCCATCAGCAGTACCGGTATCAATGATATTTGCACTGACACCAAAATTATCAGCGTTATCATTTACGGCTTCACGCAACTGCGCCAGTGTCATGCCTGCGGTTACATCTACAGAAAAGCTCTCGCCGCCTGGTACCGAAAAAGTCAATGGCCCGGTGCCCGCACTCAGAATTTCATCATCCGCTGAACCGAAAGCACCTTTGTCGGTGATGACCCGGCTGCCTGACGCCAGACTGGTAACGGCAATCTCATACTGCCCAGAAACTGCCTGAGAGGTGGCATCAGCAGTCAAAATATCATCATCTTCTGACGGATTAGTGATTGTTGGCGTTCTGCTATTGAGGCCGGTATCTCCACGCAGTTCATCAACCAGCTCTTTAAAATCGGACAATTTTGATTTTATCTGGCCTAACCCTGAGATTTCTGCCTCTACACTTTTTTCACGTTTATCCAGCCGCGCTTCTTTAGGCTGACGTTCCGCCTGCAGAAGCTGACTAACAAGATCGTTTAATGCCAGGCCCGATCCTACACCCAAAGAGCTAACGGCCATTTTCTTACCTCATTCAAACTTCATTATTAATTAATATGCCAACACGAGTACCAATATCATCATGCAAAGATTTGATGCGTTCCGCTAGTGCCAGCACTTCTTCTGAAGGAATCTGACGGATAAGCTCGCCCGACTTAGAATCGACCACTTTAACAATTGCCCGGTCGGTTTTCTCATCGACAGAAAAAGTTAAATCACGATTCTTGGCCTGTAGGAAGTCGCTGACTGCGTCTACAGCTTCAGGTAACGCCAAGTTAGTTCGTGGTATTTCATTATCGCTTACTGGTTCCTGCGATAAACTACTCAAGAGTCGATCAGGGTTGGTATTTTGCATCGTGTCTTCAGACGAGCGTTGCCCGCTTTTAACCTCTACGCCTACGCTTTCTTCACTGGGCGTTACTTTGTCTACCCGAGAATAATCAGCTTTAAATGCAATATTTTGACCACCCTGTGTTATGAAGCTACTCATTTCACATGTCCTTAAAATCAACAACGGGCACCTGCTAAAACAGAGCGCCCGATTGATATTATAGCAAAGGCAACATTAGCGATTATCCAAGCAGGGATAAAGCTGACTGTGGACGTTGGTTTGCCTGACTTAGTACAGACAGGGAAGCCTGCTGCATAATCTGGTTTCTGGTCAGATTCGCTGTTTCAGTGGCAAAGTCAGTGTCTTTAATGCGTGAACGAGCGCCAGAAAGGTTTTCAGAGATGTTGCTCAGGTTACGAATGCTTGACTCAAAGCGGTTTTGTGTAGCACCCATGGTAGCACGTGCTGAGCCAACAGCTTCTAATGCGGCGTCCACTTCTGTGATTAAAGTGTCTGCACCACCGGTGGTAGTTACATCACCCGCTATTGACAGGTCAGCAGCAGCAAAACCTGCTCCGGCACCATCACTATCTATGGTGACCGCAATTTCTTGTCCACCTTTAGCACCTACCTGGAAAGCAGCATCGTAGTTGCCGTCAAGCAGTGCCACACCGTTAAACTCCGTATCTGAGGCGATTCGGTCCATTTCAGTTTTTAATGCATCAATTTCTTCTTTCAACGCTGTTTTGTCGGCACCACTGTTTACACCATTGTTTGACTGAACAGCCAGTTGACGGATACGTTGCAAAGAGTTGGTGGTCTCATCCAGCGCGCCTTCAGCAGTTTGCAGTACTGAGATACCATCATTGGCGTTTCTTACACCCTGGTTCAACCCCTGAATCTGGGCGGTCATACGGTTGCTGATTTGCAAGCCCGCCGCATCATCAGATGCACTGTTGATTCTTGAACCAGATGATAAACGCTCAAACGAGGTGTTTAGCGAGTTGCTTGTATTGAATAATTGCCGCTGTGCATTTAATGAAGACACATTGGTGTTTACGTACATAGACATGGTACTACCTCCTATGAATAAAGCGCAAAAGACGCTAAATTCAACCAGTTAATGTTAGTAAGGTCACTACTCCGAACTAACTTTCTCAATAAGTAATTAAATTACCCCTCGGTAATATCTATCGGCATGATATAACAAATCTTTAGAACTTTTTCATGAGAGAGGTTTGGAGTGTGTTTGTGTTTATAGCGACAAGAATCCTCAAAAAATAACTTTATACTTTTAACTATCAATAGGTTAAATTTAATCGCGACCCAATAGTATTGAACCAGACCCAGCGCTACCTGGCAATACGCTGCCCCATAACCTGCAATATTCTGCCGTAATACCGCGGCTTAGCGATAAACGTATACAACTTAAAACCTATGTATGAATCCGACGCAAAACTATGCTTCAAGCCTGAAATTAAAACAGTGAGTTTGTTTGAGGCTGCATAGAACGCGAGCTAGCTTTACTAATCTCAAATTAAACTAAAAGATTAAAACTGGCACCAAAAGTGCTTAATAGTGATTGTCGAAGCACACTACTTTGACACTGACTCTTGATTGAGTTGATAGGTTAGAAAGGATACTTGCTTTCTGACTGCTGGCAGCGGGAGTGATGTACCAGATCTCATACCTCTCACTACCTCCTGGCGTTATTTCCGCTGGCCGGCTTTTCTCTTTATCCCCCGCCATAAAATTGGCAGCTTTTCTTACGGCGACATCAAACCGACACCTTTTTTTGACGGATTTCTTTACACTTTGACCTGTTCATTAAAGTCGAATGGAGTTCCATGAATGAAAAAAATAGGCAAAGGTAAATAATAAAACAAAAAAAGGCCGGGATTATCCCGACCTTCCTATTTCGCTTAGAAACAACCTGGCTCACTACCTCCTGGCTATGACTTCCTGTTGCGAATGATTAACCTAACAAAGACAGGGCTGCCTGCGGACGCTGGTTAGCCTGCGCTAGTACGGTAGTACTGGCCTGCTGTAGAATCTGGTTTTTAGACAAATTAGCCGTTTCGGTTGCAAAGTCTGCATCTTTGATTCTTGAACGAGCAGCAGAGACATTTTCAGAGATGTTGCTCAGGTTACGAATACTGGACTCGAAACGGTTTTGCGTTGCACCCATTTCTGCCCGCGCAGCACCAACTCTCTCTAATGCCGCATCAACTTCGGTGATGAGTGCATCCGCGCCACCAGTAGTTACATCGCCCGCAATTGCCAGGTCAGTAGAATTAAAACCCGTAGTCGCCGTACCACTGTCTATCGTGACATTTATTGACTGACCACCTTCGGCGCCTACCTGAAAATCAGCCCCATAGTTGCCGTCAAGCAGTGCTACGCCGTTAAATTCTGTGTCTGAAGCGATACGGTCAATTTCTTCTTTCAGCGCGTCAATTTCTTGTTTCAACGCTGTTTGGTCAGCGCCATCGTTTACGCCATTGTTTGACTGAACAGCCAGTTGACGGATACGTTGCAAAGAATTGGTGGTTTCATCCAGAGCACCTTCAGCTGTTTGCAGTACTGAGATACCATCGTTAGCGTTTCTTACGCCCTGGTTTAACCCCTGAATCTGGGCAGTCATACGGTTGCTGATTTGCAGACCGGCAGCGTCATCTGCCGCGCTATTGATACGAGAGCCCGAAGACAACCGCTCGAATGATGTTGTTAACGCATTGCCTGAACTGAATAACTGACGTTGCGCATTTAGTGAAGATACATTGGTATTTACAAATAAAGACATGGGTCTCTCCTACACTTCAGTCCAGCAATTTGTTGGGCCAGACTTTTCGGCGGTTTACGATTTCTACAGTTATCACTTTGTTTATTTAAGTGAGCTGCCCTTCTTGAATACTTTATCGACGCAATAAAAAATCCCTTTAGGAAAAAACATAAATAATTTCGGAAAAAGTGCAGAAAAACCGTAAAGCCAAAAAATCTTTTTAGTAAACAGACAATTAAAATGATCTGAAAGTTTAGTGCTGCCATTGCAGAGAGCCAGATTAGTAGGCCCAAAGGCTATTACAGCGTAGAAACAATATGAAGTGGGGAATAAGTTTGGGGGTTGGTGATTGGCAAAATTGACGGCACTAATTCTGATTTTGCGCCGCCCGCAGAATAATTAAAAAGTTACAACAATAGGAGGTGATGCAATTATCTTATGTAGTCAAATAAAGATAGGTTGGCCAGTTTAGGAAAGGTTGCCATAGCCGCATTAAGAGCAGCTTCCTGTTTAGCAAAATCAGCTGACGCTTTAGCATAATCTGTATCCTCAACAGCAGAGCGAGCATCTTTGGCTGCTATTTCTAGATCCAGATTAGTTTGCTTAATGGAGCTGGCTATATTCATTCGCCCCCCTACGGAGGACCGTGCAAGGCCCACTTTTTCCATGGCATTATCCAGTCCTGCCAACGCATCATCTAGTGCTTGTTTCGTAGCATTGTGAGATTGAGTATCATCTAACAGAACGACAGAAATATCATGCAACGTTTCGGCTATATTTTTTTTCTGAGGAGGGTCAAGTTCAAACTCCACCGTATCGCCAGGGCTACCATTCAGAGTAAAGGTCATGCCCTGAACAGAAAAAGGCTCTGACTGGGCAAAATCAACACTTTCTATCACCTGCCCCGTATTTGGGTTACTCAATTCTACCTGATTAGAGCCGGTTATTTCTAACCGAAATGTATTGTTACCAAGATTAACAGGATCGTAGTTAGCTTTGCTAAAAGCGTCAAAAGACTGTTGGCTGCCTATCCCATTATTCTCTACTGTTGCTGAAGGGGAGTTAGTAATGCTGTAGTTACGTCGGGCAAACACGTTTTCAAATAATTCTTGGCCGCTGACAGACTGTTGAACATTAACACCGTCAGCTAACTTAACTGAATTAGAGCCACTATCCCCTTTATAGCTCACCGCATTGTCAGAACCGCCATTAAAGACAAAAGGTTGAGTTTGGGACTGGTTGCCTGCAAAAATATAATTTCCATTGGCATCCTGAGTATTCATCATTCCCAACATTTCATCGCGAATCTGCCCCAACTCTATCCCTATAGCTTTTCTGTCACCATCGTTCAGGGCGCCGGTACCGGCCCGAAGGAGCAGAGTGCGTGCGCGCAGTGCGGTATTCTCAATGTTCTCCATCACAGCTTCCTGCTGTTCTAAAGAATTTGTGAGCAAATCATTGTTGCGTTGGTACTGCCCCAGTTTATCTAGTTCTTCTGTCAGGCGTATTACTTTAGCAGCGCCAACCGGATCGTCAGAAGGCTTATTTATACGCTTGCCTGTACTCAAAGCATTTGATGTTTCTGATAGATCCTTTTGATTATCCATAATGGCACGGATGTTTCTATCAAAAAGCTGATTGGTGGTGATACGCATAAACCGTTACCTGGCTGCTGATAATATAGTGTCAAAGAGCTCTTGCGCCGTCGACAAAATACGTGCCGCTGCGGCATAAGATTGCTGAAAACGCACCAGGTTCGCCGCCTCTTCGTCCAGGCTTACGCCGGATACCGAGTCGAACCAGTTTTGCGATTGCTCTTTCATTGCTTCGGCCGCTTCTAAAGAAACTTTAGCGCCGGCGGAGTTTTCCCCTACCCGGCCCACCATGGTCGAAAACGCATCATGCAACGAGCGCTTCGGGTTGGCAGACTGATTACTTAATTGTACTAAATCAGCTTGTTGTAGCTCAGCCATTTTTATCGCGTTGGTATTATCATCAATACCATTGGTGTTATAGACCAGCTCAAATGTATCCCCTGCTGCTGGCGGACCATTCAGGCTCAGGTCGTAGCCGGGATAGTCAGCAGAGTAAGCCGCTTGCTGCAACAGGTTGCTATAATCTCCGTCACTGATAGTGACCGTATTGAGCGTATTGCCGGCGCTATCGAGTACCTCAAAGGTATCCTTTGCTGTAAACCGGAGCTGTACCGGGGCCTCGCCCGGGGCACCCGCCGGCCTGGAAAGCCCTTTATTACCATCAAAAGCGGACTGACCGACGTCGGTATTGGTAATGGTGATACCACTGACACTGGCATCCCCTAAATTATTAGCCCCGGGATTAACCCTGATCGGCGCCGCAAAGGCTAAATCTTCTGGGCGGCTGGTGGCCAGACTCAAATCGGAGGCCACTGTTTTGGTGGGTTGCAGTAAAAACGCATTATCCGTTGAGTAACCGCCACCGCTATCGAACTGGACCTCCACGCCACCCGGCAACTGGGTATAGTCGCCGGCGGTAACGCTGATGCCGGTTTGTTTTACCGGATTACCGTTAACATCGGTGTTTTTAGGGGTGCCATCACCGTTTAAGGCTGTAACTGCAATGGAAGTAGGGTTGCCAGCGCCATCCACTGCCTCAATCTCAATTTTATAATCGGCATCGGTGACCTCTGTACCTTTACCGGGAGTAAAACGGGCATCCACCTCGGGCGGCGTCCCCCCAGCCGAAGGAAAAGGCTGAGCAGTAAACTCCGGTAAGGTAAACAGGTTACCGCCCAGCTCCATGTCTAAGTCCATGCCCAGTTTATTCTGACTATTCATGGCATCAGCCATGGCCACCGCCATTTGACCTACATCTCTTTGAACCGCTCCGAGCACTTCGTCCCGGAACCGGAACAGGCCGCCCAGACTCCCGCCTAGTTTTTCCTCGGTAATACGCACCGAGGCCTGGGGTTTGTCGTTTTGTACATTAAATGCCAGCTCCAGCTGCTTAGCATCAGTATCTGGACCGCCCGACAGCTCGAATAAATTAAAACCACCGTTTTCCAGGACCAGCGACTCGCCTGAGCTGAGGTTAACCGCCTTGGTGCCATTATCGTTGGTACGCACTTCGACCGATACCAATTCAGCAAGTTGATTAATCGCTTTATCACGTTCATTAAGCAGCCCGTTGGGGGCCCCCTGCGGATTGCCCTTATTCAGCAGAATCGTACGGTTCAGCTCGCCAATATTTTTTATCAGATTATTGGCTTCTTTAACCTGTGAGGTAAATTCAAGATTCAGCTCTTCTTCGATGGACTCCATGTACTCAGAGACCGTCCCCATCCGCCGGACTAACCCTTCGGCCTCACCCAGCACCGCGGCACGCGATGCCAGATTCGTCGGATCATCAGCAGCCGTTTGGACCGAGCCGAAAAACTGACTTAACCCATTGGCAATTGAATTCGCTTCGCTGGCCAGTAAATTATCGATAATGCCTGCTTTCTGGCTGTAAGCTTCCATTTCACCCACGGCAGTAGTATCACGACGAAGCTGGTTTTGGGCAAATACATCAATAACCCTCGAGGTAGTACTTTCGCCCACTCCAGCCAATAACGTATTACTGAACTCGGTACGCTCGCGTACATAACCTTCCGTGTTTACATTGGCAATATTATTACTGGTGGTCTGCAACAGTTTGTTACTGGCATTCACCCCACTGCTGGCAATTGAGAATAAATCTACGGTTCGCATATTCAGCTTATTCCTTTACGCATTACGGATTAAAGCCTGCCAGCGTGCTGCCCTGATACACACTCATCAGTTTATCAGCATAGGCGGGGTCGGTTGCATAACCAGCCTGTTGCAGGGACTGGTAATACGTTTTGGCGTCGTGACTATTTTGCACTGCCTGCTCGTAGCGCGCGCCCGACTTGATAAAATCAACATAGTCATTCATAGAGTCTGCAATCGAGTCGTAGGCCCGGAAGCTGGCTTTTTGACGTGAAGCCACGCCCTGCGAAAACTCTACCGTATCCACCACCGCCTGCTTCCCCTGCCACTGGCTGTTGGCTTTAATGCCGAATAAGTTGTACGACGGCGCCCCCTGATTATCGTGAATCACATACTGACCCCAGCCGGTCTCCACTGCCGCCTGTGCGATAATGGCTTTAGGATCTGCGCCAATTTTTTCAGCCGCCTCTTTAGCATGGGGATACAGAGCTTCTACAAAGGCTTCTTTGTCCGCCACAATGGGGGCCTTAAATGCTGATGAATAATTAGTTTCTGTTGGTGCGACTACGGCCTGCTCGGCCTGGGTAACCTGCTGCTTAACCTGCAGGTTCAGCGACGCCAGGTTCCCGTCACTGCGAATAGCGCTGGCCGGGGTATAATCCGGATTGTTCTGCCCCAGCTGTTTGACGATAATATCCGCTAAGCCCATCCCGCCATTGGAGGTGAGATCCACCGCCAACTGCTGATCGTGCATATCCCGGTAAAATTTAACTTGCTGTGAATTAAACGGACTGTTTTCGTCAGCCAGCGCGTCCTGGGCTTTACGCATTGATTTAAGCATCATCTGCACAAAAATAGATTCAAACTGCTGTGCGGTTTCCTGTAATGCTTCTTCATCCTGACCATTGGCAATGGCTTCACGCAACGAGTTCAGACCGCTCAGGTCGTTGGCATTGCGAGCCATATCCAGTTGATTACGTGTGGGTAAGCTGTCCATCAGATCACCACCAGTTCGCCACGTAGTGCACCTGCCTGACGCAAGGCTTCCAGAATAGCCATCAGGTCGCCGGGCGCCGCCCCTACCTCGTTAACCGCGCGTACCAGCTGATCTAAGGTCACCCCAGGTTCAAACTTGAACATCCGGCTGTCTGCCAAATCCACATCCACTATAGACTGGGTCGTCACCACCGTTTCGCCCTGCCCCAATGCATTAGGTTGGGTGACCTGCTGGTTTTCGGCAATGGTAACCGTTAATCCACCGTGGGTGATGGCGGCCGGTAGCAAACGCACATCCTGGCCAATCACAATGGTGCCGGTGCGGCTGTTGATAACCACCCGTGCCGGCGCTTTACCAGGTTCAAATTCAAAATTCTCAAGCGTGGCCAGAAAACCAACCCGCTGGCCCACATCTCGTGGCGCCGAAACCCTTACTGAAGCCGCATCAATAGGTGTCGCAATGCTATAGCCTTGCTCTGGCTGCGCGCCTAACCGTTCGTTAATAGTGTCTGCCAGACGCTTGGCGGTAGAAAAATCCGGATAATGTAAATTCAGGGTTAGTGTATCGCCGGTGGCGAAGCCCGAGGGCACCGATTGCTCTACAAGGGCACCATTTGGGATCCGCCCTACGGTGGGGGTATTAATCACAATTTTAGAACCGTCCTGGCCCTGGGCGCCAAAGCCACTGACCACCAGACTGCCCTGAGCCACGGCGTATACCTTACCATCCACCCCTTTTAAAAAGGTTTGCAGCAAGGTCCCGCCCTGCAAACTGCTGGCCTCGCCCACCGAGGACACCGTAATATCGATGGTCTGGCCAGGCTTGATGAACGGCGGCAGTTCGGCATGCACAGCCACCGCTGCCACATTTTTAATTTTGGGTTTCGTGTTAGGGTCCAGGCTAATACCAAAGTTGGTCAACATGGTACGAAAGCTTTGTTCCGTAAACGGGCTTTGCTCACCGGTACCTGGCAAGCCCACCACCAGACCATATCCAATCAGCTGATTGGAGCGCACACCCTGGATATCGGCCACGTCTTTAATACGTTGTGCATATAGCTGGCTGCTTGTCAGCAATAAACACACCAGCACCCATTGGTAGAAAATCTTCATGATATTATCCTAAAACGGCCAGTATGAAGATGAGAAAAACTGGGTCAGCCAGCCTTTTTCCTGAGCTCGGGCAAAACTGCCTGTGCCACTATACTGAATGCGGGCATTAGCGACTTTGGTCGAGGTGATTTCGTTTTCCGGGCTTATATCCGCAGGTCGGATAATGCCTGTCAGGCGAATATACTCATCCCCCTGATTCAAGGTGAGCCACTTTTCGCCCCGAATCACCAGATTCTGATTGGGCAATACATCCACCACCGTGACCGAGATGGCCCCGCTTAAACTATTGCGCTGGTTAGCCTGAGCATCGCCGGAAAAATCATTACTGGCGCCAAGGCCCAGCTGAATAGACTCGCCGCCGATATTAACGGAATTGCCACCCAGACCGGCAATCGGCTGAACATTGACACCCGAATCTTTAGAGGTGGTGGTTCCTGCCGACTTAGTGGCGGCGGTGTTTTCTTCCAGCGAAACCGTGATAATGTCCCCCACCCGACGGGCAGTGACATCGGAATACAGGCTGTTGGCCATATAAGGCCGAAACAATGCGCCATCTTCAGCAATATGTTCGCGTGGGATATCAGGCACCACCGGGGCAAACGAAGGATCGTTAGCTTCAACCGGTGGCTCCGGGGTGCTGCTGCATCCCACCAGCCACGCGGTAATACTGATGATAATAAGATTGCGCATGTTAAGTTTTCCGTTATAGCTGCTGAATAACCTGACCAAGCATCTGGTCTACCGACGAAATAACTTTTGAATTCATCTCGTACAAACGCTGACTTTCAATCAGGTTCACCAGCTCTTCAGTTACATTCACATTTGAGGTTTCCAGCGTACCCTGAGACAAGTTACCCAGCCCCTGTAATCCGGGAATGCCCTGAATGGGAGCGCCACTGGAGGCTGTTTCTACAAACAGATTCTGTCCGATGGGCTGCAAGCCCGTAGGGTTGATAAAATCCGACACATTGATTTGGCCCAACACCTGGTTTTCAGCCTGGCCCCGGGTCGATACCGACACCTCGCCATCCTGAGATATAGACACCTGCTGAGCATCTTCAGGAACGGTGATTTCAGGTTGAAGCAAAAAACCAGCCCCGGAGGTTACAATCTGGCCCTGATCATTAAGCGTAAACTGACCATTGCGGGTATAGGCAATCGACCCATCAGGCTGCAAAATCTCAAAATAACCTTTGCCCTGAATCGACATATCCAGTGCATTTTCGGTGGTGAGCAGGTTGCCCTGGGTATGCGCTTTCTGGGTGGCGACGACTTTTGAACCTGACCCCAGCATTAAGCCTGACGGGCGTTCAGTATCGGCCGAAGAACGCCCCCCTGGCTGGTTGATGTTTTGATACAACAAGTCCTCAAATACCGCGCGATCTTTTTTGAACCCTACGGTTGAGGCGTTTGCCAGGTTGTTAGAGACTACCGCAACATCTGTCTGGGCTGCGTCTAAACCAGTTTTACTTATCCACAATGCTGGATGCATAACTTACTCCTCAGCCGTATTCTTAAGGCTGGTTACAAAAATCAAAATTAAAGAATTCTCAACAGCGTATTACCGTGAGTCGACAATTCGTCTGCCTTTTTCATCAGCTTTACCTGCATCTCATAATGACGCTGCAAACTGATCATGCTGACCATTTCATCAACGGCGTTTACATTTGACCCTTCGACCATGCCAGAGCGAACCTGCACGCCGGCATCTGCAAACGGTACACTGCCATCCTTAGTTCGAAATAAACCATCCTGACCACGCTCAATGTTATTCAGTGGCGGGTTGACCAGTTTCAGTCGGCCCACCTCTTGCGAGACATTCTCCGGTGCCCCCACCGGGCGAACAGAAATAGTGCCATCAGAGGCAATATTCAGATTATCCAATGGCACCGGCAAATAGATTGGCCCGTTGTCACCCAGGGCGATATTCCCGTGCATATCCGTCAAAACGCCGTCAGGTCCCATCTGAAAACTACCGTCGCGAGACATTGCCTCCTGACCGGTGGCATCCTGCATAGCGAACCAGCCTTTACCCTGAATGGCGACATCCAGGTCCCGACCGGTCTGCACCATAGCGCCACCTTCATAATTGTTGCTGGGACTTTCTGTCATCGCGAACACCCGGGTCGGCAAACCTTCGCCGTAGGCCGGCATGCTTCTGGCCTGTTCAAGCTGAGCTTTAAAGCCAGTAGTTTGGGCATTAGCCAGATTATTGGCGCGTACACCAGTGGCCAGCAGGTCTTGCTTGGCGCCGCTTGCAGCGATATAAAGAAGTTTATCCATGACTGACTTTTGACGTTTTTGACAATTGATAAGCAAGGGGTTGCAAGGGAAGTGCCAACGCAGGTGTTTTAGGCAGGATAAAAATAAAAGGCCGCTGGTTGCGGCCTTAAAGATAATAAAAATAGATGCTTAGCGTTTTATCGGATATTCAGAATCGTCTGATTAAGCTGGTTGTTCACTTCTAATGCCCGGGAATTGGCCTGGAAGTTACGCTGGGCGATGATCAGGTCAATCAGCTCGGTAGTCAGATTCACGTTGGCCTGTTCCAGTGCTGAAGAATTAATCTCACCAAAGGTACCGGTAGTCGCCTCACCCGCCAGCGCTTCGCCAGACTCAATGCTTTCTTTCCACTGCGTACTGCTTTCCTGAGTCAAACCCTGTTCATTGGCAAAGCGTACCAAAGCAACCCGAACAATAGGTTCTGATGTGCCGTTAGAAAATGTCGCCCGGACCAGACCATCAGCGCCAATATCGATACCGGTTAACCGGCCTACCGGCAAACCATCCTGTTCCAGTGAAGTAACTTCAAACGATGACGCAAACTGGGTAGGTTCATTAGGAGTAGCATTGTTGGGGTCCAGATTAAAATTAATATTAATCTGCTGCGTATCATCTGAGCCGTTAGATAAAATATTCGGCCCTAATGCCTGGGTAACGATTTTGTTGTCATCACGCACGGCTCCGTCCGGCGCCTCGATACCGGTAAAATCACCGCCGGCACTAAATTTTAGTTTAGCAGCGGCTACACCATTGCCGGTATCCGTTCCCATTGCATTATCCGCTGTAGCTGGATCGGCGGTCGTGCCATCTGAATTAACCAGACTCACCAGCTCATCGTCTACCGAAGCCGCCATAAACCATTCGTTTTCCGCACCTGCTTCATTATCTTTAATATAATAATACGTCATCACATGACTATCACCCAGTGAGTCATAAACGGTAACCGACGTGGCGGCGTTGTAAGTCAGCGGATCTTCAGGGTCAAACTTTGCCGGATCCAGCGCAGTATCGCTGGCCGGAAGATTCATTCGTAAATCGACTTCAGAAGTTTGCTGAGGTGAGCCCGAGGAATCAGGAACACGTACTGGCTCAGTGGTACTGAGCGCAACCGAAGCACTGGTACCATCCTTGTTCACCGGAAAGCCCAGCAGGTTATCCCCATTGCTGTTTACCACAAAGTTATCTTCGTCTAACTTGAACTGACCCGCCCGGGTGAAAGAGAAGTCTCGTGAAGTAATCTCCGGGACGGTGGCAAAAAAGCCGTTTCCGGTTACCGCCAGATCTAGTGCGGTATTAGTGAACTGCAAGCTACCTTGAGAAAACTGCTGGGCAACTTCCTGCGTCAAGACCCCGTCACCTACTTTGGTTTTGCCGCCTGCCAATAAGGATGATGCGTACACATCGCCAAATTCAGCCCGCGATTCTTTAAAACCTACCGTATTGACGTTGGCGATGTTGTTCGCGGTTACATCCAAATCTTTTTGCGCGGCCGAAACACCGCTTAGTGCAATATTAAATGACATCTTTCATTCTCCTGCTAACTGCCGATCTGGATGACGTCGTCAAGACTGATGCTAACATCACCATCCAAATTTAAAATTACGCCCTGACCACTCCCGGCCAGACTGACACTACCCACATGGCGGTTGACTGCCGTAGCGATAGCCACACCCTCGCCCTGAGCTACGCCCGAGGCATTCACGACATATTCACCTGCTGGCATGGGATTACCCGCGGTGTCGGTACCATCCCACTGAAACTGAATGTTACCTGCCGCCTGAGTACCGGCATCGATGGTTTTCACAATTTCGCCGTATTGGTTAGAAACTGTGATTTTCATATCCTGGACACTCTGGTCATTAACCACCACGCCACTAAACCCGGCGCCTTCGCCCTGCATATAACCCACATTGCCTTCCACCAGTACATTCTGGCCAATCAGACTGGAGGCCTGCAAAGCCTGGTTCGAAGTCATAGAAGCAGCAAAATTGCTGAACTTCTGATTCAAATCGGTAATGCCTTCGGCCATCGAAAAGGAGGTCATCTGGGCAACCATTTGATCATTATCTACCGGCTTACTGGGATCCTGGTGGGCCAGCTGCTCAGTCAGTAATGAAAAGAAATCTTCCTGGGATAGTTTCTGCTCACTGCCATCGGCCACCTTGACCTGCTCTTCCTGCCAGTAGAGATCAGACATCATCCCGTTGTTGTTTACTGTATTCACGTGATGTTCCTTTACTTATTCACTACTGGCCCTGGCCAAGCTGCATAACCCGCCGGAATAGCTTTTTAGTGGTATCCGCCACCTGGACATTGGTCTCGTATGCTTTAGAGGCTGACAACATATTAGCCATCTCTTCCACCACATTGACATTAGGCTTATAGATGTAACCCTCCGCATCGGCCATCGGGTTATTGGGGGCATATTCGACATTTAAGGGAGTGTTACTTTCCACTACCCCTTTTACCTCCACGCCCACGCCTTTCGACTGTTCCTGAGTCGCCTGTTGTAAGGCCGCCGAAAAAACCGGATAGCGGGCGCGATACGTATCGTTTTCGCTGCTACTCACCGTATTGGCGTTGGCGATATTACTGGCGGTGGTATTCAGGCGAAGGTTTTCCGCTTCCATCCCGGTACCGGAAATATTCATGACATTAAATAAACTCATTACTGGCCTCCGCTTAACGCTTTCTTCATGCCTTTAATTTTTGAATCCAGAAACTGAATTGAGGCCTGATAGCGCATGCCATTTTCCAAAAATGCATTACGCTCGGTCTGTACTTCGACCGTATTACCATCACCGGTATCTGGCTGATTAGGGATTCGAAACTGCACATCAAACGGGCTACTGCTGGCAGTGCCGCCAATGTGCTTATCGTGGGTTCGCATCATCGACGATGACTGCTGCCCGGACTGGGCGGCTGACATTGCCTGTTTAAAATCGATATCTCTGGCTTTGTAGCCCGGGGTATTGGCATTTGCCAGGTTGCCGGCTATCACTTCCATACGATCTTCGCGAATGTTTACCGCGTTGTGGTGAAAGCTAACCAGTTTGTCCAGATTGATGGCCATATTTGACACTCCTCATTTACACATCGACTTGTGCAAATGAGGTGCCAAAGTTTTTTTGACGTTAGGAAGGTATTTGAATTAACTGGATTTAAGCTGATAAAACAGGCCCGGGGAGCACTTTTCCATAGAAAAAAGCGAGCTTGCCTGACCAATAGACTCTGAGGCGCCGAGGAAAAGGATGCCGCCCGGCTGCAACTGAGCGGCAATTTGTTGCAGGATGCGCTGTTTGATATCCGGTGCAAAGTAAATAAGCACATTTCGGCAAAAGACCAAATCGAACCGCCCCAGCCCCGCATAGCTATGCAACAGATTCAGTGAGCGAAACGAAACCATTCGTCGCACCTGCGAATTAAGCTGCAACATACCGCTATCATGGGGCGTGAAAAACTGTTCACGCCGCTGGGCCGATAAGCCACGTGCCAGTGAAAGTTCGTCATACACCCCGGTTTCGCATTTACTCAGCATGTTGGAGGATAAATCAGTGGCGATAATTTCGACGCCCTGGGAAAGAGCGCCGGGTTTCTGTCGCTGATATTCCAGTACCGACATCGCAATCGAATACGGCTCCTGGCCGGAAGAACAGGCCGCACTCCAGATACGAATTTTTTTGTTTTTTTGCGCCAGCGCCGGCAGCAGCTTTTGTTTAAGCACATCAAAGGGATAACCATCCCGAAACCACAAGGTTTCATTGGTGGTCATCGCATCAATGGCGCTTTGCAGCAAGCTTCGGTTGGTCAGCAACATGATAGACTCAATAAGGTCATCGATACGGTCAAACTCAAACTGGTACATCAGGGGCGAAAGCCGGCTGCGTACCAGATATTGTTTGTTCACGCCTAGCACAATACCGCATTGCTGCTCCAGAAACTGGCTGAAGCGCTGATATACCGGTGCTGATACGTCTTTAACTTTCAAAAGTATTCAACCTTACTGGGCTTCGACCAGCCATTTTTGCACGGCAGTGGCGAGTTCATCTGGGTGGAATTTAGCAATAAAGTCATCAGCTCCCACTTTTTTTACCATCGCCTGGTTAAATACACCGCTCAAAGAGGTATGTAGTACCACATGCAGCTTTTGCAGTTCCGGCGTGTTTTTAATTTCCGCGGTCAGCGTATAGCCATCCATTTCCGGCATTTCAATATCGGAAACTAATACCCCGACTTTGTCGGTAACATCGCCGGTTTCTGCAGCAATTTCTTTTAACCGATTTAATGCTTCCATGCCGTTTTTGGCCAGCTCAATCTCCAGACCTAATGCCGTTAGCGCTTTTTTAACCTGGCTTCGGGCAACGGAAGAGTCATCGGCAATAAAGATGATTTTTTCTTCATTGACCTTGGCCGTTAACGTAGAAGCCACCTCTGGACTAACCTCGGCATTGAGTGGTGAGATTTCATTGAGGATCTTTTCAACATCCAGAATCTCAATGAGCTCATTGTCCATCTCGGTCACCGCGGTCAGGTAACTGGCCCGGCCGGTTCCCTGGGGCGGGGGCATAATGGCATCCCAGTTGGTATTGATGATTCGCTCAACCGCCCCCACCAAAAATCCCTGTACCGATCGATTATATTCGGCAATAACAATGAACGCGCTCTGCAGATCTTCAATCTTGCGCCCACCGGTAGCCATACTTAAATCAATGACCGAAATGGTCTGCCCCCGAATATGCGCTACCCCGCGCACCAGGGAATTCAGCTTTGGTATTGAGGTGAGAGGAGGACATTGCAGGACCTCCCGAACTTTAAACACATTGATGCCAAATCGCTGGCGCCCGTTTAGACGAAAAAGTAACAATTCCAGTCGGTTTTGACCCACCAGTTGGGTGCGCTGATTAACCGAATCGAGAATACCTGACATACATCACCTCAAGAAAAATAAAAATCGGGCATGAACATTGCGTTTAGACTGCCATAACCTATCGTGGAATAAAATCGCCAAAAAAGTGACACCACGGTACGCAGCAGACGCTCTTCTAGCATAGACAAAACAAGCTCAAACGAACATGACAATATGAACTCATTATTTAACATCAGGCGTTTAATTCGACACAGGGCATTATGGCTAAGCTGTATAGGCATGCTGGGGTTAAGCGCATCGATATCGCTGGCGGCCGCAAATACCGGTAACAGCCTGACGGCCTCAGAAGCAAGTTCAGCACCTCGTCAGAAAGATAGCAATAATCATACAGTTGTCCAGCGCGGGGTAAAAAACTACCTGCAAAATCAACTAAAGGATAAGCAAAGTGTCAATCAAATCACTATTGATGTAGCTGATATCGACCAACGCATTCAAATCGTTAACTGTCCGGCCGGATTTAATTATCATGCAGATGAAAATAGCTTCAGCCAGGCCTATATTTCGGTACGGGTAAGCTGTAACAACAACGAATGGTATTTGTTCGCCAATGCCCGTATTTTACGAACCCAGCCCGTGGTGGTTACGGCGTCGATGATAAGTCCGGGGACAGTGTTGGACATCGATAATTTGCGCGTGGCTCAGGTAGAGACAAATCGATTGCGTCACACCGCCTATCACACCACTGATGAGTTGATTGGTGCCCGTATGAAACGTCGGGTCCGCCAGGGCCAGCCAATTCAGGCCAATATGCTATGCTTTATCTGTAAAGGCGATCGTATTACCATCAGTGCTCAGGTAGGTGGTATGCGGGTTCGTACGTCAGGTATTGCGCAGCAGGATGGCGTGCTGGGCGAGAACATTAAAGTCATTAATGCCAGCTCTCAGAAGCTGGTTATTGCCGAGGTAGCCAGCACCGATGAAGTCGTAGTGAGACTTTAATAGGTGATACTGGCATTTATATGTAAAATACCTCTAAAGAACTTTTGTGCACTGCCGATAACTCTATTGAGGTGAAACAAAGGTAGTGGAAACGAATTATGGCAATCAATAATGTAAACAATAACGGCGTTAATAAAACCCCGTTAGACAACAACAAAGTCGGGTCTCAGCAAAACCAGAACCAGACTGCGGTTCAACAGCAGGCGGCAGCAAAGTCGCAAACGGTGACGGCCCCGCGCCAGGACTCGGTATCATTGACTCAGTCAGCTCAGCAGCTTTCTCAGGTACAGAAGAAAAGTGCTGAAGCGCCGGTTGATCAGGAAAAAGTCGATAAGCTGAAAAAAGCAGTCGAAAGCGGTTCATACCGTGTTGATCCTGAATCATTAGCTCGCAAAATTGCGCAGTTAGAAACACAGGTGTTTAGCTCAAAATCTTAGGAATAAACTATGCAGTCTTTACAGTCAGCTCTAGAACAACAGATTTCACAATTAGAATCGTTGGCCGCGCTGCTGGATAAAGAGCTGTATCTCATCAGCACCCGTAATGCTGAAGATTTAATGAACCTGCTGCAACAAAAAGAACAAACCCTGGATGCCATCCAGGAAACCGATGCCTTCCTCAACAAGCATTACCAGGTTCAGTTGTCAGATGCCCAGCCCCCTGCCGAAGCCGAGGCTTTGGTGGCGCGGGCACGCAAAACCCTGGAACAATGTCAGTATCAGACCCAAATCAACCAACGTGCTGTTGAGCAAGGTCAGTTACGTTTGACCCACTTGCGCAACCTGATGCTTGAAGTGCGTGCCAAAGAATCCTTGACCTACGATAAAAGTGGAAAACCCAACTCCGGGCGCTCCGGTTCGGGTATCCAGGCCTAGTCGCCTGGAGTCATCGATACTTCCAAATCAACTCTAGTAGTAAGTTACGTCACGAATCCGTTTGGGCTTGGCCGTAGACAGGTACAGATCGTATACCCGCTGCATATCCAGCTCCAGTTCGGTTACATAAGTGTCTTTGCCCGCAGGATACGTTTTTACGACACGAGCCCCGCGGATCACCCCTTCTACCGAGCCTTTTAAATGGGTGTTGCTCATTACCATATTGGCCACCGACTGCTCGCCGTTAATACGTTGTCCGTACACCTGCTCGGTTAATTCGCGGTACGCCTCAAGCTTAGAAGCTTTCATCGCCATGATTTCGCGCTGACTATCGCTTTCGCCGGTCTGGGACTGAATGGGGGCATAACCCACAGCGGTCAGTACGGGATACTTTTCTGGTTCAACCACTTCCCATTCCACGTGCTTGGTAAACGGCGATGCGCACCCACTGCACAGACCAACAGCGATACATGACGCGAGGGTAAATTTTGAGATAATTTTCATTGGCTACCTGCCAGCAAGTTGATAACACCGACCACAACCCATGCTGTAACAGCAAAAATTTGTCGTTTTTATGTTGTTGATAAAAGTAAAGGCAAAGAACGTGCCTGAATCCTTATGTTTAGGGTAAAACTGTGAAGACACGTAATATTTGGGAACGAATTGTGCAAGACCGGGGACAACCTCAGGTTTTACGACAAAATTCAGGCAGTGTGATGGATATCCTCGTTAGTATAAAAGCAGCTTTGCCCCCAGTTTCCCAAAGTACGTTAAAGACGTTCAGGAAATGCTTTGCCGTTTTGGTGTGTCTGACATTACCGGCCGGGCAAGCCAGTGCCGCCTGGTTTGAAGCCCAGGGCCAGGCACTACTGGCAGGCAAACCCAGGCAACAGGCCCGCGAAGAAGCCACTGCCGAAGCATTAAAGCAGGCCATGCTGTTTGCAGGCGCGTCGGTACACAGCGTACAGACGCTTGCTAATGGCCTTCTCACCGAAGACTCGTTCCAGGTTCAGGCCAATGGAGAGGTGAATCAGCTTGAACTGATTGATGAAGTTTGGAAGCATGATTATGTCACCGTACGTATTCGCGCCGATATTTTCCCAAAACCGGAGCAGTGTCCTGCAGCGGGCTTTCAAAAGACGCTGGTCACCACCCACTTTCCTATTCAATATCCCCAGCAGGCTTTGGATGGGCAGCTTAGCCAGCTGTCGCGGGTATTACCGCGGCAGTTGCAGCAACGTTTCGCCCAGCAGGCTCCGGCAGTGTCTATTCAGGCCATAGCCCCGTATAGTACAAACTGGTATCGGCGCGACATTATTGAACAGGCTCCGGCGCTGGCCCGTCAACATCAGGCTCAGTATATTCTTGGGGCCACCATCACCGGGCTGGATGTAGAACGTCCCAACCACTCCTCACTGGCCTTTTGGCAGGACGACACCGCTATGCGCCAGTTTAGTCTGGCTATCACGGTGCTGGATGGCATGCACGGCGGCACACTGATGAACAAAGCCTATGTGTTAACGGCGCCCTGGCAATTTGGCCGAACGGCACAAATTGATGTTGCTTCCGCGCAGTTCTGGGGCTCAGCTTATGGTAAAGCTGTAGACAAAAAATTGGCTGCAGTCGTTGCTGATGTGGAAAGTACGCTGGCGTGTCAGCCTGCCACCGGACGGGTGCTACAAGTCTCGGGCAATGAGTTGCAGGTATCTTTAGGTCGGTCCCATGGATTGCAGGTGGGTGATAGCCTTTACGTGTATCAGACAGCGCAGGTGACGGATGCCTACGGGCAAACCTTTACGCAATATAATTTGTACCCGGAGAAGGTGCAGGTTACCGCAGCGTTTGCGAATTCCGCCACCGTCAGAGCCAGCAATGATGGTTTGCTGATAAATATTCAGCCAAACGACTATGTTGCTAAAAGATAGACCTTTTTCTTATTTTTTTAACCGTTATAATAGCCTTGTGTCCCCATAGTTTAATGGATAAAACAAGGCCCTCCTAAGGCTTAGATGTTGGTTCGATTCCAGCTGGGGACGCCACTGCCCTGCGTTGCTATATTCACGCAGCTGGCTTAGGAAAATAAAATAAAACCAGCAATTACAAAAACTTACAGATTAAGAACGGATTCTTTTTGCGATAAGCTCTTTTTTCCAGCAATTTTCATAGTCCGTATTGCGTTACATATCTTTAAAACCCCGCATTTTTTCTGTGTGGTAAACTTCTCTTGCTCGAGTCACCGTACTAGTCTTATCCGATTTTAATTTTTTGCATGCAGCGCTATGAGGTATCTATGCAAAAAGACGATAACCCAGAATTTGAATCTTTCTTAGCCGAAATGGGCGATGTAAAGCCTTTAGCCCAGGATGACAAAATATATTTGCATTCGCCTGCCCAGCAACTGGCCGAAAAGCAGCAACGTGCCGCGAGCCGGCCGGCGCCTGACGAAGTTGTTAATCCGCTGAGTATGGAAGGCGTGAAGCCGGTTAACCCCGATGACTTTTTAAGCTACCAGCAACCCGGTATTCAGGATGGGGTATTTAAAAGCCTGAGACTGGGTAAGTACGCTATTGAAAACCGTTTATCGTTAAAAGGGTTAACCCTGGAACAGTGTCGCGACGCCTTGTACAAGCTGGTAAAAGCAAGCCATGCAAAAGGCGCACGAACGTTACTTATCAATCATGGCAGGGGCGAACAAAGTAAACCCTTTGCAGCACTTAAAAAGAGCTATGTAAAACACTGGCTGGGAGAATTAGAAGAAGTTATTGCGTTTCATACCGCGCAACCGACACACGGTGGGCGGGGCGCTACTTACGTGCTACTGAAAAAACATCCGGAACAAAAGCTGATAAACCGGGAACGAAACCGGCGTCGGTAATTTCTGAGCGTGCAGACTTCCTGAACATACGTTCAGCTGCACGCAAAAGAAATTATTATTGTACAGACTGCTGCGCAGCCTGTGTTCCAGTACTATCAGCACTGGCCGAAGAGCTGAATACGGCGGTGATGATCATAAACAACACAGCCAAAGCCACTCCGGTAAGTCCAAACCCTCGTGATGAACGATTCATAGTCGTCTCTTGTTATTCACAGATTTTTGCGCGCATCGACAAAAATCAGGTTACACCCAAGTTCCTTTTAAATTAAGCGCCTCCCTAGCAGAAGATACAATAAAACAGTAACGCAAAGATAACAAGGCGCATCAGTAATTTGCGCCCTGATATCATACTTTCCTACGATTTAGCCGACAAATAACCGCGCGTTTCTGAACATTCGCATCCAGGCGCCATCTTCCTGCCAATCTTCCGGATACCAGGAATTGGCCACCGTTCTGAAGACGCGCTCCGGATGGGGCATCATAATGGTACTACGTCCATCAGCAGAGGTCAGACCGGTGATCCCGGCTGGTGAACCGTTAGGATTGGCTGGATACTGAGTAGCGACCTGACCGTAGTTATCTACATAACGCAGCGCTACCTGGGGTTGAGCGTGATTTAAAGCGCTGGCATTGGCGAACTCTGCCCGCCCCTCACCATGACTGACTGCAATTGGCATGGTGGAGCCCTGCATGCCTTGTAACAGTACCGAGGCTGAGTCCGTCACTTCAACCATCGCCACCCGCGCTTCGAAGCGCTCAGAAAGATTGCGTACAAAATGCGGCCAATGCTCTGTACCTGGAATCAATGACTTCAGATTTGATAACATCTGACAACCATTACAGACCCCCAGACTAAAGGTGTCGTTGCGATCGAAAAAGGCCGAAAATTCATCCTGCGCCTGAGCGTTGAACAGAATAGATTTTGCCCAGCCTTCACCAGCGCCCAGCACATCCCCATAAGAAAATCCGCCACACGCCGCCAGACCTTTAAAGTCCTTTAGCGAAACCTTGCCCTGTAAAATATCGCTCATGTGAACATCAATGGCGCTAAACCCGGCGCGGGTGAAAGCCGCCGCCATTTCGTGATGAGAGTTCACCCCTTGTTCCCGTAAAATCGCAATTTGCGGACGGATACCGGTGGCAATCATGGGCGCGGCCACATCTTCGGTCACATCAAAGCTTAATGCCGCGTGTAATCCCGGATCCTGTGCATCGCGCTTGGCTTCATGTTCCTGCCCGGCACATTCGGGATTATCCCGTAACGACTGCATCTGATAGGTGGTGCTCGCCCACGCCATTCGCAGCGCTACGCGGCTTTGAGAAAAGACACAGGCTTCGGCGCGGGAAAAATCAATATTGTCCTGCTGATTTACTGTGCCAATGTCATGACAAAGATGCGCGATGCCATGGTCGTTGAAAATACCCTGTACGGTGTCGATATCTTGCTGAGCGACCTGCACGACTGCGCCCAACTCTTCATTAAACAAGGCGCTTAAATCGTCCTCCCCCAGACTATCAAGGCTGACCGACACCCCGGTTTTACCCGCAAAGGCCATCTCGGCAATAGTAGTAAACAAACCACCATCGGAGCGGTCGTGATAGGCCAGCAACAAGTCCTGGTCCGCCGCTTGCTGAATCGCGTTGAAAAAGCCCAGCAACAGCCTGGCATCATCGACATCCACCGGCTGGCTACCCAGCTGTTCAAAAACCTGCGCCAGACAGCTGCCGCCCAGTCGATTCTGACCGGCGCCCAAATCCAGCAGCAGCAAACGGGTATCGGCCTGACGGGTGTTAAGTTGCGGGGTCAGGGTTTTGCGAATATCTTTTACCGCACCAAAGGCAGAGATCACCAGCGACAAAGGAGAGGTTACCGATTTGTCGGCGCCATCCTCATCCTGCCAGGCGGTTTTCATAGACATCGAGTCTTTACCCACCGGAATGGTCAGGCCCAGCTGTGGGCACAACTCTTCCCCCACGGCTTTTACTGCTTCATATAAGCCTGCATCTTCACCTGGGTGGCCCGCGGCCGCCATCCAGTTAGCAGATAGCTTTATTCGCTTAATATCACCAATATTTGCCGCCGCTATGTTGGTCAGGGCTTCGCCCACAGCCATGCGGGCTGAGGCACCATGAGATAACAGCGCCAGCGGGGTGCGCTCACCCATCGCCATCGCTTCGCCATGGTAGGTATCAAAGGCACTGGCGGTAACCGCTACATCCGCCACCGGCACCTGCCAGGGGCCGACCATCTGATCCCTCGCCACCAGGCCGGTTACTGAACGATCGCCAATGGTGATCAAAAATGTTTTTTCGGCGATGGCAGGTAAGGCCATCAGGCGCTTAGCCGCTTCCTCAATAGTGATACCGGAACGGTCAAGCTCCTGAGCTGCTACCTGAGCAGAGACGACATCACGATGCATTTTAGGTGGCTTACCCAGCAGCACATCCAGCGGCATATCGATGGGCTGATTGTCGTACTGCGCATCATTTAAGGTCAGGTGCTGCTCTTCGGTAGCTTCACCTACCACGGCAAAGGGCGCACGTTCTCGGTGACAAATCGCTTCAAATACCGGCATGTCAGCAGGGGCAACCGACATCACATAACGTTCCTGGGATTCATTACACCAGATTTCCAGCGGCGTCATACCCGGCTCATCAGTAAGCACATTACGCAGCTCAAACTTACCGCCGCGCTCCGCATCGTTCACCAGTTCAGGTAATGCGTTGGATAAGCCACCGGCGCCGACATCGTGGATAAACTGAATCGGATTGGCATCCCCGAGCTGCCAGCAGGCGTCTATCACTTCCTGACACCGGCGTTCCATTTCCGGGTTATCCCGTTGCACCGAGGCAAAATCCAGATCTTCATTAGACTGACCCGATGCCATGGAGGAGGCTGCGCCCCCGCCCAGGCCGATATTCATGGCCGGGCCACCTAATACAATCAGTTTTGCGCCCACGGTGATTTCATTTTTTTCTACATGATCGCGGCGGATATTACCCAGCCCACCGGCTAACATGACCGGCTTGTGGTAGCCACGTACCTCCACCCCGTTAAAGCTATTGACTGTTTGCTCATAGGTTCGAAAATACCCCAGCAACGCTGGCCGGCCAAATTCGTTATTAAAGGCTGCGCCCCCTAACGGCCCTTCAAGCATAATATCCAAAGCACTGACGATACGCTGCGGCTTACCATAGGGCTGCTCCCACGGCTGGGACGCATCCGGCAAATTCAGATTAGACACACTAAAGCCCACCAGGCCGGCTTTGGGCTTGGAGCCGCGCCCGGTGGCCCCTTCGTCACGAATCTCGCCACCAGAGCCGGTTGCCGCGCCGGCAAAGGGCGAAATAGCCGTAGGATGATTGTGGGTTTCCACTTTCATCAAAATGGCAATGTCTTCGTGGTGATAGTCATACTGGTGGGTCGTAGGGTCGGGAAAGAAACGCCCTGCAGGCCAGCCTTCCATGACAGCGGCATTGTCTTTGTACGCGGAGAAAACATGGTCAGGCAGCATTTCAAAGGTGTTTTTGATCATTTTGAACAAAGACTTTTGCTGATCGATTCCGTCAATGGTCCAGCTAGCATTGAAAATTTTATGGCGACAATGCTCTGAGTTCGCCTGGGCAAACATATACAGCTCAATATCGTTAGGATTGCGGTCTAACCGGCTAAAGCTGTCATACAAATAATCGATTTCGTCATCGGCCAGCGCCAGCCCCAAAGAAATATTAGCCTCTACCAGCGCTTGCTTGCCCTGAGTCAGAATATCCACAGACTGAAAGCTGTCACCACGGGTATGATGAAACAGCGCACCGGCGTCTTCGGTACTGCCAAACACCACTTCGGTCATGCGATCGTGAAGCAAACCGGTAATGTGTTCCAACTGAGCGCTGGTAGGTGTCTGATCGAACTCAAGGTAATAAGCACAACCACGTTCGATTCGCTGAAGATTGGTGAGGCCGCAATTATGGGCAATGTCGGTAGCTTTGGTGGACCAGGGAGAAATGGTGCCGGGACGGGGGGTTACGAAGAATAAAGTGCCTTGGGGGGATTCTGTCGATTGCCTGGGCCCGTAGGTTAAAAGCTTATCGAGTACCGCGGTATCCGCCTCCCCTAACGCTGATTCGGTTTCGACCAAATGAATATACTCAGCGTATAGTCGGTTAATTTTGATGCCTGATTGACCAAGCCGTTCAATAAGTTTAGTTTGTCTAAATTCAGACAGTGCAGGAGCGCCTCGAAGGACCAACATATCGCTTTACCTGATTGTTAATCGATAACAACGTCACAGATTGTTGCTATCTTTTGATTGACGGGGTTCGGCGCGGATTATAGAGCAATTCGGGTTATTTGATAACCTTGTATTGAACGAATGAGCAGGATTTTTTACCTTTAGCACAATGACAAGCCTTCAGTTTTCTACCCTTACCTTTCACAAAACCGCGGCCCTGCGCGCCCGGCAGGTACTGATTATGTTACTTGCCATTGCCGTAGCCGGCATACTCAGTGGCTGCGAGCCCGCGCCACCGCCTAACAAGCTTGAACAAATTAAACAGGCGGGCGTGCTTAAGGTAGGGACCATCTATGGCCGTACTACTTTTTACCACGGCAGTACCGGCCCCCAGGGCTTTGAATATGAACTGGCCGAGCGTTTTGCCAATCAGCTCGGGGTGCAGTTACAGCTCTTGCCCTTTTATTCGTATCACGCGCTAAAACAGGATTTACGTGAAGGTCGCATCGATTTGGTGGCCGCAGGCGATGCCATCCCCGTGGATAATGAAACGGTCTTCAAGTTAGGGCCGGTATATCAGCAGGTGTCTCATAAACTGGTGTTTCAGCAGGGCCAGAACCGGCCACGACGAGTCGAAGATTTGACCGCGCCTTTATTGGTGGTAAAAGGCAGCAGCACCGAGCAACTGGTGGCCCGGCTACAACAGGAAAATCCGGATTTGCAATGGCAAAGTACCGATAACAAAGATATCTGGGAGCTGCTCAGCGATGTGGCTCAGGGGACCCTGGCCTATACCGTGGTAGATACCAACACCCTGTCGGTACAGCGGCGTCAGTTTCCTCAGCTGAGTATTGGTTTTGGGCTGGATGAGCCGAAAGGCATCGCCTGGCTGTTAAACGCCAGACAGGACGACTCTCTGCGCAGTGCCATTATCCAGTATTTTGGACACCTGCATCAAAGTGGTGTTTTTAAAGCGTTGGAAGATAAGTACTTCGGGCATATTCGTCAGTTCAACTATGTTGATACCCGGGCGTTTATTCAGGCGGCCAAAAGCCAGTTGCCCATCTATATTGATATGTTTCGTACGCACGCTAAAGACATCGACTGGCGACTGCTGGCGGCAATGAGTTATCAGGAAAGTCACTGGCAGCCCGACGCCATTTCCTACACCGGGGTTCAGGGTATGATGATGCTAACCCGCGATACCGCCAACGATCTGGATATCGCTTCCAGGCTCGATCCGCAAAGCAGCATCGAAGGTGGTGCGCGGTATGTCACCAGTCTGATCCGGCGTATCCCGGCTCGGGTCGGCGAGCCCGATCGAATCTGGATGGCGCTGGCGGCGTATAATATTGGTCTTGGTCATTTGAATGATGCACGCAAACTGACTGAACAGCAGGGCGGCAACCCCGACCTGTGGGTGGATGTTAAACGGCGCTTACCCCTGCTGGAGCAAAAACAGTTTTACAAAACCACTACCTATGGCTTTGCCCGGGGCCGGGAAAGCAAAAAATACGTAGAGAATATCCGCCGGTATTATGACACCCTGATTTATCTTGATAACAATACTGACCTGCTGGAGCCACAGAATCCGCCTCAGACTTGAAATTTTGTCATTGAGCCTTAATATTTATACAGTACGCTAAATTAACAAAGCATAAAAAAGCAGGGAAGCAGCCTTCCACTTAGCTAACTCCGGCAAGTCAGAATTTACGTATTGAACCAACACCCTACTCAACCGCTCATCCCTGCTGTCGTGCACCATTAACGAAAAAGGTATGAATGAAAAGAAATCGAAATATGAGATCAAGAAAAAGTTTACGCAATAACAATCAGCGCCGCTTAATGTTTAAGCGCAATCATCAACGCATGTTACATCGTCGTCGTCAGTTTGTGTGCAACGAATTAGAACCGGAAACTCAGCGTTCAGCTTCCTGAGCTTTGAGCGCCGCTCGGGCCGCCTTTTTCTCGGCGCGCCGGCGGGCGAAAAAACTCGAAATTACGTCAGCACACTGCTCTTTCATCACCCCTGCACAAACCTCTGGCTGATGATTCATTTTACTGTCGTTCAGTAACTGAAACGCAGACCCCGCCGCCCCGGTTTTGAGGTCATAAGCACCAAAGACCACCCGCTGCAACCGACTATGAACAATGGCCCCGGCACACATTGAACAAGGCTCTAGCGTGACATACAAGGTGGCATTCACCACCCGATAATTCTGTACCGCTCTTGCGGCCATTCTGATGGCGCTCAGTTCAGCATGAGCGCTGGGATCGTGATCGGTGATCGGGGTATTCCAGCCTTCGCCGATAATCTTGTTATCAGCCACTATAATGGCTCCCACCGGAACCTCACCTAACGCTTCAGCTCGTTGGGCCCGCTCCAGCGCAGCCGCCATCCAGTAGGTATCATCTTCTACGGGGGATTGAGTTGGCGAATTTGACGAAATCATCGGCCAATTCCTTACTTCATGGTTACTGAAAAATCGGCACAAGATAGTAACCCACTGATTATTATTATCTTTTAAAAATACACAATTCTTGTACATATCTTGCTTTAGTAGTTATCTAACAGCGCTACTTATATAAAAAACGTAGCTAGGCTGAATAAATTATAAGCAATTTAAACAAAATCATTTTACACTAAAACGTATCTACAGGTGAGGGTGACAGGAAATGAACTTAACCGCTATCGCTATTGTGGCCATTGTAGCCTCCGTAATTTACAAGATTGTCGAAGCAGGATGTCGGGTTAGCCAGAATAAAAATGCCAGTAATGCCAAGAGCAAGCAATATGAAGCTGAAATTGCGGAACTTCGGGAGCGCATTGAGGTACTGGAAAAAATTGTTACCGATGAAAGTTATGATTTAAAAAGACAGTTTAAAAATTTAGATAAAGATAAAGTAGCCTGAAACCATGCTGTGGGGATCGAGGATCAGAACCTTAGTTATTTAACTGCCTTCAAGTAAATAGCGTTCTGCCCGTTCGACCCGGCGGGGCTTACCAGCAATGATCAGAATATCGTTCGCCTCTAACACCAGCTCGTCAGCCGGCTGGCTGATTTGCCTGCCCTCCCGGCGCAATCCTTTTATGGTCACCCGCATGGCTTTAAGCTTAAGGTTGTATAGCGCTTTGCCTAAACACGCAGCATGGGCTCCCAACGCCACCGCATGTACAAATTCGAGTTTGTCCTGGGTGCCGTAGGTAATTTCTGTTGTTTCACCGGGATAAAAGCCGTGCAAATGATCATAACGGCCTTTGCGCTCCTGCCTGACCCGTCTGAGAATTCGCGACATGGGTACGCCCGAATAGTGCAATACCTGCGAAATCAGCATTAAATTGCCTTCCTGCAACTCCGGCACTACTTGCGAGGCGCCGGCGTCGTACAAACTTTCCAGCTCGTAATCGCGCTTGATTCGTACCATTATGCTCAGCTCAGGATTAATTTGGTGAGTGGCGCTCATCACTCGAATGGCTTCGCCGGGGTAATCAAAACTGATCAGCAACAGCCGCGCTCCGCTCACCCCCGCGGAGTGTAGAATATCTTTATTCCGACAGTTTCCGAATATCACCGGCTCGCCCGCGCTTCGGCTTTCGTGGACCCGCACCGGGTCGGCATCAATGACCACAAACGGGATCCCTTCCATCTTTAACAGTTTGGCGACCGACTGCCCTACCCGGCCAAACCCGGCAATAATGATATGCCCGGTAACCTCATCAAACTGTTGCGGAGCCTCCTGAGAAGGCTTAACCCCGGGACTGCGGGTCATGTAGTTGGCAAATGCCAGACTTTTACTCACCAGATAAGGGGTAATGGCCATACTCAGTACACCCATACTGATCAATATCGAAGATTGCTGTGCGGATAACACATTGTGGGAGGTGGCCAGCGCGGCGATAACGAAACTGAACTCGCCTATCTGGCACAACTGTATTCCTGCAGACCATGCATGATGTGCTTCACAGCCCGCCAGCCAGGCCGCTCCCCGCATCAGGAGTATTTTGACCAGCATGATCAGTATCACGCCCCCACCGATAAGCGCAAAATTATCAATAAGTACCTGCAAGTCCAGCTGCATTCCCACCGTGACAAAAAACAGGCCCATCAGAATGTCACGAAATGGCCGGATATCGGCTTCCAGCTGGTATTTGTACTGGCTCTCGCCGAGCATCATACCGGCCAAAAATGCTCCCAGCGCCATCGATAAGCCAAAAACATAGGTTAGCCCCCCAGCCAGAAGAGCGATCAAAATGGTGGTAAGGACAAATAGCTCATCGGTGCGAGTGCGCGCCACTTCCCGAAATACCCAGGGCAAGACCCACTTACCGACCGACAATAAAAAGGCCACCACCACAATGCCTTTCAGCAAAGCCAGCCCCAGCACCTGCCCTAACCCTATATCTGCCTGCATAGACAACAATGGGATGATGATTAAAAACGGCACTACCGCCAAATCCTGAAATAGCAACACACTGATGGCCACCTGGCTGCGCTGATGATTCAGAATCCCTAGTTCATTAATCTGCTTAATGACAATAGCCGTTGAGCTTAGTGCCAGCATACCGCCCACCACAATGGCGCTTTCTATGGCTAACCCTAGCAGCCATGCCATGGCGCTGAATAACAACGTAGTACAACACATCTGCGCCGCCCCCGCACCAAACACCAGATTGCGCATGGCAATCAATTTCGGTAGCGAGAACTCCAGGCCCAGTGAAAATAACAAAAACACGATGCCGATTTCAGCCAGTAGGTGCATATCCTGGGGGTTATCAAACAGGCTGAATACCTCCGGGCCCGCCACTACTCCGGCGATAAGATAAGCCAGAATTGCCGGCAGATGCAGGCGCCGGAAGCTGGCCACACACACTACGGCCACGACCATCAGCATGACCACCTGAAGAAAATTATGTTCCGGCACCTGCGCTCCTGCTAATTAACAAATTGTTTATATAGGCACAAAACTTGCTGGATTCTGTTCAAAATTAGGCTTACCGACAACTTATTGACAGCCTTACATCACGTGTTTGCTTGCATTCGGTATGTAGTGCTGATTAAAAGGTCCTGGTTATGGATTTGCAAAATACTCATTACAACTCTCCATTTGACGATCGTTCCTATGCAACGATGCCGACGGGCAATGAAATGTCCTGTACCCAATTTCAGGCTTTTGTAGGCAGACTTTTGTCCACCCTTGATCGGCACGGGCTGGGCAAACTTTATTACCATGAACTGGCCTGCTATCTACCCTTGTCCGCTATCAACCTTACTTCTGTTGACTCGCAAATGATTTTTGGACGGTATGCTCCGCAAAACCCAGCCTGGGAGCAGTTAAGCTTACCCGTCAGCGCCCATAGTCCGGTGCGTCCTGAGCATTTCGTCCAATACTACTTTACACGATCCTTAACCCGAGGCGAGCGAAAACTGGTCGAGCAACTGCACGCTGTATTCACCCAGCAATTGCTTCAGGCCATTGCCTTTCATAATTTAAAAGCGCTGGCCACCAAAGATACGCTGACCGGGTTGAGTAACCGCAACGGATTTAATGAAGCATGCCGCCGGTTGCTAAGCCGGGCCATTCGCTACGATGAAGCCTTCGCATTGCTGATTATTGACCTGGACAACTTCAAAACGGTAAACGATACCCTGGGGCATAAAGAAGGCGATAAGGTACTGGCACAGGCCGCTAATGATATTCATCAGTCACTACGGGGGGAAGACGAAGCCTTTCGTTTTGGCGGAGATGAGTTTTGCTGCTTGCTGGACTGTGTGACCGATGCCTGTATTGATGCCGTGGCCCGGCGTCTACAACAGACTATTGCCGGGAATGATTATCTGCGTACACGAGGCGTTTCCTGCAGCATTGGTGGTGCGGTTTATCGACCGGGTGATGATATAAACAGTTTATTTGACCGCGCTGACTCAGCGCTGTACAGGGTCAAAAGCGGCGGCAAAAATGCTTACCATGCAGCCTGATTTAAGCAGCCCTGTGAACGGCAAAACTTTGCCGGCTGATAGCCGCTTACCCGGCTAATACGACCGCTTTTCAAGCGTGATTGTGAGGGAACCGGAAGCCCCGGTAAATAACACCGGCTGATGGGGTAACACTACGGCGACTACCTGCCCGTCTTTCCAGATAATTGGTATATGGCGGCGGCGCCATGCCGGGATTTGCCACTGTTTAAACCAATCTTTCAGTTTTTTAGAAACACCTTGAGCATGCACTCTGCAGACAGCTGCAGGCATATTGCCGGTTACCTGTACCGGCTGATTACACGAAAATGCCACTACGCTCCAGGGTTCATCAAACACCTGTCCCGGGCCCAGAGTGATGGTTGAGTCGGCCGGTTCGGGCAGAGGCGTTACCAGGTAAAGATTACGCCGGAAACACCGTAGCTCTTTATCTTTCAGACGAATTAGGGGCTGAGCATCCTCGCTGCTGTGAGTCAGCTTCAAAATCTCGGCCAACTGTCGGGCTTCGGGCATGGATTGGTGTTGATATTCCAGCCAGCGCCTTACCAGTTGTTCCTGCCAGGCATCGGAGTAGCCGGCCAGCCCTTCTAATGAGAGCCCCTGTTGACCCGGTTCACCCTCACCCTGGGGGGACGGCTCCGCCGGTCGCTGTGTCTGAGTCTCATTGGGCGCACAGCTCACTAATAATGGGGCCAGCCGCTCATCACACACTTCCTCAAGCAGTCTGGTTTGCTGCGCACATAAACGGGCACTGCGGCTAATGGTGTGACCAATGGCAGGCCAGCGCCGCTGTAATACCGGTGTGATATGCTCACGCAAAAAATTGCGATCAAAACGCATATCCTGATTGGAGTCGTCTTCAACCCACTGCAAGCCCAGTGCTTTTGCACATTGCTCTATCTGTTCACGGGCAATCTCGAGCAGCGGTCGTACAATCCAGACCTGTTGACGCTGCACCACCGCTGGCATGCCTGCCAGCCCTTTCGGCCCGGCTCCTCGTTGAGCCTGCAGTAAGAAGGTTTCAAGCTGATCGTTTAAGTGCTGACCCAGGGCCAGTGTGCCCTGATGCTGGCGGCAATAATCAAAAAGGGCTGCATAACGTACGTCCCGGGCGCTGGCCTCGGTACTGGTACGGGGGGCTAAACTGACGCTGACCGGTAACGCCACAAACTGGCACCCTAAATGTTCGCACCATTGCTGACAATGTAATTGCCAGTCATCTGCATACTCACTGAGGCCATGATGGACATATACCGCATGAATATGAGAGGGAGGGATACCTGGGATGGTACAGGCGGCGTGTAACAAGACACTGGAGTCAATACCGCCACTAAACCCGATAACCAAAGGGTTAACAGCACAAGGCCCCTGTCCGGGGCCTTGTAAAATTAGCTGCTTAAGCTGCCGGTGAATACCGGAGATGGTGGTATTCACGGGCTTACCTGAGAGTGGCTACAGGTACGGGAAGGTTCATGACTTAACAATACCCAAATGACATCAGTCGCTGGTAGCGCTCACTCATTAAGGTTTCCTGATCCAGACTCATTAACTGACTAAGCTGCTGCTTCAGGGTCGCTTTAAGATTCGCCGCCATGCCATCATGATCACGATGCGCACCACCCAAAGGTTCCTCAACAATGGAATTGATCAATCCTAGTTCTTTGATCTGTCCGGCGCTAACCCCCATAGCTTCTGCCGCCTGCGGGGCTTTTTCGGCACTTTTCCACAAGATTGAAGCACACCCTTCAGGGGAAATTACCGAGTAAGTGGAATACTGGAGCATGTTCACCCGATCGCCTACGCCAATGGCCAACGCACCGCCCGAGCCACCTTCACCAATAACGGTACAGATAATAGGAACTTTGAGTTCGGACATTTCCAGCAGGTTTCTGGCAATCGCTTCACTTTGTCCACGCTCTTCTGCACCCACGCCTGGATAGGCTCCGGGAGTATCAATCAATGTGATAATGGGCATTTTGAAACGCTCAGCCATCTGCATCAGGCGCAAGGCTTTACGATAACCTTCCGGTTTTGGCATACCAAAGTTACGTTTGATCTTTTCATGGGTATCCCGGCCTTTCTGGTGACCAATCAACATAACCGGTTGATCATCAAGCATCGCCGGCCCACCTACAATTGCCTTGTCATCGGCAAAGGCGCGATCGCCTGCCAGTTCGTCAAATTCAGTAAACACCCGACCAATATAGTCCAGCGTATAAGGCCGCAGGGGGTGGCGGGCCAGTTGGGAAATCTGCCATGCCCCTAAATCAGAAAAGATTTTTTTGGTCAGCTCGGCACTTTTTGCTCGCAGGCGAGTGATTTCTTCTTCAATACTGACATCGAATTCACCGCCCTGATTCACCAACCTAAGCTCTTCAATTTTTGCTTCTAGTTCAGCAATAGGTTGTTCAAATTCTATAAATTGTATGCTCATTGTGTGTCCTATATTTACTGCGCTGTAGCCCGGGCAGCTGACAATGATGCTCTGATCATAAAAGGTCAGAGCTTAATGATAACTTAACGATACAGCCTGTTCGCCCAGACAATGCTTTAATTCGTGCAGCAACTGATCTTCAGGGGTGATGTACCATTGCGCACCACACCTTAACACGGCTTCAGCATCAGGATGCAAAACCTGCAGCTCTACGGGACAACTGCCCCCGGTATACGGCTGTAATATGTCTTGCAACGAAGCCAGCTTTGCTTGTGGCCATTGCTGCGTATCTATTTGTAATAATAAGGCTCGGGCTCGTTGCTCCCGCGCCTGTACGATATCCATTACATCACGGGCGGTGATTGTATTGCCCCCGGAGAAATCATCAAAGCTGACCTGTCCTTTTACCAGCAAGATTCGGTCAGATTCAAGAATATTCTCAAATTGTTCGTAGGTATCGGGGAAAAAACGAACATCCATTCGGGCGCTTTTGTCGTCCAGCGTCACAATCGCCCAGCGCCGTCCGCGTTTGTTGGTCATCACCCGCACCGACAGCACCAACCCTACCGCGGTCGCCATTTGCTCTTTACCGGTGGGTTTTAAATCAACCAGACGCCCGTCTGCATAATGACGGATCTCCCGGGCATATTGATTGATTGGATGACCGGTTAAATACAAACCCAGCGTATCTTTTTCGCCATCCAGCCAGACTTTCTCCGCCCACTCAGGAACATCAGCAAAAGCCTGCTCAACGCTTTCAGATTCAGTATTAAGCAGTCCGAACATATCCGACTGCCCAAAGGACTCTGCTTTTGCGTGCTGATCGGCGGCGGCAATGGCTTCAGGAAGGGTTGCCATAATAGCAGCCCGGTGCGGCCCAAGATTATCCAGCGCGCCGGCTAATACCAGCTTTTCCAGCACCCGCTTATTTACCCGTTTAAGGTCTACCTTAGCACAAAAATCAAACAAATCAGTAAACTTGCCGTGATTTTCACGAGCCTCGATAATGGCTTCAATCGGGCCTTCTCCCACCCCTTTGATGGCGCCGATGCCGTAGACAATCCGGCCTTGTTCATCCACGGTAAATTTGTGCTTACCGGTATTTAAATCGGGCGGCAGAATTTCAAGCTTCATGCGCTGAACTTCGTCCACCAGCGTCACAATCTTGTCGGTATTATCCATATCCGCCGACATTACCGCCGCCATAAATTCAGCTGGGTAATGTACCTTCAACCACAGGGTCTGATAAGACACCAACGCATACGCGGCAGAGTGTGATTTGTTAAAGCCATAGCCGGCGAACTTTTCCACCAGGTCGAAAATTTTCATCGCCAAATCGGCGTCGATGTTATTTTTTTCGGCCCCTTCGGCAAAGAAGGTTCGTTGCTTAGCCATTTCCTCTGGCTTTTTCTTACCCATTGCCCGGCGCAGCAGGTCGGCGCTACCTAATGAATAGCCCGCCATTTCCTGGGCGATCTGCATAACCTGTTCCTGGTACAGAATGATGCCATAGGTGGGCTCAAGGATCTCTTGCAGACACTCATGCTGGTACTCAGCATCGGGATAAGAAATGGCCTCTCGCCCATGCTTCCGGTCAATAAAGTTATCTACCATGCCGGATTGCAGCGGTCCAGGACGAAACAGGGCCACGAGGGCGATGATATCTTCAAAACAATCCGGTTTAAGCCGTTTTATCAGCTCTTTCATGCCCCGGGATTCAAGCTGAAAAACCGCAGTGGTTTCGGCCGCCTGTAACGAGCGAAAGCTTTTGCTGTCCTCCAGCGGAATCGAAGTGATATCGATTTTTTTACCATGGCCCTCGGCGATCATGTCGATGGCCCACTGGATGATGGTCAGTGTACGCAGACCCAGAAAGTCGAACTTAACCAGGCCGGCGGTTTCAACATCATTTTTATCAAACTGGGTAACCGGAAACTTACCTTCGTCGTCACAATACAGTGGCGCGAAATCGGTAATGGTGGTGGGCGCGATAACTACCCCGCCGGCGTGTTTCCCGGCATTTCGGGTAACCCCTTCCAGGATCCGGGCCATATCGATGAGATCTTTAACCTCTTCATCTACATGGTACAGCTCCGGCAGGCGTGGTTCGGCTTCAAAAGCCTTGCCCAGCGTCATTCCAGGATCAGGCGGGATCAGTTTTGAGATCCGGTCCACAAACCCGTAGGGGTGACCGAGCACCCGGCCCACATCCCGCACCACCGCTTTGGCGGCCATGGTGCCAAAGGTGATAATTTGTGATACTGCCTGCCTGCCGTACAATTCAGCCACGTGCTCGATAACTTCGTCACGCCGGTCCATACAAAAATCGACGTCAAAGTCGGGCATCGATACCCGTTCAGGGTTCAGGAATCGCTCGAACAGCAGGTCAAATTCCAATGGATCCAGGTCGGTAATCTTTAATGCGTACGCCACCAGTGAACCGGCGCCTGAGCCCCGGCCCGGTCCCACCGGGATTTCGTTGTCTTTACTCCACTGGATAAACTCCATAACGATAAGAAAGTAACCGGGGAAACCCATCTGGTTAATAACACCCAGTTCGATATCCAGCCTTTCATCGTAAGGAGGCCGCTTGGCCTGACGCTCAGCCTCATCCGGAAACAGGAATTCCAGCCGCTCTTCCAGCCCTTCCTGAGAACGTTTAACCAGAAAATCAGCGGTGGTCATGCCGCCGGTGGGAAACTGCGGCAAAAAGTATTCGTTCAGACGTACCGTTACATTACAGCGCTTTGCAATCTCTACGGTGTTTTCGATGGCTTCGGGGATATCGCTGAACAGCTCAATCATTTCCTGAGCCGAGCGCAAATACTGCTGGTCGCTGTATTTTTTGGGACGACGAACATCATCCAGGGTATAACCATCATGAATTGCCACGCGGATTTCATGGGCCTCAAAGCCTTCCTGATCCACAAAACAAACTTCGTTGGTCGCTACTACCGGTAACCCCTGGGACTCGGCCAGAGCCACTGCACGATGCAGATAGTCTTCTTCGCCGGGCCGCCCTGTACGCAGTAATTCTAAATAAAAGCGATCGGGAAAGTGAGTCTGATAAAACTCAAGGGCTTCGCTCAGTAGTTTATTGTTATTCTTAGTGAGGGCTACGCCCACATCCCCCTGCTGAGCTCCAGAGAGCACAATAATGCCCTCGGCATGCTCGGCCAGCCAGGCCTGATCAATCACCGCGCGATGAGCAATATGCCCTCGTAAATAGGCTTTTGAGATAAGCAGAGTGATGTTTTTATAACCGGCATTGTTTTGCGCCAGTAAGGTAAGCCGAAACGGTTCATTACCAAACGCTTCGTTGGTCACCCAAAAATCGGTGCCAATAATCGGCTTGATGCCACGATCGTGACATTCAGAATAAAACTTAACCAGCCCACACATGTTCATCTGATCGGTGAGCGCCACAGCAGGCATGTTGTGTTCGCACACTTTGTTCAGTAATGGTTTGACCTTGTTCAGGCCATCCATCATTGAAAAGTCACTGTGTACGCGTAGATGTATAAAAGGGGATGTCATAACACCTGCTATTTACCGTTATTGGGCTTGTTCGAGTAGTGTGCGTACCGGTTTGAAACTTTTCCGGTAGCAGGCCAGTACCCCATATTCACTGAGCGCTGCAAAATGGGCTTTGGTAGGATAGCCTTTATGGCCGGCAAACCCATATTGAGGATAAGCACGGTCTAATTCGAACATATCGTTATCACGTTCAACTTTCGCCAGAATTGATGCTGCCGAAATTTCCGCATGCGAGCTGTCGCCTTTAACCACTGCCTGAGCAGGGTATGACCAATCTGGCAGTCGGTTTCCATCCACGTTCACCCAGTCAGGGCGAAGTGATAACCCATCTACCGCCCGATGCATCGCCAGCATGGTGGCCTGTAGAATATTAAGAGTATCAATTTCTTCAGGGGTGGCCCGGCCTATTGACCAGCACAGGGCTTGTTCGCGAATTTGCAGAGCCAGCGCATCACGCTTTTTGGCACTCAGTTTTTTTGAGTCGGTTAAACCGGGTATAGGCCGGGCCGGATCTAAAATCACCGCAGCAGTGACAACATCGCCCACTAAGGGCCCACGGCCGACTTCATCGACACCCGCAATTGTTTTATTCATGAGGAATCAGGTCCAAAACAGCCTGCGCTGAAACTTTATCAGCATTCTGAGCCAGGGTTTGATGAATTTCAGTAAATGTCTCTATCAGGGCGTCGTTATTGCCTTGCAGGAGCTCCAGCAAATGCGCGCTAAGATTCTCCGGGTTTACCTCTTCTTGCAATAACTCTGGCACTATTTGCTTTTTGGCCAGCAGATTCGGAAGGGTAAAAAATGGCGCTTTGTAAAGACGCTGCATCACTTTGTAGGTCATCGCCGAGAGTTTATAGGCTGCAACCATCGGCCGCTTGCACAACATAGCTTCTAACGTGGCGGTGCCCGAGGCCAGCAGAATAACATCGGAGGCAATCATAGCCTGCCTGGCATTGCCTTTGGTCAGCATAATAGTGCCCTGGCGATATAGCTGCTCTGCATGTTCTTTTAAAAAGCTATCGATAAAGTTAAAGCGGTGCTGATTGGCGGCCGCAATCACAAAGCGGCAATCAGGCTGTTGCTGTAGAACACAGTCAATGGTGGCTAAAAAAATCGGCAGCAATTTGCTGACTTCGCCGTTTCGACTGCCCGGCAGTACCGCCATGACCGGCGCGTCTCCATCCAGTCCTAAGGCCTCGCGGGCAGGCTGCTGCGCCGGGTTTAGCTCAATGGCATCCGCTAACGTATGACCCACAAACCGGTACGGCACCTGATACTTTTGATAAACCTGTTCTTCGAACGGAAATAAACCCAATACGCAATGGGTAGCCCGGGCAATATTATGAATACGACTTTCACGCCAGGCCCATACCGTGGGGCTGACATAATGCACGGTTTTGATGCCTTTTTGTTTCAACGCTTTTTCGATCCGCAGGTTAAAATCCGGGGCATCGACGCCGACAAAAATATCAGGGGGATGTTTTTCAAAATGGGCAATCAAGCCCTTTTTGACTTTAAGAATGGCCGGTAAATGCGATAAGACTTCAAACAGCCCCATCACCGACAGTGTTTCCATGTCAAACAACGAATGGCAACCCGCAGCAATCATGTGATCGCCACCGATACCTTCAATAATCGCATCGGGATGTTGTTGTTTGATTTGGGCAATCATACCGGCGGCAAGCACGTCACCTGACGGCTCACCAGCCACTACCCCAATACGTAACGGTTTTGAAGTCATGAATTATCGAATGATACCGCGCTCGGCTGCCTGCAGAAAATCAACTAAACGCGCAATTTCCGGATGGGTGTCCTGAACTTCCGTCAGCTTTTCGATAGCTTCTTCAACCGTATTGTTTGACCGGTAAATCGTGCGATAGGCACGTTTAATTGCCATCACGGCGTCGGACGAAAACCCACGGCGCTTGAGACCTTCTGAATTGATACCGGCCGGGACATTTTTCTGGCCATTGACCATCACATACGGAGGCACATCACGCAGCACAATCGCGCCAGCGCCGACAAACGCGTGATCGCCCACTTTACCAAACTGATGGATGGCTGCGCCGCCGCCAAAGATGACATGGTCGCCTAAGGTTACATGCCCCGCCAACGATACATTATTGGCAAGAATGATGTTATCACCCAATACACAGTCATGGGCCACATGGGCATTAATCATAAACAGATTATTGGACCCTACCCGGGTAATACCTTCATCCTGGATAGTCCCCCGGTGCACGGTACTGCCTTCGCGAAAGACATTGTTATCGCCGATGACCAGCTCGGTGGCTTCCCCGGCAAATTTTTTATCCTGGCAGTCTTCGCCGATAGAGCAAAACTGGAAAAACCGGTTGTGTTTGCCCACTGTGGTTGGGCCACGAACCACAACATGACTTTCCAGAATACAGCCATCCCCGATGACCACGTTGTCATCCACCACACAGAACGGGCCAATTTTAACGTCTTTGCCAATAGTTGCAGACTCGGAAATTACCGCAGTAGAATGTATCACGTTACACCATATCTCTGATTGCACACATAAACTCAGCACTACAGGCCATCTCGCCATCGACGCTTGCAGTCCCCTTGAACTTCCAGATCCCCCGGCGTTCTTTGACTAAGCTTACATCAAATTCAAGTTTATCGCCGGGTACCACCGGACGCTTGAAACGGGCGCTATCAATGCCAGCATACAAATACAGCTTGTCGCTCTTACCCATGGTCTTAAAGCCCAGCACCCCTGCTGCCTGCGCCATAGCTTCAAGAATCAGGACGCCGGGAAAAATAGGACGGTCTGGGAAATGGCCGGTAAAGCATGGCTCATTCATGGTGATATTTTTATAGGCTTTGATAGATTCACCAATGGTGTAATCGGTAACCCGGTCTACCAGCAAAAAAGGATATCGGTGAGGGAGTAATTCCAGAATTTCCTGGATATCAATAGTGTTGAGTGAGTTGGCCAAAAGTCTCTCCTATGCCACAAACCGCTGTAACTGACTGTTTTTATCGGCTAGCGGTAAAGCCGTTGTCGCTGCCAACCTGTATTGTGCTGGCGCTCAGGCAAAGGATTATTCGGTGGATGCAGTACTGTGTCATTACAGCTACCGGTACATTCTTTGACTGCAGAAGCGCGTTACATCATCGCGGATGATGAACCCCAGGTCGGAATTAGTAAACGGCGGCAACCATACGCTTTTTAACGTAAAAAACAAGTCAGACCAACGCGCTTAAGGCGTAAATCTGACCTGCTATATGGGCTTTGCAAGTTCAATTACGGGTCTTAAAGCCGTATTGATTAGTTAGTTTTCTTAACCTGCTCAAGCACTTGTTCAGAAACATCGAACTGCTCTTTAGAAAAAGATACCGCACCGGCACTTAAGATCAGATCGTAGTCATCTTTTTTCGCAACACTGTCAATAGCTTGTTTGATCAAACCCAACAGCTTATTACGTTCTTCATTTTGACGACGCTGGATGTTTTGTTGCAGCGGCTGGCCTTTTTCTGCCAGTTGCTCACGAACACCCTGAATCTTTTGCTGAAGTTCTTTTTTGTCTTTTTCACTCATGGTCGCAGCATCACGCTGTAGACGCTCGGCATAGAACTGACCATCTTTTTGCAGCTGATTAACTTCATCAATCTGGTCTTTAAATTCCATTTGAATGCTGTTAGAAATTTCAGCCGCCTGTGGCATTGCCTGAAACACGGTCTGTACATCAACCACACCGATTTTCTGTTCGGCCATGGCCGAACCACTTACCAGCGCACTACCCAACATTGCGGTTGCTAGAATATGTTTTGCCATCTGTTTCAAAGGGAACTCCTTTTATAATTATTTATGCGACACTTACGTCAAATTTACTTTTAGAATGTTTGCCCGATATTAAACGTGAAGAACTTCGCATCATCGCCTTCACGATCCTGGATGGTTCTGGAGAAACTAAACACCATCGGGCCCATCGGTGAAATCCATTGTACAGATAAACCGGCGGAACTACGATACTGTGTCCAGTCAGAATAGTCCAATAGTGTATCGCGCTGGCCTGCGGCCGGCTCTAATTCGGCATATTTATCGTAATCGAATTCGGTATCCCAGACATTACCAATATCCACAAACAAACTGGTTCTGACCGAATTATCCATTTCGGCATCAACAAACGGGGTGGGCACAATCAATTCTAATCCACCCAGCGCCATGGCATTACCACCCAGGCTTCGCTGAGAAACCGCTATCTGGCTGTTAATTGGCGCACCGGGATACACCACACCATCAGGTCCCTGAATTGATTCATTGCCCGCCGCCAGAATGACGCCCCGTGGGCCCACGGTATTGTTTTCAAACCCGCGTAAGGTATCTGCACCACCGGCGGTAAAGTTTTCGGTAAACGGCAGAATCTGGTCATTACCATTAGCATCGCCGTAGCCGTTACCATACCCTAAGCGCAAACGCGCAAGGACAGACCAGCGCTGGTCACGTGACAGTGGAAAGTAAAACTTGGTATCCAGTACCGTTTTAAAATAATTCACATCTGAGTTAGGCGTAGTAATGCTAAAGGTTGCCCGTTGCGATGACCCTGCGGTAGGGAACAGCCCCCGGTTTAGTGTATTACGGCTCCAGCTCACACTGGCAAGATAACTATCGTATTTGACCGGCGCCTGAGGATCATTTTGACGAAACTGATTGTAAAACTGCTCCGTCTGCTCGTAATACCCAGTGTTGTACAATTCAGTATTGGAATAGGTCAGACCAAAATTAATACGGTTAACCTCATCTATGGGGTAACCGGCATTAGCACCTACAGACCAGCGTTTTGAGTTGTACTGGATAACGTTGAAGTCGGAACCATCAAATTCGCTATATCCTATAGAGCCACCCAGGCTGATGCCATCGATAGTAAAATAGGGGTCGTTGTAAGTGATTTGCGCTGATTTTTGATACGAGACAGTACTTAGATTCAGTCCAACCCGCTTGCCGGTACCCAGGAAGTTATCCTGCTGAATACCAGCCTGCAGGCTAAGTTTGGTTCTGTCGCCATAGCCGATACCAGCATTGAATGAACCGGACGGTTGTTCTTCGACATTGAAGTCAACGTCCACTTTGTCTTCTTCGCCAGGAACACGGGTTGATTCAAATTCAACATTGCTCATGTACGTCAGACGAGACAACTGATTTTTAGAAGACTCTAGCAGGTTGTTCGACAACCAGGCACCTTCCATCTGGTTCACATTCTGACGTAGCACATCATCGGCAGTAACCGTATTACCATTAAAATTAATGCGACGAACATAAATCCGTTTGCCCGGGTCCACGGAGATGGTCAGATTAACCGTTTTATCTTCATCGTTGATTTCCGGCACCGTGGTCACGGTGGGGTAGGCATAGCCAAAGCGGCCCAGGTATTTTGAGATAAACTCTTCGGTATACGTAACCTCGGCCTGGTTATACAGCTCACCTTCGGTTAACGGCAAAACCTTACCGATGTATTCTTCATTACCCAGTAAGTCACCCACCAGTTCCACACCGGAAATCCGGTACTGCTCACCTTCAGAGACATTCATAGCGATATAAATGCCGTCTTTTTCAGGAGTCATTGAAACCTGCGTGGAGTCGATATTAAAGCGCAGGTACCCGCGATCCATGTAATGGTTTCGCACGGTCTCCATATCGCCTTGCAGGGTTTGCTGCTGGTAGCGGGTTTCAGACAAAAAGTCCCACCAGGGCGCATCAAACTGCAATTCCAGATCTTCCATCAGTTCCTGATCAGAAAATACCTGGTTGCCCACAATATTGATTTGCTCTATTTCCGCCGCGTCGCCTTCTTCAAACAACAGTTTCAGGTCAACCCGGTTACGGGGTAACGGCGTGACAATTGCCGAGACATCCGCATTGTATTTACCAATGCTGTAAAAGAAGTCTTTGAGGCCGTTTTCGATGGAGGTTAAGACGGTGCGATCCAAGGGTTCGCCCAAACGGATATTGTTGCCGTCCAGGCTTTCCTGAAGCTGCTCATCTTTAATATCATCATTACCTTCAAAGATGATATTGCTGATAGTCGGTCGCTCAGAGACTTTGATAACCAGAGTATTGCCATTTCGCAGCATCTCTACATTTTCAAAGTGTGTAGAGGAGTACAGGCTTCGAATAGCCTGGGCTACCCTGAAAGAGTTCAGCTCGTCACCGACTTCCACCGGCAGATAGGTTAACGCTGCCCCCAGGGCGACCCGCTGTAAACCTTCTACCCGAATATCTTCAACGACGAATTGTTCCGGTGATGTAGCCGCGTTGGCTAAGCTAGCACTGGAGAGCATGGCTCCGGCTGCTACTAACTGTCTTAACTTCATCTATTCTTTTTATCCTGCGCCGCGTTACTTCAATATTTGATTTGTTAGCTCGTCACCTACTGTCAGGCGAAGCGGCTAATATCGTTAAAAATCGCAATCCCCATTATCAAAAGCAGGATCACGCCGCCGATTTTGAATCCCCACTCCTGAAATGTTTCAGAAACAGGCTTCCCGGTGACCCACTCAATGGTAAAATACATTAGGTGGCCGCCATCCAGCATTGGAAGAGGCAGTAAGTTGATAATGCCCAGATTGACACTAATCAACGCTAAAAAACTCAGAAAATATACCAGACCATACCCGGCACTTACACCCGCGCCCTGAGCAATAGAGATAGGTCCGCTTAAATTGTTCAGCGATACATCGCCGGTAACGAGCTTGCCTATCATCGACACACTCAGTGTCATCAACCGCCAAGTTTTGTCCGCCGCTTTTACCAGCGCGTCCACCGGGCCGTATTGATGCACAAATACATAACCAGGGGGCCATTCTTCAAATACCGGACTCACACCCAGATAGCCAGTTTGTCCCTGAGGCGTATCCCGACGGGCGATGGTGGCATCAATGGTACGCTGTTGTCCATCCCGTTGTACCCCAAAAGCGACCTTTTTACCGGGCATGTCCCCTATTTTCTCTACCAGAGAAGCCCAGTTTTCGATGGGTTCCCCCTCCAGCGTCTGTAGGGTATCGCCAACTTCAAAGCCTGCCTGACTCGCCGGGCTGTCGGGGGCCACCACAGCTAATTCTAATTTTGCATCGGGCCGAAACGGCTGAATGCCCAAACTGACTAAAGCAGACTCTTTTTCAGGGTCAAAGTTCCAATTCTGCGTATTTAATACCACAGAATCTGCCACATTCTGGCTATTTGTCACTGTTATCGGTACCGAAGACTGGCCGATATAAGACACCAGTTCCAGATTGACTGCTTCCCAGTCCGCCGTGTCGCGCTGACCTATACGGGTAATTTGCTGACCGCTGCTAATGCCCGCCTGTTGTGCTACCGACCCCGGCGTGACGGTACCGACCACGGGCTTAACGGTTTGCAGGCCAATCAGATACATCACAAACAGGGCCACAATGGCGAATAAAAAGTTGACCACAGGGCCCGCTGCAATAATCGCCATGCGCTGCTTTACGGACTTATTATTAAAGGCTTTGTGTTTTAGCTGAGCCGGGACTTCATCAACGCGTTCGTCGAGCATACGGACATACCCGCCCAGCGGGATAGCCGCGACCACAAATTCAGTGCCGTGCTTATCGGTGCGACGCCATAATGGCTTACCAAAACCAATGGAAAAGCGTTCTACCTGAACACCGCACCGACGGGCAATATAAAAATGCCCCCACTCGTGCACCGCTACTAACACACCCAGGGCCACGACAAACGCCCCCAGGCTCCATAAAAACGACAACACTAACCTAGCCCTCTTATGACATTGCGGGCCGTCACTCTGGCCCGTCGGTCCTGCTCAAGAATTTGTTGGAGTGAGCTGACCGTAGTTGGTTCCAATTTATTGAGTGTCTGTTCATTCACCCGGGCGATATCGCAAAAACCAATTTGATGAGACAAAAAGGCTTCTACGGCAATTTCATTGGCGGCATTAAGTCTGGTCGTCGCCGCCTGACCTTCCCGACAGGCCTCAATGGCCAGGTACAAATTGGGATAGCGCTGAGCGCAGGGAGTAGAAAAGGTCAGATCGCTTAGGGTAGCAAAGTCTAACGGCTTAACGCCGGCATCAATTCTGTCCGGGTAGGCCAGACCATAGGCAATAGGCGTACGCATATCAGGATGACCCATCTGGGCCAGCACCGAGCCGTCCACATACTGCACCATCGAATGAATCGTGCTTTGCGGATGCAAAACCACGGTAATGTCATCAGGGGCGGTACCAAATAAACGACAGGCTTCAATAAATTCCAGCCCCTTGTTCATCATCGTGGCCGAGTCTACGGTAATTTTGCGACCCATGTCCCAGTTAGGATGATGACAGGCTTCTTCGACGGTTATCTGAGTAAAGCTGGATAGTTCGCGCTCCCGAAACGGGCCGCCTGAGCCGGTAAGTAATAAACTGGCGATACCTGAGTCGGCTAGATTGCCATATTCAAAATCCGTAGGCAGACATTGAAAAATAGCATTATGTTCACTATCGATAGGAAGGATGGTGGCGCCAGACTGGCGAGCGGCATCGATAAACAGAGCCCCCGACATTACCAGTGCTTCTTTGTTGGCCAGTAAAATGCGTTTACCGGCTTTAACCGCTGCCATCGTCGGCATCAGGCCGGCCGCTCCAACAATAGCGGCCATCACCGCATCAACTTCCGGGGCGCTGGAGACATCTTCAAGCGCCTGCTGACCACACAATAATTCGGTTTTTACGCCCGCCTCAGACAATAAAGCCCGCGCCTGGTTATAATCCTTTTCATCGGCAACAACCACATACCGGGGATCGCAGGCTTTGGCTTGTTCAGCCAAAAGCGCAAGCTGACGATGACCGGTAATGGCAAAAACCCGATACCGGTCCCGATGGCGGTTGATCACATCCAGCGTATTACAACCAATGGAGCCCGTGGCCCCCAATACAGTGATGGTTTGCATCATGCCATCCAGGTTACATAGCAAAACGCGAAGACCGGGAAGGCTGCCGTAAGACTATCGATACGATCTAACACCCCGCCATGGCCAGGTAACAGCTTGCCGCTATCTTTGATGCCCGCACAGCGCTTGAGCATACTTTCATTCAGGTCCCCTAACGCCGATACCGCCACGGTGACCCCGCCTATTAACAGATGTAGCCAGATGCGTGAAAATGTGACGTGATAATGCAGGGCGGCAAAGGCGATAATGGCAAAGGAGGCGGCTATGCCCCCCAATAACCCTTCTAACGTTTTGCCTGGTGATACATTAGGACGAAGTTTGTGGCGACCAAATTTTACGCCTACAAAGAAGGCCCCAATATCTGCTGCCCAAACAATTCCCAACACGTAGAAAAGCAACGATGCGCCATAGTAAGGGTCAACATCGTAAAGGCTGGTTCGCAGACTCACCACGGCCACCCAGGTGGGTATTAGGGTAAGTGCCCCAAAAGTACAGCGAATTGGCTTACTGGTACGCCACAGGGCCGTATAACGCGGATAGGCAATGATCATTGCCAGAGAAACAATCCACCATAAGGCGGCGATACCTAAAATAAAGTGATACAGGCCATGCAGCTGCCCCTGATACCAGATTTTATCTACATCAACAATCAAAGACAGGATAAGACACACGCCAAAAGCGGCGAACATGAGAGCGGCTTTTTTCGGGCGCTCGGTGATGCCCGACATGTTGGCCCATTCATAGGCCCCCAGAGCAACAATCCCTGCGATGGCAATTTGAAACCACCACATCGGCATAAATAAAATAGCAATCAGCGCCAGTGGCGCCAGAATCAGTGCGGTTATTATACGTTGTTTTAGCATAGCGGCTCTTCGGCTCCTTGTTGTCAGCCAGGCTTAGCAGGACTACCCAACTAGCTGTGTGACACGCTTACCTGTTCACCGGTTAAGCCGAATCTGCGCTGACGCACATTAAAATCATCTACGGCAAGTTGAAACACCTGTTCGGTGAAATCAGGCCATAGTACATCGGTAAAGTACAGCTCAGCGTAGGCACATTGCCACAGTAGAAAGTTACTAATTCGACGTTCACCACCGGTACGGATCAATAAATCCAGTTCCGGTAAGTCATGGGTGGAGATATATTCACCCAGTTTGTGTTCGTCAATATCTTCGGGCTGCAGGGTACCTTGCTGAACCTGATGCGCCAGGGCCTGCGCGGCATGCGTAATGTCCCAACGCCCGCCGTAGTTGGCAGCAATGTTCAAAACCAACGCATCATTTTGCGCGGTCATATTTTCAGCTTTCTGAATTTTTGCTTTTAGCTTGTCATCAAAAGCGGACACATCCCCAATAACTTTCAGGCGCACACCATTTTTATGTAGGCGCTTCACTTCACTGTTTAATACCAGATTAAACAGTTCCATCAATACACTGACCTCTTCTTCGGGTCGTTTCCAGTTTTCACTGCTAAACGCAAAAAGGGTAAGAGACTGAATGCCGGTTTGACGGGCAAAACGTACGACAGAACGTACCGACTCTACACCCGCCTTGTGACCGAATGTACGAATCTTGCCTTTTTTCTGAGCCCAGCGTCCATTGCCATCCATAATAATGGCGACGTGGCGCGGCCCTGGCTCTTCAGGGTGTGCCGGTGTAACAGACCGGGCCGGTTGTGACCGCTTCGATAACATGACAGCTATTAGACTTCCATTAGTTCTTTTTCTTTCACTGCCAGGGTGTCATCGACTTTTTTAATAAAGTCATTGGTCAGTGACTGGATATTTTCTTCCGCTGCGCGACTTTCATCTTCGCTGATTTCTTTTTCCTTGAGCAGCTCTTTGATATCACTGTTGGCGTCCCGACGAATATTACGAATCGCCACCCGGCCCTGCTCGGCTTCGGCGCGTACCACTTTAATAAGGTCTTTACGACGTTCTTCGGTCAGCGCAGGCATAGGAATACGAATGGTGGTGCCGGCACTCATTGGGTTTAGCCCCAAATCCGATTGCACGATGGCTTTTTCCACCGCCTGAGTGGCGCTTTTATCAAACACCGTCAATGCCAGGGTGCGGCTGTCTTCGGCAATTACGTTGGCAATCTGCTTCAGCGGCGTATCAGCACCATAGTAAGACACCTGAATACCATCTAGCAGGCTAGGATGCGCCCGGCCGGTACGAATCTTACTTAACTGACTCTTCAGTGCGCTGATGCTTTTATCCATACGCTCTTGCGCATCTAATTCAATTTCATCAATCACGATATATTTCCTATTTGCTTTAGACTATTTGTCAGCGTGGTCAATCAGGGTACCTTCCGGCTCGCCCATAACCACCTTTTTCAGGCAACCCGGCTTATTCATGTTGAACACACGAATCGGTAAACCATGGTCACGCGCCAGCGTAAAGGCTGACAGATCCATTACTTTAAGCTCTTTTTCCAGAACTTCATCATACGTTAAATTGGCATACAATTCTGCGTCGGGATTTTGCGCCGGATCGTCGCTGTAAACACCATCCACTTTGGTCGCTTTTAAAACCGCGTCGGCTTCAATTTCGATCCCGCGCAGACAGGCTGCAGAGTCGGTGGTGAAAAACGGGTTACCCGTGCCGGCGGAAAAAATGACGACACGGCCAGACTTTAACAGGCTGATGGCTTCTGCCCAGTTGTACGCATCACACACTCCGTTTAATGGAATGGCCGACATCATCCGGGCATTAACAAAGGCGCGGTGTAAGGCATCACGCATCGCCAGCCCGTTCATAACGGTGGCCAGCATGCCCATATGGTCACCGACCACCCGGTTCATACCGGCTTTGGCCAGGCCTTCACCCCGAAACAGGTTACCGCCGCCAATTACCAGCCCCACCTGAACACCCAGTTCAACCAGTTCTTTGATTTCCTGGGCCATACGGTCCAGCACTTTAGGATCAATTCCGAAACCTTCAGAACCCATAAGGGCTTCGCCACTAAGCTTTAGCAAAATTCGACGATAGGCTGACTTTGGTGTGATGCTCATTGTTTGATTTGTCCTTTGTGAACTCGGCTTGTCATATTTCTCGGTATGCAAGAAATAGGACAAAACGATTTCTTATTCGGTTGCACGCTGTATTTTTGTGCGGTTTCACTTATAAAAAAGCACCTCCGAAGAGGTGCTCGTAGTGTATCTGACTATTGCGTCAGGCAAAAGTAGAAGGCGGGAATTATTTCTTCGCCGCTTCCATTTGCGCTGCAACTTCAGCTGCAAAGTCTTCACTCTTCTTCTCGATACCTTCGCCAACTTCAAAACGGATGAAGTTAACTACATCGGCGCTGTTGCTCTCAAGCAATTCGCCTACGGTATTTGAAGGATCTTTAACAAAAGGCTGACCTGTCAGGCTGATCTCGCCAGTGAATTTCTTCATCCGGCCAGCAACCATTTTCTCTGCAATGTCAGCAGGCTTGCCAGATTGCATAGCGATTTCAATCTGGATGCCTTTTTCTTTCTCTACCACTTCTTCTGGCACATCTTCAGGCTTAACAAACTGCGGGTTTGCTGCTGCTACGTGCATAGAAACGTCTTTGGCAAGTTCTTCTTTGCCGCCGCTCAGGATAGAAACCACGCCGATACGGCCACCGTGGACATAGGCGCCCAGGTTGTCGCCTTCAACGTTGATAACGCGACGTGGAGAAATGTTTTCACCAATCTTAGTGATCAGGTCTTCACGTACTTCACTGATTTTCTTACCGTTCAGTTCAGCATTGTTCAGATCTTCGATCTCATTGATGTTTTGCTCATGCGCTACGTTCAGAATTTCGTTACCGAATTTCAGGAAACCTTCGTCGCGAGCAACAAAGTCAGTTTCGCAGTTCAGCTCAAGCATGGTTGCGCGGTTACCACTGACCTTAGTCAGGATAACGCCTTCAGCGGCGATACGGCCGGCTTTTTTCGCAGCTTTCGCCTGACCTGATTTGCGCATATTTTCGATGGCCAGTTCAATATCGCCGTCGGTCTCAACCAACGCCTTTTTACAGTCCATCATGCCTGCGCCTGTGCGCTCACGTAGTTCTTTAACTAGTGCTGCAGTCACTGCCATTTTTCAATTCCTCAGCATTAATAAATTCAATAGTAAAAGGGGCAAATGCCCCTTCAAAAATATTCATCTGATGGCATAGCAACGGCTCACCAGCAGGTAAGCCATTACTGTAAGCCGGGTGCAATTACTCAGCAGCTTCTACGAAGTCGTCCTGCTCAGCCTGTGCTTCCAGGTTGCTGTTACGGCCAGCGTTTACCGCATCGGCAGCAGCTTCCAGGTACAACTGAACTGCACGGATTGCATCATCGTTACCAGGTACCACGTAATCTACGCCGTCTGGATCAGAGTTAGTATCTACTACACCTACAACCGGGATACCCAGGTTGCGTGCTTCAGTTACTGCAATGTGCTCATGATCAGCATCGATAACAAAGATTGCATCAGGCAGACCGCCCATATCTTTGATACCACCCAGGCTGTTTTCAAGCTTGTTCATTTCACGCTCTAGCATCAGCGCTTCTTTTTTGGTTAGCTTTTCAAACGTACCGTCCTGGCTTTTTTGCTCAAGATCTTTAAGACGCTTGATTGACTGACGAACTGTTTTCCAGTTAGTCAGCATTCCGCCCAACCAGCGCTTGTTTACGTAGAACTGGTCGCATTTCACTGCGGCTTCTTTGACTGCATCGCCAGCGGCACGTTTGGTACCAACAAAAAGGATTTTACCTTTTTTCGCAGCAACACCAGAAAGGTAGTTCATTGCTTCATTGAAAAGCGGAACTGTTTTTTCCAGGTTGATGATATGAACCTTGTTACGCGCACCAAAGATGTACGGCTTCATCTTTGGATTCCAGTAACGAGTTTGGTGACCGAAGTGAACACCTGCTTTTAGCATGTCACGCATTGAAACATTAGCCATGATATTTTCCTCAAAATGTGGGGTTAGGCCTCCATATACCCCTTGTATCGATCCGGTTCCCCGGACACCCCGATAGCAAGTGTCGGTATATGTGTGTTATTTAATAAGTTCGTACCCGATTAACTTTTCTGATCTGGCAGTTTAATACCGGCCAGAAAAACAGGCGGGCGCTTTATACCACGTACCGTTCACAGACTCAAGTTAAACGGCGTTTTTATCGCCGGGAGGCCGCCGGCCAAAACTATACACGACACCCCGGAACCGTTAAGATAATAAGGATATCGCTTGATATGGGTGTCATATAACCATATCTAGACTTTCACACTGACTAAAGATTATAGAGGGTTCCGGTGGCAGCAATTATCAAAACCGCTGAAGAAATTGAAAAAATGCGGGTAGCCGGCAAGCTGGCTTCTGATGTTTTAACTATGATCACACCTTATGTAAAAAAAGGGGTGACGACTGATGAGCTAAACACAATATGTCATGACTACATTGTGAATGAGCAAGGTGCTGTTCCGGCCCCGTTAAATTATGGTGAGCCACCCTTCCCAAAATCCGTTTGTACCTCGGTAAACCATTGCATCTGTCACGGTATCCCTTCTGATAAAAAACTTAAGGATGGCGATATTCTTAATATCGATGTCACTATTATCAAAGACGGTTACCACGGTGATACCTCTAAGATGTTTATTGTGGGTAAACCCTCTATCCTGGCCGAGCGGCTGGTACGGGTCACGCAGGAGTGTTTGTACAAAGCCATTGAACAGGTTAAACCCGGAATGCGCCTGGGAGATATCGGCCATCTTTGTCAAACCCATGCTGAATCCCATAATTACTCAATTGTTCGCGAATACTGTGGCCATGGTATTGGCGCCGGATTTCATGAAGAGCCGCAAATTGTCCATTACGGTAAACCAGGCACCGGCGAAGAATTGGTACCAGGGATGTGCTTTACTATCGAGCCAATGGTAAACGCGGGCAAGCGTTATTCAAAAATTCTGCCTGACCAGTGGACAGTAGTGACCAAAGATCGCAGTCTGAGCGCACAATGGGAACATACTCTGCTGGTGACCGAAACTGGCGTCGAAGTACTCACATTACGTGAAGAAGAAAGCCTGCCACGGGTAATTAACCACGATTGATGCGGGTTGGGGGGCAGCAGGCAGAAGCCTGTTGCCCCCATCAGTTTGTTCATGCCTTTATTACCCGGTTAGCGCATTGCCAAATCCTGAAGCCAGCGTGCTGTCATAGCCAAAATTTCATGCTAAGGTGCTGCTGAATATATAGCTTAAACGGTGAGAATACGCTTTTGAGTCTGCAGAAGTTAATTGCTCAGGTAGAGCAGATTTCCTCAGTGGAAGATCTACCCGCCATCAAACAATGCGTACAGAACAGCTATCACTGGCTGGATACCGCGTTTGACACTGCTCCGGTGAATCAACTGGTTACTGGCCGTGCTCAGTTTGTCGACGCGCTGCTGCTGCATCTATGGCATTTATTGCGTTTAGATGAAGTTAACGATTTGGCGTTATGCGCCGTCGGTGGCTATGGCCGCGGCCATCTGCAGCCATATTCTGACATTGATTTGTTAATCATCAGCCGCCGCGAACTGCAGCCCTCCACTAAAGACAAAGTCAGTCAGTTTATTACCCTGCTATGGGATATCCGCTTAGATGTGGGTCAGGCCGTACGTACCATTAAAGAAACGGTCAGCCTGGCTAAAGATGATATCTCCATTGCCACCAACCTGATTGAAAGCCGTTTGCTGATGGGTGACGAGCGCCTGTTTGAATTACTGCTTGAAGAAACCCATGGGCGCCAAACCTGGAGCAGCCAGGACTTTTTTGTCGCCAAATATGATGAACAAAAAGCCCGGCATGCCAAATTCAATGGCACCTCATATAATCTTGAACCCAATATCAAAGAAAACCCGGGCTGTCTGCGCGATATTCAGTCTATTGGGTGGGTGGCCAAAAAACACTTCAAAGAATACGACGGCTGGAATCTGGTGGGCCATGGCTATTTCACCGAAGATGAGCATAGCGAGCTGATACGCTGCCGTATGCATCTGTGGCGCTTGCGGTTCGCGCTGCATTTAATCGCCGGACGCAGTGAAAACCGACTTTTATTTGATTATCAGCCCGATGTAGCCGAACGACTGGGTTATGGTAATGAAGCTAAAACCTCAGTAGAGCGTATGATGCGTGATTTTTTTCGCACCGTACGGCGGGTCAGTGAGCTAAACAAAATGCTGTTGCACCGTTTTCGCTACGACATGCTGAATCAGTCGGTTAAGTATCAGCACATCATCAATAAGGATTTTTGGTTGCTCGATGGCATGATTGCCCCCCGCCACGAGAAGGCCATCAATACGCCCGAAGCCGTGTTACAGTTTTTGCAGGTGGTGGCAGACACGCCCGAAGTTGTCGGGCTGGACACCGACACCATCCGTCAGCTTCGAAATACCCGACGCGCCTTTGAAAATGAATATTTTATAGAGCGCGAAGCGTGTCGTAAGCAAATCATGGTGTTGTTCAGGCACCCGCGTTTTTTTGATTATGCCTGGGACATCATGCATCAGTACGGGGTCCTGCAATCCTACTTACCCGAATGGGATAAAATCGTTGGGATGATGCAGTTTGATTTGTTTCATGCCTATACGGTGGATGAACATACCCACCGGCTGGTGAAACACATCAATCATTATTTCAGTCTCAAAAATCGTGAATTTCCTCGTTGCGGCCGTATCGCCCGCAATCTGGATAAGCCCGAATTATTGTACCTCGCCGCTATTTTTCATGACATTGCAAAAGGCCGCAACGGCGATCACTCGGTCCTTGGCGCTGAAGATGTGCTGAGCTTTTGTGCCCGCCATGATATTGGCGATAACGATGCACGTCTGGTGGCCTGGCTGGTAGAAAACCATTTGCTGATGTCGATGGTGGCTCAGCGCCGGGATATTTACGATCCGGATGTTATCAATGAATTTGCCACCACCGTGCGTAGCCAGAACCACCTGAATTTACTGTATTCTCTGACCCTGGCGGATATCCGTGCCACCAATGATAACCTGTGGAATGACTGGAAAGCTTCGTTACTGCGTGAGCTGTATCTGATGACCCAGAAAGCCCTGGATAATGGTTTACAGTGTCAGGCCACCATCAACGAACGGGTGGAGCAACACAAGATTCTGGCCGGCCAGCTGCTAAAAGAAAGCGGTGCAGACCAGCAAAGAGTAGATGTGTTCTGGAGCCGGATGGACGATGATTATTTTGTGCGTTTTAAACCGGCACAAATCGCCTGGCATTCCCGGGAAATTATTCAGGCCGAGCAAAGTCTGTTTCTGGAAGATCCCGACAATCTGCTGATCCGCGCCAACGATGATATTGCCAAAGGCGGCACCGAGATATTGATTTACGGCAAAGATCGTCAGGCACTGTTTGCCCAGGTGGCCTCTGTACTAGACAGCCGTAACTGCTCTATTCATGATGCACATATCACCGTTACCCGCGACGGCTATGTATTTGATAGCATGCTGGTGCTGGAAAATGACGGCTCACGGTTGTCATCGAAAAGCCGTACAGATACCCTTGAAGAAGCCATTTTAAGCCAGCTTAATAAGCCTGGTTTTGCCCATGATAATAAGAGAAAGCTGCCCAGACAGATGCGGCAGCTGGATGTCCCTACAAAGGTCCGTTTTTTCAATATTGCTGATGAGTACACACTGATAGAGCTGGAAGCACTTGATGCGCCTGGCATTCTGGCTAAGGTGGGTCACGCTTTTGTGGATAAAAATGTCACGTTAAAACTGGCCAAAATTGCCACCATCGGGGAACGCGCAGAAGATGTGTTTATTGTCACTAATGAACAAGGCAATGCGCTGACACCCGAGCAACAGGTGGAACTGAAAAAACAAATTCTGTATAAACTCGATCAACTTGAAGATATCAACATACCATGACTGAACTACAAATTATTATTGAACAGGCTTTTGAAGAACGCGATAGCCTGTCTCCTTCAGACGCGCCGCAAAAAGTACGCGATGCTGTGAACCAGGCGCTGGATATGCTTAATGATGGCAGCGCGCGTGTAGCCGAAAAAATTGACGGTGAGTGGAAAGTCCACCAATGGCTGAAAAAAGCCGTATTGTTGTACTTTCGCCTGAACAACAATGACATGATCGAAGGCGCCGAAAGCCGCTTCTTTGATAAGGTGCCATTAAAATATCGCGATTACAGCGCCGAGCAGTTTGCAAAAGAAGGGGTGAGAATCGTCCCGCCTGCTGCCGTACGTACCGGCTCTTTTGTGGGCAAAAATGTGGTGGTAATGCCTTCTTATGTCAATATCGGGGCATTTGTGGATGAAGGCACGATGGTAGATACCTGGGCCACAGTAGGATCCTGTGCGCAAATTGGTAAAAATGTGCACCTGTCTGGCGGCGTAGGCATCGGTGGTGTGCTGGAGCCACTACAGGCGAACCCCACCATTATCGAAGATAACTGCTTTATCGGCGCCCGTTCTGAGATTGTTGAAGGCGTAATTGTTGAAGAAGGCGCGGTGATCTCGATGGGTGTTTATATTGGTCAGAGCACCCGTATTTTTGACCGTGAAACCGGTGAGGTTCATTATGGCCGCGTGCCGGCAGGATCGGTTGTGGTACCCGGCAGCCTGCCAGGTAAAGATGGTAACTACAGTCTTTATGCCGCCATCATTGTGAAAAAGGTGGATGCCAAAACGCGATCCAAAGTAGGCATTAACGAGCTATTACGCAGCGCTGAATAATCAGTAATCTGATGGGTATTCATTAAAAAAGGCCTGTTTTTACAGGCCTTTTTTGTAATTGCTGGGCGTACTTTAGTTCAGTATGCTGACGCTGACCTACTGACCAAATAGCTTGTCTTTGATGCCATTTACCCAGTCCACCACATCCTGTTCGGGATCCAGCGTCTCAATCGCATCCACTTCCAGCATATCGGCCATCGGGTTACCCTGCAATTCAGTCAGTAACTCATGAAACTGACGAGCGCCACCACAAAAATTTTCGTAGCTGCTATCGCCCAGTCCGGCTACCGCGAAGGGTTTTTGATTTAACAGCGGAAACTCATCTTTTAAGTCAGAATACGCAAATTCCAGATTAGGTGGGACATCGCCCTGCCCCGTAGTCGAGGTGATCACCAGAATTGCATCACTTTCGGTAAAGTCACTTACCGCGGCATCGGCAAACAACTCGCAATCAAAGCCCTGTTCGGCCAGACTTTCTTCTACCTGCTCTGCCACATGCTGAGCATTGCCATAAACACTGCCGCAAAAAATTCCTAATTTTGCCATTGTATAACACCACCTTTTTTACTGAATTTTAATCTGATAGGGCTGCCAGTCTGTGAGCAGACGGGTCATTGAGGCGCCGGGTTCGCAGGTGAGCGTAAGCCAACGACCATGTTCAGGATGTTCAAGTCCCATGCTGGTACAACTTAAGGCCAGATTTTCAAAACCAAACCGTTCACGCAAAAATTTATTTTGCTTGCCATCCCCGTGGCTGGTGTCGCCGATAATAGGATGGCGCAAATGCACCATATGCCGGCGTAGCTGATGCTTTCTTCCCGAGTAAGGCTTCAACTGCACCAGCGTGTACCGGGAACTGCTATAACGCCCAGATGCTTCGGGTATTTCAAAATGCCGAAGAGGCTGATAAACCGTACAAGCCGGTTGCGGCGCGATGTCGCCGCGATCCTTATCGGCTATTTTATCGGCTTTGAATTTAAGCGCATAGTCGATCATGCCCGGGGCCTTTATCCAGCCACGCACGATCGCGGTATATTGCTTTTTAACCTGACGCGCCATCATTTGCCTGCCTATGGCACTGGCGGTAGTGCCATCAAAAGCGAATAACAATAATCCGCTGGTAGGCCGGTCAAGCCGGTGAACCGGATATACCCGCCGGCCAATTTGATCCCGTAGCAGCTGCACGGCAAACCGGGTTTCACGCTTATCAATGGGGCTCCGGTGCACCAGTAATCCCGGGGGCTTATTGATGGCCACCAGCGTGTCATCCTGATAGACCACCGACAACAACGTTTCTTCAATCATCGTTGCTCTCCCGGGGGCTACAATGATCCAACACCAGTAACTTGTGGATTAACTCGATGTGCTGGTGCTGATACACCTCTTTCGCCATTGGCGCAATACTCATCCCCGGTGGCAGGCAATCGTGCTGAAGTACATACTGGCGGGCTTTAGGTAAAAACAAAAATTGCAGCCACTGCTCGAAGCTCAGGGTGTCGACGGCAAAGGGTTCGGTAGAGGCCAGCGCCGCAGGTGCAGGCGTGTCAGTGTTCCATAGCTGGTGCGCTTTTAGATAGCGCTCGATAGCATCAAGCTGGTCGGCAAGAGTAGATGAGTCGGTCATTACTAGGGATAATAAATTAGTCAAAACCGGCAGTATAGCATGACTGGTCATCGTCTATGCAGACAGGTAAACTATCTGGCTTATCTTTTTGCAGGCAGTACGGGCGGTAATATGGGCGCACAATCAATCGAATCTATCAGTGAATTTTTGCTTCACGCTGGCACAAATTTCCAGGTTATCGACATGGGTCGCGGACTGGTTCCGCTCAGCGCTCAGACGTTTCTGGATATCGAAAACGCAGCTGTGGCGGTGCCCCGGCCACGGCAGGAACATGCCTGGTTTGGCGTAGTATTTTGGAATACTCAGGACCAGCCGGCGAAAGAATACATCTGGTTTTTAAAGTTGCCGGTGGATGAGCAGGGGCTGCTTGTAACGGCCTCCCGCAATCATTTTTTACAAATCATTGTTGATGCTCTGGGAAATTCGCTGGCGCAAGACACTGAGCAGGCCCAGAAACTGCCCGACAATCCTTACAATTTTGTGCCGCCCCAGTCTCTCATGGCCCATTTTAATGCTATGACAAAGCACCTGTTGAATAAGCCCGCCGTCAGCGGCGTTAAAGATGTGGCTTCGTATATACGCCACCCGGCAGTGGTAGACTGGCAAACCCTATCGTTACAGGCCATTGCTGATATTGCTCATCAGCTGGAGCAGGAACCACTGAGCCAGGCGCTCACCCAGCATTTTGATATGTACGCTGAGGACTTTAAGCAGGCTTTACTCAGTGCGCTGGACAACACCACGCTGCCGGCCCCACTCCAGCAGTTTTTGCTCGAACGCCTCGAACAGCAATGGGCGCAACATCACAATAAAACCGTATTACTGGCCATGCTGAGAGCGGTGAACACACCCAAAACAGCCGCTTCTGTACAGGCAGTATTGAAGCTGGTGCTAAATAGCGAACATACCGATATAGATACGCTATCTGTGATAGCCGCGCGCCATTTTAATCAACTTGATGATGCCTTACTGCTCGCATTTTTCGAAAAAGCAGCCTGGCTGGATGCCCAGCAGCATTATCAGGGCGCTCTGTTTCAGGGCTTTTTTGCCGATCTGGTACGCTTACCTGACCTGCGTAACCGAGCGTTGACTCTGCTCAGAACCCCGGAACGCAGTGAGACCCTGGCCACCGCTATCGGGGCATTATTTTCGGCAACCAGGAGCTGATCTGTGACCTTAGGCGAACTGACTCTATTTTTATTATTGTTAGCGGTAGGCTTTCAGTTTTGGCGCATACGTAGCATCAGCGAGCGTGCTTACGGTCATGTTGAGCATTACTGCAATACTCATCAGTTGCAATTGTTGTCGGTGGCCAGAAAGAAAACCCGGCTGTCGTTTAAATACGCTAAAATAGACTGGTGGTCGGTGTTTGTATTTGAATTTTCAGGAAATGGCGAAGATCGTTATGTGGGCGAGATGGAGATGATTGGACAAAAAGTGTTGCGTACCCAGTTACCGCCTTACCGAACCAACTAGGGTCTGAACACCAAAAGCAGAAGCCTGAATACACGAAAAAGCGATAACCTTATGGTCATCGCTTTTTTCGAATGTCGAGGATCCTTCTCGGCATTTACCGGGTGACTGAGGCCGTCCTGGCTTCATTCCGAGTGTACCCCGTCCCTTTTATCCTGCGTTTCCCTGGCAGGTTGCCATCAGCTGGCAGGTCCCTTTCCCTGTGTCCATTACCTCATAATACATCCGATTGTATTACGGCTTCCATCCATTGAAAGTGTCCGTTGCCTGTATCCTCAGGCATTCATCCTTAACCGTGCATCCTGCACCACTTATTAGTCCTTTATAAGTGTATTCTTCCCTGGTTCAGTCCTTTGACCGCGATTCCTTCGCCGGGTCCCTTTCCTTTGCTCCACGCCTTGTGGTTTCTTCATCACTGAAGATGTCCTTTGGTTCACTCCTTCGAACATTCCTTTCCAAGCAAGTGTGCAACTAACCCCTGTGCACGTATCCTGATCAGTTCCTTTGGATATGTTCGTGTGTCATCCTGACTCGTCGTGTGTCCGTGTGACGTTAAATATAGTACTGCTCTAAAGATTATTTGCGACACTGAATTAAATAAATGTTAGGGACGGTTTTTTGACACTATAGAGGCAAACTGAAAAACATCAGTAAAAACATGGACTTTATACTTAAGTCTAATAAAAACCTAAGAAAAAAACGTCTAAAAACTTACGCAAATGTACGATATATCTTACACGGCATGTCTGTTTATAAGACAATTACAAGAGAGGGGGTGGGTCGTTCATTAAAGCCGGCATTTACCCGGTGAGAATGCGCTTTCTTACCACGTCGCAATAATTCGGCGCTTAAAGGCACCTTGAATACCGGCATTTGTCAGTAGGACACCCGCCCTGCCATGAAGTTCAGATAAGCATTTCAAAAATCCCAAAGCTTGCTGGCAACAGCTTTCACCATATGTTTCTACCTGCAAGCCAAAGCTTTAACGCCTATCTGCACATCGAGAGCAGCAAGAGCGCTTAATACACCCTGTGTTCAATCTATCCCCTGCTACCTGCCGTACAGAAAATTAATGAGCTGTACACCAACAGCGTGGATAAGCATCGACGTTGTTACATGCAGATGCTTTTTGAAGATAAATTAAGTGAGGTAAATGGGTGAAACACATTCTGGCAACAGCTGCAATAGCGGGGCTGAGTCTGTTCAGCGTAGCCACGCCGGCCCAGGAGGATAACTTAGCGGCAGCACTGGTTGATGTCGCTGGCGCTAAGATATGTGACCGGCTGGAAAACCGGTTCCGGGGACTGAAGCGTGAAAATGCACAGGGAGAGCAGGTTTACAGCGGTACCTTATGGATTCATTCGTGCTCAATCAGTCACGACAGTGATGATCAGAATATGATGACACTGCAATTGGGCGTTAAAGGCTGGCGCTGGCTGGAACGTGAAAAGGAAAAACTGGGGGCGGATTTTAACGTCAGTGAATTCGCCCGTTTTCAGGTGGATGTAGGCCTGACCGGCGAGGTTGAATCTTATTATGACCCGGAGGCAAAACACTTCGCGTTCTGGTTTCAGCCTGCTGAAGAACCAAAGGTGAACTTTGATGCCTCCGGCGATGTCGATGTCGATAAAGAAGGAATGTGGGGCACGGTCCTGGCGGGTGCTGCGACCATGGTGGGCCAGTCACCCGACACATTGGCAGACGAAAAACTGGTAGAGAAAGGCGCCCAAAGATTCAGTGAGAAAATGGCTGATGGTTTCAGTGCCGCCATCGATTTTTGTTCCGGCCGTGTCGTATCAGAACTTGGCCAGATGGAACAAGCCAGCTTATTTTCGCGGCTGGGGCAACCGCAAAACGCAAACTATAAAAAGGTAGATCTGGATCCTTCCTCTTTTCTTCTTTTCGGCCCTTACGGGGAACAATCTGAACTGCTCGATCTCAGATTGAGGGTCACCAACCCGGCCGACTTTCAAAACAAGCTAATGTGCATGGAAGATGCGGTAAAGCTGGCCACCGCCTATATGAAAGGTACCGATCGCACCCCGGATGTACCGGGTATTAAGCTGGCAAAAGACGACAACCAAGACGAAGTCTCGCTGCGTAATTCTGACCAGACGTGTCCGGTGGTGGCCATGTTCAGCACTGACAAAAGTGTGAAAAAGCGGGCCTCTTTTGAATTTAAGGTACGTGACTATAGTGAGCCGAAGCCGCTAGTGAAATGCGATTAGTCTTTCTTTGGGTAATCTACGAAAATTTTTTGAGTTATTGCTACTCACACAGCAACAATCTTCTGCGCCCCTGCACCGTGACGTAGGGGCGCAGGCTGTGGCCTCTATGCGGGCATTTGTGGACTACTTTACCCTGCGCTTATCTGAAGGAGAACAATAGCATCATATTGAAGCTAGGCTTATGCGCGTAGGAAGTGAAATGTCCTGAGGTAAATTTTTAACTGAATCAAAAAAGCAAGAAGCAAAAGATATATAGCGAGCAGAACCTCTTATTCCCGCTTGCTTCAGAGCGTCCAGAAACCGCCGCTAATCATAGTGATGCAAATTTGTCGCTATCTGCCGGGCCAGCCATAACAGAACAGAACAG